>Ga0207643_10001730_pt1 | contig 12238 bp, 5 predicted proteins | sample KBSMisM62_FD_184313 | JGI IMG/M metagenome (GOLD analysis project Ga0207643, IMG submission 184313) | Miscanthus rhizosphere microbial communities from Kellogg Biological Station, Michigan, USA - KBS Miscanthus M6-2 (SPAdes) (version 2) | ecosystem: Host-associated > Plants > Roots > Rhizosphere...
ATCTCCGCCACCGCCTGGTCGATCAGCCGCGTCGCCTGCTCGATGGTCACGTTCTCGCCGAGGCCGAAACTGATCGTGATCGCGGGAAACTGCCCCTGGTGGTTGACCACGAGCGGAGAAAGCCCGCGCTCGATCTTGGTCACCGCATTGAGCGGGACCTGGGTGTTGTTGGCGCCGCTGACGTAGATGCGGTCGAGATCGGAGGGGTCGCGCTGATATTGCGGATCGATCTCGAGGATGACGCGGTACTGGTTGCGCTGGGTGTAGAGGGTCGAGATCTGCCGCTGCGCATAGGAGTTGTTGAGCGCGTTGGCGATGTCCTGCACGCGCACGCCCATGCGCGAGGCCGCGACCCGGTCGATCGACACGTTGACCTGCAGCCCGCCCTGCTCGCGGTCGGTCGAGACGTCGACCAGCCCCGGCACCGTCTGGATCTTGGCGAACACCCGCGGCGCCCACTGCAGCAGCTCGTTGTAGTCGGTGTCCCACAGCGTGTACTGGTAGGAGGAATCGCTCTGGCGCCCGCCGACGCGCACATCCTGCATCGGGAAGAAGAACACCCGCAGTCCCGGGATGTCGGCGGTCTTCAGCCGCAGCCGGGTGGCGACGGCCTGCGCGGACAGGCCGCCGCGTTCCGCCAGCGGCTTGAGGCTGATGAAGAGCGAGCCGCGGTTCACCGAGGCGCTGAACCCGGAGGTGCCGATCGACGAGCCGATATTCGCGACCGCGGGATCGGCGCGCGCGATGGCCTCCGCCTTCTGCTGCAGGTCGTACATCGCCTGGAACGAGACCTCGGTGGAGGCCTGGGTGCCGCCCCAGATCAGGCCGGTGTCATCCTGCGGAAAATAGCCTTTGGGCGTCCTGGCATAGAACATGCCCGTAATGACCACGGTGGCGGCCATGATCAGCAGCGTGAGCGCGCGGTAGTTGAGTACGACGGCGAGGCTTCTGGCGTAGCCGCGCACCATGACGCCCAGCACCCACTCCACCGCCCGGTCCAGCCAGGTGGCGTCGGGGCTCGGCGGCTTGCGCACGAAATGCGCGCAGATCATCGGCGTCAGGGTCAGCGACACCGCGGTCGAAACCGCGATCGCGAAAGCGAGCGTCACCGAGAATTCCCTGAACACGCGCCCGACCACGCCGCTCATGAACAGCAGCGGGATGAAGGCAGCGACCAGCGAGATGCTGATCGCAAGCACGGTGAAACCGATCTGCTGCGCGCCTTCGATCGCGGCGCGGAACGGCGTCATGCCTTTCTCGAGATTGCGGAAGCAATTCTCGATCATCACGATGGCGTCGTCGACGACGAAGCCGACCGAGACCGCGAGCGCCATGAGCGAGAGATTGTCGATCGAGAAGCCTGCGACCCACATCATCGCGCAGGTGCCGGCGAGCGACAGCGGCACCGTCACGCCAGCGGCAATCGTCGCCGCCGCGCGCCGCAGGAACAGGAACACCACCAGCATGACCAAGGCGACGGTTGCCAGCAGCGTGAGCTGCATGTCGAAGACGCTGGCGCGAATGGTATTGGTACGGTCGGAAAGGACGGTGATGTCGACGCCGGCCGGGATCCAGCGCTTGAGCTCGGGCAGCAGCTCGTAGATGCGGTCGACAGTCTCGATCACGTTCGAGTTGGCCTGCTTGTTGATCACCAGCAGCACCGAGGGCTGGCCGTTGAACCAGCCGGCAGAGCGGCTGTTGCGCACGCCCTCCTCGATCGAGGCGACGGCGGACAACCGCACCACGGTGCCGTTGGCGTTGCGCACCACGATCGGGTCGTATTCGGGCACGGTGCGCAGCTGACGGTTGGTTGCGATGGTGATGGCGCGCTCGTCGCCATCGAACAGGCCGACTGGGCCGGTCGCATTGGAGTTGGCGATGGCAGTGCGGACGTCCTCCAGAGAGAGCCCCATCGAGGCGAGCGCGACCGGATTGACGCGGACGCGGATCGCGGGCTGCTCGGCGCCGTTGACGGTGACCTCGGCCACGCCGTCGATCTGGGACAGCCGCTGGACGATCACGGTGTCGGCCGCATCATAGAGTGCGCTGGCCGGCACGGTGTTCGAGGTCAGCGCCAGGATCATGATCGGCGTCGCCGCCGGATTGGACTTTCGGAACGACGGCCGCGACGGCAGGTCGGCCGGCAGGTCGGTCTGTGCGGCATTGATGGCGGCCTGCACGTCGCGGGCGGCGCCGTCGATGTTGCGGTTGAGATCGAACTGCACCGAGATGCGGGTCGAGCCGAGCGAGCTGCGCGAGGTCAGCTCGGTGACCCCCGGGATCTCGCCGAGCCGGCGTTCGAGCGGAGCCGCGACCGTCGCCGCCATGGTCTCGGGGTCGGCGCCCGGCCGGCTGGCGGTCACGCTGATGGTCGGGAAGTCCACCGTCGGCATGCTGGCGACCGGCAGGAACCGATACGCCACGATGCCGACGAGCAGCAGTCCGATGGCCAGCAGCGTGGTGCCGACCGGTCGGCGGATGAAGGGCTCGGAGAAGTTCGCCAGGCTCATGCGGTCACTCCGCCGGCCGTTGCGAAGGTTCGGGCTGATCGGGGAGGTCGAGCTCGGTCTGCACCGGCCGCGGGCGGCTGAAGCGCGTCTTCAGGCGCTCCATCGCGAGATAGATGACCGGGGTCGTGTAGAGCGTGAGCAGCTGGCTGAGCAGCAGCCCGCCGATGATGGTGATGCCGAGCGGGTTGCGCAGCTCCGAGCCGGTGCCGCTTTCGAACGCCAGCGGGATGGCGCCGAACAGGGCCGCCAGCGTCGTCATCATGATCGGCCGGAACCGCAATATCGACGCCTGAACGATCGCTTCCCGCGGCGACATTCCTTGCCGACGCTCGGCTTCGAGCGCGAAGTCGATCATCATGATCGCGTTTTTCTTCACGATGCCCATCAGCAGGATGATGCCGATGAGCGCGACCACCGAGAGGTCCTGCTTGTAGAGCATCAGCGCCAGCAGCGCGCCGACGCCGGCCGAGGGCAAGGTGGACAGGATGGTGATCGGGTGGATGAAGCTTTCATAGAGCACGCCCAGCACGATATAGATCGTCACCGCGGCGGCGAGGATCAGCCAGGGTTCGCCGGCGAGCGACTTTGCGAATTCGGCGGCGTCGCCGGAATAGCTGCCGATGACCGCGCTCGGCATTCCGATCTCGCGTTCGGCCTGCGAGATCACCTTCACCGCGTCGCTGAGTGCGGCGTCGGGGGCGAGATTGAAGCTGATCGTGGCGGCCGGAAACTGCTCCTGGTGGGCGATGACCAGCGGGGCGGTCCCGTGCTCGAAACTGGCGACGGCGCTTAATGGTACCATCGAGTTGTTTCCGACCGTGGGAATGTTGGTCGGTGAGGTCGAGGTCAACGAGGTGGATTGGGCAACCGCCTGGAGTCCAGTGGCGGGGATATAGATCTTCGACAGCGAGTTCGGGTCGTTCTGATATTCCGGCTTGGCCTCGAGGATCACGCGGTACTGGTTCGCCTGCCCGTAGATGGTTGAAATCTGACGCTGGCCGAAGGCATCGCTCAAAGTGTCGACGATGGTCTGCATCGAGATCCCGAGCCGGCCAGCGGTGTCGCGATCGACCTGGACATCCAGGCGGAAGCCGTCGTTCTGGGCCTCCGAGGCGACGTCCTGCATGATCGCCGACGAGCGCAACTTTTGCGCAAGCTTCGACGCCCAATCGTCGACCTCCTGCACGTCGGTGCCGGTGAGCGTGTATTGATATTGCGCGCGGCTCATCCGCGTCGAGATCTGGATGTCCTGCACGGGCTGAAAGTAGACGACCACGCCCGGGACCGCGGCGACCGCCCGCTGCAGCCGATCCATGATCGTCGTCACCGGCGTCTTGCGCTCATCGCGCGAGCGCAGGGTGATGGCAAGTCGGCCGGCATTCGGCGAGGCATTCATCGGCGACACGCCGATCACGGACACTACGCCGGTGACGTCGGGATCCTTGCGGATCGCAGTTTCGACAGTGGCCTGTAGCCGCTTCATCTCGGCGAACGAGACCTCCTGTCCACCCTCCATGACGGCGCTGATGAGGCCGGTGTCCTGCAGCGGCAGGAATCCCTTCGGAATGATGATGTAGAGCCAGACCGTGGCCACCATGGTGGCGGCGGTGACCAGAAGCGTGAGGGTTTCGTGGCGCAGCACCCATTCAAGAGTGCGCCGGTAGAGTTCCAGCGATCCGTCGATGAGGCGGTGAAATCCTCTGACGATGCGGCCGCGTGGAGCCTCCGCCGACGCGTGCCGCAGCAGCCGGCTGCACATCATCGGCGTCAAGGTGAGCGAGACCACGGCCGACGTCACTACGGCGATGGTCAGCGTGAGCGCGAATTCCCGGAACATGCGACCGACCAGACCGGTCATGAACAGCAGCGGGATGAACACTGCGATCAGCGACACCGTGAGTGAGATCACGGTGAAGCCGATTTCGCTCGCACCGCGCAGCGCGGCCTCGAATGGGTCTTCGCCGTCCTCGATGTGGCGGACGATGTTCTCGATCATGACGATGGCATCGTCGACGACGAAGCCCGTCCCGATTGTGAGCGCCATCAGCGAAAGATTGTCGAGCGAAAAACCGCAGAACCACATGATGCCGAAGGTTGCGACCAGCGAGAGCGGCAGCGCGACACCGGCAATAATGGTGGCGCGGACGGTGCGCAGGAAGATGAGCACGACCGTGATGACCAGCGCCACGCTCAAGATGAGCGTGAACTGCACGTCGCGGACCGATGCACGGATGCTCTCGGTGGCATCGTGAACCACGGTGAGCGTGGCGCCGGTGGGCATCGAGCGCTGCAGTTTCGGCAGCTCGTTCTTGATGCGCTGGACCGTCTCGATCACGTTGGCACCCGGCTGGCGCTGGATGTCGACCACGATGGCGGGCATCCCTTGATAGAAGCCGCCGACCCGGTTGTTCTCGAGGCCATCGACCACGTCGGCTACGTCCCGCAGCAGCACCGGCGCGCCATTGCGGTAGGCGATGATGATGGTGCGGTAGGCCTCGGCCACGGTGATCTGGTCGTTGGCGGAGATCGTATAGGACTGGTGCGCGCCGTCGAGCGCGCCCTTGGCGCCCGCAACATTCGCGGCGACGATGACGTTGCGCACGTCCTCGAGCCCGATGCCGTAATTGGCGAGGCGCGAAAGGTCCGCCTGGATGCGGATCGCCGGCCGGATATTGCCCTGCACCGTGACGCGGCCGACGCCGGTCAATTCAGCCAGCCGCTGTGCAAGCAGGGTATCGGCGATGTCGCTGAGCTGGCGCTGCGAGATCGTGTCTGACGTGATCGCCAGCGTCACCATCGGCGCATCGGCCGGGTTCACCTTGGAGTAGACCGGCGGATAGGGCAGGTTTCTCGGCAGTACCGATCCGGACGCGTTGATCGCGGCCTGCACATCCTGCGCCGCGGCGTCGATGTCGCGCCCGAGATCGAACTGCAGCGTGATCTGGCTGATACCGAACGAGCTCGAGGATGTCATCACCTGGAGCGAGGGAATCTGCCCGAAATTGCGCTCGAGCGGCGCCGTCACCAGTGACGCCATCACGTCGGGGCTCGCGCCCGGAAGCTGGGTCGTGACCTGGATGGTGGGGAAATCGACCTGCGGCAGCGAGGACACCGGCAGCCACAGGTAGCCGAGGATGCCACCCAGCATGACGGCGATCCCGAGTAGCGATGTTGCAATCGGCCGCCGGATGAAAGGCGAGGACACGCTCATGGCGTGCGGACCGGCGCCGCCGTGCTCGAACTGCGCTTGCCCCTTTCGCCCGCGCGCGTGCCGCGGGTTCCATCCGGACGTGGGCGAACCTCCGGCGCGACCTGTCCGGCATCTTCTGCGCTCGACACGGTGACCTGCGTGCCCTCGGTGAGGCGGGCAAAGCCGGTCGTGATCACCCGCTCGCCGGCCTGCAGGCCCTCGCCGACCACGGCGCGCACGTCATCCTGCTGGGTCAGCTTCACGCGCCGGACGGTGACGGTGTTGTCGTCCTTGAGCACATAGACGAAGGCGCCGTTGGGGCCGCGCTGGATGGCGGCGGTCGGCACCACAACGACGGTGCGCAGCGTGTCGATCAGCACCCGCACATTGACGAACTGGCCGGGCCAGAGCTGCAGATTGGTGTTGGGAAACTCACCCTTGACCTTCACCGTGCCGGTGGTCTGATCGACCTGGTTGTCGATCACCACAACCTTGCCGGTGTCGAGCGCGCTCTTGCCGTCGGGCGTCAGGGCCTCGACCGGCAGTTGGCCTTCGGCCATGCCCCGGGTGAGATCGGGCAGGTTCTGCTGCGGCAGGCTGAAGAAGACCGAGATCGGCCGCAACTGCGTCAGGATCACGATGCCGGTGGTGTCCGCACCGCGTACGAGGTTGCCTTCGTCCACGAGACGGATGCCGGTGCGGCCGGCGATCGGCGCGACCACGTCGGTATAGCCCAGGATGGCGCGCGCGTTGTCGATCGCGGCCTGGTCGAGCTTGATCTGCGCCTCGAGCTGGCTGACCGTCGCCCGCTGGGTGTCGAGCTGCTGCTTGTTGACGGCGTTGGTCGCCGCCAGTCGCGTATAGCGATCGAGATCGAGCCGGGCGTTGGCGAGCTGCGCCTCGTCCTGCGCTTTCTTCGCCTGCGCCTGGTCGTACTGCGCCTGGTAGGTCGTCGGATCGATCTTGGCGAGGACGAATCCCTTGGGGACGTCCTGTCCCTCCGTGAACGAGATGTTGATGATCTTGCCGTCGACCTGCGAGCGAACGGTCACGGTGTTGAGCGCTTTCGCGGTGCCGACGCCGTCGAGATAGACCGGCACGTCGGTTGCACGCGCGGCGATGGCGAGGACGGGCACGGGATCGGTCGCGGGAGGGCCGCCGCGGCGACCGCCTTTCGACGCCGCCTGCGTCTGCTGCCACTGCGGCATGTAATACACGGCGACGACGCCGGCGATGACGAGGCCGGCAATCAACAACACCGTGAGTCGGCGCTTGAGCATCATCGGATCACGTTCGCATTGGCCCCCACGCCGCCGGCCCCCACGCCTGGCGGCATCCAGCTGCCGCCGAGCGCCTGAAAGAGACTCAAGACCGCCTGCAGGCGCGCAAGACGCGCGAGCACATGATTGTCTTCCGCGGTAAACAAAGTCTGCTGGGTCTGCAGCACGGTGACGAGATCGACCGTGCCCTCACGCAGCCTGGTCTCCGCGAGATTGAAGGCCTCGCGCGAACTCACGACAACCAGTTGCTGCAGTCGCTCGCGCTCGGCCCCGTCGGCGATGGCGATGAGCGCAAGCTCTACATCGCGGAAGCCGGCGAGGATGCTCTGACAGTAGATCTTTAGCAGCTCGAATTGCCGCCCTTGGGTCAATTCCAGCTGCCCCTCCAGCCGGAAGCCGTCGAGCAGCGGCTGCGTCACGTTGACGGCGAGGTTGTAGAAGGCGTTCTGCGGCGTGAACAGCAGCTTGAGCACGTTGCTCTGGTAGCCGCCCTGGCCGGTCAGCGAAATGCTCGGGAAGAAGGCGGCGCGCGCGGATTCCACGCTGGCATCGGCGGAAGCGAGGTCGGCCTCGGCCGCGCGGATGTCGGGGCGCTGGAACAGCAGTTCCGACGGCAGCCCCGGCGTCACGCGCGGGATGGTCAGCCGATAAAGGCTGCCGCCTTTCACCACGACCTGGACCGGCGGCCGCCCGATGAGCACGGCCAGAATGGCGATGTTCTGGCGCAGGTCCTGGTCGAACAGCGGAATGGTTGCGCGCACCTGGTTGACCAGGCTCTGCTGTTGCGCGACGTCGAGCTGCGAGGCGGTGCCGGCATCGAAGCGCTGCTTGATCAGCGTGAGCACGCGGTTGGCGGCCTCGAAGTTTTGCCGCGCGATCCGCAGGCGGTCCTGCGCCGTCAGCACGAGGAAATAGGAGTTGCCGACCGCTGCGATGGTCGAAAGCACGACCACTTCCTTGTCGAAGCGGGTGGCAACCGCGGTCTGCTGGGCGGCACGGGAGGCGGCGCGGTTCTTGCCCCAGAAATCGATCTCGTAGCTGGCGTTGAGCGCGGCCTGGAACACGTTGCGCTCCGGACCTCCCGGCGGCCGCACGCGCTGGGCGAAACCGGCGAAATCGACTTCCGGCAGCAGCGGCGCGCCGATGATCTTGGCCTGCGCGTCGGCCTGCATGATGCGTCCAATGGCTGCCGCGATATCGAGATTGGCGGCCTGCGCCTCCTCGATCAGATTGGTCAGCTCGAGCGAGCGAAAGCCGCGCCACCAATCGAGCGCGGGCGGCGCCGATTCGCCGTTCCCGGCGCCGTATTTGGGCGGGATGTCAGGAGCGAGGTCGGGCCGCTCGGAGCCTAGGATGCACCCGGACAGCATTTGCACCAGACATAATCCTACAAAGGCGACAAAGAAGGGGCGAAGGCTCGTGGCTGTGAACACCAGAGCACGCGTGCGCGACTCGTCGAACATGCGACCGACTTTCAACGCAACGGTCACCCGTCAAACGGGGTACTAGCGCTCACGCAACGCACGCCGTCTTCCCCACCCCACCCACTTATGCAACTGGCCATACTATCAGCCCGCCCCGGCCCGACTACTTAATAAAAAGACATGTTGGCCGCCTCGCGGCGCGCCACGCCTTGGAATCGCCCCGGAAGGCGCCGCTCAAGCCATTGATGAGAAACGACTATTTTCGTCAGAGCCGCAGGGCCGCGGCTGGGCCACTGGCCGAGCGCGGGCTAGGCGGCGACTCCGGGCTTGGCCTGCTTGGCGGCGGACAGGTACCAGTCGAGGATCTCGGCTCCGTTCCAGTGCAGCACGCCTTCGAAGCGTCGGACATGGTCGTAGATCGCTTCGAGATACTTGATACGGTGCGGCTGGCCGCTGATGTAGGGATGGATCGCAAGCGCCATGATCTTGGCGCGGCTCTTTCCCTCGGCATAGAGCCGGTCGAACTGATCGATCGCGCGCCTGGCGAGATAGTCGCTCTCGTGGTGCTGGACGATCATCATCGTGATGTCGTTGATCTCGACGGTGTAGGGGAGCGTCACCAGCGGGCCTTTGGCGGTGCGGATTACGGTCGGCTCATCGTCGTAGACCCAATCGCCGATATATTTCACGCCCGCGTCCACCAGCAGCTCCGGCGTTTCAAATGTCTGGGTGAGGCCCGGTCCCAGCCAGCCGACCGGGCGCTTGCCGGTGAAGCGCTCCAGGAGATCCATGGAGCGGTTGATCATGGCGGCCTGATCCTCGACCTTGTGGATGGGCATCTGGTCGTAGGCGTGGCCCATGAACTCCCAGCCCAGTCGCTTACCTTCCTCCGCCACCCGTGCGTAGTCCTCGCAGGTGCGGGCATTGATGGCCAGCGTCGGCCGGATGCCGAGCCGCTCGTAGAGTTCGAAGAAGCGCCACGCGCCGACCCGCATGCCGTATTCGTGCCAGCTCCAGTGCGGCACGTCGGGAAACAGCGGCACGCCGGTGGGCGCCGGCAGGACCTGACGGGGCATCGGCCGTCCGATGTCCCAGACCTCGTAGTTCACGATGGTCCAGAACGCGACCCGCGCCTCCCCCGGCAGCTTGAGCGGCGGCCGGTCGACGATCGCCGAGAAATCGCAGCGTTCGCGCGGCAGCGTCGGGGTCGGTGTCGTGGTCATGGGGCGGTCGCTCCGTTGTCCCGCCACAATAAAGCGCAATCGCCTCGCGATCCACCGAGGACCTGCAATGTCCAGCAGTGCGACATCTTCGCGTCCATCGCCGCTGCGGATCGCGTATGCTCGGAGCAACGCCAGCCTCCATAAGGCGGAAGAGGGATGGACCTGAGGAACCACGCGCCGGTGTCGGCGGACGGCAAGACTGTGTCCGCTTGGCGTGAACAGCCGGCGCCGGCGGCGGCCGAAAACTTAACCGCGCGCGTTCCGCTTGTTGTCACGCTCGCGATCTTCGCGCTCGCCTTCCTGCTGCCGGCATGGCCGTGGCTGTCGGGCGCGGTGACCATCCCATGGGATGCGAAATCGCAGTTCTTTCCGCAGGTGCAATTCCTCGCCGGCTCGCTGGCGCGCGGCGAATGGCCGTGGTGGTCGCCGAATGTCTTTGCCGGCTGGGCCGAGATCTCCGATCCGCAGTCGCTGCTGTTCTCGCCGCTGCATGTCCTGCTGGCCGCGCTCAACCCGGTGGTCAGCCTGCGCGCATTCGATGCCGTGACCTTCGCTTATCTGTTTCTCGGCGGTGTCGGCATCATCCTGTTCTTTCGCGACCGCGGCTGGCATGCCGGCGGGGCGCTGGTGGCGGCGATGGCATTTGCGCTCGCCGGTTCCGCGAATGCGCGCATGCAGCACACCGGCCAGATCATCAGCCTGGCCTACCTGCCGCTCGTGCTCTGGCTCGGCGCCCGCGCGCTCGAGCGATCGTCCTGGCGCGCGGGGTTGGCGGCGGGCGCGCTCACCGGCTTGATGGCGATCGGACGAGATCAGGTCGCGCTGTTGTCGCTCTACGTGCTCGCCGGATTCGTGCTGGCGCATTGGCTGATGGGCACGCAGCCGCTTGCCCGCATGCGCGCGAGCATCAAGCCGCTGACCGCGGCCGCGGCGAGCGCCGCGCTGGTTGCCGCCGTGCCGATCATGATGACCACGCTGCTGGCGGAGCGCTCGAACCGGCCCGAGATCGGCTTCGATTCCGCGGCCGGCGGCTCACTCCACCCGGTGCACCTGCTGCAGTTCGCCTTCGCCGATCTTTTCGGCGCGATGGACCCCAGTGTCGAATACTGGGCGCCGCAAAGCCTGATCTGGGATGCGGAGTGGGGATGGCCCGGACTCTACCTCTCGCAGAATATGGGCCTGGTCTATGCCGGCGCGTTGACCCTGGTCGCCGTGATGTCGTTCGGCTTCATTCGCGGCCTGGCCTGGGCGCGCGAGATCCGTTTCTTCACCATCGCCGCGGGGCTGTTGCTGCTCTACACGCTCGGTTCCTATACGCCGGCCTTTTACCTGATGTACGACCTGCTCCCCGCCGTGGCGCTCTACCGGCGTCCGGCCGACGCGACCTTCGTGCTGGTTGCGCTGGTCGCGGTGATCGCGGGCTATCTCGTCCATCGCTGGCTGACCGGCTCCGTGCCGACAGCGACGCGCCGGCAGCGCGCACTCGAGATTGCGTGCCCGCTCGTGCTAATCGCCGCGGCGCTCGCGCTGGCATCTTCGGTCGTCGGCATCGGCCCGGCGCTCGCTCCGGTGGCGACCGCAATGGTTTTTACAGCGACGGCAGTCGCCGTCCTGCTGGTGGCGCGGCGGCTCGATGCGGGCTGGCCGGCCGCCGCCGCCGGTGTCCTTGCATCGTTCATGGCGTTTGACCTCGCGGTCAACCAGGCGCCGCACATCTCGACCGCGCTGCCGCCCGGCCTGTTCGACGCGCTGCGCCCCAACACCAACGATGAGACCGTGCGGCTCCTCAAGGCGCGGATCGCCGGCGCCGCTGCGCCCGACCGGCGTGATCGGGTCGAGTTGATCGGCATCGGGTATCACTGGCCGAACCTCGGGCTGGTGCAAGGCTTCGATCACGTGTTCGGCCACAATCCGCTGCGGCTGCACTCGTTCCAGGAAGCGACTCACGCCAGCGACACGGTCGCGCTTGCGAGTCAGCGGACATTTTCGCCGCTCTATCCGTCGTACCGATCGGCTTTCGCCGATCTGCTCGGAGTGCGCTTCATCGCAACCGGCGTGCCGGTGGAACAGATCGATACCTCGCTCAAGCCGGACGATCTCAATTTCATCGCCCGTACCCGGGATGCCTACGTCTACGAGAACCCGCGCGCGCTGCCGCGGGTGATGCTGCTGACGGACTGGCGGCTCGCCGATTTCGAGGATCTCCTGCACAACGGCTGGCCCGACGTCGATCCGCGCCGGACGGTGCTGCTGAAGAAGGCGCCGGTTGGGTTCCCGGGCGGAGCCGTCGCGGGCGGCAGCGCCCGCCTGCTGCGCTATGCCAATACCGAGGTGGTGGTCGAGGTCGAGGCGCCGGCGGGCGGGATCCTGCTTCTCAACGATATCTGGCAGCCCTGGTGGCGAGCCGACATCGACGGGAGCGACGCTGAAATCCTCAAGGCCGACGTGATCTTTCGCGCCGTCGTCTGCCCGCGCGGGCGGCATGTGGTGCGCTTCACCTTCCATCCCTTCGCGGGCGCCTTCGCCGAGATGGCCGGGAAGGTCATTTCGGTGAAACCGCGATGAGATGGCAACGGAACACGTGCACCGCGCCGGGATGACCGAAGCCGGA
>Ga0207643_10001731_pt1 | contig 12233 bp, 8 predicted proteins | sample KBSMisM62_FD_184313 | JGI IMG/M metagenome (GOLD analysis project Ga0207643, IMG submission 184313) | Miscanthus rhizosphere microbial communities from Kellogg Biological Station, Michigan, USA - KBS Miscanthus M6-2 (SPAdes) (version 2) | ecosystem: Host-associated > Plants > Roots > Rhizosphere...
GATCAACAAATTAACGGAAGAAGGTTTTTTACTTATCGCCGACAGAAACGCACTATCTGATTTATCATACTCATTAAACCCGCCTTTTAAAGTAAATCGCTGAAAAAAGGGAGATACCGTTGCTATAAAACTACCGGCACTCTTTGCCTGTAATAGTGAATAATTTCTTGCGGCCTTTAATGAAAATTTTTCTGCATTAAAAATATAGCTGATACGTGTAAAATAACTGCGGTAATTGATATCATCATAATATTCAAACTCTCTTTTACGCCTATCAACCTGAAGGATCAATCCACTGTATTTATTGGTACCGGCTTCAAATAAAAAATTATTATGAGTTTTATGCAAATGAATACCAAATGCCTTGATCGAAGTACTCTGTTTGGCAACTGAAGTGTTGGGAATGTTCTTTGAAAAATCAAGTGATAACCAGTTGTAGTCAATTGTAAAACCAGTATAAGCACTGGTATTGGCAAACAGTTTATACTGGCTTAGGAAGTCATCATTGGCAAAATGCCGGAAACTAAAAGAAGTTTTTGTTGCCCCTGTATATACTTCCACATCATTTTCTTTCTCGAATTTTTTTATATAGTCGCTATCAATCATGAATTGTGCAGAGACATGACAAATTGAAAGTAGGCCAACGATAAAAAATATAAAATAAGGAAGTAAAAATAATTTACTTCTGTTTGATGATAAGACCCGGGGTTCTCTAGACAAGTATTTTTCAATATATACAGTCGGCACGAAAATGGTTTTTCTTGGGTTTAGATATTTTATCAATTGCGAATTATGAGATCCAAAAAATTGGAAAGTGAAAGTACTTCTCTTCTTTGGTTTATCTAAATGGATAACTTCTCTTTTCCTAAAACATTTCTTAAAGTTTAGTTATTGTCTTTGATTCCGGAATAATTCTAAGGATTTTACCGATACCCTGACGCCTGCAACTCAAATAATCTTGCATAAGTATTCCCGGCAGCTAATAATTCATGGTGTGTACCGAGTTCTTTAATATGTCCTTCGTCAATAACGGCAATACGATCAGCAATACGGACAGTTGAGAAACGATGAGAGATCACAATTCCAATTCTTCCTTTCAAATTTTCTTTTAACTCTGCAAAGATCGCAGCTTCCGCTTCAGGATCGAGGGAAGATGTCGGCTCATCCAATATCCAGATATCTGCATTGCGATACATGATCCTTGCTAATGCAAGTCGTTGCCATTCGCCGCCGGATAGATCATGCCCGCCTTCAAACAATCTTCCCACTTTTGAATCAAGACCATTTGTCATTTTCTTTACCAGCCATTCACTTCGTGAATCTTTTAATGCCTTCATCACTTTTTCATCATCAGCTTCACCATAAGGCCAGCCCATCATTACATTTTCTCTTACTGAAAGTTCATAGGTTGCATAATCCTGGAATAATATTCCAATGCGACTGCGCAGGATTTCAGGATCCATATCTTTCACATCGATACCACCAATTTTTATGGAACCATTTTGCACATCATAAAAACGAAGTAATAATTTAACCAATGTACTTTTGCCTGCACCATTCTCACCTACCAAAGCGATCAATTCGCCCCGACGAATATTCAAATTCAAATTTTCTATTGCTTCTCCATGACCACCGGGATAATGAAAACTGATATTCTCAAAACTGATGTTGTCAACCGGTCCGTCGGGAATCGGAGTTGGCTTTTCAGGGACAGGAAGTAACGCTTCAATTTTAAGAAATGAAAAGTAATCACCAAGAAATCTTGTATGCTGATCTACTGCAACAAAAGTTTGTGAGATCTGTCCAAGTGTTCCAGCCACGGATGAAAAAGCACCAATCACTAATACTACTCCACCGGGATCAATTGTACCTTGAATGCCTCGCAAGCCCACGAATACATAAGCAAGAGCAAGTGTTGTTCCGGTTACAATTCCACTTAACATTGAGATCCTGACGCCTGATTGATACATCTTTTCTCTTTGTTTGAAAAGATGATCGGAAATTTTTTTATGTCTGCCTAAAAGATAATCGGCCAGTACATAAGCTTTGATCTCTTTGATCGTCCTTGGCTGAATTAATAATTCACCGATATAATTTCTTTCTCTTTCTTCAGGAGTTTCCTGGTAATAATATTTATATAAACGGGAGGTAACACGGCTTTCAATTATCAATGATAACAATGAGGTGGCTAAAGCAAGAACAACCAATAACCAATGAAGACTTGCCAGCAATCCTGCCATTAAAATTATTGTAACAATATTGCCGGATAAGCCAAGGACCGACCATGTAAGATCGCCGGGCCTCCATGAAACATCACGTTTTGCACGGGCAAGACGATCATGCCAGTCGGAATTATCAAAATGTCCAAGATCTACTCTTGATGCTTTATCAAGCAAACGACGTTCAGCTTCGAGCTCAACTCGCCGTACATATAAATTTCTTCCATAACCAATGTATGAACCAATTGCTCTTTGTATAATGAATGATACCCATAAGCCAATAACGATCGGTAAAAGATCTTTGAACTGAAGTGAATGCAAACGGGCATCTGCAATTTTGTTTACAAGCAATGCTCCAAGAAAAACAGTTACAGGTGGAATGATAGCATTGAACATTCCCAACAGTGTATATCGAATAAGCAGCCTGGGAGATGCGGCCCATGCCAGTGACATTCCTTGTTTTAGATTCTGCCATACCCTGGCTGCCCGGCCTTTTATTTTAAAAGTACCCAACGACATATTTAAAAATAATTTAAATAGCCGATTTAAAAAAAGTAGAATGTAAAGGGGTCGTTTTGTATTTGTCTTGAGCTAAATAAAAAAACAACCCCCGTGTTGATACAAGGGGGTTTTCACCAAAACCAACTGTTCGAGAAAGCTTACTACTATTTGATCAGAATGTAAAAATGAAAAAGGTTAGATACAAATGGTGTTAACCGGTGGTTAAAGGAATGAGTGGTGAATGGTCAATGGTGAGTGGCTGACGTTATTGGCAATTGACTATTCACGAAGAAGTTGAATAGAATTACAGGAAGTACAAGTGAGCAATTTGTGTGGCGAAGCAGCAAATTGGCAACAAAGAAAGTTTAATAGAATTACAAAAGCTGGTTAAAAAGATCAGGCAACCGGCACCGTGAACCTGTAACCTGTTCCATGAATTGTTTCCAATACAACTTCTGGATCGGCTCGCAAATATTTTCGCACTTTGCTCATAAACACATCCATACTGCGACCGAGGAAATAATCATTCTTGCCCCATACGGCTATTAATATTTCTTCTCTTTTTAATATTCGGTTTGGATGCTCGCACAAAAATTTTAAAAGGTCGGCTTCCTTTTGTTTCAGATCGAAAACGCCATCATCGTTTGATAAACGAAGGTCTGTGTAGGAAAAATGTATTTTACCGAAATTGAATTCCTGTTTTGTCTCACTGAACATTTTTTTAGTTCGCCGTAAAAAAACATCAAGCTTTAATAAAAGCTCCTTCATGTTAAAAGGTTTTACAATATAATCGTCAGCACCTCTTTGATAACCTTCTACCTTATCTTCTATCAAAGCTTTCGTGCTAATAAAAAGTATCGGTATCACATCACTTTGCTGGCGAATTTTTTTTGCAACAGTGAAACCATCTTTAACGGGCATCATAATGTCCAGCAGGCAGATGTCAAATTTATTTTTATCAAATAAATTGATCGCTTCCTGGCCGTTCATGCAATCAGTTACCTGGTAATCTTCTTCTTCCAAAGCATCTTTAACAAGCTCCCGCAGGTGATCATCGTCTTCAGCTAATAAAATTCTTCCTTTTGTTTCCATGATCATTTTTTTAAAGGCAATTCAATTTTAAATTCCGTACCGATACCCGGAAGACTGTGCACATCAATTTTTCCATGATGACCATCAATTACTTTTTTCGTAAAATACAACCCGAGGCCAAGGCCCTTTGTATTATGCACATTACCATTCTGCACCCGGTAAAATTTTTTAAAGATCTTTTTGTATTCTGAAGATTCCATACCAGCGCCATTATCCTTTATACTGATGGTGTATTTATAAGAATTCTTCACGGTGCTGATAATTATTTTCGGTTGCGAAGAATACTTGATCGCATTGTTGATGATATTAAAAAAAGAGAGGTAGAGGTTTTCTTCATCAGCCAATATGCTACTATTTTCTTCATCAAGATCCCATTCTACTATTCCTGCTTTTTTATTTAGTAGTGGCTCCAGTTGAGCAATAACTTTTTTAAGCAATTCATTTGGAATAACGGTTTTCATTTTCAATACAAATTGGTATTGATCCGCCACCACAGTTTTCACAAGATTAGAAATATGATTTTTCAGGTAATCTGACTGGTAGCGGATAGCATTTATGAATTTCTGTTGCTTTTCCAGGTTAGTATGCGCAGCAGGCTTTTCTAAACCGTCTACCGAAAGTTCAATGACTGAAAGCGGAGTGCTGAATTCATGTGTAACGTTATTGATGAAATCTTTTTGGATCTCTACCAAAAATTTTTGTTTAAAAAAGTAATATAGCGAAGCGGCGAAGCCAAGTAAAACCAGTAAAAGCAATGCACTTGATACGATCCAGCCAGTCATTTGATCAATGATATATTTATTTCTATGCGGAAAATATAAGTAGGTGTAGGAATAATTTTTTTGAACCAACGGTAATGTCATTGTGGTATCATTTGCAAAACCGGAGCCGGCGGAAGGCAGATAAGCATCGTAAACATATTTGTTCTTTGTATTATCGTAAACCGACAGCTTGCCATCAGTGAAAATATCAAAGCCTTCCAGCTCACTATGCATGTAAAATATCAGGGAATCTTTTGCCGGGATACTATCAATTCTGAAGAGATAGCTATTGGCATCGGTCTTTTCAATGAGGGATTGAAGTTTTTCTGTTGACTCATACAGCAAAGGCAGGTCTTCATAGACGCCACGAATACTTTTTATAACGGAAGTATTAAACTCTGTTTTTTCAAATGTGTATGTTTTATTCAGCCAATATAACTGCAAGGCAATAATGATCGCAATTAACAAGGAAGCGATAAGGATAAAAAGGCGTATGGTATTCGAACGCATTTACACAAATTACTCCACAAAGTTGTGAATATTTACTCGTCTTTAACTATCTATCCGGTTAAGCGGAAGTTAAAGAGGATCTTTTTGCCTAACGATTGATTAACCTCGGTTAATCGGCGGTTAATCCTCTTCATTTTTTTGGAAACTGGCTATGTACAAATCAAACTTTGTGTAAATAAATTTTTAATCACACTTAAATTTAAATGAAATGAAAAAAATCTTTTTTGCAGCATTAATGCTCTTAACATTTGGCGGAATAAGCTATGCACAAACAACACCTGCTAAAACAAGTCCACCACACAAAAAAGAAACAACTAAAAAAGAGACTTCAAGTTCTGTAAATTCTGTAACCCCGGCAACTACAAATAAGAATACAACAGCCAGCACAAAAACAAAGACAACTACAACAACGAAGACAACTTCGAAGCCTGCGGAAAAACCAGCAACAACAAAGGCGGCTACACATACGGAAGCAGATAAAAACAAAAAAACTACTACAACTAAGAAAAAGGCTGAATAATGAAGCAAGATAAACAGGTATGTGAATTTTAGAGATATACCCGTTTGCTTAGATAGGTTGGTTAAAGTGGTGAATCAGCCACTCATTTTTATGAGTGGCTTCTTTATTAAGAATGTTATTTAAGAATAGAAAGAAGCTCAGCTATATATTCTTTCGATCGCATCCTTATATTTCTCCATTATCACTTTTCTTTTCAGTTTTAAAGTAGGAGTTAGCTCCCCGCCTTCCACACTCCATTCGTAGGGCAATAGCTCGAATTTTTTTATTTGTTCGACCTGGTTAAAATTTTGATTATAACGTTCAACCGTATCTTTTATAAGGTTGACTATTTTTTCGTTCTTTATAATTTTTTCATTGCCGGTAAATTCTACTCCATGTTCTCCACACCATTCTTTCAGTGCGTTAAAAGCAGGCACGATCAATGCACCGGTAAATTTTTGCTCGGCGCCTGTCACCATCATTTGCTCGATCCATTTTGATTCTTTCATTTTATTTTCTATTGGCTGCGGCGCTACATATTTACCACCAGATGTTTTAAAAATTTCTTTTTTACGATCGGTGATCTTTAAAAATTTATTATCGATCATTACACCAATATCACCTGTATGAAACCATCCATCCTTCAAAACTTCAGCTGTAAGATCTGGCCGTTTGTAATAACCCATCATAATATTTGGCCCTTTGCAAAGTATTTCTCCGTCTTCCGCAATTTTTACTTCGACATTATCAATTATCGTTCCGACGGTACCAAACATTCTATTCTTTGGGTTCATCCGGTTCACCGCTATTACTGGTGATGTCTCTGTCAAACCATACCCTTCCAATATAGGTACTCTTGCAGCGGTAAATACTCGTAATAATTTAACCTGGCAGGCGGCTGAACCAGTGACAACTGCTTTTACATTAGCTCCTAAAGCATCACGCCATTTACTAAAGATCAATTTATTGGCAATGCTTAATTGCATATCATACCAGAACCCCATTCTTTTATTAATATCATATTTCAACGCGAGGCCCAATGCCCAGTTAAACATTTTCTTTTTGACACCTGTAAGCGTTGCAGCTTTTGCCATTATGCTTTCATAAACCTTTTCCAATATTCGTGGAACTGTTGTAAAGATCAACGGTTTTACTTCTTTAAGATTGGCACCGATCTTATCCATGCTCTCTGCATAGTAAATAGAAACGCTATTGTAGATATATATGTAGCTTATCATTCTTTCAAATACATGATTTAATGGTAAAAAGCTTAATGCTCTTTTTCCTTCCACACCAATTTCTTCAAACACACAATTACTGTCACACACATTGCTTATTATATTCCCATGACTTAGCATTACCCCTTTTGGTGTACCGGTTGTACCTGAGGTGTAAATAATAGTGGCAAGATCGGATGGAGTTATTTTATTTGATAGCTGTTCTATTGTTGCTAGCGTCTCAGCGGATGCAGGTTTGAGACAATCTCTCCAGTATGCTCCGTTGGTAACATGCTCAAGAGTAAAAATATGTTTCAATGAAGGCACAAAGTCTTTTATGCTTTTTACTTTTAGAAATAATTCTTCATCATTTACAAAGATCACTTTTGCCTGTGAATCATTCAGGATAAACTGTAATTCATTTACATTAATAGTTGGGTAAATTGGTACAAGCACCGCTCCGATCTTTTGTGCGGCCAGGTCTACCATTAACCACTCCGGGCGATTTTTACTAATGATGGAGATCTTGTCCCTGTTTTCTGAAGACATATCATTTGGAGAAACACCAAGATGAAGCAAACCGGATGCAAGCTGGTTTATTGTATCATTCACCTCTCTTGTACTGTATTTTTTCCATTGGCCACCTTCTTTTGCAGCAAACATATCGGGAAGGGGAACTTCTTTTAATTGATATTCCAGGCAATCAAATAATCGTGTGGGTTTTTGCATCAGCAACGAAATTTATCAGTTCAGATAATGGCAGATGAATCCTGAACAAATTAGGTAAAAATCCAAAGAATAAAAAAGTCCCGTTGTAAGCGGGACAAATGAGTTTATTTAGCCTGGTAATACTGTCCCGGGGGCACTCTGAAAACCCGGGTCTTTTGGAAAGCGGTAAAACCTTTGTACTCGTCTAAATGTGTTTTGGTCCAGCTATCATATGCAGTAAGATTTTCCACCGGACCAAATAGCCATTGATTGTAGGCCTCAAACATTCCTTCACGCAATAATTGCTGGTGATAATCGAAAAGGCGGAGCGGATATTTTGCTGCATTTGTTTCATACCAATCAAGAATAAATCTTGTTCTTACCATTGTAAGAGAGGCTGTTGTTACTCCTTTTGATACAAGCGAAGATTGTTTATTCATTCCCTGAAGAAACGCCTTTGCAAAAGGGCTTTTATTTTTTTCTTCATCTTTCATCAGATCAGCTTCTTTGAATAATTTTTCCTTATAGCCCGTAAATAAAAGTTCTTTTATGGCAGCTCCACGTTGACTCAGGCTTTCCATATTCACAAAGATCTCACCATAGATAAGACTCCATACTTTGTCCTTTGTATAAAAATAATAGAGAGCAGCATTATAGTAGTTGCCGCCAAAAGCAGGATCAATTTCAATTCCTTTTTCCCAAAGATCAATAGCACTGTAATCTTTCTTTTGAAATAGTAATTCACCATATTCACTATATAACGGGCCGCTTTTTGGAAATTTTTTAATACCAGCTTTATAAATCTTCTCACATTCCTTTGGATCTTCAAGTGCTTTATAAATATTTCCGGCTATTTGAAATGTCATCACATCGGCATCATCACGATTGACAATTGTTTTTACACCTTCCAATGCCTTTTCAAAATCTCTTTTGAAATAAAAACATTGAACAATGTCTTTATTATACTCAAGATTATTTTTATCTGTTTGCAGCAAACGATTCAGTACAAGAATGGCATTGTCCCAATCTGCCTGTGCCATGAAGCTACGAGCAGTCTGGTGCATAGTTTTCGGATCATCCTGTGCAATAACAGCAAAAGAGAGGGCAAAAAAAGAGAATAGAAAAGCTAGTTTTTTCATAGTACAAAGTAAATTAAAAGAGAGGTTGTTATAAAATTTCTATAATAGATTATAAATTATTTCACAGCCTATATCAAATGTGTCAACAAGCCATCCCGCAATTTTGGCTCAAACCATGTGCTTTTTGGCGGCATTACCTTTCCGCTGTCAGCAATTGCAAAAAGTTGTTTAAGTGTTACCGGGTACAAACTGAATGCTGCGGCCATTTCACCGCTATTCACTCTTTTTTCCAATTCCTCAAGACCACGTATGCCACCAACAAAATCTACCCTGTTGTCAGTTCTTGGGTCTTCAATATCCAGAATTTTATCCAAAACATTTTTTTGCAAAATGGTTACATCCAAAACACCGATAGGATCCTTACTATAAGTTCCTTGCCTGGCTGTCAAAATATACCACTCATCTCCAAGATACATACCAAACTCATGCAATACGGCAGGTTTTACGGGTTCAGGACTATAAGTGAGCATAAAATCATCCTGTAGTGCGCCGATAAACTCTTCAGTTGTCAGCTCATTGAGATCTTTTACTGCACGATTATAATCCAATATCGCCAACTGGCTTTCAGGGAAAATTGTAGTAAGAAAAAATTTTGCTTCCTCACTGTCCGGAAGCTGCTTGCTCACTTTAGCAGCAGAAGCAGCACGATGATGACCATCTGCGATATAAGTGTTGGGAACTTTGGTTGCAAATAAATTGGTGATCGAATTGATCACATCATCACGATTGATCACCCATACGGTATGTTTTATCCCGTCGCTTGCTGTAAAATCGTATTCAGGTGTATTTTTTGCTTTCCATCCGTTGATCAGCGCATTTATTTCCATTACATCACGGTAAGCCATAAAAACATTTCCCGTTTGTGCCCGGATCGTCCGCATATGATCGATGCGGTCTTTTTCTTTTTCCGGCCGGGTCAATTCATGTTTTCTTATAACATCATTAAAATAATCTTCAATAGAGGAAACACAAACCAACCCTGTCTGGCTTTTACCATTCATTACTAACTGGTAAATGTAGTAGCAGGGTTTTTCTTCTTTGAAAAGTGTACCGTTTTGAATGAATAATTCAAGATTGGCCTTTGCCTTATCATACACTTGCTGGCTATGTGTATCTATTCCATCAGGCAGATCTATTTCTGATTTTGTAATGCGAAGAAATGAATAGTTGTTACCTGCTGCTTCTTTTTTTGCTTCTTCTGAATTAAGAACATCATAGGGTCTTGAAGCTACTTGTTCGGCTAATTCTTTTTTTGGTTTTAAAGCCTTGAACGGTTTGATTATTGCCATTACTTATTTGAGATTATTTTATTCTTATGCCTTTTTCTTAGCAAACTCTTTCATCAGGTCAGTTAGCGCAACAACACTTTCTAATGTCAGTGCATTATACATAGATACTCTGAAGCCTCCAACACTGCGATGACCTTTTATGCCAACCATTCCTTCCTGCTTGCAGAGATCAAGAAATTCTTTTTCTAATGAAGCATCATTCATTACAAATACCGCATTCATATAGCTGCGGTCTTCTTTTGCAACAATTCCTTTGAAAATTGGTAAGCTATCAAGTGTTGAATAAAATAACTCTGCTTTTGCAGTATTTATTTTTTCTATCGCAGCAACACCACCAAGATTTTTTAGCCAACGCAATGTTAGCATAGCAACATATACTGCAAATACAGGCGGCGTATTCAGCATGCTTGCTTCTTTTATATGATTTCGGTAATCAAGTATCGTTGGAAGAACCCTTGTTACTTTCCCAAGAATATTTTTATTTACAACAACAAGATTTACGCCGGCAGCTCCCATATTTTTTTGTGCACCCGCATAAATAATATCAAACTTGTTGTAATCAAGAACACGACTCAAAATATCGCTGCTCATGTCAGCTACCAACGGAACACCACAGTCATAAGGAAGATCTTTCCATTGTGTGCCTGCAATTGTTTCATTGGTTGTAATGTGTAAATAAGCAGCGGTGGGGCTAACAGAAAGCTCTTTTGGTATTGTTGTATAATTAGTTTCCTTAGATGAACCTGCAATTTCCACATGGCCAAACAACTTTGCTTCTTTAATTGCTTTTACAGCCCATGTACCTGTATCAGTGTAAGCAGCCAGTTCATTTTCATTGAGCAAATTCATTGGCACTTGCATGAATTGAGTGGTAGCGCCTCCATGAAGAAAAAGTACTTCATGGTTATCATCGAGACCCATCAATTCTTTTACAAGAGTTCTTGCTTCACTCATGATCGGTTCAAACAAAGTGGTGCGGTGACCAATCTCCAGAATTGAAAGACCAGTATTGTTAAAATCAATCACAGCCTGGCTGGCTTGCTCAAAAACTTCTTTTGGCAAAACAGATGGGCCTGCATTAAAATTATGGATCATTGCTGTTGCTGTCTTCACGTTTAAATTTTTCGAAGATGCAAAGAAACAAAATTGCGACGGGATACCCCAAAGAAAAGGCCGGGTTATCAAAAACCCGGCTAGCTTATTTTTTGATTTTATTAGTCTAATACTACTATTTTCTGCACAAAAGGCTTCTCTTTTAGTTTCATCCTTAAGAAATAAACTCCGTTTTGAAGATCGCTGGTTTCTATAAAAAATGATTGGCGTGAATTAAATTTCCTGATCAACCTGCCATTTATATCAACCAGCGATATTTCAGTTGGTGTAATATCCCGGGATGTTACAGAGATCGGTTGCCCTTTATGCACAAGCGTAGGGATGACCTTTACTGATCCGTTTGAGGTAGCTTCAATTGTTGCATTGGTAATTAAATTGCGACCAGCACCTGAAATAGTAATATTGAAAACATCCGTTAAACAAGTAGCCCCATCCGTTACTGTATAAGTTGTATTTACAGTAGGTGAAACAGTTATGGATCTTGTTGTTTCTGAAGTATTCCAACTATAATTTCCAAGCCAGCTTGCATCAAGTTGGGTAGGGGTACCCGAAGGAATAGTGAGGTTGGTAGTTTTGGTTACATTCTTCATGATTGTGAACTGATCCCGGATAACACCATCTGAACAAACCCATTTTGCATCAAGCCTGTTTCCTTCTACTTCAAAAAAGAAGGCGCCGCCTACGCTTACATCGGAGTAATACATCGCATTATGCGGGTAACCGGCGGATGTTCCGTCTAATTGACCGGCGGAACCAGCCACAACATAAACGATGCCGTTACGAACATCGGTTGGATTCTTAATATAAATACAGGAGTTAGCTGTTCCGTTATATTTTGCGCTTGATGTACTTAATGCATGAGTTGCCGGATTGAAAGTACTTTCGAGATCATAATGACCATTTATCAGGAAGCTTCTTTCATAACCATGGCTGTGACCATTTAGTACCAGGTCAACTTTATATCGTTCAAAAATTCTCACTACCCGATTTCTCATATTTATTAGCTCTGTTTCGGTGTCGCTGTTATGAGAAGTTTTTGTATATGGTGGGTGATGAAAATAAACAATCGTCCAAGGTTGTGTGTTTGCTGCAAGATCCTGTTTAAGCCATACCATTTGCGGACCAAGTGTGTCATATAATCTTGTGTTGCCCGTTTCCCATCCATACGAATCCAATGCAACAAAA
>Ga0207643_10001732_pt1 | contig 12228 bp, 11 predicted proteins | sample KBSMisM62_FD_184313 | JGI IMG/M metagenome (GOLD analysis project Ga0207643, IMG submission 184313) | Miscanthus rhizosphere microbial communities from Kellogg Biological Station, Michigan, USA - KBS Miscanthus M6-2 (SPAdes) (version 2) | ecosystem: Host-associated > Plants > Roots >...
ATGGTTCTTCTGTCAGCTTCTTCAACTCATCAAACACAACCCTAAAGTATTTGTCGTGCGTAGAGAGTTTTCTGATGACTGCGGCGAACTTACGGTTGAGTTCTTCGTTTGTTTCGAGCATTTGTCTCAGTCGGACAAAGGCGCGCATGATAGCGATGTTTACTTCGATCGCTTGTTCGCTGTTCAGCACGCTCGAGAGCATAGCCACACCTTGCTCCGTGAAGGCACGCGGCTGATAGCGTCGGCCACCGTGTCCTGTACTTGAGGTTGCAAATTGCAACCTCAAGTCAGATCTTGAGGTCGCAATTTGCGACCTCAAGTTTGCGGTCACAAATTGTGACCTCAAAGATTCGGCCTCTTCTGTTGTCAGTCGGAACATGAAATCTTCAGGAAACCGCTTCTTGCTACGCGTAACCCGCTCGTTCAGACGTTTCGTCGGTACGCCATAAAGCTCCGCGAGATCGAAGTCCAGCATGACCTTCTGACCGCGAATCAAGTAGATCCTTCGCTCGATGAGTTGAACAGAGACGGATAGATTAGTCGTTGTGAGTTTTTTCTTGTGAGGCATAGCGACGAAAAGAGTAGCAGGTCTCGCGTCGGAAATGAAATCGGGTTGTACCAACCGCATACAGTTCCAAGTCTCTTCTGATTGAGTTCGAGAGCCTTCTAAGTCATAGCTGCCCAGCGTACAAACTCACGAGTCGCACTTGGGTCAGACTGGCGACGCTCAATTGTTAGTAAATACGCATACTCGTCACTAACCCACCCGCTAACGCAGGTGGTACTGACATTGTCCAAGCGAAACGTCCTGACTTTCCGACAACGGCCCTGTTTTTGCGTAACGCTCTGCGACATAAAAGCCTAGAGCAAAACAACAAGGGGGGAAATATGGATCCGTTCGAGTTACTCAAAGCCGACCACAGGAAAGTCGAACAGCTCTTTACTCAGTTAGAGAGTGCCAGCGGCAAGCGAAAGTTAGAGGTGTTTGGACAGATCAAGACGGAACTTGAGCTGCACACGCACATCGAGGAAAAGGTCTTCTATCCAGCGCTGGAAGAGCCCGAGGAAACGCACGATCTAGCCCTCGAGGCTTATGAAGAGCATGCCGTGGTCAAGGACCTGCTAAAACAATTGGGCAGAGCCAGGACCGCGGACGACGAGTGGGAAGCGCAGGCCAAGGTGTTGCAGGAAAATGTGGAACACCATGTCGAGGAAGAGGAAAACGAACTCTTCCCAAAGGCCGAGTCGGCGTTAGGTGAGGAAGAGCTGGAGGAATTGGGAGACCGCATGGAAGCCGAGAAGGCGCGTAAGCAGAGGGGTTCGAGCAGCACGAAATCTGCGAAGAAATCTGCCTCTAAAACCAAATCGGCATCGACAGCGCAAAAAAGAACCAGAACGAGCAAGAAGCAGTCTTCCAAGTCGTCAGGTTCAAAAAAATCACGATCTAAGAAGTCGACTTCAAAGAAACGCTGACGGTAGTTTGTGAATTCACTGTTCAAGGAGCGCGGCCCTGTAGATCTGTATGACTGCATCGTCATCGGCGCGGGGCCCGCAGGGCTATCTGCGTCTCTTTTCCTGGCGCGCTATCTTCGCCCCACATTAACGTTTCATCACAACAGCCCGCGTAACGAATATGCGCATGGCATTCACGGCTTCCTGGGACACCACGGAATTCGTCCGAACGAACTCCTCGCCAGAGGCCGCGATGAAGTGACGAGCCATGGCGGATTGATTATCGAGGCTTGTGTAAACACCGTCGAGGAAGTTTCACCGGAACGCTTTCGAGTTTCAGTTGGAACCGAAGCGCGAGTTTTCGAAGCGCGACGATTGTTGCTCGCTACCGGTCTGCGAGATCTGACTCCTGACTGTCCGGGGTTCCGCGAGTTTTATGGAACAAGTGTCCACCATTGTCCCGACTGCGACGGTTATGAAGTGAAAGACAAGCGAGTGGCTGTGCTTGTACGTGGCAATAACCCGGTAGGGTTCACTGCCAACCTACTGACCTGGACCAGCCAGTTAACTTTGCTGACCGATCAAACTGAACTCACGGAACACGACCGCGCACGATTAGCTCGACTTGATGTCGCAATACGTACGGAAGGTATTGTTGCGCTCGAAGGCGATAAGTCGACGGGGCAGTTGCAGCGTGTTCTCTTTGCGGAAGGCGAGCCGCTCGAGTGCGACGGGCTATTCTTCAACCTGGGCACCAAACTCGCCACTAACTTTCATGAAAAACTCGGATGTCGATTGGATCCTGAATGCGATTTGGTGTGGGTAGATGAGACGCGGCAAACGAGTGTTAAGGGAGTGTATGCAGCGGGCGATATTACTCCGAAGTCACAACTCGCAGTCGTCGCGGCTGCGGAAGGCGCAATGGCTGCTATTCACATTCACCGGTCGTTGATGACTGAGGAGAGGCAGCAGTTGTAGAGGGCGGTCAGAATTGGCCGCCCTCAAATTGGCAACACGTTAGTAATTGACCCTGCCGACGGCGGTCAACTCAAAACCGCCGGTTACCGGGTTAAGGGTCACTACGAAGTTGGCGCTGCCGCTCGCCCCCTCGAACCGTCCCGTGCCTCCCACGATGTAGAAGACCCCCTGATCAACGCCTGCGATTGGATCCAGGATTCCGTCAATCGTGAAATTAAGCTTATCTCCGTTGGCAGCAGTGAGCGTTGCTTCTCCGCTGGAGTGTATTACACCGTTGCTGTCGGGAGTGTATTTGGGGTTCCCGATGACGGTCCACTGACCGAGGTGAGTCGCCGTGCCGGCACCCGTGGCGATGGCGCCAATCGGGTTACCCGATGGATCAGTGATAAGAGTCGCGACGCCCGACCCGTTTATAGCGAAAGGGCGCTCGACGGCTGACGCGGGGATCGTTCCCAGCAACATGAAGAGGGTTATCATTAGAACGTGTATTTTCGTAAAGCGTTTCATTGCCATTCTCCTTATCAATAGTAAGTTACTCGTTTCCGAGTGACGGCCAGGATTAATGAATTCAGCCTATCGTCACCCTAGAGTGGCGAGTATTCAGAAAACATCACACTATTATTTTGCGAGGTACGTTGATGGCCAGACAGTCGGAATAAGATATGAGGAGCTTGGACTTAATTCTTTGTAAATAATTTGACCTGCTCGGAACCTGCAGCAAGGGTTATAACCCTGTCAAATCTGAATCCCAGCCGTTGCAGCAGCTTGATCGACGCGTCGTTATCGAGAGACGTAATCGCCAGGATCCGTTCAAGTTTCAATCTTTCGCGCGCGTCCTGTAACAACGCCGCGGCCGCTTCAAACGCAAATCCCTTACTCCAGAACTCAGGCATGAAAGCGAAACCAATGTCCGGATCGGGCAGTTCTTCTCGTTTGAGGAACCCGCACATCCCGATCGGCGTGTATGATTCCTTGAGTTCAACCAGATAAAGCCCAAAGCCATTTCGTTCGTAACTTGCGACTGGACCATTCAGAATATACTGCCGCGCATCTTCGAGGTTTCGGACCTTTTTATCTCCGATGTAGCGCAGAAACGAAGGTTCGTTGAGCAGCTTCAGGATAAACTGCGCATCGTCGACCGTGAACTGTCGCAGGGATAATCGTTCGGTTTCGAGAACTGTCATAGAAGGAGGAGTATGTCAGAAAGGTTGTTTGCGTGTCTTGTACTGATCCTGGTTGCGAGTGTGTTGGGCCACGGATCTGCACGGATGGATACGGATGTCTTGCATTATGCGGCGACACTCGAGCCTGACATTGCCGGAAAATCCGTGAAAGGATCAGTTCTGATCCGCTTCGCAACAACGTCGTCAGCGGTTGAGTTTGATTGCGGTGCTCTCACGATCGACGCGGTTCGTGCAGGTGGCTCGGCGTTGCAGTTTTCAGTCGCCAATCGCCGCTTGCGCGTTTCGTTACCGTCAGAGAAGCGAGTGCGAGAGATCGAGATCGACTTTCACGGCACACCAAAATACGGCATTCGATTTTTTCCCGATCGACAACAGGTCTACACGATTTTTTCCACCAGCCAGTGGATGGTCTGCGTGGACGATCCCTCCGACAAAGCAACGTTGACGTTCAGATTGATCCTGCCAGCGAACTTAACGCCAGTCGCCAACGGCAAACTCGTTTCTCAACGCTCACTGCCAAACAATAAACGCGTCTCCGAGTGGCGACAGGACACAGCTATTCCAACCTACATCTTCGGTTTTGCCGCCGGTCCGTTTCACGTCGTCAAGGAAAAACGAAGAAACGTCGAGTTTCAATACCTCGCTACAAACTACACCGAGGATCAAGTGCGTCGCATCTTTCGCGACACGCCCGACATGCTCGACTTCTTCGAAGAACGCGCCGGTGTTAAGTATTCCGACAAAACGTACACGCAGGTGCTCGCAGCCGGCGGTGTCGAACAAGAGATGGACACTTTCACGGCTTTGAAAGAAGCGTACGGCGAGGAAGTGCTGAAGAACGAGCAGGACATTTGGCTTGGGGCGCACGAGTTTGCGCATCAGTGGTGGGGAAACATGGTGACTTGCCGCGACTGGAACCACTTCTGGCTCAACGAAGGAATCGCGACTTTCATCGCCGCGGCATATCTCGAACATCGTTTCGGACGCGCCGCTTACATGCGCGAGATCGAAACGTATCGCGCAAACTACGAGAAAGTGCGAGCAGCAGGTAAAGACAAGTCGCTCGTCTTTCCGGATTGGCTACACCCAACACGTGAAGATCGCACGCTTGTTTACGACAAAGGTGCTTACGTCCTGCATTTGCTGCGCGAGGAGATGGGCGAGCGCAATTTCTGGAACGGCCTGCGCCTCTTCACGCAGCGACACTTTGGAAAATCGGTCGTCACCACCGACTTCGTTGCCGCAATGGAAGAAGCTAACGGAAAGAGTTTGAAAGAATTCTTCGCGAAGTGGGTCTACTTAGAGCCGGCGTGATTCATTGGTTCCGGGCTTCATTGACTTGCAATTTCTTACGATGGAGTTCCTTGCCGTTGAACTGGGCAATAGCTGACGCAGCTTCCTGGTCATTGGACATTTCGACAAAGCCGAAACCTTTCGAGTCTCCGGTGTTGGTGTGTCTCATCACTCTTGCTGATTCAACGTTTCCAGCTTGAGAAAACAGCTCCTCCAAATCCTGTTCGGTGGTCTGGAGCGAGAGATTACCAACATAGAGTAATTTTGCCATGGAGAGCTGCCTCCTCTTTGTTTGGAATCATAACGCGCGCTTAAATTTCGTTTCTGAGTGGTTTCTCAGTACTGACGTGAGTTCTCACGCGACTGCTCACCATCTGCCACGCGGAAGCAGCGCGATTGAAACGAAGGCGCTTGATACTATGGGCCAATCCGAGAAACTGCAAGGCACGAATACCAAGCCAGTTTATATCGATCTCATACCAATGCAGACCGTGACGCGCCGAAGTAGGATGAGCGTGATGGTTGTTGTGCCATCCCTCGCCGAATGTCAAAAGCGCAACCCACCAACTGTTGCGCGAATCGTCGCCGGTTTCGAATCTTGTTTTACCCCATAGGTGAGTAGCCGAATTGACGAGCCACGTCGCATGAAAAGCCAATGTCACACGGAGGAAGACTCCCCACAGCAATACGCCCCAACCTCCAAAAACAAAAAGCATCACTCCGACTACCAAAAGCGGCACGTAATAAAAACGATTCAGCCAACGATAAAAGCCGTCCTTTATCAAATCGGGCGCGTAGCGAGCGAGAGTGGCTTGATCGTGATTCTGAGCCGTGCCCCACAATATCCAGCCAATGTGCGCCCACCAACCACCATCGCGTGGCGTATGTGGATCGCCGTCACGATCTGCGTGCGCATGATGAACGCGATGCGTCACGACCCACGTAATCGGTCCACCCTCGAGGGCGAGCGCGCCGCACAGCGCAAGAAAGTATTCAACTGCTTTTGGAACTTTATAACCGCGATGCGTGAGCAGCCTGTGATATCCCATGCCGATGCCAAGACTTCCGCCAACCCAGTAAAGCACAACCGCGGTAATCACAGCCGGCCAGCTCCAGAAGAAGAGAGCTGCAATCGCCGCAAGATGCGCAAGAATCAGGAAAACTCCATTTGCCCAGTTAACGCCTATTTGTTCTCTCGCTGCCCTGGCTTCGCCACGTACTTCTAATTTCATTCCAAGTTCCTTTAAAACAAATTCGGTAGTAGTCGCAGTTGAAATTTCGTGTGCAACCTCTCCAGCGCCTATCTAACCACAGAGCAACTGAGAAGAGAGTGTTGCGCGACAGAAATTACAAAACTGCGACACTACCGAATTAGCGCAGTACGAAAAGCGGTTACCAGCGCGGCTCTGAGCGACGTCCTTGACCACCGCCACCGCGATTGCCGCCACCGCCGCCGCGATTGCCGCCATAGCCGCCGCCGCCGCGATTGCCGCCGCCACCAAAGTTACGTCCGCCACCACCGCCAGGGCGATTCTCTCGTGGCCGCGCTTCATTTACTGTTAAATTCCGGCCACCATATTCCTTGCCGTTGAATTGGTCGATTGCTGCCGTCGCTTCTTCCTCGGTAGACATTTCGACGAAAGCAAAACCTTTCGACTGTCCGGTGTTGCGGTCTTCGATCACGCTCGCTGATTCAACTGTTCCAGCTTGAGAAAACAGTTCCTGGAGATCCTGGCTGGTAGTTTGGAAAGACAGGTTACCAACATAAAGTTTCTTTGCCATAGAGAGATACCTTTTCCTTTGGGTTTAAAAATGAAAGAAGCAGCGAATCAGATTTGACTTCGGCGAACGGTAGCGTTCGAAGAATCAGGTTCGGATGCTCTCAAAAGAGCCGCTTCGAAGTGTGAAACAAACCTGCTCTCGAACCATCCAAACGTCCAACGCCTATGCGCGGGGCGCATCACCGTCGATGCGCGAGAGAAGGATTAACAGCCGCGTATGATGGCCTATCGAGGGTTCAAGTTGCAAGCTCAATAAGAACTAAGCCACAGATAAACGCGGATCGCAATTCACAATTCTTAACAAATTTTTACGTCCACTTAACACACCTCTAATCAGGTGCGCTTAGTATTCGGTGTCCGTAATGGCACAATGGAGAGGCGCTTCCCGGCGGCGGCTGCGTGCGCAACAAAATTGCACGCGGTATCGTACCCACAGAAACCCGAAAATTCAGTCGTCTCGTGGACGCTGATGAGCTAAGGAAAAAGAACTCGTATGAATTTCGAGCAGGGCTTGCCTTATCGTCTGGGAATTCTCCTGGCCATTAGTGGCCTCTGCGCCACTCTCGCCGGTTGTGTAAATAAGGCACAGCCAAATTTTGAACGTCCGCCGGCGCCCGTTGTCGTCAGTACCGCAGTCTCTCAGGACGTTTCGACTTACATGGACGCCCTCGGCAAGATAGTCGCGCGCGAAACCGTATCAATTCAGCCACAAGTTTCCGGACGCATCACGAAGATTCACTTTACCGACGGCGCCAACGTCAAAAAGGGACAACTGCTCTTCACTGTCGATCCGCGACCCTTCGAAGCGAATCTCAAGCAAGCGCAGGCCAACCTCGCCAAAAATGTTGCCGCGAAGAAACAGGCTGAGGCGAACCTCGCGCGCGAGGTTGCACGTGAAAACTGGGGCCGCGCACAGGTCGAGCGCTATCGCACGCTGGTGGAGCAGGGCGTAGTGCCAAGCGAACAGTACGGACAACTGCGCGCGGATTACGACACACTGAAAGCCAACACGGAAGCCGCGCGCGCCGCAGTACACAGTGCCGACGAGACGCTCAAAGCCGACAACGCCGCGATCGAGACTACGAAGGTCCAGCTCAGTTACTGTTACATTCATTCACCCATCGATGGCCGTGCCGGACAGCGTCTGGTCGACATCGGAAACGTCGTGAATCCCGGTGGTCCAGGCAGTACGGAATCCGCCGGTGGCGTGCCCGGCAACTCGCTGCTGGTGATCGAACGGATCGATCCCATCTACGCAGACTTCACGATCTCGCAAAATAATCTGACCGCCGTGCAGAACCAGATGCGCGCCGGCACGCTCAGCGCTGAAGTTCGACTTCCGGACTCAGCAGATGATCCAGTCTCTGGTCCACTTACTTTTATCGACAACGCCGTGCAAGCGGAAACAGGACAAGTCACCTTGCGCGCGACGCTGCCAAATCCCGATCACAGATTCTGGCCTGGACGTTTTGTCAATATTCGATTGTTGCTCGGAAGAGTGACGGGCGCGGTGCTTGTTCCGGCTTCGGCGCCGCAGATGTCCGCGGCCGGCTCATATGTTTACGTCATCAAGCCTGATTCCACTGCTGAGCAACGCACCGTCTCGTTGGGCCAGCGTCAAGGCGATCTGATCGTCGTCGAGAAAGGCGTTGCGGCCGGAGAAAAGGTCGTGATCAACGGTCAGCTCGGCGTGACTCCCGGCGGCAAAGTAGTTATCCGGGAACCAGATAATCCGGCCACAGTGGCTACAGATGGATCGAAGTCATGAATCTCTCTGAACCATTCATCCGGCGGCCAGTAATGACCGCGGTGCTGACGCTCTCAGTGATCCTTTTCGGAGTGCTGAGCTACCGTCAGTTACCCGTAAATGATCTACCCGCCGTCGACTATCCGGTGATCCAGGTGAACGTCGGTTATCCAGGCGCGAGTCCGGATACGGTTGCCAACAACATTGCCACGCCGCTCGAGCGCCAGTTCATGCAGATCAACGGGCTCGAAGTCGTGACTTCGCGGAGCACCCAGGGCTTCGCAAGCTTTACGCTTCAGTTCGCACTCGACAAGAGCATCGACGCTGCGGCAACCGACGTGCAGACTGCAATATCACAAGCGATCAGCAGTCTGCCCGCGGATCTTCCATCGCCACCAACTTATTCAAAAACTAATCCCAACGATCAGCCGATCATGTATCTCGCAATGGTCAGCGACTCGGTGACGACCGGTCAGTTGCACGACTATGCGAGTACGCAGGTGGGCCAGCGCCTGAGCATTCTGCCCGGCGTGTCGCAGGTAAACGTTTACGGAACCAAATCGGCGATTCGTATCAAAGCTAATCCGTCGGCGATGTGGGCGCGCGGCATTTCGATCGACGATCTCAATACGGCGATTAAGAACGGAACCAGTTACGCGGGCGCGGGCCAGTTAGACAGTTCGTCGCAAACCGCGATCCTGCGACCGCAAGGCCAGCTCGAAACTGCCGAACAGTACGCAAACTTGATCGTCGGCGGCACGAATAACGCGCCGGTTTACCTCCGCGACGTGGCCACGGTCAAAGATTCGGTACAAGACGAACGCGTGAACATGCGCTTTTGGGTGCGTGGCCGTGAGGTGCCCGCGGCGACTACCGTCATCGCGGTGAATCGCCGCGCCGGCGCAAACGCCATTGAGGTATCGAAATCGATCCATGAAATTCTGCCGGCTGTCCGTGCGGAGCTGCCCGGCTCGATCGATATCATGCCGGTCTACGATCGTGCGGCAAGCATCGTCCACTCCGTTGCTGACGTGCAGGCAACTCTCATCATCGCTTTCGTGCTGGTTGTGATCGTCATCTTTGCGTTTCTTGGTCGGGTGACTGACACGCTGATTCCGGTGGTTGCGCTGCCGTTGTCGTTGCTGATCACGTTCATGGCGATGCGCGCGCTTGGCTACAGTCTCGACAATCTTTCCTTGATGGCGTTGACGTTGGCGATCGGCTTTCTTGTCGACGATGCGATCGTGTTCCTGGAAAACACTGTGCGGCGTATCGAGCGCGGCGAGCCACCTTTTGAAGCGGCCATCAGCAGCGCGAAGGAAATCAGTTTCACGATTGTCTCGATGACGATTTCGCTCGCGGCTGTATTCATACCGCTGGTGTTCATGACGGGACTTGTCGGACGAATCTTTCGCGAGTTTGCGATCACGATCGTCATCGCGATTCTCGCGTCAGGCCTGGTTTCGCTAACACTGACGCCGCTGATGTGCGCGCGTCTCTTGAAAGAACGCGGGCACGGCTTAAGGAAGACGTGGGTGGAGCGCGTCATCGGCGGTATCGAGAAACGCGTGCTCGGTTTGTATGGTGGATCGCTCTGGTGGTTCCTGCGTCATCGCTGGATCTCGCTGGTGATCTGGGCCGTCTGTTTGGGTGGCACCATTTGGTTGTTCATGCTGGTGCCCAAGAGCTTCCTGCCGCCGGGAGATAGTGGTGTTATCTTCGGCGCGTTTATCGCACAGGAAGGTTCGTCGCCAAAACAGATGCGCGAGTACCAGGATCAGGTCGATCGAATGTTGCACCAGGATCCGAACGTCATCACTGACTTCACGCTGACAGGCGCTACCGGTTTTCTTTCGTCAAACACGGGCATTACCTTTACCTATATTGGAACTCCTGACAACCGCAGACCCATTGCCGACGTGACCGCGGAGATGATGGGCAAGCTCAACACGATTCCGGGAATCATGACCTTCCTGCGGCCCTGGCCAGTGCTGGAAATCAGCACGGGTGTTACAAATCAGACGCAAGGGCAGTATGCGTTCACAATTTCCGGTGTAAATCCAAACCAGGTTTACGAAACTGGTCAAAAGCTGCTGGCGAAACTGCAACCGTCGCCGCTCTTTCTCAGCGTCTCATCCGACCTCTACAACAACACACCGAACGTGAATATCGACATTCGCCGCGATCAGGCGAAAACCTACGGTGTTTCCGAAGCCCGCATTCTGACGTTGCTGCGTAATGCCTACTCGCAAAACTATCTCTACCTGATCAAGCAACCTGAGGATCAGTATCAGGTCATTCTGGAGATGGAGGATTCGGTGCGGGAGAAGCCTGAGGATCTTTCGCTGCTTTATATCAAGTCAGACGATGGCGGGCGGCTTGTGCCGCTGAGTGAGCTGGTCACGTGGAAAAAGACTCTTGGCCCACAATCAGTGAACCATTTCAATCAGTTCACCGCCATGACGCTCTCGTTCAACCTCAAGCCTGGCGTAGCTCTTGGTGATGCGACCGATTTCATTAATAAGTCGGCGCAGGAGGTAGTTCCACAGGGCGTGCGCGCAGAGCTGCAAGGCGAGGCGCTGACGTTTAGCCGCACGGTTACCAGTTTGACAATCCTGATGGCGCTGGCGGTGTTTGTGATGTACGTGATTCTCGCGATCCTTTACGAGAGTTACGTGCATCCGCTGACTGTGCTTTCAACGTTGCCGACGGCTCTTGTAGGCGGGTTGTTGACGCTCATCGTGTTTGGGGCGGAGGCGTCGCTTTATGCATTCGTCGGCATGTTCATGTTGATGGGCATCGTCAAGAAGAACGGCATCATGATCGTTGACTTCGCGCGCCAGCGCGTTGAGGCGGGTGAGGCTGCGGACAAAGCAATTCACGATGCGAGTATGGATCGTTTCCGTCCGATTCTGATGACGACGCTGGCGGCGGTGTTTGGCGCCGTTCCGATTGCGCTTGGTTATGGTGCTGATGGATCGTCGCGCCGGCCGCTGGGGTTGGTTGTGGTTGGCGGGCTGGTCGTTTCGCAGTTCATCACGCTTTACATCACGCCGGTTATTTATCTTTACCTCGAGGAGTTTCAGGAGAAGGTCCTGGATCGCACTTCATTCTTCCGCTCACGCCGCTCACAGAAACCCACGCTTGTTGAAAGCCCCTCTGGCGACTAACCACAAAGACACGAAGACACAAAGTTTTATTTTGTGCCTTAGTGTCTTTGTGGTTAAAAATCCCTAGGCATTTTTAGGCATTCTGTGCTTTTTTGTGGCCATGCCAAACGAAAAAGAACCTGAACTTAATACAATCGGAACGGCCACGCTCGTAGTTGGTCCACAAGATTTGGCAAGCTCGATTTCAAGTCAGACTGGAGACGAGTTTCCTCCAGTGCTGGCTACAGCTCGCATGATCGCGCTGATGGAGATTGCCGCAGGGCGCGTGCTTCAGCCTTTGCTTGGACCAGGCGAGTTGTCGGTCGGCGTCACCGTCGATATAAGTCACACCGCGCCCACGCCGCTGGGCGCAGAAGTTATAGCAACCGCACGCTACGCTGGTCGCGAAGGCAGGCTCTTTCTGTTCGAAGTCAGCGTTGCCGATCCCGGTGGAGAAGTTGGTCGCGGCTGGCACAAGCGCGCGATCGTCTCCAATGAACGGCTGCAAAGCGGAGCCGCCAAACGAATCGGTTGAGGTGCCCCCTATGTCAGTTGCAAGACGAATCATCAAACGCAGACTAAACCCTGCGACCGTCGACGCGTTTAGGGAAGAGTTTGCGTTCGAGAGTCTCAAGAGCGACCGG
>Ga0207643_10001733_pt1 | contig 12228 bp, 11 predicted proteins | sample KBSMisM62_FD_184313 | JGI IMG/M metagenome (GOLD analysis project Ga0207643, IMG submission 184313) | Miscanthus rhizosphere microbial communities from Kellogg Biological Station, Michigan, USA - KBS Miscanthus M6-2 (SPAdes) (version 2) | ecosystem: Host-associated > Plants > Roots >...
CGACGGCGCTGCCGCGTTGTTGGCCGGCGGGCCAGTCCGGGCACGCCGGGCACGGCGTGAGGTGGTGGCCGGCGATTCCTTGTCGGCAAAGGTCAATTCACCGCCGACGTGCGGGCGGTAGTAGTAACGGTGCGCGGTATCCTCAATCATTTCGCCCAGCAGGGTGCATCGGGCCACGGAATGGTATTTGCGCAAGATCGTTGTCATGCCTCTTAGTCGCCGGACCCCTCCCCTCAGACTTGTTCCTTTCTGCCAAATATTTGCGCTTCGCAGCCAATGAAGCGGTCCGCTCCGCCCAGCCTGCGAGCCTGCGCTCGCGCGTCGGAGCGCCGTTCGCTGCACCGCGCGTCGCTTGTCGCCCTGCCGTCAGGCAAGCTCCTGCACCATGATCCGGTTGCGCTGGATTTCGTCCAGATCAAACTGGACCGCTGCAGGAGCTTTCGCCGCTTCCGCATCAGGCGCCTCGACCTGGCCTAGGATTTCACCCTTGCTGCGAAGCAGGACGACGCGCCAGCGGCGCTTCATCCGGCCCGCGAGCTTATTGGGGCTGTCTTTCTTGCTGGAGAGGCGGGGCGGCATCAGGTGCGAGTTATTTCTTTTTGCGAGCAACCCGGTGCTTGACCTTGGCAGCGCGCCGCAGGCGGCCAGGCGAACGATGGTGCGGTTTTGCGCGCATGAGTAGGCCAGCATGGAATCGTCGGCGGGATGCGGGCGATAGCTCGCCGGGTCGAGCTCGCCGTGCAGGAGACGGCGCGCGATGCCCGGGAGCCCTTCGAGCGCCAGCTCCATTTCGGGGGGCTCGCGCGCGGATTACAGCCAACCCAGCGTCTGAAAAATCAGCCACCCCAAGAACACGACTTGTCCGATCGCCAGCGACCAGAAGATCGGCGCGGGAATGTTGCCGATGCTGCGATCGGGCTTGTTGCCGCCGGCCTCATCGAAATTGTTGAAGCCCGGCTCGGCACCCGGTCGCAGGCGCTTGATCTCGTCCGCGGCTTCGCGAAGCGCCGCGGAGGTCTTGGCGTGCATGTCGGCGGCGACGGCGGCCGCGGGGAGGTTTCCGGCCTCGCTGCGGAGCATTGCCGCCTGCTCGTCGTGCCATTTGCACAGTTCTTCGAGCGCCCTCTCGTCCATGCCGCGATCCCTTGCCCTCTCTCGACCTAGAGCGGTGGCGGTATGCACCGCGTGGGGCGAACGGCCGGTGATAGCGCAGATTTCAGGCACGGAACAGCTGGCAACCGCCTGCCGCGACCGGAGCAATGGTGCGGCGGACAGAGGGGGAGTTTCCTTTGGAACTCCCTCCCCATATGCTTTCCGCGCCGGATTGGATCCATCTCTGAGAGGGAATGATGGGTACGAAGGCATTTGCGCTTTCCGCAATCGTAGCCGTGAGCCTCGCCGTGACCGGCAGTTATCCGGCCAACGCACAATCCTACCCCGAAAGGCTGATCAAGATCGTCGTGCCGTTCCCTGCTGGAGGGCCATCCGACGTCGCCGCGCGCCTCGTCACGCAACCGCTGTCATCGAAGTTGGGGCAAAGCGTCATTATCGAAAATCTGCCGGGTGCCGGGGGACGAACCGGCGCGAAGGCCGTGGCGCAGGCAAGCCCCGATGGCTACACGCTGCTGCTGGGCGGCACCAACCCCAACGCCATCGCGCAGTCGCTCTATCGGAATCTGAATTTCGAGCCGCTCAGAGACTTCACCGCGGTGGCCCTGATCGGGCAAGACTCCAACGCGCTGGTGGTCAACCCGTCCGTGCCCGCGAAAACGCTGCAGGAACTGGTGCAATACGCGAAGGCAAACCCCGGCAAGCTCACGTCCGGGTCCACCGTCGGCATCGGTCCACATATCTGCCTGGAGCTGTTTCGCGCCCGGACCGGCACCGACATCGCCTTCATTCCGTACAAGGGAGCCGCGCCCGCGATCGCGGATTTATTGGGCGGACAGATTCAGATCGGCATGACCTCCAAGGCGGTCCTCCTTCCCCTCATCCGGGAAGGGCGGCTGCGCGCGCTCGCGGTGACGAGCGAGGTGCGATGGCCCGAGCTTCCGGACGTGCCCACGATGGGGGAAAGCGGATTCGACCCGTTTCCGGCGTATCTACGCAGCGGACTGCTTGCCCCGGCCCGAACCCCCGAGGCCATCATCGACAAGCTCAACGGTGCGATCGTCGAAGGGCTGCGGACGCCAGAGATGCAGGCCAGCATCGCCAAGCTCGGTTTCGAGACCAGGAGCCTGACGGCGCGGGAATTTGGGGCCAAGCTCGACGAGGAAGCGCACAGCTGGGAGGCCGCCGTCAACGAGTCCGGGGTGAAGCTCGATTAGGCTGGCGCTTGTCCGGAAGCATCCCGCCTTCCGCCTGGACTGGGCGCATCGACTCCGTCGTGCGGGCGCGCGCTCGCGGTCCCTCACGACGTCCGGCGTTTCAGGAGGCGGTCGAGCGCCGCCCGTCCCGCCATCGAGGCTTCCTCGCGGGTGAAGAAATACTCCGCACTGGTCTCGCCCCAATCAGGGTCGTTCAGATCTTCTGCTGTATTTTGCAGGAATTCCATTCGGGACAGCGCCGCTACCTTCCGTCGATGATCGGCCGGCACACAGCCGCGGCGAGAGCGATCAGCCGCTGCCGGCGATCGCCTTCGCCCTGCAACTCCCCGGCGAGTGCATAGCGGTCAAGCGGTGCCGCCTTGGCTTGAAGCCTTCCGTTTGCGCGCTCGCGAGGGTAGAATCGCTAAAAAGAACGGTGTCGGGAGGATTCTGGGATGACGCGCAACGCCGCGATTCTCTTGCTTTTGCTGACAGCCTGGACTCAGGACGCTTTCGCGCAGCAGGCGGACGACACCCTCAACGACACGCAGAAATTAGGCCGGCAGGTGTTCGCGCAGTCCTGCGGTGTCTGTCATTTGCCGCCCGCGATCAATGCGCGAACCTATGGCCCCGGCCTGTCCAAGGACACCGCGGGCGGCAGCGACGAAGTGATCCGTGGCGTCATCAGCGAGGGCACACCGCGCATGCCCGCCTTCAAGCATTACCTGCAGCGCGGCGAGATCGACGCGATCATCGCTTACCTCAAGTCGGTCCCCGCCACCGCCACCCGGTGAACGGACCAGCAAAGGAGAAACGCCGTGAAGACATCTCAGTTGGGCGTTGCCGCATTGGTTGCGGCTGGTCTTGTTGCAAGCAGTTTCGCAGGCGCGGCGCAGGCCGCCGATCAATCGCTCAGCGGGACGATCGCTTCGGCGTCGGGCGAGAAGCTGGGCGGGGTTACGGTATCGGCCAAGGCGCAGGGCACGACCATCACCACCAGCGTCTACACCGACGATAAAGGGGACTATTACTTCCCACCGCTGCCCGCGGGCAAATACAACGTTTGGGCGCAGGCGCTGGCGTTCGAGACGGCGAAGGGCGAGGTCGATCTCACCGCCGCGCGCCGGGCCGACCTCACGCTCCAGCCGATGACCGATGCCGAGCGGCGGGTGCGGCAGTTGCCCGGCGAATTGCTGATGGCGGCGCTGCCCGAGGCAAACGACGAGGACGCGCGCATCAAGCGGGTGTTCCGTAACGCCTGCACCGGCTGCCATACGCCCAGCTACGTGCTGCAGTTCCGTTTCGATGAAGAAGGTTGGAACAAGATCATCGACCTGATGAAGGTCGTACCCAACAACGGCGTCTACCCCGCCAATCCCAAGCCGAACGCCATCATCGAGTTCAATCAGAAGCAGCTTGCAGCCTATCTCGCGCGTGCGCGCGGACCGGGAGAAAGCTCGCTGAAGGTCACGCCGCGTCCGCGGCCGTCCGGCGAAGCGGCGCGCGTGGTGTGGAAGCTGTACGATCTTCCCATGGTCCCCGAGAGCGGGATCGGGACCACCTATCAGACCAACGACGGAACCGATTGGTCTCTGGGAACGACGTCGAAGCTCGGGCTCATCACTCACGACGGCGGCATGGATTTCGATGGCAATCTCTGGTTCACCTCCAACAATCCCAATCGTCAGGTCACCGTCGGCAAGGTGGACGGCAAGACCGGCGCAGTGAAGCTGCTCAAGGTCAACCGCAACGACGGCCTTGCGGCTAACGCTCACGGACTGGTGCGCGATCAGCAGGGCATTTTCTGGTTCGATGTCAATCCCGGCCGCCGCAGCCTGGGCCGGCTCGACCCCAAGGCCGAGAAGATCGACGTCTACATGACGCCTCCCAGCATGTCTCCGCTCGGCGGGGCGGTGACGCTCGACGTGGACGGCAAGGGCAAGGTCTGGGCATCGGCGCCGGACGGCGCCGTGCGCTTCGACCCCGAGACCGAGCGTTTCACCGACTTCAAATCGCTGTCCTACAAGACCGCACGCGGCACCGGCATGACCTACGGCGCCGCCGGAGACCGTGACGGCAACGGCTGGTGGACGCAGATGGCGTTCGACACGGTCGGCAAGGGCGACATGGCGACCGGCAAGACGCTGGAGGTGAAGCTGCCGGCGGTGCAGGCAGAACTCGACCGCGCCACGCCGGAAGCGCGCGCGTTCTATGACAAGTTCGACGAGTTGTCGTTCAACAGCCCGTTGCCCTGGCAGCAGGGACCGCGACGGATGGGCACCGACAAAAACGCCGACGTGCTTTGGGTCGGGAATTCGTGGGGCGGCACTTTGAGCCGGATCGATACCAAGACGCTCGAGGCCACCTTGGTCCCGCTGCCGGATCCGACCTCGATGCAGCCCTATCACCTGGTGGTCGACAAGAACCACAATGTGTGGGGCAACCTCTGGACCAACGACCAGATCCTGAAATACGACCCGGCCAGGTCCAAGTGGACTATTTTCGAGCTGCCTGTGCGCGGCACGGAAATCCGTCACATCTCGCTCGACGAGCGCGACGGCGTCACCAAGGTGATCCTGCCGGTCTACCGCACCAATCAGATGGGCGTGATGACCTTGCGGAGCGACGCGGACCTCGCCGCGCTCAAGGCGCAGGCGGGCCGGTAAAGGCGTCACGCCGCCGTCGCGGGCGGCGTTCAGAATCCGGCCGGCGGGCGGGCTGGTGTTCAGAAACGGGCGCGGTCCGCCCGCCGCTTTTGAGGCGTCGGCGCTCGACGTTTGGCGCGCCCCGGCCCTGCAAATTGTTGCTTGTGCCAAGCCGACATTTTAGGCCACATGATCCGCCCTTGGGCGGCGGCCCATGCGCCTGCCGGGCGGTAGCGAAATCGGAGACGACGGAATGAGACTGGGCTACTTCACCATGCCGGTTCACCCGATGCACCGGAACTGGGCCGAGACGCTGAAGGAGGATCGCGCGGCCATCATCCTCGCCGACAAGCTCGGCTTCTACGACGCCTTCATGGGCGAGCACCTGACCGACGCCTGCGAGACCATCACGAACAGCATGATGTTCCATGCCACGCTGATCCCCGAGACGAAGCAGATCAAGCTGGCGACCGGCACCTCGAATCTCTCGCACATGCATCCCGTGCTGATCGCGGTGCAGGCGGCGATGTTCGATCATCTGTCCGAGGGCCGCTTTATTTTGGGGGTGAGCCCCGGCGCGCTTACGACCGATGCGGAGGCGCTCGGCATCCTCGATCAGGACCGCAACAAGATGTTCGCGGAATCGATCGATGTGATACTCGCTATCTGGGAGCGCGATCCGCCCTACGACATCGACTTTCCCGACAACCGTTTCAAGGTCTCCACCGCGCGGACGATGACGCTCGATCTCGGGGTCGGCATCATGGCCAAGCCCTACCAGACGCCGCGGCCCGAGATCGTCGGCACCGTGGTGGCGCCGTTCTCGCCCGGCGTGGTTTTGATGGGAAAGCGCGACTTTCATCCGCTCTCCGCCAACTTTCTGTTATCGAAGCACCTGAAGTCGCATTGGGAGAATTATTGCAAAGGCAAGGCCGAGGCCGGCGCGGAGGCAAATGTCGCGGACTGGCGGGTGGCGCGGGCGATCTGTGTTCTCGATGACGACAAAATGGCGGCGCGCTACGGTCGTGACGATCCGAAGAGCCCGTATCGATTCTACTACGAGCAGATGCGCGCCAAGATGAAACGCGGCAAGCGGCTTTATGTGTTCAAGTCGCACAAGGAGCAGCCGGACGAGGAGATCACCCACGACTACGTCATGGATCACTGCGTGATCCATGGCGGCGTCAACAAGGTGGTCGATCAGATCCTGGCGTTGCGCGAAGAGATCGGCGATTTCGGTGAACTGGTCTATGCCGGAATGGATTGGGCCGAGCCCGCGCTCAACAAACGCTCGATGCAATTGATGGCCGAAGAGGTCATGCCGCGGGTGAATGCGGCGATCGGCAAGTCCGCTGCCGCCGCCTGATTTGCGGGACATGTTCACCCTGAAGAAGGCGCCGCATCCGAACGCAGCCAAGCTGTGGATCGATCACGCCGCCGTCAGGCCGCCATCGAGCACCAGGATCTGGCCGGTAATCGAAGCGGCGGCATCGCTCGCGAGATAGCAAACCGCCGCGGCGATCTCGTCCATCGTCGGGAAGCGGCCGAGCGGAATGCGCGCGAGCATGCGCGCCCGGGCCTCGGGCTCGCGGAGCAGCTTTTCGCGTGACGGCGTGAGCACGGTCGTCGGCGCGACCGCGTTGACGCGAATGCCGAGCGGCGCCCACTCGATCGCGAGCATGCGGGTCATCTGGATGATGCCGCCTTTCGAAATGCCGTACACCGAACGGCCGGCAATGCCGGTGAGGCCATGGGTCGACGCCAGGCTGACCACCGCGCCGCCACGCCCGTGGCTCCGGCAGTGCCGGGCGAAAGCGGCACTTAAAAAGAAACTGCCCTTGAGGTTGATGTCGATGACGTCGTTCCACTCCGCCCAGGTCACCTCGGTGGCGGGCTTCTGCAGTGGACGGCCCGCATTGTTCACGAGCAGATCGATCGCGCCCAGCGCGTCGGCCGCCTGCGTGACCGCCTGTGCAATGCTGTCCTCGGAGCGAAGCTCGAGCGCAAGGGGAACGACCTTGCGGCCCTGCGCCTCTGCCGCCACGTCGGCCAACCAGTTCGCGTCGAGATCGGTGATGGCGAGATCGAAGCCTGCGCGGGCGAGCGCGAGCGCCGTCGCGCGGCCGATCCCGGTCGATGCGCCGGTGACCAGGGCGGTGCGGGATCTGGTCTCGTTCATGGCACCTTCTCCGCCGCTGGAAACGCAATCCAAGTCCGCTCGGTCATGCTGCGATGGCAGGCTTCCGCGAACGCGACGTCGCGAATGCCGGCCGCGAAATTGGACGCCAGTGGCGCATCGGCCGCGACGTGGCGCAGGAACTGCTCCCACCCGACCCGGTACGGATTGCGATAGACGGCGCGCGGCGGCGCGTCGACCCATTCGCTGCGATAATCGGCGTTGATGTCCTTCATGACGCTGAAATGTGCAATCGCCGGCGTCTGCGCCGTGGACTGCACGTGACATCGATGCAAGCCGGCGACCGCCGAGCCCTTGGTGCCGTCCACCTGCAGCGTGAGCAGGTCGTCGCGGCGCACGCGCGTTGCCCATGAGCTCAGGATGGTGCCGAACACACCGCCTTCGAGCTCGACCAAGGTGGTAGCCGAGTCCTCGACCGCGACGGGATAGCGCGCGCCCTGCTCGTCGATGCGTTCGGGCGTGGCGATCCATTCGGCCGAGGCGACCCGGACGATACGGCCGATGATCGTCTCGATGACGTAGCGCCAATGCGGATACATATCGAGGATAAGGCCGCCGCCGCGGGCGCGGTAGTTCCAGCTTGGCCGCTGCGCAGGGCGGTCGCTGCCGTCGAACACCCACCAGCCGAACTCGAGCCGAAATCCTACGATGCGCCCGAGCGCGCCACGCTCCATGAGGGCGGCAAGCTTCTGCAGTCCGGGAAGATAGACCTTGTCTTCGACCGCGCCGTGCTTGCGCCCGCGCGCTTCGGCTTCTTTGAGCAGGGTGAGGCCCTGCGCGGCGGTGGGCGCGACCGGCTTTTCGGAATAGACGTGCTTGCCGGCCGCCAGTGCCTTGGCGAGGACAGCGACGCGTTGCTGGGTCGCGGCCGCATCGAAAAAGAGCGTCCAGGCCGGATCCGCGAGCGCGGCATCAAGATCGGTGGTCCATTCCGGGATGCGGTGGGTGCGCGCAACCTCGGCAAGACGCTCGCCGTCGCGGCCCACCAGCAGCAGGCGCGGAATCAGGCGGTCATGTCCGAGCGGGAGGCCCCCTTCATTGATGATCGGGACGAGGGCATTGGCCAGATGCTGCGTCGACCCGATGCGGCCGGTCGCGCCATTGACGATGATTCCGATCGTTTGCGTTGCCATCGTGCGGTCATGAGGGGTTGGGGAAGGCGCGGGCAGGCGGCGGCGAGACTATGCTATGCCGGTTGCACCCGTGTCCACGTTCCGGGAGACAAAGGTGCCCCGACACATCGTGTGCCTGACCTTCGACTTCGATACCCAATCGGGCTTCATCGCCCGTGGCATGACGACCCCGACGCCGCTCTCGCGCGGAGAGTTCGGCCTCGTCGGCGCGCGGCGCATCCTGGCCTTGCTCAAATCCTCCGGTATCCGCGCCACCTGGTTCATCCCGGGATTTACCATCGAGAGCCACGCCGGTGCCTGTGAGGCGGTGGTCCGGGACGGGCACGAGGTGGCGCATCACAGCTGGGCCCATATTCCCCCCGCGCAGCAGAGCCGGGAGGAAGAAGAGGCCGATCTCGTCCGTGCCAACGATGCCATCGCCCGGCTCACCGGGCGCAGAGCGCGTGGCTATCGTTCGCCGTCGTGGGATCTGAGCGAGAACACCATCGATCTCCTGCTGGCCCATGGCTTTCTGTACGACTCAAGCCTGATGGGCGCGGATTATTGGCCGTATCGCGCGCGGCGCGGAGATCAGGCCGAGCTTGGCAAGCCCTATCGCTTCGGCGAGGAAACGGCGTTGATCGAAATGCCGATCAGCTGGTCGCTCGATGACTATCCGCACTTCGAGTTCGTGCGTACGCCGACCACGGTGCTGCCGGGGTTACACTCCGCGCGCACGGTCATGGAAAATTGGCGCGACGAATTCAGCTACATGCAGCAGACGGTCGAATGGGGCGTGCTGACCTACACCATGCACCCCTACGTCATCGGCCGCGGGTATCGCATGTTGGCGTTGGAAGGGCTGGTGAAGGATCTGGCCGCGGCCGGCGCCGTGTTCATGACCATGGCGGACGCTGCCGCCGAGGCCCAGGCGCGGATGTTTGGCGCCGATAGCGAGTGAGATCGGCACTCGTCCGCTTCGTCTGCTCCCCGTCGCTAGAGGCCGAACGTGACGTAATCGTTGGCGCACGGCGGCCCGTTCGCCACATGCATCGTTCGCGCCTCGAGATCGATGAGCACGGCGCCGACGGTCATGGTGCGCTTTGGCTCCGGTTGGCTCGGATCGGGATGCCGGCAGATCGCAAATGGTGCGCCGAGGTGGTCGGCGGCGGCCGCGCGCATGCGGGCGAAGGACAGAGCGCCGCGATGCGGCTCCAGCAGGTGCCGCATGCGATCGACGCGGTGGAGCGTGTTGGGAGAAATTTTTTCCAGCAGCGATTCACCGTGGCCCGCGGACAGGAAATGATTGGAATGTGTGATGATGCCCTCCTCGGGATGAAGGTAGCAGACGTGGTCGGGGCTCGACTCGATATCGACGATCTCGCCGCCGGCCGCACCGATCACGAAATTCGCCGAACAGGTGCGCGGCGTGTCGATGACCGGCCGCTGCGCCTGTTCGAACCGTTCCGCATCCAGCACTTCACGGCAACGCACGTGGAACGGCTTGCAGTAAGGATTGCGGCCATCGTGGCTGGAGGCGAGCCCGTTCTCGACCAGGCCGATCCCGCATTCGTTGACGCCCATTTTTCCGCCCGCGATGCCGGCCTCGGTAAGGCAGACGAAACTCGGCTGTCCTTTTCGCCGCGCCTGCAGGACGAAAGTGTGCCCGTGCACGCCTTCCAGCCAGTCCCAGTTCTGGCCGAGCCAAGTATGGCGATCCTCGGTCACCTCGGGCTTGAGGCCGAATGTGGTGCAGCCGTCGGGCCCGATTTCGAGAAGCTCGCCCGCCCTGGCTCGTTGTTGCGTCGCCTCCTGCCCGAACAGCGTGAACGCCAGCTCGTAGCGCGCATTGAGCAGGGCGATGGCCTGCTCGCTCTGGCCGGAGCCGTCGGCAATGCCACGCATTTCCTCGGCGTAGCTCGGACTCTGCTCGGCGATCGCCCGGCACCAGATCTCGGCCTCGGAGAAAGCGCCATCGCGATCGAGCCCGGAAGCGGCGAACCGGCGCAGATAGGTCGCGACATTGGCGGCGATGTCCGGCGCGAATCGTCGCCCGTGAGCAAGGCCGCGCGCATGCGCGTCGCCGTCGGTGGTCAGGAATGGAACGCTGGGCATGGTTTCATCCGGGCGCGGCTTGCGCCGAGCAATTTACATCGTTCGGGCATGATCGGACAATGCGCGCCAGGGCCGGCCGACGAGCGGTGCTAAGATTGGCAGCATGAGCAGGGACATCACGGCATCGAGAGGCATGACGGCAGCCTGCCTGGTCGTGCTGGCCGCGCTGTCCTCGACGCTCGCGCATGCGGACCAACGTGCAGATTTCCTCGCCGGCCGCACGCGCGAATGCCAGCGCTGCGATCTCGCCGGGGGAAACTTCAAACGTCGCGACCTGTCCGGTGTTGATCTCACCGGCGCCAATCTCAAGGACACGAATTTTCACGACGCCAGGTTGGCAGGAGCGCGGCTCGCGGGTGCCGATCTGACCGGGGCCAACCTCAACAAGGCCAATCTGAGCCGGGCGGACCTTGCCGGCGCCGTGCTGCGCGACGCCATGCTCTATGCCGCTATTCTGGACGGGGCGAAGCTCGCGGGCGCCGATCTGACCGACGCACTGATGGGCGTCGCGCGACTCACCCGTGCCGATTTCACCCAGGCGACGCTGCGCAACGTCGACCTGCGCAAGGCGCGGCTGGCGGACGCGATCCTGACCGGCGCGGACTTGAGCGCGGCCGCGCTCGACTTCGCGTTCCTACGCGGCGCCCGCTTCGACGCGGCCTCGCTCAAGGAGGCGCGGCTGATGGGTGTTGAGGCGATCGAGGCGAGCTTCGTCGGCGCCGATCTCAGCGGTGCCAATGCGCTCGGCGCGAATTTGCGCGGCGCTGACCTGTCCCGGGCCGTGCTTGCCGGCGCCAACTTCCGGCGCGCCAACATGTACGAAACCAGGCTCGAAGGCGCGCTCTTCCGGGCGACCGCGATGCCGGATGGCACGGTCAGGGATGAGTGAAGGTTATTCCCCGGAATCGTGCCTCGGACGATCACGGCGGGCTGGCGCTGATGTCCAGCCGGGCTGAACTCTCGAACTGACCCTGGGTCAGTTGCGTCGGCAGTTGCGGATTGACGCCGCTCTGACCGGTCTTGCGGAAATAATTGGCGCGCACGACGACCTTGCGACCGCGCGATGCGTCGGCCAGCTCACAGGACTGCTTGACGAACAGTTCGCCGACGGCGCTCTCGCCTTCGGCTGCCGGCAGCGATACGCAGTCGCGCGCGGGCTCGATGCCGTGACGCGCGGCCATGAGGCCGCCGAACAGATAGGCGTCCGCGCGCTTGCGCAGATTGGCATCGGCGGTGTCAGTGCGGTACTCGGGGCGGGAATCGGTCACGATCCGGATGCCCTTGAGCACGCCGCCGTCATCAAACAGTGCCGACACCACCACCGGAAAGCCGGCCTCGGTCGTGCCAGCCCAGCGCGATACCTCGCGCGGCAGGTCGCGGGCGCGCGCGATGTATTCGTATTCGTCGTCGTATTCGAAATAGACCTCGCGCAGTCCGCTCGCTTCCGCATCGCAGCGCCGGAAATCATCCCAGCCGCTCAATTGCCGGCGCGGAGCGCCGCCGTTCGAGCCGCAGGCGAATCCGCGAAACTGGTCGGACGCGGGCTGCGCGGATACCGGCATCCCGAGCTTGAGGTCCCAGACGGTGGCGCGCCGCAGATCCTCGGCAGCGGTGACCGACGACCAGCAGAACAGGCCCAGCAGCAGCGCAGCGGCAGATCGCATGGTTGCGCACGGTACCTGCCGCTGTGGCGGCTGCCAATGTTTCCCAATCGCGAAATGGCGATTCAACTCCGCGCGATTTGGCTCTAGGATTGCAGACCCGATCGGCCTGCCCGTGGGTACCCCTATGAACAGCGCCCTGAAACGAAGCCTGTCTGTCGCCATCATCGCCGTGACGGGTGCATTGCTATT
>Ga0207643_10001735_pt1 | contig 12216 bp, 10 predicted proteins | sample KBSMisM62_FD_184313 | JGI IMG/M metagenome (GOLD analysis project Ga0207643, IMG submission 184313) | Miscanthus rhizosphere microbial communities from Kellogg Biological Station, Michigan, USA - KBS Miscanthus M6-2 (SPAdes) (version 2) | ecosystem: Host-associated > Plants > Roots >...
TTTTCATAAGTACCAGTTAAGTTTACTTCTTCAAATGATTTGATCAAAGGCTCTAGTATATTATCAAGTTTGTGATACTCCCCTGCAATGCCTGCTTTCATTGAATTTGCTGATATGTAACTTGGTAAAATTTGAAGGGATTTGTCAAAATACGGCTTTAGGGAGTCAAGAACTGCTTTTTTTCTTGCAGCACTAGCATCTTTGGGCAACGTCAGATAATCTTTTTCCCAGATAAGTACACCATAAAAAAGATTAGCTCTTGCACTGTTATACGAAATTTTTATTGCGGCCTTATTAAGTGTCTCATTAGTTTTCCAGTCGGGAATTCGTAAGTAAGAAAGTATTGAAAAGGCGATCACACTAATAACTAAGATCACATTTCCTAAAATTCTCTTATTCTGATAAGCATTCATTCTTTCTATCAAAAGCCAGCTTAACGCAATACAAAAACCAAGTGAAGCATGATAAAGAAAACGTTCATTCATGAAAGTACCAACCGAAATAAATAAGTTGCTCACAATACTTAAAGTGACAAAATAGAACGCTATGCAGTAAGAAAGAACAGACTTTCTTTTCCAGGTGAAACCCATATACATCAACAATCCCAGGTTAAGAATGAGTGAGAAGATCGACTGCCAATCAGACCAGTGCATGATGGGAATATGATAGGGATAATAGTCATGTGTCAGTGGATGAGGATAAATTAATAGCTTAAGATACAGGAGAAGTGTGTAAAATATTGTTGCTGTCTTTTCACCAAGACCCATTCCGTAAAATGGATTGTTCATCAGGTTGGTTATTTCAGAACCTGAGAACATATATCCCAGCACAGCATAGCGAATAATAAGATATATTAAAGTGGAACCTAAAAGTGGTAATGTAAGTTTTATTTTGTCGCTTATAGATGAATGTGTAAAGAAATAAGCAGTTATCGGAACTATTAAAAGAAATGTAACAAGATTTTCTTTAGAAAAAATCCCTAACAAAAAACAAATAGCCGAATAAATAAGATACCTGTTCTTCTTCTTCTGCAGCCATTTTAAAGAAAAATAAAGAACGGCCAGTTCGGCGATAAATGCAAAAATTTCATCACGACCTTTTACATTGGCTACAACTTCTACATGTAGAGGATGGACAATATACAATGCAGCAGCAGCAAAAGGAACGTTGATAAATAAATTCGAATTTCCTGGAAAGAGAATTAATAATACCCGATAAAGAAATATTCCTGTTAATGTATAAAGAATGATATTGATAAGATGACTAACCGCTGCACTCCCTCCTGTTATACTTTTTTCCAGGGCAAAACTAGCTATGCTTAATGGACGATAGCGACCGCCTTCAACTAATTCTTTTTGTTCGCCAAGGCTGCCTTTGAAACTTTCGTTACCAAATATTTCAGGAATTCCTGAAATTCCTTTTTCTGTGAATTTATTATTTGTGATCACTAGTCTATCATCAAGCACATATTGGAAGCTGAAGGTTTGACCATACAACCCGATCGCTAATATGATTAAAACGACGAGTTGTTTCCAGTGATCAATAAAGAATTTATTACCAGGATCAATTTTGTTTCCTGATCTAAATCTTTTTTGAGATTCTAAATTTTTAACTTGTGAACTAGTATCTTCTGCCTTCCTTTTGTATTTAATTTTTTGCTTTTTTGACATATGATAAATACTTTATATTGAATCGCTGAACACTTATTTGGAATTCAAAAATAAAAAAGATGACCCAATGGATCATCTTTCTATAGTGCAGAAAAAATTAATTAGGCATATTCTTCCTTAGCATGTTTAGCATGTTCATCGATCAATCTTCGTTGTATTTCAAAAGGCACAGGAGAGTATTCCAAAAATCCACTCTTGAATTTTGCCCTTCCCTGTGTTATAGAACGAAGCGATGACGAATAACCATCCATTTCAGCTAAAGGAACTCTTGCAATTACTTTTTGAAAATGTCCTTCACTATCTATTCCTTCGACAATAGCACGACGGCTTTGTAAGTCACCCATTACAGCACCGGTAAGGTCGTCGGGGCAAAGAACTTCAACTTTATAAATTGGTTCCAATATCTGCGGATCGGCTTGCTGGAATGCCTGGCGGAATGCCTGCAAACCGGCGATCTTAAATGAGATATCATTGCTGTCAACCGGGTGCATCTTTCCATCATATACACATACACGTATATCACGGGCATAAGAACCGGTAAGCGGACCATTATGCATTTTTTCCATCACACCTTTTAAAATGGATGGTAAGAACCTTGTATCAATAGCGCCACCAACAATACAATTATAAAAAACAAGTTTGCCACCCCAATCAAGATCATATGTATCACGACCTCTTACATTCAGGTCTTTTGGTTCAGCCAGGCCTTCATGCCATGGTTCAATACGCATATACACTTCACCAAACTGACCGGCGCCGCCACTTTGTTTTTTATGACGATAACTTGCATCAGACATTTTGCGGATCGTTTCCCGGTATGCAATTCTTGGTTTTACAAATTTAACTTCCACTTTATGGCTGTGTTCAATTTTCCATTTTGCAACAGCCAAATGCATATCACCCTGACAATGGATCAATGTTTGTTTTAATTCAGGAGAAACCTCAACAATAAGTGTCGGGTCTTCTTCTCTTAGTTGATGCAATGCTTGCGAAAGTTTTTCTTCTTCACCTTTTTTCAAAGGCTCTATAGCAACAGTCATATTCGGAGACGGGAACTCTATCGAAGGCAATTCATAGTTCTTGCCTCTTGAATGCAATGTGTTATTGGTATGCGTGTTTTTTAGTTTTAGTGTAGCGCCAATATCACCTGCGACTAGTTCATTAATAGGCATTCTTTTATTTCCTTCAACCAAAAAAAGCTGGGTGACCTTTTCTGTTACATTGGTGCTTTCATTTTCCAGTTCCATTCCACTTTTTATCGTACCGGAATAGACTTTAAAGAAAGATAATTCTCCTACATGCGGTTCGCTGATCGTTTTATAAATAAAAATACATGCGGGCCCGCTTGCCTCACAGGAAATTTTGTCGCCGCTTCTTGTTGTTTGCGGCGGCATTTCATTGGCGCTGGGACACACATTGTCAATAAAACCCATCAAACGGCCGCTACCCATATTTCTTTCGCCGGATAAACAGAACAATGGAAACAGATCATGATTGATCATTGCTTTTTTTAATCCCATCTTCATCTCATCTTCCATCAACTCTCCTTTATCAAAATATGTTTCCATCAAGGTTTCATCATTGCTCGCAATAGCTTCTATCAGCTCTTTGTGCAATTCTTCTGCCTTTGCTTTTTCTGCGTCGGGAATAGGAAGCTTTTCAGGTTTGCCACCAGTATCTTTAAATTTATACACCGTCATTCGCAATACATCAACTATTTCATGAAAACCTGCTCCTGTTTGCAAAGGGTATTGCACGACAACAACTTTACTTCCAAAATGTGATTTTGCTTCGCGAACTGTTCTTTCGTAATCGGCATTATCATCATCTAATTTATTTACTGCAAAGATCATTGGCGTTTTAAACTTCTCGGTGTATTCCCAGATGATATCTGTTCCTACTTCAACACCCATTACAGCATTTAAAAGCATAACCCCGGTATCGGCGACTCTTAATGCAGAAATTACTTCACCAACAAAATCATCATAGCCGGGAGTATCGATCACATTTATTTTATAGCCTCGCCATTTTGTGTGCATGAGCTTGCTAAAAATAGAATTACCACGTTCTTGTTCAAGTTCGTGGTAATCTCCTGTAGTATTTCGTTCGGCTATGCTGCCGCGGCGGGTAATTATGCCCGCTTCATAGAGCATGCATTCCGCTAATGTTGTCTTACCGGAGCCTGCGTGGCCCAGCAAGACAATATTTTTTACGTGTGATGTATCAAATTCTGCCATGACAAATGTTTTAGAGACAAGGCATGCCTTGTCTGTACGTTATTGAATATTTTTAATCGGTTCTTCAGAGGTGGAGTGATCGGAGGAGACGGGACGATAAGTTTTTATTCCTGAAGACAAGTTCAGGATAAAATATTTTTATCAGTTGAACTTATAAACTGATGAGCCCTTAACCTGTTTATTTATGGCGTTCGATGAATAAAATCGCCAAATTCTTCACGTAGATTCTTGATTGTGCTGTCGAGTGATTGGAATTCTTCAAAAAGTCTTTCATGCTCTGCTATTGTATCTTCTGCTAATTGGCCACTGTTAGCGGCAATTTCAAATTGTACACGACGATCATGAGATTTGATAGATTGTTTCAGGTCGTGAACATTGATAAGTTGAATGTGGAATTGGTTGTGATAATGTTCTACGTCATGCAGCTGGTCTCGGGTAAGATTTTGAGCTGCGGTTTGTTGAAGTTGTTTTTTTAATTGGTTTAAATCATCGCGGCAGGAACGCAACGAATCCCTCCAGGTATTGCATTCCCCAGAGAGCTGTGAGATGTCAACTGTAACCATGGGATTTTAATTTAAAGGTGAAAAAAAAGCAACCGTCCGAATTTTTCCGTGGCGGAAATGTATCTATATAAATTTAAGCCAGTTTACGGATAAAGTCAAGATTATTTTTAAACAAAAAAGGGTCGGTTATCCAGTTCTCAATGATTTTTTGATACAAGTGTGACCAAGTGCTTTCTTTTACAGTTGTGATCCACTAGAATGTAAGAAAATGGTAAGTAACCTATTTTATCCTGTAAGTTATTATTAAACCAAAGGGTATCATAATATTGGGTTCATCCTCATCCATGGTTCCCAGTCCATTCTCATGAGTTGGAGGTCTCATAAATGAACCACCGGGTGGAATTCCCTTTTCGTGAAAATCAAAAAACGAAACACCTATACCAGTGTATAGTTCGAGTTTCCAATTTTCATTATTCTTTCTTATTGGACCGGTCATTCCAATTTTAATAGCACCTCCTGCTTCTTTTTTTATTTCGGTGTATTCCTGTAAAGTATAATATGCACAATTTCCGCCTACACAGTTTACCCCAAACTCAGCAGTTAATCTTGTACTTGTATATCCAAATACAAGTTCAGGAGCAAAGAAAACATTTTGGATATGATAACGAATATCTGTTTTTACACGAACACCTAAAGGTTTCCTTGGAACCATACTGTTTTCTGGCGGTTCTACGGCATAAAAAATAAACTTTGGGTCAAGGGTCGCTGACCATCTTTGGCGCCACCTGTAATTCACCCCGATCATAATACCAGCATCGCTTTGTAAAAATGAAAATGGATTGGTGCGGAGTGTAATTGTCTTTCCCGAATAGAAATTATTCTTTTCAAATTGAGAAAAACAATTATAAGAAAATGAAAGAAAAAAAATTGTACAGATGGTGCGGATCATATGCTTAATTCAGAATTCTTGAAAGAAAAGCCGGTTGCATCGGGTTGGTACCAATGTCATAAAGTATAAAACCATCATTCACTTGTGCGATCAATATATTGGCATAAGGAATGACATCATAAAAAGTTGTGTTGCTTGCCTTGATCTCGGAAACCTGTATAGGGTCATATGTATTGGTTATATTAAAAACTCTTATCCCGCCAGGACCTTCACAAACATAAAGTGAATTGTTTTTTATTCCCAAACCATAGGGTGCGGTCAGGAAAAGAGACCTCATTAATTGTGGCGAAGAAATGTTTTTTATATTATAAACGACTAATGCGCTTCCGCTACCACCACAAGGTCCTGTTGCTCTCAATGTAGCATAGGCAACACTATCTCTTGCCACAACGGGGTCACATGACATACGAATTGTATATTGCGCTTTCCCCAACTGTATTGGCCTTGTAGGATCGGATAAAGAATAAACGTACATAGTGGAAGAAGAACCTATAAATAGCTTGTCCTGGTAAGGGAAAATGGTTTCAATATTTATCCCTATTTCAGTTTTTGATTTATATACAGGCGTATTATTCGATGATATGTCAAATGCTTTAAGAGAGAGATTATCCACTACATACAAATAATTGCCCACAATGGTAAATCTTGCGGTTGAACCACCGGCACCTGCTGATGCAGCTCCATTACCTGCAGTTTCTTTGGTGCAACTTATTAAAGCAGATAAAGTAAAGATTGCAATTAAATTATAAAGAGTTTTCATTATCTCCAGCATTTAGGGTTATTAATGGTTTGTTTTTTCCAGGCGATGACAGTTCCTTTTTTAGGATCGGGACATTCAAAATAAACCCTGTCAAACTGGTTGGTTGAATTTTTGGGTGGGTATTGACTGGCCAGATCAGGAAACACATTAGGCGTACGGCCCACTTCTTTTACATCAGCTGGATTGTTGATATCAATTACCACCAGGTCGCTCAGATTATTGGTATAAATAAAACCATTTTTAACTGTGATCTCCTTGCATAAAAAGGATTTAATGAAGCCGAGTTTCTGAGGACTTGAGGGGGTGGCATAATTGATAATGTGTATTCCTGAATCTTGCTCTACCTGGAATAGCAGGTTGCCAACCGTATATATTTTGCCACCATTTACAGTTGTTCGGGGTGGTTCAGCTTTTATTGTTTTTAGAGTTGAAACATCCTGGCTGTACACGGGTATGTATCCTTCGGAACTGCTTGGGATAATTTCATACGGTGTGCAGGCGGAAAATAAAATAGGGATCAAAAAAAAGAAGGCTAGATTCTTTCTCATAAGCAGAGTTTTACTCTGTTTAGTGACTAAAAAAATAAAATAGGGTTTAATATTGAAAAAGAATTAATGGAGAAAAATGCATCTAGTTACTTTCGTTTCGGTTTTATACCGAAATTAGCAGCCCTTGATCTCTCAGAATACTATACAACAGATTTTAGGTCGCATTGATATAATTGATGTGGTTGGCGGTTTTGTAAAACTAAAAAAACGAGGCACCAATTATCTTGGCCTCTGCCCTTTTCATAACGAAAGAACCCCCTCCTTCACTGTTTCTCCGGCAAAAGAAATATATAAATGTTTTGGTTGTGGTAAAAGCGGTAATACCATCAGTTTTTTGATGGAACACGAGAAATACAGTTATGTTGACTCGCTTCGTTGGCTGGCAAACAGGTATGGAATTGAAATAGAAGAAAGTTTTGCATCTGATGAGCAACGTCAGCAAATGCAGGTGGCAGACAGTCTTTATATCATTAACAATTTTGCTCAACAGTTTTTTTCTAAAATATTATTTGAAACTGAAGAAGGCCGGAATGTTGGTTTAAGCTATTTAAAAGAAAGAGGTTTTCGCGAGGACATCATCAGAAAATTTCAGCTTGGTTATAATCCTGAAGCAAGAGATAGTTTTACGAAAGCTGCGATCGCTGCTCAATACAATACCGAATTGTTATTAAAAACAGGACTTGTTGCAAATCGTAACGATCAGTTGATGGACAATTATCGTGGAAGAATAATCTTTCCGGTACATAATCATAGTGGTAAGGTTTTGGGCTTTGGCGCAAGGATCCTTAAAACAAATGATAGAGCGCCGAAGTATATTAATACTCCCGAGAATGAGATTTATCTAAAAAGCAAAATACTTTATGGAAGTTATTTTGCCCGTATGGCAATTGACAAAGCCGATGAATGTTTGCTGGTAGAGGGATATACTGACGTTGTTTCATTGCATCAGGCCGGGATAGAAAACGTAGTGGCTTCAGGTGGTACTTCATTAACACAAGATCAATTAAGGTTAATAAGAAAATACACAAATAACCTTACGATCATTTATGATGGAGATGCAGCAGGTATAAAAGCAGCGCTTCGCGGACTTGATCTTGCCTTGGAAGAAGGGTTGAATGTAAAACTGGTTTTAATACCCGATAAAGAGGATCCTGATAGTTATGTAAATAAAGTTGGCGCTTCGGCATTTAATGAATTTGTAAGAAGTAATAAGAAGGATTTTATTCTGTTTCAGCTTGAAGTGGCATTGAAAGATGCAGGCAGCGACAGTACAAAAAAATCTGAAGTTGTAAACAGCATTGCTGAAACAATTTCAAAAATCAATAAGGCGGAAGATTTTACCAAGCAGCAAGATTATATAAAACAATGTTCGGAGATATTAAAGATCGATGAAGGTGGGTTACATGCATTGGTAAATAAATTTATCCGTAATAAGATAAGTACGCAGGAAAAAGCCTTACCATTTGAAGAAGCAAGATCCCATGAAGAAAATGCGCAAAAAGCCGCTGCAACCGATTATGACGACGCCACGTTCAATCTTTTGTTTAAAGATGAGTTGCAGGAAAAGGAATTTGCAAGAGTTCTACTGGAACATGGGAATAAAAAATGGAATGAAGGCGTAGTCGCTGAATTTATGCTTGACGAGATCCTTGATGAAGGTTTGCTTGATAATGCTGATGTAATAAAGCTTATCAATGAATATAAAAAAGCTTTAGATAAAGAACGTACTATTCTCAATAAAAACCTTTTTGTATATAGCAATGACCCGACCATTAGTTCTTTTGCGGTTTCTCTTCTTAATTTTCCCTATGAAGCAAGTGAACATTGGAAACGTGAATTCAGCAGTTCGACCGGCTATCAAAAGAAATTATTTGAGCAGAGCTATGAAGATTTTTTAAGATCGATAACAGTTGGGAATGAAACAGAGTTAATGACATTTCTTAAAATGGATGAGGATAAAACGCATATTGAAGTTGAGTCGGCCTTAAGTTATCTTAAGTTAAAAAAGATCAAAAGAATGTTATTAGAAAACCAGGTAGATCTTGAAAAAAAGCATACTCCTGAAGAATATCGAACTCTTGCTCAAACCCACGAACACCTGAAACAAATGGAAAGGGAGATTTCCGGGAAACTAGGGGCCGTTATCATCAAATAGTGTCTTTCACTTTCATCAACAGATCGCTATAGGATTCTGCGACCAGGTCTTCTTCTTTGATCCCAAATTCTTTCAAATAAAAATTACATTGATCCAATAATTCAGATTCGGTTTTATCAGCGAGAATATTTCCGGCCTCTATTTCAATAAAAGAACCAAGGCCCGGAACTTCATCAATATGGAATTTTACATTGTCGATATAATAGATCTCTCTTTTTTTCCTTACGATCATTTTTATACCACATGATCTTTCTAATACTTCTTTTAAGCCTTTTGCATCCTCAATTTTTACAAGATTGAAATGTGAACTTTTTGGGCCAACCTGGTTAGCTCTGTTATAAAAAATCAGGTTATTTTCAATATTGCCTTCCCGCAATTTCAACCTGCCGGCATTGATATTAAAATAGGTATCTGTTTGTTCATCTGTCCCATTAAAAATAGCACTGTGATCAACTAAGTAATCCCTTACAAAAGAGGGGTCATTGACAATCGCTTTTATTTCTACGTTGAGATGGGACATAAAAAAAATAACCATGAAAATATCATGGTTATTTTGCTTAGCCAATAAAATTTTTTAAGCTTCCATTGCTGACATTTCTCTGCGTCTGATCCTTATTCCTTCAACCAACTCACCCTTACAATAACGGGTGGCACTCCAAACATGATCTAATGCCACTTGATCAAGGCATTCATAACCAGAAGCGGTCAGCTTTTGCCAACTGCATTCACGATTGAGATCAGTTACAATTTTGGAGCTGGTTTTAGGAGAAGCAACCCAGAATTTAGAATCATTCTTTAATGCAGGCATTACCTCTTGCAATATGCTGTTAAGCTGATTTTCGTTCACGGCAAATACCAGTGCAAAGTCAATTTTACGGCTCTTTAAAAGCGGCGTAACGTTCTTTGCAAAAGAAAGTTTGCTGAACTGCTTTTCAATTGAAGAAGGTAAACCTTGAATCAAAAGGTTCTTTTCGTCTGCAAGTTGAAGCTTTTCGAGAAGCGTTTGAGACATACCTAAAATTGGTGTTTTTGGGTTTTCCGAAACCGCCCGGTTCGTAAGACCGGCCTCAGCGTACACAAATTAGCGGGCCACAAATGTACGAAATATACTATCTCGCCGACCTTATTTTTAAAGAAATTCCGGCTGATCATCTCAAAAAGCCGGAATCTGGATTGTAATCAATTTCTTTAAGTATCCTCGATAATCAATATTTAGCCATTGGTTTATAATATTTCATTGCTTCAGGCATATATTTTTGAAGTTCCTCAATTCTGGTTCCTTCACTTGGGTGTGTACTTAAAAATTCGGGCGGCTTTTGACCACCTTGCGAAGCCCTCTCCATCCGTTCCCAAAGAGGAATTGCTTCCTGGGGATTATAACCAGCCATTGCGGGCCAGATCAAACCAAATCTATCAGCTTCTAATTCTTGTTTACGAGAAAATGGAAGCATAACACCAATAGTAGCTCCGGCACCATAAGCAGATAAGAATAAGTTTTGAGTTTCCGTTGGCTTATTGGCAAGAGCAACGGAAAGTGCAACCTCCCCTACTTGTGCTAATAATCCCTGGCTCATTCGCTGGTTACCATGCTGAAGAAGTGCATGCGATACTTCATGTCCCATTACTACGGCTAGTGCAGCCTCATTTTGTGTAATAGGTAACAATCCTGTATATACAACTATTTTTCCCCCCGGCATGCACCAGGCGTTAACTGCCTTGTCATCTACCAGGTTATATTCCCAGTTGAATCCATTTAGTTTATCACTAATTCCATTTTGTGTATAATACTCTTGTACTGCCCGGGTAATTCGCTGTCCCACTCTTCTTACCATTTCAGCATCACGATTACTGGATGCGCTAATAACTCTGCTTGTAGATAAGAATTGCTGATATTGCTGGGTTCCCATTGCCTGAAGTTCAGATTCAGGCATTAAGGTAAGCTGTGATTTCTTTGTTAATGCATTAGTACTGCATGCAACTATAAATGATGCAGCAATAAACAGTGTTGTAAAAAGCCTGGTCATAGTTTATTGTTTTTATCATTAATTCAATGATTATACCAAACTAAGCAGATAAAAATATGAGAAAAATGAAAATCAGAGTTTGCTTCTTTCAGAACCGCCGCGCCGGCGCTGTCTTCTACGATCCCTATGCTTAAGAATAGGAACCTTGCTTTCATTTCCCTGGAGAAGTCGTCCAATATTTTTTTGGTGCGTAATAAGGACCATCAGGGCAACAGCAATTGCGAAAATTCTATAGAGATCTTCTTTTTCATTGAAAATAACAAGAATAAAAATTGGAAACGCAAGGCTGGCAAGTATTGAACTAAGGGAAACAAATCTTGTTAGGTAGAGAACTAATAGAAAAACACCTACACAACATACGGCAACTATTGGCTGGATACCGAGTACCATTCCAAAAACTGTTGCAACTCCTTTTCCTCCTCTGAACTCAGCCCAAATGGGAAAAATATGACCCACTACAGCTGCCAGGCCGAGGCCGATCTGTAGATTAGTCATTTCCGAATCATGATCAAGATAATAAGGAATGAGATAAACAAGTTTGACCGCGATGATGCCTTTCAACATATCAGCCAACATAACAAATGAGCCCCAGTTCGGACCAAGTGTTCTGAATGTATTAGTAGCACCTGCATTACCACTGCCGTAGTCACGAATGTCAATACCAAAAAAGTATTTGCTGACCCAGACCGATGAGGGAATACTACCAATAAGATATGCGAGAACGATCAATAGAAATTCGTTCATGGAGCCTTTGTTAAAGTTGGATTACAAAGATAATAGAAACAAGAGAGACATAATACTAAATTAATACACCATTCAGGCACACTTAATTATCGAATTGTAGGGCTATCCAATTGTTCCGGATCAACTCTTTTTTGAGTTTTAAGCGTAATTCGGTAGCAATACTTAGTATTTCATCTTTATCTTCTTTGAGTAGTCCACTTAGTAAAACCTGGCCTCCATTATTTAATTGTTCTGAAAGAAGTACAAAGTTTTCAATAATTACATTTTTATTAATGTTGGCAAGGATGACATCGAATTTAATTTCAGACGCCGAATTTGAAGCTTTTCTCAAATTTATTTTTGTGCAATTATTTTTTTCAAAATTCTCGCCTGCATTTGCAATACTCCAATCATCATTATCTATTGCATCAATATTTTTAGCCCCCTCTTTTTCAGCGAGTATTGCAAGTATGCCAGTGCCGGAGCCGAAATCAAGAACTGAACTTCCACTAAGATCTAGGTCTTTCATTAGCTCGATCATCATGTAAGTTGTGGCATGATGACCTGTGCCGAAACTCATTTTCGGTGTAATGACAATTTCAAACTTTGTATTCGTAATTGGTTTATGAAAGTCCGCACGGATAGCG
>Ga0207643_10001737_pt1 | contig 12214 bp, 9 predicted proteins | sample KBSMisM62_FD_184313 | JGI IMG/M metagenome (GOLD analysis project Ga0207643, IMG submission 184313) | Miscanthus rhizosphere microbial communities from Kellogg Biological Station, Michigan, USA - KBS Miscanthus M6-2 (SPAdes) (version 2) | ecosystem: Host-associated > Plants > Roots > Rhizosphere...
CAGCCATTCTTGACGATGGTCGTCTTCACCTTCGTCTTCGGCCGCTTCGCGAACTTCCCCTCGAAGGGCGTGCCGTATCCGATCTTCACCTACTCGGCGTTGTTGCCCTGGACGTACTTCGCGAGCGCCGTCGGTCTCGCGAGCGCGAGCCTCGTCTCGAACAAGGCCCTCGTGACGAAGGTGTACTTCCCACGCGTCCTTCTGCCACTCGGGAGCGTGAGCGTCCCGATCGTGGACTTCTTCCTCGCATTCAGCGTCCTCGTCCTGATGTTCTTCTGGTACCAGGTCTGGCCGAGTGCGGCGCTCGTGCTCGCTCCGCTCTTCCTCGCCATGGCGTTCGTCGCGGCTCTCGGCGTCTCGCTCTTCCTGACGGCGTTGAACGTCCGGTACCGGGACGTGCCGTACGCCATTCCCTTCCTCATGCAGATCTGGCTCTTCCTCTCGGGTGTCGTCTACGCGATCAACGCGCTGCCGGAGAAGTGGCAGTGGGTGCTCGCGCTCAATCCGATGACGGCCGTGATCGCGGGGTTCCAGTGGGGCGTCCTCGGTACCCAGCCCCCCAACCTCGGGAAGACGCTCGTGAGCGTCGCCGCGACGGCCGTGTTCTTCGTCGTCGGGCTCTGGTACTTCCGACGCTCCGAGCCACGCTTCGCCGACACGATATGAGCACGGCGATCACGACGGAGGAACTGTCGAAGAGCTACCGCATCGGTGAGCTCCACAGCGCGTACGGGACGCTTCGAGACACACTCGCGGCTGCCGCCCGACGCATGGCCCGAGGCGAGCGGGGAAGTCACTACGAGGAGATCTGGGCGCTCCGCGACGTGTCGTTCGAGGTCCCCGAGGGCCAGGTCCTCGGAGTGATCGGCAAGAACGGCGCGGGCAAGTCGACGCTGCTGAAGATCCTCACGCGGATCACGACGCCGACCTCGGGTCGGGTGGAGATACGAGGGCGCGTGGGGAGCCTGCTGGAAGTGGGGACGGGATTTCACCCGGAGCTCACCGGGCGCGAGAACGTCTTCCTCAACGGATCCGTCCTCGGGATGAAGCGTCAGGAGATCCAGCGGAAGTACGACGAGATCGTCGAGTTCTCCGGCGTCGAGCGGTTCATCGACACGCCGGTGAAGCGTTACTCGAGCGGCATGTCGGTTCGGCTCGCGTTCGCGGTCGCCGCCCACCTCGAGCCGGAGATCCTCCTCATCGACGAGGTGCTCGCCGTCGGGGACGCAGAGTTCCAGAGGAAGTGCCTCGGCCGCATGGAGGATCTGAGCGGCTCCGGGCGGACGATCGTCTTCGTCTCGCACCAGATGCAGGCGGTGGCACAGCTCTGCGACCGGGCGATTCTCCTCGAGGGAGGCAGCATCGCGCTCGACGGGCCGAGCGGCGACGTCGTCGCGCGGTACCTGCAAGAGGTCGGCGGCTCGCAGTCGAGCAGGTTCTGGCCGGACCCCGACGACGCACCGCACGACGAGAGCACGCGGTTGCGCTCGATCAGGGTCGTCGACGAGGGCGGCGAGACGATCGACGCGGTGGACGTACGTGCGCCGGTCGGCATCGAGATAGCGTTCACGATCCTTCGCTCGGACGGCCCGGCCGTCTTCCCGAAGCTCAAGCTCTGGGACGGTCGGCGCAACGTCATCTGCAACGCGCTCGACACGGACCCGCGGTGGGTGGAGACGCCGGCTCCCGGTGAGTACACCTCGACGGCGTGGATTCCCGGCAACCTCCTCAACGAGGGCCTCGTGACGGTCGACGCGGGACTCGTGTCGATCGGCTCGCCGAAGCTGCGGCCACACGCGGGCTGTGTCGACGCAGTCTCGTTCCACGTCCAGGACCCCGGGGAGGGCGACACGGCGCGCGGTCGCTTCACGGGACAGTTGCAGGGCGTCGTGCGGCCGCTGCTGCAGTGGACGACGGACGAGCGGTGAGCCGCTCGCTCAGCGTCGTCGTGGCGACGTTCGAGTGGCCACGAGCGCTGGACGTCGTGCTGCACGCGCTCGCCGAACAGCGCGATCGCGACTTCAGTGTGGTCGTCGCCGACGACGGCTCCGGAGAGGAGACGGCGCAGGCTGTCGAGCGCTGGCGCGGCGAGCTCGCTCTCAGCCACGTCTGGCAGGAGAACGAGGGGTTCCTGAAGGCGCGGCTGCTCAATCGCGCCGCGCTCGCAGCCGACGGCGAGTATCTCCTGTTCCTCGACGGCGACTGCGTCCCGCGCCGAGGTCTCACGGCGTCCGTGCGGCGGGCTGTGCTGCCGGGGTGGCTCGTGGGAAGCAAGCGCCTGCATCTCAGCCCGGAGACCACCGAGCGTGCGCTCTCCGGTCAGTGGCCGATCTGGCGCTGGTCGGCGGCCGAGTGGGTCGTCAGGGCGCCGAAGGAGCTCACCCGCTGGCACTACCGCGAGCAGAATCGGCCGGGCGTGCTCATTCCCGTCCGCGACCGCGCGCGTCCGTGGAACGGTGGTCTCGATTTTCAGGTGCCGTACTCCGGCTACGGCTACGTCTTCGGCGTCTCGCGGGAGGACTTTTGGCGCGTCAACGGCTTCGACATGCGGTTCTGTGGCTGGGACGGCGAGGATCTCGACATCGCCGAGCGCCTCCGGGCAGCGGGGTTGCGCTGCGGCTGGCCCGGGCCGGGCGCCTCGGTCCTCCACCTGTGGCACGAGTTCCGCAAGCGGCCCGCCTCGCCGCCCGAGCGCGCGCTCGTCGCGGCGCCGGAGGGGCTACGCGAGCTTCAGCTCGAGCTCGCCGCTCAGGAGAGCGCGAACCGAGTGGGCGCGTCGAGCCCGTCGAGCGACCCCGTGAAGCGGTAGCTCCGCTCGGTCAGCGACTTCAGCGATGCGGGTGACGAGTACGTCACCGTGGCGAGGACGCGCGGCCGGTCGGTCGCGAAGCCACCGCGGTGGAATCCGGACGTGTTACAGAAGACCATCGTCGCTTTCGGGGCCGTGAACGTGCGGATGCCGTCGTCGGGGATCCGCCTCTCGAGCTCGCCGTCGGGCGGGTAGTTCTCGCCGAGCGGGCGCCACGGCCAGGCGTCGGCGTACGGGCCGCCGGGCGCGCTGCCGGGCACGTACTCGAACGGGCCCGTGCCCTCGTCCACGTCGACGAGGTAGAGGAACGCCTTCAGGAGATGCTTGTCGTTGAAGTCGCGATGCCAGCGCTGCGACGCCTTGCGATCGGCGTCGGCCGGCTGCGGGACGGAGTACCACATGTCGACGTACTCGAGCTTCGACCAGAGGCCGAGGTACGTGTTCGCGATGTCGAGCAGCCGGTGCGACGCGCAGGTCGCGAGCCAGGGGTCGCTGAGGTCGAGATCGACGCCGTAGCTCAGGAGCCTGACGACGAACTCCTTGCCCGCCCTCACGCGGAGTGCTTCCCGGTCGCCGGCGAGCGCCGCCTCGGTGTCCGCGACGAACGCACTCGCCTGCTGCTCGATCGCGTCCCAGGCAGCCGGCTCGGGAATCAGCTCCGAGAACGGGATGACGCAGTAGCCCTCGGCGTCGAGCGCGGACACGATCTTCCGCTGGACGTCGTCGAGCTCGGGCGCGGAGCCGGAGAAGTGCCGGCGGCTCGAGCGGTTCGAGAGGACGCGGTCGTGGAGGGAGTACGTGGCGCGCACTCCGCGCTTCTCGAGAGCGGTCGCGACGTGGTTGTTCCGGGCCGCGAAGCGTGTCTTCGTCCGGTGCACGACAGGGCCGTACGCTACCCGAGCCGTGGCGAGCGTCTTCGTCCTCTACCGCGACTCCGCCCTGCGCCGGGCGGCGCTGCGGGCGCCCGTCGGCGATCCTGCGCGCTACAGCCTGTACGGCCTCGACGAGCTTCGCAGTGCGGGATTCGACGCCCGACACAACCTCGAACCCGGCTTCGAGCCCGGCGCGACCACACGCGCGAAGGCGCGCATCCTGGACCGCGCCGTTCGCCTCGCGGGCGGGTATTCGGGCGACTTCGCGCGCGTCCTCGGTGCGCTCGGCGAGGCCAATCGCTCGAACGTCGTCCTCTCCACGGTCGACACGGTCGGGATCCCGCTTGCGCTGCTCGGTCGGTTCGGACGGGTGCAGCCGCCCGTCGTCTACGTCGCGATCGGGCTTCCCGAGCGGCTCGAACAGCTGCGCGGCGGTCGCGCGAGGAAGCTCTTCGCGCAGGCGTTCGGCCGGCTCGACACGATCGTCGCGTACGGATGGGGTGAGGTCGAGGAGCTGCGCTCGTGGCTCGGGGACGGCGGCCCGCGCGTCGAGTTCGTCGCCTTCGGCGTCGACGTCGACCACTTCCGCCCAGATCCGACCGCGGCGCTCGTCGACGACGTCCTGTCGGTCGGCGCCGATCCCAGGCGCGACTTCCCCCTCGTCGTCGAGCTCGCGCGGCGCTTTCCGGATCTGACGTTCCGCGTCGTCGGATCCTCCGACAACGCGCGCGAGCTCGGGTCGCTGCCCACGAACCTGACGCTCGAGATCGACGTCCCGTTCGAGCGCATCCGCGAGTGCCTGCTCGGCGCGAAGGTCGTTGCGTTGCCCGTTCGCGAGAACACGTACTCGGGCGCGACGACGACCCTGCTGCAGGCGATGGCGTGCGCGAGGCCCGTCGTGGTGACGCGGACGGCGGCGATCGCCGACGGCTACCACCTCGAGGACGACGTCAACTGCCGGCTCGTGCCGCCGGGGGACGTCTCCGCGCTCGAGGACGCTGTCCGTGGCCTCCTCCACGACGAGGCGCGGGCGGCGAGTCTCGGCGCACGCGCCCGGGAGACGGTCGAGCGTCGCCTCACCTGGGAGGCCTACACGAGTCGGCTCGGTCGCCTGCTCTCCGACGCCGCCGAGCGGGGAGCGCGAACGAGGTGACGTTCCGAGCCGCCTACGCCCGAGCGCGCGGCGTGCTCTCGCGCGCGACGCGGGAGCTCCGGACCGAGGCCGACGTCCGGCGGTCTCGGCGAGGGGACGGAGGGGCGGATCTCGCACTCTTCCACGAGTTCGCGCCACCACCGACCGGCGGGGGCCACCAGTTCCTCCGCGCGCTCCTCGCCGAGCTCGCGCGGCGCAACCTGACGGTCGAGCTCAACGAGATCTCGCCGGGGACGGCGGTGTGCCTCGTGAACTCGTTCAACTTCGACTTCCGGCGCCTCCGTCGTTTCGTGCGCGCCGACGTGCGCTTGGTCCATCGTGTCGACGGCCCGATCGGGACGTACCGCGGCTTCGACGACGGCACAGACGCGCGCATCGCCGAGCTCAATGCGGCTCTCGCGGACGCGACGATCGTGCAGTCGCACTACAGCCTCGAGGCGCATCGGGCGCTGAGTATCGAGCTCGTGGAGCCGCACCTGATCTCCAACACCGTCGACCCGGACGTGTTCCATCCACCCGTCGAGCGCGAACCGCTCGCGGGGCGACGTGTGCGCGTTATCGCGTCGAGCTGGTCGGACAACCCGAACAAGGGCGGCGACGTCCTTCGCTGGCTCGACCGGAATCTCGATGGCGAGCGGTACGAGCTCACGTTCGCCGGGCGCACGGACGAGGTCTTCGAGCGGACGCGCGACCTCGGCCCGATCGCGACGGAGGCGCTCGCCGCGGAACTCCGGCGGAGTGACGTCTACCTCGCACCGAGCCGGAACGACCCGTGCTCGAACGCCCTGCTCGAGGCGCTCGCGAGCGGGCTGCCGGCAGTGTTCCGAGCGAGCGGCGGTCATCCGGAGCTGGTGGGTGAGGCGGGAGTCGACTTCGACCAGCCCGAGGAGGTCGCCGACGCGCTGGATCGGCTCGTCGCCGAGCTCGACGAGCGGCGGGCGGCGATTCGCGTCGCCCCGATCGACGCGGTCGTCGATCGATACCTGGAAGTGCTCCGCGGATGAGTGTGCGGCGTCCGGCGCGGGCGGTCGCCCGTCGCTACGTGGGGGTACGAACGCGCGCATGGCCCCCGAACTCACGGCTCTTCGCCGTCGGCGAACGCACGAGGTGGTCGGTCGACGAGGACGCCCGGCACCTCGAGGCCACGGCGCGGCGGCTCCGGTACGACGTCGCTCCTTCGGACTGGGCGCGCTTCGCACGCCACCAGTCGGTGTTCCTGACGAGCCACTTCGAGGCGCTGCAGCCGCGGTGGGTCGAGAGCTCGCACCGCCTCGCGACCGCGTACCTGCATGGTCGCCCGGGAACCGCGGGCTATCCGGAGTTCGACCGCGCGTTCGAGGCGCTCAGCGCGTCGCCGAGCCGATTCTCGGCGGTCCAGGTGACTCACGCCGAGATGCGCGATCTCGTCCTCGAGGCCGGAGTCGAGCAGAGTGCCGTCCATGTGATCCCGATCGGGATCGACCTCGAGCACTTCCCGCTCGTCGACGCCGAACGACGGACAGAGGCGCGGACGGCCCTCGACCTGCCCGCCGACGCGTTCGTGGTCGGCTCGTTCCAGAAGGACGGCGTCGGATGGGGCGAAGGGCTCGAACCCAAGCTCGTGAAGGGCCCGGACGTGCTGGTGGCGGCCGTCGAGCGCGCCGCGGGGGAGATGGACGCCCTCCACGTACTGCTGACCGGTCCCGCGCGCGGCTACGTTCGCCGCGAGCTCACGCGGCTGGGCGTGCCCTACCGGCACGTGCTCGCCACGGACCGGACCGAGCTTGCTCGTGCGTACCAGGCGCTCGACGCCTACGTCGTCGCGTCCCGCCAGGAGGGTGGGCCGAAAGGCGTCCTCGAGTCGATGGCGTCCGGCGTTCCACTCGTCACGACGCGTGTCGGCCAGGCGCAGGAGATCGCCGTCGACGGAGAGAACGCGCTCGTCGTGGACGTCGACGACGTCGCCGCGATCGCCGATGCCGTCGTGCGACTGCGAGATGACACGCTCGCACGCGCTCTCGCCGCGGCGGCGCGAAGGACCGCCGAACGGTATGCCTACGAGCGGCTCGATCCCCTGTGGGGCTCGCTGCTCGCCCCGCTGGTCGAACACGATGGCTGACCTCGAACGGGCTGGTCGCTATGCACGGGCCGGCGTCCGCTGGGCGCGGCTCCTCACGGCCGGACGGCCTGATCCCGGCGTGCGTGTCTTCTACGGGCACGACCGGGTGCCCGCGCTTGGTGCACCCGCGGCCGGGGGTACCGCCAAGATCCAGCGCCTCGCGCGTCGCTTCGCGAATCACCCCACCGACTTCTCGCTCCTGTATCTCGCGTCGAACTGGATCCCCCGCGACGTGGACGCCTTGCTCCAGCTCGCCCGCCGCCGTGACATCCCTGTCGTCCTGAATCAGGACGGCGTCGGGTATCCCGGCTGGGCCGGCGACGAGACCGAGCAGGTGAACGCGCCGATCCGCGAACTCCTCGAGGCGGCAGACCATGTGCTCTACCAGAGCGCGTTCTGCAAGCGCTCGGCCGACGAGTGGCTCGGCCCGGCTCCGGGCACCTCGGAGGTGCTGCACAACGCGGTCGACGTCGAGCACTTCACGCCGCCCGAGGAGCCGCCCGGCGGTGGCCCGGTGCTCCTCCTCGGAGGAGACCAGACCCAGGCGTACCGGCTCGAGCTCGCCCTGCGGACACTCGCCGCGCTCCTTCCCGCCGAGCCGGACGCCGAGCTGCTCGTGACTGGTCGGCTCGTCGTCCCCGTCGAGCCGATCGTCGACGAGCTCGGGCTCGCCGGCCGCGTCCACCTGGTCGGCCGCTACGCCCAGAGCGATGCTCCGTCGATCTTCCGCCGCGCCCACGTCCTGCTGCACACGAAGGTGAACGACCCCTGCCCGAGCGTCGTGCTCGAGGCGATGGCCTCGGGGCTACCCGTCGTGTATCCGCGGAGCGGAGGCGTCCCCGAACTCGTGGGGGACGACGCGGGAATCGGCGTCCCGCATCCCGATGGCTTCGAGCGCGACGAGCCCCCGAGCCCGGACGCGCTCGCCGATGCTGTCCGGGGCGTGCTCGCCGAGCGTGCCCGCTACTCCTCGACCGCCCGCGCGCGCGCGCTCGAGCACTTCGCGCTCGGGCCCTGGCTCGACCGTCACGGCGAGGTCTTCGAGACGCTCCTCGCCCGGTAGCCGTGCATGCGACCTCGGAACGTGGCCGTGTAGTAGCGGCGTCCAGCGCCGTCCCGGCGCGCGAGCGACGCCAGCGCGCCGCCGATCGGTCGGAGCAGCATCCGGGCGACGACGCGGTGGGGATAGCCGTGCTTCCGTAGCAGGTAACCGACCATCGCTCCGTCGCGGAAACCGATCGTCGCGTCGTCGGGGACGACCCGGTGGCGGACGACCAGAGACGGGTCGTATTCGACGCGCGCGCCGGCATCGACGGCACGGATGACGTAGTCGATCTCCTCACCCGACGACCATGCCTCCCCCGAGCCGAGACCCAGACGCTCGTCGAACGGCCCGACTCGCTCGACGACGCTCCGGCGGAGGAAGAGCGCAGCGGAGTTGACGCGATTCCACATGTTGTCGCGCTCGAGGATCGCTCCGTCCGGCTTCCACGATGTCGAGGCCGCGCCGGAGGCGTCCTCGACCCTGCCGCTGAGCCCGTCCAGCGCCACGTCGGAGCCCAGGCGCGCGGCGACCTCGACGAGCAGGCCGTGCGGGTACGTGCAGTCGTCGTCCGGAAAAGCGACGACATCGCCCTCGATCAGCCGGAGACCGGCATTCCGCGCACGCGACAGGCCCCGCGCGGAGCGGACGTGCTCGAGCTGCAGCGCGCGTCCAGCGAGGATCGGGGCGAGGCGCTCGTCGTCGTTCTGGTCGACGACGACGACCCTCAGACGCTCGTAGTCCTGGGCGGCGAGAGAGTCGAGGAGGCGCCCCAGCTCGTCTGTTCGGCCCACTGTCGCGACGACGAGGTCGAACGACGGAGGCTCGCGCGACACGGGCCGTAGGCTACGGCAGGTCCGTGCCGACCGCCCCGCTCGTCACCGTCCTCCTCGCCGTGCACGACGGTGCGGCGTATCTCCGAACCGCGCTCGCGAGCGTCCTCGGACAGACCTTCTCGGAGCTCGAACTCGTCGTCGTCGACGACGCGTCGACCGATGGGACGCACGAGATCCTCGCCGCGATCGACGATCCCCGGCTCCGAGTCCTGCGCAGCGACGTCCAGCTCGGCCTCGCGGGTTCGCTCAACCGTGGCCTCGACGTGGCGCGTGGGGCGTACGTCGCCCGGCTGGATGCGGACGACGTCGCGCTGCCGCGGCGACTGGAGCTCCAGCTGGCGCGGATCCGCAGCTCGCCGACGGTCCCGATCGTGGGCACTGCCGCGCTCGAGCTCGACCGCGAGGGTCGTGTCGGGCGCATCCACTCGATGCCGGCGGGCCCGGTTCTCACACGGTGGGCCGCGCTCTTCAGCTCACCGTTCCTTCATCCGACGGTGCTGGTCGAGCGCGAGGCCCTCGACCGGAACGGCCTCCGCTACGACACGAGCTTCGAGGAGAGCGAGGACTTCGACCTGTGGTCGCGGCTGCTCGAGCACGCCGACGGCGACAACCTCTCCGACCCGCTCGTGCTGTACCGCGTCCACGCCGAGCAGGCGTCGCAGCGCCGCCGCGAGCTCCAGCGCGAGTGCCAACTGCGGGTCGCGCGCCGTGCGATCGGCGCAGTCGCCCCTTCGCTCTCTCCTGACGAGGTCGAGCTCGCCTGGCGCATCGGGGCGGGCCGGGGGATCGAGCTCGAGTCCGTCGACGCGGCCGTCGACGCGTTCTGCCGGCTCGTCGACGCGTTCGCACGCGACGTCGGTGCCGGCGCGAGGGCGCCGGCGGCTCGCTCGCTCCTGCATCTGGCCGACCGGCTGCCGGGGCCGCCGCGCGCGCGCGTGGCTGCGACTGCGATCGGGCTCGATCCTGCGCTTCCCGCTCACGTTCTCGGACGGCGAGCACGGCGGCGCCGATCCGGCACGGCGCGGCGCGAGGCGGAGGGCTGGCTTCGCCGGCTCGCCGGCACCGACGGCCGCCCCGTGCGCGTGGCCGCCGTCTTCCCCGAGCCGACCCCCTACCGGGCACCCCTTCTCGATCGCGTTGCCGCCCAGCCGGAGATCGACCTCACCGTCGTCTACGCCGCCGACACCGTCGCCGGGCGCTCGTGGCACGTCGAGCCCAAGCACCCGTCCGTCTTCCTGCGAGGGATACGCGTCCCAGGCGCGCAGCGCATCCTCCATCACGACTATCCGGTCACCCCCGGCGTCGTCGGCGCTCTGACGAAGATCCGCCCCGAGGTCGTCGTCGTCTCGGGCTGGAGCACCTTCGCCGCCCAGGCGGCGATCACCTGGTGCGGCGTGAAGGGCATCCCCTACCTGCTCGTGGTCGAGAGCCACGACGAGGGACCGCGCTCGGGCTGGCGGAAAACGGTGAAGGCGACGGTGGTCCCGCCGATCGTCGAGCGCGCAGCGGGCCTGCTCGTCACCGGGACGCTCGCCCGCGACTCGATGATCGCCCGCGGGGCTCACTCGGAGCGGGTCCGTGTCTTCGCGAACACGATCGACGTCGAGCGGTTCGGCGACCAGGTCGACCGGCTCGCCGCCGACCGAGCGAGTCTGCGAGGGATGCTCGGAGCCGGCGACGATGACGTGGTCGTGCTGTCGGTCGCTCGGCTCGTCCGGGAAAAGGGGCTCGACACGCTCGTGCGCGCGGTCGCCGCGGCGGGGGATTCGCGGCTCCTCCTCGTGGCTGCAGGCGAAGGACCGCAACGCGGCCCGCTCACGGCTCTGGCGCAATCCTCGGGCGTCCGTCTCGTCCTGACCGGGGACGTCGAGTGGGAGCGGATCGTGGAGCTCTACGCGTCGGCAGACGTCTTCGCGCTGCTCTCGGAGCGCGAGCCCTGGGCCGTCGTCGTGAACGAGGCGGCCGCGTGTGGGCTCCCGCTCGTGCTCTCGGACCGCGTCGGCGCCGCGCACGACCTCCTCCGAGACGGGGAGAACGGACGCCTCGTCCGCGCCGGCGACGTCGAGGAGGCGGCCTCCGCACTGCGTGAGCTCGCAGCGGACCAGGAGCTCCGCCGGACCCAGGGCGCGCGCTCGCGCGAGCTCGCCGCCGACTGGGGGTACGGACCGAGCGTCGAGGGGTTTCTCGACGCCGTGCGAGAGGCGGTCGCGGGGAACCAGGGGTAGCCTGATCGCGTGTCCAGGCAACGCATTCTCGTCCTGAACCAGTACTACTGGCCCGGCGTCGAGGCGACCGCGCACCTCCTGACGGAGCTCTGCGAGGCCCTTGCGGAGGACTACGACGTCGAGGTCGTCACCGGCGTTCTGCACGGCCACGAGGACGAGCCGCGGGAGATCGAGCACAACGGCGTTCGCATCCTTCGGGTCTCGTCGACCTCGTACGAGCGCTCGGAGCTCGGGCGACGGGCCGTCAACTACTTCTCGTACCTCGGGTCGGCCCTGCGCCACGCGCTCTCCGGCCCGGCACCGGACCTCGTGGTCTGCATGACCGATCCGCCGATCATCGGCGACCTCGGCGTCCTCGTGGGCAAGCGCGTCGGTGCGCCGGTCCTCGTCATCAGTCAGGACGTCTTCCCTGAGATCGCGACCGAGCTCGATCGCCTGCGGAACCCGGCGGTCATCGGAGTGCTGCGCGGTCTCGTCGGTGCGTACCTACGCCGCGCCGACCGCATCGTCGCGATCGGGGAGACCATGCGCGACCGGCTCGAGGCGAAAGGGGCGCCGCCCGACCGGCTCCGCGTCATTCCCAACTGGGTCGACACCCGCGCGATCACGCCGCAGCCGCGTGACAACGACTGGGCGGCGCGGCACGACCTCGTCGGCAGGTTCGTCGTCATGCACTCCGGCAACGTCGGACACGCGCAAGATCTCGACAGCCTCGTCCGCTCCGCGACGTTCCTGCGCGACCGTGACGACGTCAGGATCGTCATCGCGGGCTTCGGCGCGCGGCACGGCGAGATGGTCGCGCTCGCGGAGCGCCTCGAGGTGACCGGGTCGGTGCGATTCCTGCCGTACCAGAAGCGGGAGCGCCTCCCGCTCTCGTTGTCGAGCGCCGACGTGCACGTCGTCGGTCTCGCGAAGGGTCTCGCCGGCTATGTCGTCCCGAGCCGGCTGTACGGGATCCTCTCGGCCGGTCGGCCCGTGATCGCCGGAGCGGACGAGGCGCGCGAGACGGCACGCCTCGTGAGCGAGATCGGGTGCGGCGTCGTGCTCCCTCCTTCGCGCCCCGACCTCCTCGCACGGGCAATCCGCGAGGCGTCCGAAGGCGCGTTCGACCTCGCGGAGATGGGGCGACGCGGCCGCGCCTACGTCGAGGAGGAGGCCGACCGCGTCGTCGCGATGGAG
>Ga0207643_10001742_pt1 | contig 12189 bp, 10 predicted proteins | sample KBSMisM62_FD_184313 | JGI IMG/M metagenome (GOLD analysis project Ga0207643, IMG submission 184313) | Miscanthus rhizosphere microbial communities from Kellogg Biological Station, Michigan, USA - KBS Miscanthus M6-2 (SPAdes) (version 2) | ecosystem: Host-associated > Plants > Roots >...
GCGACGACCATCCGCTCGCGCGCCAGAGGAACATCCCCTTCGAGCGCCTCGCGTGCGAGCCCTTCCTCATCCGCGAGGAAGGCTCCGGCGCGAGGCGGATCGCGATGCGCCTCTTCGGCGAGCACGGGCTCGTTCCGCGCGTGCGCATGGAGCTCGGCACCAACGAGGCAATCAAGGAGGCGGTCCTCGCCGGTTTCGGCGTCACGATCATGTCGCGCTACACCTTCGGGCTCGATCCCGAATCGTCGCGCTACCGGTGCCTGGACGTCGAGGGATTCCCACTGGAGAACCACTGGTACTTCGTCTATCCGCAGGGCAAGCAGCTCTCGCCCGTGGCGCTGGCCTTTCTCGATTTCGCTCGCATGGAGGCGAAGAAGCTGGTCCTCGGTTCCTACGCGGCCACCGCGAGCGCGGTCCGGGCTGCGTAGAACAAATCGCGACGCTTGCCGCGTCAGTCGTACTTCCGCACGTCCTCGATCACCTTGCCGTCATTGGGCAATTCGCCTGGAGCGCGGAACACGACATCTCCGCGGAGCTTGGTGATGTCGCGGATCGACGCGACGATGGCATCGGCACTCGACGACCGGTTGTCCGGAACCTCGACGTTGAGTGTCATGCGGTCAGCGCCCTCCGCATTATCGACGACGAGCCGCGCCTTGCCGATTTCGGGATGCCGCGCGATCACCGCCGCGACCTGCGCCGGATGCACGAACAGTCCCTTCACCTTCGTCGTCTGGTCGGCGCGCCCCATCCAGCCCTTGATGCGAAGGTTGGTGCGCCCGCAGGGGCTCGTTCCCGGCAGCACCGCGGAAAGGTCGCCGGTGCCGAAGCGGATCAACGGATAGTCGGTGTTGAAGAGCGACGTCACGACCACTTCGCCGACCTCGCCCGCGCCCACCAGGTCACCGGTGCCGGGCCGCACGATCTCGACGAGCACGCCTTCGTCGATCAGGAGACCCTCCCGCGCTTCGGTCTCAAACGCAATCGTGCCGAGATCGGCCGACGCATACGCCTGGAAGCCGGCGATGCCGCGAACCAGCAGCGCGTCGGAGAAGCTCTTGGGAAACGCTTCCGCGGACACGAGAGCTTTCCTGAGGCTCGGGAGCGCCACCCGCATCTCGTCGGCCTTCTCGAGAATGATCTTCAGGAACGACGGCGTGCCGACGTAGCCCGTCGGCTTCAACTCGGCCATCGCCTGCACCTGCTGCTCGGTCTGGCCGATGCCCGCCGGAAACACCGTGCAGCCCAGCGCAAGCGCGCCTGTCTCGAGCATCGAGCCTGCCGGCGTGAAGTGATACGAAAAACAGTTGTGGACGAGATCGCCGCGCCGAAATCCCGCTGCGAACAGTGCCCGCGCGAGCCGCCAGTAGTCGGGCCGCCGGCCTTCGGGCTCGTAGATCGAGCCGGGTGACGCAAAGACGCGCGTCGCCTCACCCCAACCGACGGCGGCAAGACCGCCGAAGGGACGGTCGGATTTCTGGAGCTCGAACAACGCCGATTTACGCGTTACCGGCAACCGGGCAAGAGCAGCGCGTGTAGTGATCGATGCGGGCTCGACGTCCTCCAGGATCCGGGCGAATGCGGGCGCCTTGCTTTTCGCGTGCGCGATCTGTCGAGGCAACTGCGCGAGGAGCTCGCGCTCTCGCACTTCCGGATCGCGGATTTCCAGCAAGTCGAAATGTTCGCCCATGGTCAGCGTAGGGGCACGATCAGCGCTTGCGCCTCAAGCGAGCCAGCGCTTGCGGCGGCGATAGTGTTTCACATCGCGAAAGCTCTTCCGCCCCGCCGACGACAACCCCAGGTAGAACTCCTTGACGTCCTCGTTCTGCGCAAGTTCGCCGGCTGCGCCGTCCATCACCACGCGGCCGTTCTCGAGGATGTAGCCATAGTCGGCGTAACGCAGCGCGACGGTCGTGTTCTGCTCGGCCAGCAGGAACGACACTCCCTCCTTGACGTTCAGGTTGCGGACGATCTCGAAGATCTCCTCGACCAGCTGCGGCGCGAGGCCCATCGAAGGCTCGTCCAGCAGGATCATCTTCGGGCGGGCCATCAGCGCCCGGCCGATGGCCGTCATCTGCTGCTCGCCGCCCGACGTATAGCCCGTCTGGCTCGACCGCCGAACCTCGAGCCGCGGAAAATACGTGTACACGAGATCGAGGTCGCGCTTGAGCTCGGCGCGCTTGATATTTCGCGTGAACGCGCCGGTGAGGAGGTTCTCCTCGACGGTCAGGTGCGAAAAGCAGTGGCGGCCTTCCATTACCTGGCAGACGCCCATGCGCACCAGCTCGTTGGGCGTAAGGCGATCGACGCGCTTGCCGATGAAATCGATCGTCCCCTTGGTGACTTCGCCGCGCTCCGCGCGCAGCAGGTTCGAAATCGCCTTCAGCGTCGTCGTCTTGCCCGCGCCGTTCGCTCCGAGCAGCGCGACGATGCGGCCCTGCGGGACTTCGAGCGAAACACCCTTCAGCACGAGGATCACGTGGTCGTAAATGACCTCGATGTTGTTGACCGACAGGTACGCCGAGCTCGCGGGTTGCGGCTGGGTGGACATGTTCGTTCGCCGTGAGGCAGCGCACCCCGCTCGTCTCCCCGGCGGCGCCGGGGAGACTGAGCTTTCGTACGCGCGGCCTAGCCTTCCTTCGCGCAGTCGCGCGGCGTGATCTTCTTTTCCGTCGCGTACTTGCCGGCAGTCTCCTCGACCATCTTGCGCACCATCGCGCGGTCGCCGGCCATGAACGGCGTGACCTGCTTGAACCCCGTGCCGTCCCACATCTGGAACTTGACCATGCCCGAGCCCTCGTGATCCATGCAGCTCGTCTTGATCGGCGGGAAGAGCCCGGCGGCGCCCAAGTCCTTGATGCGGGCCTCGGTGAGATTGAGGTGCTCGAAGCCCCAGCGCAGCTGCTCGGGCGTCATCACCTTGCCCTTGCCGAACTGATTCTGCGCGACGCGAAGCGCCTCGACCAGGATGATGCCGTACACGACGCCGCGCGTGTACATCACGTTGCCGAGCCGGGACGGATCCTCGAGGTTGCCCTTCTTCGCGCCGTACACCTTGTTCTTGATGTCCTGCATCACCGGGAAGTTCGTGCCCGAGGCCGTGAACGAGGCGCTGACGTAACCCTTCGCGGAATCTCCCGCGGGAACGACGTCCTCTTCCGAGCCCGCCCACCAGACGCCGAGCAACTGGTCCCTCGGATAGCCCGTCTTGGCGGCGGTCTTGAGCGCGACAGTGCTCATCACGCCGTACGTCCACACGATCACGAAGTCGGGCTTCGCCTGCCGGATCTGCAGCCACTGCGATTCCATCGTCTGGCCGGGCGGCGTGACGGGAATCTTCATTGCGTCGAAACCGAGCTTGGTGGCGAGGGCGTCGAGGACCGGGATCGGCTCCTTGCCGTACGCCGAGTCATGGTAGAGGAACGCGATCTTCTTGCCTTTGAGCTTCTCGAGGCCGCCGACCTTCTGGCCGAGATACGCGATCATCGCGGCCATCTGGTCCCAGTACGTCGTACCGAGCGGAAACACCCAGTCGTACACGCGGCCGTCCGCGGCGCTCGCGAGTCCGTAGCCGAAGGTCGTCATCGGGATCTTGTCCTGGGCGACGCGATCGAAGAGCCCGTAGGCGATGCCGGTCGACAACGGCTCGACCGACGTTGCGCCGCCGTTCTTCTTCTTGAGCCGCTCGTAGCATTCCACGCCCTTCGAGGCGTTGTATTCCGTTTCGCACTCCTCCCAGAGGAGCTTCACGCCGTTGATGCCGCCCGACATGTTGACGAGCGTCCAGTAGTCGATCGCGCCGCCGTAGTAGCCGGAGCCGCCCGCCGCGTACGGGCCGACCCGGTACGACAACACGGGGATGAACTGCTCGTTCTGCGCCTGCACGCCGCCGGCTGCCGCCAGCAGCGCGAGGCCCAGCAGCGCCGATTTGATTGCCTTCATCTCGCCCCTCCTCACGAATCGAAGTTGAAATGCCGTGCTTGCCGGAAACCCCCGCCCTCGAGCGTGGTCGATTGGATCCGTACACCCCGCATGGTACCGCTCCGGCGGCCCGCCGCAACCCGAGGGGCCGAAATCAATGCGGGAACGGCCAGAGGCGAAGCTTTTCCTTGCCGATCTGCCAGAGCCGCGCAAGCCCGTGCGGCTCGACGATCAGGAAAAAGATGATGAGCCCCCCGAACACCATCAGCTCGAGGTTGGAGATCGTGCTCTCGGCGATGTGCAGGCTCAAGGTGCTGTCGAGGAAACGCACCGTGACGCTGAGCAGCACCGGCAGCAGCGTGACGAACGCGCTGCCGAGAAAGGCGCCCAGCACGGTTCCCATGCCACCGATGATGATCATGAACAGGATGCGGAACGACAGGTCGAGGCTGAAGGCCTCGGGCTCGACGGTGCCGAGATAGGCGTACGCGAAAAGCGCCCCGGCGACGCCGCAGTAGAACGAGCTGACCGCGAACGCGAGCAGCTTGGCGCGCATCAGCCGGATGCCGATCACTTCGGCTGCGACGTCCATGTCGCGCACGGCCATCCACGAACGGCCGGCGTTGCCCCGCGCCATGTTCTTCGCCGCAAGCGCCATCAACGTGACGATCGAAAGCACCAGCAGGTACTTCGACACCGGCGTCGTGAACGCGTGACCGAGGATGACGACCTGCTGTGCGGTGATGACGCCCGACGAGCTGTAATTGGTGACCCAGCCGACCTTGGTCAGGAACCAGAGGATGAAGAACTGCGCGGCGAGCGTTGCCACGGCGAGGTAGAAGCCGCGGATGCGAAGGCTCGGAAGACCGAACAGCACGCCCACGAGCGCCGCGATGACGCCGCCGCCGGCGAATGCCAGCAGGATCGGGATGCCCGGAATGCGCAGCATGAAGTTGTAGGAGGCGAATGCGCCCACCGCCATGAAGGCCGCGGTGCCGAGCGAGAGCTGGCCGGCGTAGCCGGTGAGGATGTTGAGGCCGAGCGCCGCCAACGCGAGAATCAGGAACGGGATCAGGATCCCGGTGAAGATGTACGGCGTTGCGAGGAGCGGCACGGCGACGAAGGCGACGGCCACGACGACGACGATCGCGATCTGATCCTGCCGAATCGGGAAGATCGCGGTGTCCGTCTGGTAGGACGTCTTGAACTGGCCGGCTTCGCGGTAGAGCATCCGAGGATCGTCGAGTTGTTGCGCTAGATGCGCCGAATGATCTTTTCGCCGAAGAGACCTTCGGGACGGATCAGCAGGAAGACGAGCGCCAGCACGTACGGGAACCAGCCCTCGATCCCGCCGCCGACGAACGGGCCGATGTAGACCTCGGCGAGCTTCTCCGACGCGCCGATGATGAGCCCGCCGACGATGGCGCCCGGGATCGAATCGAATCCACCGAGGATGAGCACGGGCAGCGCCTTCAGCGCCACGAAGGTCAGCGCGAACTGGACGCCGTTGCGCGCTCCCCAGAGAAGACCGGCGACGAGCGCGACCGCGCCCGCGACGCCCCAGACGATCGCCCAGATGTGCTGCAATGGAATGCCGACGGCGAGCGCCGCCTGGTGGTCGTCGGCGACGGCGCGGAGCGCGCGCCCGATGCGCGTGCGGCTGAAGAAGAGCGCGAGCATCGTCACGAGGATCGCCGCGACCGCCGCCGCCACGAGGTCGAATTTCGAGAGGCTCATTCCCGTCTTGTCGGTCACCCACTGGATGGGCTCGTCCTGCAGGCCGAGCTCGAGCCCGCGCACGTTCGCGCCCCACATCAACTGCGCCAGCCCTTCGATCAGGAACGTGAGGCCGATCGTCGCCATGAACAGCGTGATCTGCGGCTGGTTGACGAGCGGACGCAGCACCACGCGCTCCGTCACGAGGCCCAGCGCGATCATGACGACGAGCGTCGCCGGCACCGAGGCCCAGGGCGGCAGTCCCAGCTCAAGCAAGCCCACGTAGGTGAGCGCAGCGAAGAACACCATCGCGCCCTGCGCGAAATTGAACACGCCCGACGCCTTGTAGATCAGTACGAACCCGAGCGCCACGAGCGAATACATGACGCCGGAGAGCAAGCCGCCGATCAGGACTTCGAAGAAGAAGCTCATCGCGCCCTGGTCCTAGTGGGCCACGCCGAGGTACGCATCGATCACCGCCCGGTTGCCGCGCACCTCGTCGGGCGTGCCGTCGCCGATCTTCTTGCCGTAGTCGAGCACGACGACGCGGTCGGAGATGTCCATCACGACGCCCATGTCGTGCTCGATCAGCACGATCGTCGTGCCGTACTGCTCGTTGACGTCGAGCACGAAGCGGCACATGTCCTGCTTCTCCTCGACGTTCATTCCCGCCATCGGCTCGTCCAGCAGCAGGAGCGAGGGCTCGGCGGCGATGGCGCGGGCGAGCTCCACCCGTTTCTGCAGGCCATAAGGCAGGCGGCCCACCGGCGTCTTGCGGATGTGCTGGATCTCGAGGAACTCGATCACTTCCTCGACCTTGCGGCGATGCAGGAGCTCCTCGTTCCGCGCGCGCCCCCACCAGATCGCCTGCTCGACGAACGTCGCCTTCATCTTGAGATTGCGGCCCGTCATGATGTTGTCGAGCACCGACATCCCGCGAAAGAGCGCGATGTTCTGGAACGTGCGCGCGATGCCGTGCGCCGCGGCCTCGTGCGTGTCCATGCCGCGCCGCTCTTTGCCGCGGAAGGTGATCGTGCCCTGCTGCGGCCGATAGACGCCGTTGATCACGTTGAGCATCGAGCTCTTGCCCGCACCGTTGGGACCGATGATCGCGCGAACTTCGTGCTCGCGGACGTCGAACGAGATGTCGGTGAGCGCGTTGACGCCACCGAAGGCGAGCGAGATGTGGTCAAGCCTCAGGACGGGGTCCCCGATGCGGCGTGCCTCCAGGTGATGCGCCCCCGCGCTTGCCGTCTCGTTCACGCGGCTGCCCGCCCTTGCGCGGGGAACCTCTTCGCGTCGGCGATCACGAGGTCGGCGGCCACCATTCCCGAGCGCCCGTCTTCGAACTTCACGACGGTCTCGACGTGCTCGACTTTCTTCCCCGAATACAGGGCGTCGGTCAGCACCTGGTACTTTTCGCCGACGAAGCCGCGGCGCACCTTGCGCGTGCGGGTCAGCTCGTCGTCGTCAGGATCGAGCTCCTTGTGCAGGATCAGGAAACGATGGATCTGCGAGGCGGCGAGGTCGCCTTCGGTCGCGAGCTCGGCGTTGACCTTCTCCACGCACTCCTTGATGAGCTCGTAAACCTCGGTCTTGCCGGCGAGATCGGTGTAACCCGAATACGCGAGTGCCCGGCGCTCGGCCCAGTTCCCCACCGACCCGAAATCGATGTTGACGAACGCGCATACGCTGTCGCGATTGGCGCCGAAGGCTACGGCTTCCTTGATGTGCGGAAAGAACTTGAGCTTGTTCTCGATGTAGTTGGGCGCGAACATCGCCCCGCTCGCCAGCCTGCCGACGTCCTTGGCGCGATCGATGATCTTGAGGTGGCCGGTGCCGTCGATCACCCCCGCGTCGCCGGTGTGGAAGTAGCCGTTGGCGTCGATCGACTCGGCCGTGGCGTCCGCGCGCTTGTAGTACTCCTTGAGCAGCATGGGCCCGCGCACCAGCACTTCGCCGCTCTCCGCGATCTTGATCTCGACCCCCGGCGCCGCCTCGCCGACGGTGTCGAACTTCACGCCGCGGTCCGGCTGCAGGCAGACGTACGCGCAGGTCTCCGTCTGGCCGTAGAGCTGCTTCAGGTTGACGCCGATCGAGCGATAGAAGCGGTAGAGATCGGGGCCGATCGCCGCCCCGGCGGTATAGGCGATCCGGATGTTGCTCATTCCCAGCACGTTGCGCAGCGGCCCGTAGATGAAGACGTTGCCGAGCGCGTAGAGGAACCGGTCGGCGAAGCCTACGGCGTGGCCGTCCATGATCTCGGAGCCGCACCGGCGCGCGACTCCCGTGAAATAACGGAAAAGCCAGCGCTTGATCGCACTCGCATCCTCCATCCGGATCATCACCTGTGTCAGCAGGTTCTCGAACACACGCGGAGGCGCGAAGTAATAGGTGGGGCCGATCTCGCGCAGATCGGTCATCACCGTCTCGCCCGATTCGGGGCAATTGATGGTGAAGCCGGCGTACAGCCACTGCGCGTACGAGAAGAGGTGGTCGCCCACCCACGCCATCGGCAGGTACGACAGGATGCTGTCCTGCGCGGTCAGGCGGTCGAATTCCGCGCCGCCCTTGGCAGCGGCGATGAAGGCGGCGTGCGTCTGGCACACGCCCTTCGGCTTGCCCGTCGTGCCCGAGGTGTACAGCATGATCGACACGTCGTGCGTGTCGCCCTTGGCCACTTCGGCGTCGAAGAAACCGGGATTCGCGCGGTCGTGCTCGCGCCCGATCCGCGTCAGCTCGTCGTAGCTCACTACACCTTCGTAATTGCGCAGTCCGCGCTCGTCGTCGTAGTAGAGGTGCGCGAGGCTCGGCACCTGCGGCATCGCCTCGACGAGCTTGTCGACCTGCTCCTGGTCCTCGGCGATCGCGAACACGATCTCGGCATCGTTCAGCACATAGACGAACTCGGCCGCCGGCGCATCCTGATACATCGGAACGGGAACGCCGCCGAGGGCCTCGGCCGCGGCCATCGACCAATAGAGCCGGGGCCGGTTGTCGCCGATGATCGCGAGATGCATGCCCCGCCTGAAGCCCTGGGCAGCGAGCCCGCACGCTATCGCGCGCACTTCGTCCGCTACCTGCGACCACGACCACGTCTGCCAGATCCCGAGGTCTTTCTCGCGCGTCGCCGGGTGGTTGCCGCGGACCTTGGCGTGATGCAGCAGGAGGCGCGGGAACGTGTCCAATGCAGGTGTTGCCGGCACTGTTCGACTCCTCCTCTAGGGGCGGGCCGCCCTCGTGCGGGGCGGTCGTCCGCGCATGGCCGTCGCGGCGCGGCCCATCATACACGGCGCCTGCCGCCCGCTCCAATCGTTCGGGGGGCGCCGCGCGGAAACCGCGCGCCGTTACTTGTACGTGTAGAACCCGCGGCCCGCTTTGCGGCCGAGATGGCCAGCGGCGACCATCTCCTTAAGGAGAAGTGCCGGACGGTATTTCGGGTCGTTGAAGTCGCGGTAGAAGACTTCCATCACGGCGAGCATCACGTCGAGGCCGACCATGTCGGCGAGTGCCAGCGGTCCAATAGGGTGGCTGCAGCCCAGCTTCATCCCGTTGTCGATGTCTTCGGGGCTCGCGAGGCCTTCCTGGAGGGCCAGGATGGCCTCGTTGATCATCGGGCAGAGGATGCGATTGACGACGAAGCCGGGACTGTTCTTGACGACGATGGGCGTCTTGCCGAGCGACTTCGCGAACGCCACGGCCGCATCGACGGTCGCGTCCTCGGTCAGGTGACCGCGTATCAGCTCGACGAGCGACATCATCGGCACGGGATTGAAGAAGTGCATCCCGATGAACTTCCCGGGCCGGGACGTGGAAGCGGCGAGGCGCGTGATCGAGATCGAGGACGTGTTCGTCGCAATGACGACGTCGGGGCCCGCCAGCGCGTCGACCTGTTTCAGGATCTTGACCTTGAGCTCCTCGTTCTCGGTAGCGGCCTCGATAATGAGGTCGCAACCTCCGAGTGCATCGTAGCGAGTCGTGCCTTCGATGCGTTTCAGGGCAGCGTCCTTGTCCGCCGCGGTGATCTTTTCCTTTTTGTGCAGCCGCTCGAGGCTGCCGGCGACGGTCGCGATGCCCTTCGCGACGGCGGTGTCGGCGACATCGACCATCACGACGTCGAGCCCGGACACGGCGCAGGCCTGGGCGATGCCGTTGCCCATCGTGCCCGCGCCGATGACGCCGATCTTCTTCAGTGTGCTCATGATTTTCTGCCGCGTGACTGAAAGCAGGGATTATGCGCGTCGCCGGCCGCGGAGGGCAGCCGACCTGCGCGCTTCCTGGTGCCTCAACCGCGGGCGCTGATGCGACGTACGGCCGGCCTTGTCGCGACGGTCTGGCGTACCGGCATCCGCGGGGCGCGCGCGCCCTTTTCCGGAGCGCGCAACGGCGGCTGGGCGACGAGGCCGGCGAGAATGCAGTCGATCATCGCCGGCGCGGCTTGCGCGAGATCGTAGGCTTCCGGACGCCGCACCCATTCGTGCATCACCCCCACCATGAACGCGTTCAGGCAGCGCGCCGCGAGCTCGGTGTCGGCATTGCGCGGTAGCTGCCCGGCGCGCACCGCCTGCTTCAGCAGGCGCTCGACGTTCGCGAGGCAGCCCGTGTCGGTCGCGTTGCGGCGACCTGCGACGGAAGCGAATTCGGCCGCGAACTCGCACTTGTGAAAGATGACGTCGAACACGGCCTGCGTCTGCGCGTTGGTCGCGAGCCGCACGAGGCCGTTGACGGCGAGCGCGCGCAGCGCGCCCAGCGGATCCTTCTGGCGAATCTCGCCGGCGGAAGCGAGCATCGCTTCCATGGGCAGCTGCACGCGCTCGCACAGCGCCTCGAAGAGATCGGCCTTGTCGCGGAAGTGCCAATAGACGGCGCCGCGGGTGACGCCCGCGCTGGCGGCCACTTCGGCGAGCGAGGCGTGCGCGACCCCGCGCTCGCGGAAGACGCGCTCCGCGGCATCGAGCAGCCGCTGCCGCGTCGCCGCGGCTTCGATCTTCGTGCGTCGTGCCATTGGACTCGGGGGCGAAGCCGTTGTTGACGACAGGGTTGCAAACATTCGCGAATGTATGTAATGTCGACGGCGTTGTCAAGCCAGCCACTGCGCTGCCGGCCGATGTTTCGGCCGATCTCGGAGCCCATCATGTCCCTCCCCCTGCCTTCCCCGTTTTGCGTGCATGCGCCGATCTCCATGTTCGGCGCGGGTGCGCCGCTCCCCCGCTCAGGTGTGCATGCGCCGCTTTCTCGATCCGGCGCGCGTGCACCGCTTTCCGCACCGCGCACGCAGGCGCGCCTTCTCGCAGTCGCATTTGCCGCCGCCGCGCTCGTGGCCGGCTGCGGTCGCGCGCCGCAAGGCGGCTTTCACGGCTTTCCTCCCGCCGCGGTGACGACGCAAGTGCTGCAACCGAGAACGGTGCCCGTCAGTTACGAGTACGTGGGGCAGACGGCGGGTTCGAAGGAGGTCGAGGTGCGGGCGCGAGTCACCGGAATCCTCGAAAAGCGTCTCTTCACCGAGGGAGGATGGGTGAAGGCAGGACAACAGTTGTTCCTCATCGACCCGAAGCCGCTGCAGGCGCAGGCGGCGGCGCTCGAGGCCGAAGTGACGCGCGCCCGCGCCCAGCTCGCGCAAGCGGAGCGCGAAGTCGCGCGGCTGAAACCCCTGGCGGAGCGGCGCGCCGTCGGCCAGAAAGAGGCCGACGACGCCCAGTCGAACGTGGAGCTCGCGCGCGCGGCCGTGAAAGCCGCCGAGGCGCGCGCCGCCGAAGTGAACCTGAGTCTCGGCTACACACGGGTCGTGTCGCCGATCACCGGACTCTCGAGTCGCGCGAACAAATCCGAGGGCAGCCTCGTGACCGCCAATGACACGCTGCTGACGCTCGTCTGGCAGGTCGACCCGATCTGGGTGCCGTTCAACGTCTCGGAGAACGACCGGCTCGGACTGGAGCGCGCCGTCGCCGCAGGCAAGCTCACCCTTCCCAAGGACAACGCTTACGACGTGACGATCAAGCTTTCCGACGGCTCCGCGTTCCCGCGCAAAGGCCGCATCAACTTCAGCGACACGCGCGTCAACCCGACGACCGGAACCTACGAGATGCGCGCGGAGATCGCCAACGCCGATGGCGCGCTGAAGCCGGGTCAGTTCGTCCGCGTCGCGCTCAAAGGCGCGGTGCGCAACAACGCGATCGTCGTGCCGCAGGTCGCCGTGCAGGACGGCGCGCAGGGCAAATTCGTCTACGTGACCGGCAAGGACAAGGACGGGAAGGACATCGCGGTCGTGCGCAACATCACGCTCGGCGACTGGGTCGAGCTCGATGGCGTCAACCTGTGGATCGTCGAATCGGGCCTCGCCGCCGGCGACACCGTGCTCGTCGACGGCATCGCCAAGCTCCAGCCCGGAGGCCAGATCGCATTGGGCGGGGCCCCCGGCGCGCCAGGGGCAGGCAGTGGTGGGCCATCTGCCGGCGCGGCGAAGGGAGCTGCCACGGACGCGCCGCCGGCAAAGGACGGCGCGAAGGACGGCGCCAAGTCCGCGCCCGCGCCCGCGCCCAAGTCCTGATCGCG
>Ga0207643_10001743_pt1 | contig 12185 bp, 14 predicted proteins | sample KBSMisM62_FD_184313 | JGI IMG/M metagenome (GOLD analysis project Ga0207643, IMG submission 184313) | Miscanthus rhizosphere microbial communities from Kellogg Biological Station, Michigan, USA - KBS Miscanthus M6-2 (SPAdes) (version 2) | ecosystem: Host-associated > Plants > Roots >...
TTTGAATTGGACAAACCATACTATTCTTATGATTACAAACACGTTCATTTCCTTGTCATGGCTTCATTGTCTGACTATAAAGAAGGCTCCGAGCAATACAACTTTATCAAACAAGATCTTGAAAAGGCATCCCAAAATAAAGATACTAACTGGATAATAGTAAGTACTTATAAGCCACTTTATTCGTCACCCTCAGAACATCCGGCAGATGATTCATTAAGGGATACCTACAATCCACTCTTCGAAAAATATGGTGTTGATCTAGTATTAAACGGACATAATCACAATTATCAGAGAACATATCCATTGACATATAATCCCAATGAAAGTGCACAGCCGATAACGACTAGTGAACTTAGTACAGGATACAACAAAGGTAATGGTGGCATAGTTTTTGCAACTGTTGGAACAGGTGGAGAAAACTTCTATTCATTGGAGGGCAAAAATCCGTATGTTGCTAATCAATTTGCTGGGAAATTCGGATTTTTAGATATAGATATTAGTAATGCAAATCCTCATGCAAAGCTGACTGGAACTTTCTATGATAATAAGGGCAGTAAAATTGCAGATGAATTTACGATTGAAAAAGATATAAAAGATACAAAGAGCGATTTATCTTATAGTTAGGACGCTTACTGCTCAAATCAATCAAATTACACTTGAATACTATCATTTAGTAACTCAATATCGCTGGTATAAATTCACAAACTAAAAAAGACCTAACTGTCCACTATGAGGATACGATCTCTAGTGAACTTTAAGACAAATAGATTTCTATTTCTTAGCCTTATCTAATCTTTCTGAAACATCTTGCCAGTTTATCACATTCCACCAGGCAGATACATAGTCAGGTCTCTTGTTCTGATATTTGAGATAATAAGCGTGCTCCCATACATCGCATCCTAAAAGTGGTATCAAACCTTCTGTTCTTGGACTTGTTTGGTTTGGCATTGATTTGTACTCTACTTTCTTGCTAGATGGGTTATACACGAGCCATCCCCATCCACTACCTTGAATTAACACTGTAGTTGAGGAGAATTTCTCTTTAAATGCAGAAAAGCTTCCAAATGATTCATTAATTGCATTTGCAATAGACCCGCTTGGTTCACCACCTCCATTTGATTTCATATTCTGCCAAAAAATGCGATGGTTATCAAATCCGCCGCCATTGAAATTGATAGCTCCCTTTTGATCTGCTGGTACTTGATCGATATTGGTCAATATTTCTACTATATCCTTGTTTTGAATATCAGATGGACATTTCTCGAGTGCAGCATTGAGCTTGTCCGTATAAGTTTGGTGGTGTTTCGTATGATGTATTTCCATTGTCTTTGCATCAATATGTGGTTCTAAAGCATCGTAACTATATGGTAACGGAGGTAATTCATATTTTCCCATATGTCTATTTTTTCTTTGTAATTATTAACTTTTACGTTATGAAAAATATTCATCATATTAGAAACTGAAGTAAGAAAACATAATATTTATGAAATAATTTTACACGATGTCAATATTCGTTTTATCTATAAGGATTAGTACTTTTATCAAACAATAATGTTGTTATTTACCTTAGCCCTTAGTCACTGGCTCCCTGGTTATCCGATTCATTATTATTTGATATAGAATCTGAAGGTGGCGGCGGTACTGGTTCATCTGCTTGATTAGATTCAGCAAGAGATCTACTCAGTGAAGCAAATGAGGTCTCATTATCTAATGTTGATGATTCATCATCAGATTCATCTGGTGATGTAACATTTGCTATTGAACTGTTTGATAGTGAACTATTTGATATTGATTTATTTGTCTGGGAAAAAGAATTCGTCGCAAAGGTTGAGAATACAAGCAATGCGAATGCCACCAACGTGACAAAAAAACTCATTCTAACATAACTCATAAAGTTATCTATAATCATATGACGCAATATGAATATAAAGTAGACTATTTTTCCCTCTATTTGACTTAAATACGTATGATAAAAGCGCGAAACTGGATATTCTCAAATTCTTGAAATGGAAAAAGGTAACTACAAAATTACAATTAGCAATCCTGAACTAACTATGAGAACAAACGTCATACACTGTAATACGATATAAACTCACTAGGTAAAAATCAAGTTTTACATGTTAATTTTAATATAAGATCAAGGAGAATATTAATTTGCCAATAATAATTACCTAGTTTAGGACCTCTTTTTCAATTAGTCCATCTTTTATGTAGATGGTTCTGTCTGTTTTCTTTGCAAGTTCTTGGTTATGAGTGATAAAGATAATATTGCGTCTATATTTACTTGACAATATTTTTAGTAAATCAAATACTTCATTACCTGTTTTGGTATCTAAATTTCCAGTAGATTCGTCGGCCAAGACCAAGGTTGGATTATTTATTAACGCACGAGCTATCACGACTCTCTGTTGCTGTCCCCCACTGGGTTTGAAGTTGATGTTTGTATACTAACATTAGACTTCATCTTTCAATGTTTTAAGCACATTAGAGGTCGGGTCCACCGGTTCTATTTGTTCATTTAAATAATCAATAAAATTTGTGGCAGTAACTATACCCACAGTTTTGTTTCCATCCACAACGATAAGATGTCTTACCTTTTTTTGTAACATTAAGTTTGCTGCTATTTCAATAGATGAATTAATGCTAATTGTTAGAAGTGGAGACGTCATAAGATGAAGAATCTTGAATTCTTTACTCAAGACATCATGAATACAAACTCCTCTAGTTATATCCCGTTCAGTAACTATACCCATGGATTTTCCTTCTTCGTCGACCGCAAGCAATGAGCTTACATTCTTATCTAGCATCTTCCTCGCAGCTTCTTTGGCACTTTGAGATGTTTGAATAATTTCTATTTTGGTAGTCATTATTTCGCTTACTTGCTTTGACACAACAATTTATTGAGTTTAAGTTTAATATATTTTAATTCTGCACCAGTCTCTTAATTTCGTTAACACTACAACGAATCTAAAAGGAGGAGGATTATTTGGCCACCATTTATTAAAATGGTGTTCAAAACCGAGTTGATTCAATAAAGCTGCAATTATACTTCAACGCGAGTTAGAACAAGTCAAATTATAATATAGTGTGAATTTTGTTTGCTTTCTTACCTCAATACATATGAGTCTTGCAACATTCTACTCATAATTATCAATTTTTTTATTAACTGACAATATTTAATAATGATTGATACGTCATTTATTTAACTTAGTCAATTTGGATAACAGTAATTCAGAAGAAACAGATTCTAGTTCTGCGGATTCGGATCCGCCTAGTTTTAAAGAAAACAAGACTTTTTCTGCCCATGTGAATGAGGGAATCGTGGCAGGACAACGAATAGCAAAGATTTCCGTAATAACACTAGTCGGAATAGGGATTGTTGAAATAATCATGGGTCACATCAGTGGAAGTGTAGTGGCCACAGCAGATGGAGTAGATTCCATGTCCGATGCTATGATATCTCTTATCGTACTGGTTGGTTTAAGATTCGCTAGAAGACCGGCAGATAGGAAGTTCCATTTTGGGTATCATAAGGTAGAAAGTTTTGCCGCACTTATCGCTGCAATGGGAATGATTGTGATAGGCGCATTCATAGCTTATCATTCTTATGATGGACTCGTTAATCCTAAAGAAATCCAGCAACCTATACCTACTATGATTGTGCTTGGAATTGCCGGTGCCATTTCATTGCATAGGGCTTTTCAGATGCGTGGCATAGCCAACAAGTACAATTTGCTTTCCTTGAAGACTGACGCAAAGAATTCAATTAAAGATGGTTCTGCGTCTGTTTTAGGTTTCTTAAGTGTGCTTATCGCAACACAGCTTGGGATTCTACAGGCCGACGCTATAGGAGGACTCGTAATTGCAGGATTCATATTCTCTGTAGCATATGTATCATTAAAACAGTCGTCGCTGATCCTCGTTGATGCTTGGCAGAATCCGGTAAGTACAGAATATATGAAAAAACTGGTAGAGCAAAAATTCAATGGTGATGTGAATGTAAGGTCTATCAAACTTCGTCAGACAGGAGCCATTTCGCGCGCCGAGATCCATCTCGAAATAGATGGCAACAAACCATTAACTGAAGTAGAAATGTTGTTACTTAATACAGAAATGACGGTTAAATCAAGCATTCCTAATATGGGTACAGTTGTGGTCATTCCTCATTCCAAACTCAGAAAATTCTAGTTTTAGTAAATATATTTTTCACGTATCTTACTGATTGCTAACAATATTTAATCTTCTTAAATTTATTTTGAATTTCTGAGTTTTCATTTGTTAGTATTTGGTTACCTTTGTTTAGTAAGTTATTTAAGCCGAAATATTTCTAACTAACATTCATATTAATAAGAGATAGAAAAGGCATACGTCTAATACTATTAATTTCTAGAATAAATTGCTAGAAATTTAGTGTTTAGAAATTTTAGAAATTAGGTCAAAGTTTATAAAAAGTTACATGATTTAATTTAAAATTAGAGCTGTTAACTTTGACACATACTTTTGATGTTTTAAATAAATATAATATCGTTAGTGTAATAGATGATGAGACTGGGACTGAAACTGAGACCGAGGCAGCACATTTGCTTTTGGAGGCCTTGCAAACGATTAGGGGTATTAAAGTCTTCAACTTTAAGGACCCTTCCATTGCATTGGAACACTTTAAGACAAACAAGGAAGATTACGCTCTTATGATTTCAAATTTGAGATTGCCTGTGATAAATGGGGTTCAGTTACTAAAGACTGTGAAGGATTTGAATCCTTCAGTGAGAACAGTTCTGATAACAGAAAATGAAGCTAATGATAAAATACTTCAAGAATACAATAAAAATGAGGTAATTGACAGTTTTATGAAAAAGCCTTTCAAACATAGTGAATTGATTTCAGAAGTTAATGATCAACTATCATATATGAATAGTATCAACAAATTAAAAAAATGACTATCCTTTTCACTCGTAGGATTCTAAAATATCAGAATCCTCTCTGTCGATCCAATAAAAGTTGTAGGCGGAATTGCAAAATACCTCACCACGTTAAACCGTGGAACTGAAATAGGTGAAACATGTTACAGTGACACTTTGATTGTAACCTGTCTTACTTGCCTAACTTATTTTCATGGGCGTCTAATCAAAGTTGGCCCTTACAACTGAGAAAGCCAATCCCTCTTCGTACAAGCCTTTTGATACAGCCTTGACAATTCCTTGTTCTACAACTTTTAATCTATCTTTATCTGAATAAATATCATCAGGGATTTCTATCTTTATCTCCATTTTGAGTAATAATTCTCTACTTTTTACCAATAGTCTAATATGTCGATCAAACTTTAATAGTAAAGCTGAGCTTGAGTATCATTTTATTGTAAACGTTATCTCCAGGCCTTTGCTTTTTGAATAACTATATCTAAAAGTGTTTTTAGAAGTTATAGGAAAGCTGCTCAATTGATCTTGCTTGCATATTGGACAACTATATTCTACTTCAGATATTTCTGACAACTCTCCTAGGTATTTCTTGTTAATACAAGTGACGGCCCAAAGACACCGGTCACATAATAGAAATATCTTTTCATCAATTTTATGACTTAATGCTTTCATAAGAGGTTCAGTCCCTACCATCAGCTTTACGAGACAATTATACGTATTATTTAGATTTCTCTCGATATTTTAGATTGCTAACACGAAGTCTCAATCGATTTTTGAGATTTGGTTTAGATTAAGACTTATTCCAACATTTCCCAATTTCATTCATTAAAAAATATCTAAAACGTAGATGGGTTATCATGGGACTAAATCGATTTTGTGGTACTTACACAGATTTTCAAATCTTTTTGAACGACTAGCCGTAGTCGTAAAGCCTTGCGAGGTTTTTAAGGAATGTTGTGATGATATAAACATGGGAGACGATAAAAAGAAAGAGACAAAAATTGAAAAGAAAGACGAATTTGGCAACGTGATAGAGAAACAAGAAATAGAAGAAAAGGAAGAGGATTAGTAATCCCTAACGTTTGCTCATGTCGCCAAACTTCGGTTCTATTTTTTTAGTCCACAACTGAAATCTCTGATTTTCCTTCAGATTAAGAATCGATGTTCCAACAATTATTCCGATTCAATGTTTTATTTTCTTAAAAAAATCATAAAATTTTAACCATTTTTATTATCATATTTTCAGCGACCATACTGTAGTTTCTAGAGGTATTATTGTTTTTGACTTGCTAAACTAATATTAAAATTCTCACTTGAGTTAGTCGGGACTTCAACATTAAAGCTGGTGAGCACCGGGATTATGGGAGTGAAATTTATTCCTTCTAACTTCACTGATATCTTATAGATACCAGTTTCATTAAATTGGTAGGATGTCAAGATGGTTCCGCTTATTGAGTGATATACTGAATCTCCATACTTACTAGATAACTTGAATAATTCAACATTGTTTTTTTCTATAATAAGGTCACAATCCACATGCCGTAGCCTAGTTTGATTGTTCATAAGATTATCGAACAAATCGATTCTAAGAAAGGTAACTTGTCCTTTTTTTGCTTGCTCCGGACTATATTCAAGCTCTACTAGATATTTTCCATCATGTGTAGTGCCTTTAACACTTTTTATCTTTGCATTATTCATCGCAAATGGGTTGTTGGCAATCAAGGAATAGGCGATATGACTATTACTAAGAACGATTATGAATTGTAAAAAAAATACAATTACATAATAATTTAAAATTTTCACATAGGTTATTAGGCAAAACTTCTATTTCACTCTTTGGAAGTTGACTACTGGATACTTCGATTAATTAAATGGATGGGTGCGGCAATAATCGGTTACCACTCCATTAATGAAGACGAATGCACTTTATTCTAACGGACGTTTTGGTTTCAATGTAAGAATCTTTTCACTAGGCCAATTGTAAATTACCAAATGAGATTAAAATTTAGCTATTTAAAATACTGATTCTCTGCTACATCAATCCAATAAGAACCATATTTGATTGAAGATAGTTACTTACGGAAAGTAAAGTAAATATCTTTTATTGCTCGTGCAGCCAAAACATTGAATTATCATGCATAGCACCCATACCATCTCCCAATCATGAGTTTCAGATTGCCTATACGCACTCGAGATAACGCTATTTATCACGTTACTCTTCATTTAACTGACATTAGTCTGTAAATCAAACATCTTTCGACCTTATGCAGTCAAGAAAATTAATATTACCGTAAGCAAATTTCGACTTTTTCTACATAATTACCAGAGTTCAATACATGATTCAATACATGATTCGATTGATGTACCACAATACTATTATTATGTTAACTACTAAAAATTCAAAATGAAATCAGTTTTACATTTTTCGATACCGCTAATGTTATTACTAATTGGATCTATTTTGAATGCTAACAATGTTTTAGGTCATACTTTTTCTGGGGATGAAAGCGCATCTTTCCTCGCTAGTGTTGAGATGACGAAAATAGAGTTAAAATTGGCAGCAGAGCAAGCGGTCTCTAATGCTACCAATGCCAAGGAACATGCTGACCATTTAACTGAACACATTACAGCAAATGATACAAAAGAAATTAAAGAAAGAAATTCGAGAGTGGCCGACGAACTCAATAAAACTATGACTGATTTTGTTAATTCGATCAAATCCAGTTCTCCCTCACAATCTGATATTAATACCAATGTTGGTAATATCAATGATATCCTGTCTGAAGTAGTAAATGCTAGGATTGATAAAGAACAACTTGATAATGTTACTGTTAAGGCACTAGTCGTAAATAATCTGGTAAGTGAAGGTTTAGAGCATTACGGCAGTGCACTAGGTATGGCGGAAGAAGGACATGAAGAGGACGGAGGTAACACCACGTCCTCAGAACATACAGAAAACCAGAATAATGAAACAGCAACAATCGTAAATATGGCAGATTATCAAAGTGCGCAGGCAGCTATCTCTCGTGCAATAGACCTATATAATGAAATTAAACCTACTGGTGATTCGAACTCTAGTCAATTGGTAGACTCATTTAATACACTAAAAACCAAGATAGATAACAAGAGCTCCTTTGATGAAATTGACAAAGTTGTAGACGATAAAATTACGCCTATGCTTAACGATATGTTCAAGTTAAACTTGGCAGAGGAAGAAGAGCATTCTGAAGGTGGAAACCATAGTCAAGAAGATACGCACGGACAAGAAGAACACGGTACGTCTCAAAATGAAAGTCATGAAGCAAATACTGACTGATGACCTCACTACCTCTTTTCCACATTGTTTTATTATTTAGCTTTGTTCTGATCTTAAAGATTCCTTTGAGTACTAGTGGCCTAGTTTTTGAAAATAATCCTTTTTATGGATTAAGCAATGCTCCAATTAGATCTATCGAATCCATTACAGAAGACAATTTGATAAAAGTCAAATTAGAGTATGCTCCTTCAACGATTCAAGTTGGTTCTCCAGAATTTTTCAGGGTAACTTTAATTCATAATGAGAAAAATGAAATAGTATTACATGCAGACACAGATATTGTGATATCTAAAAATGGTAAGGATCTTTATAAGGCATCGAGTGGATTTTCTCAACCTTTTGTTCACACTCCAAATGGAATAGTACTATCATCTTACAAATTTCCAGATTCAGGACAATATATTCTTTCAGCGAAAATACTGGGAATAAACTTCATGCCAATTAATCCAATACAAGTTGATTTCTTAGTTAACGTTACTGAATCAAATAACAAATACAACATAGAGATAGGTAAATGAATATGCTATTATTAATGACTTGCTGCACTTATTTAACCCCTTTTTATAGCCCTGGAGCCATTTCTCATTATAGATTAGTTTTAAATTACTGGCTCATCTTTAGGAGTATAGATAAATGAATCGAAATTTCGTCGGATCTAAAAAAAATGTAATTCTTTTCTTAGCTATTTGCTTCGGCCTGCTTTTTTCAAATTTCGTGTATAGTTCACAATCTTCAATGGTATATGGACATCTATTCACAAGAGACCAGACTGGAACATTTGTTTCCATTGTTGACCAAGTGCAGACAGAATTAGAGCTGGTTGCAGCAAATGAGGTAAACAATAACTCCTCACTTGCTCAAAATCATGCAGCAAAGGCTTCTTCACTATTACCCAGAGTGATTGGAGAGATAGGTGAAGACAGTCCTCAACTTGTAGGCGAATTGATGAGAACTGTATTTGGAATGGAAAACATTTCATCGACTACATACAATAAATCGCAAAATATCACTAAAATAGTCGATGCTCTGAATGAAAAGCTGGATAATGCAAAAATTATTAGGATAGCACAGGTGCAACCAAATTCTAACTTTCTAGACAAGGTTACAAATTTTCTAGGCGGTTTAGCTGGTGGGAACAACGCAGAAACGTCGACCGAACAAGTGCAGAATTCAAGGATAGATGCATTAGCCTTTGCAGAGCTTACGGATGCAGTGTTATCAAATTATGGTAAAGCATACAATGTCGGATTTGATATGACAAACATGTCAAACATGGTAATGGCGTCTAGCAACGCAAGCTCTGGTCCTATGTTCATGAACAGTACAGTTAAAACTAACAACTCTGGTACCGGCAGCACAAATATGAATATGAACATGAATATGAACATGAATATGAACATGAATTCTATGAATAATTCATCCAGTAATATTCCCGGAAACAAGGGCAAAATGGACAATGGATACCAATTGATTCACATTGCGGACTATCAGTCTGCCCACGCGCTGGCAAAAAAGGGATATGCTTTCTTTAACTCCGATCTCAGACATATGGCAAATAATAATAAAGTAGTTTTTGTCAATAACTTGGAAAAAGGTCTAGTGCACCTAAATAATTCAATTGCAAACAAGGTATCACCTATTGAAATTATGATGATAGTACATACGGAAATTCATCCTAACTTATTGGAAGCATTTAATTTGGAATTGCGCAAATAAAAAAATAACTTGTCTTCAAATGAAGCATAATTAATTCGATAATTTGCAAATAGACTTAATTCTTTAATTTCAGGTACTTTCTTTCTTTTCCATATAAATCCCAAGTTCCTTTAAAGTGGTAACAACTGTCGGAATGTCTAAGTCAACTTGCATGGATATGAATTCTACATCGATGTTAGATGCGTACAAGTTTACAATGGCATCCTTTTTATCTTGTGGTACCATTTTGTATCAATATTGAACCTATGCACGTAACTTCGGCATTGTTTAATAGAGTTTCGGGCTCTCAAGTAACTTAGTTCAGTAATGCTTATCAATATTATTACGTCAAAGCGATCCACTTTTCGGCAAATTATCTTGCAATTCGATGACCTGTTTGTTTTTAATCGTGCTACTAATCTTATTCTAATAGCTCAGAACAGAATCAACTTTAAATCATCAAGCGATTTGGATACCTTCGGGTATAAGTTGTTTAACAAGCGCTAAATAGAAATATTATGGATTTCCTGAGCTTTGCCTTGCAAGAACAAATCCGTGCAAGAGTAGGTAAAACTCTTGAAGATGGAATTCAGCTTAATATGTCCACCGAAGAATCGAAAAAATTCCTAAGGAGACATGTAAACACCAAAACAAACCTTGTAATTGTGATAATAGACATTAACAATTCAACGCAAATGAGTCTTACCTTACCAGAATTTAAATTCGCTCAAATATTACAAACGTTTGCACAGGAGGTAAGCATTGTCGTGTCTGGTTATGGTGGTTTTGTTTTTAAATATGAGGGGGATGCAGTAATCGTAATTTTTCCAGCAGACTACGATGAAATCAAGGCTTCCAAAAATGCGTTAAATTGTTCGAGCGCCGTTCTTGAAATTGTAAACAATGGCATCAATCCTATTTTTAGGAAAAATGACTTGCCGGAAATTACCGTAAGGACAGGATTAGCTTTTGGACCAGCCTTGGTAGTACTTTATGGACAAAGTTTAGAGAAGGCCCATATTGATATAACGGGTTCCAGTATCAGTCTAGCGGCCAAGATAGCCTCTATATCCAAACCAAATCAGGTTTTGGTAGGGGAGCATTTATACAATATCATGGTATCTTCTAATGATAAAGGTTCCTTAAACAAGATAAAGTTCAATGAGGTACGGTTGGATCCGATAAAATGGAAATACCTGTCTCAATCTGATCCTCAGAGTTTATACCATGTTTATGAATATTCCATAAATTAGAACTGTTAAACAAATAGTGAATCCTGATTTCCCTCTGCTTTAGGATATGATTAAACATTACCAAAATCATCATTAAGGGAACTAAACTTCAACATATAATTTGATGACATATGCCAAACATCAAATTACCAACATTATCATTAAATCAGGTGCGCCATCTACTGATTTTTGAATAGCTATCGTTGATTCTATTTGCAAGTATTTTTTTCTTTGGCAAGTTTGATAATCACAAAAATAATTCGAATGTGTGACAACTGCACTGGTTACTGGAAAAAGTATAACCCCTTGAATTCTGTTAATTTGCAATAATGTTTTCTAATTTCCGAGCAGGGTTAATGCAATCTTTACCTAGTAAAATGATTTGTCTTGACTAAATTTCTTCTCCAGTTCAATTTTCCAAATAAAATTTCTAATAAAGCAAACGCGGAAGATGAATATAGAAAAAGTATTGCAGGTAGTTATATCGCTGTGATAACAATTGGAAAAATTAATTTTGTCATCTGGCCTGAAGAAGTAAGCTTTCAAATACCTTGATACTTTATCCTATTTATCACAAGGAATAAAAATTTCTGCAACCAATCGAAAACGGCACAGACGTTACTATAAAGGAAATAACTGGGAAATGATATTGATGATATCTTGAAGCGCCATTCTTTTTCATAAGCGTGAAATTCATTGATTAACACCATATTGTTTGGATTTGGAATCTTTCTTATCGAAATTGATGGTTTCAGTGGTCTTCAGATTTTCACTTCGTTTGATACTTACTTCAAGTACATGAATCTATTAACAGTTTGGGGCCAGTGGTTACCGATGTGATTTTAATCTTGAAAATGGATTCAGAATATAGACGGATGCCTTAGCTTTAAACATTTCTATTATGTAATAACAACCTTGTAGAAGGCGTTCGAATTTATTATGATTTCGGTTGTCGAATCCTGACGAATTGACCTATCGTGTGGTATGCCTCTTCCTTTCACATTCTCTTTTTCTTATCTATAT
>Ga0207643_10001754_pt1 | contig 12116 bp, 9 predicted proteins | sample KBSMisM62_FD_184313 | JGI IMG/M metagenome (GOLD analysis project Ga0207643, IMG submission 184313) | Miscanthus rhizosphere microbial communities from Kellogg Biological Station, Michigan, USA - KBS Miscanthus M6-2 (SPAdes) (version 2) | ecosystem: Host-associated > Plants > Roots > Rhizosphere...
ATCGCGACGAGCCAGACCACGCGAAAGCAGATTGGTGGCTTGATAAAACATGAAGTAGATGATTATTACGAACAGCTCTCGCTCTTCAAAAAGATCTTCATCTCTCGCGAGCGCATTCACCGCGAAGTCGACGAGCTCGTGAACAAGACGCTGCCCAAGCGTGTCGAGGAGTATTTGCGTGGTCCGGCATTCGAACAGGAAGCCGAGTCGTTTTTGAATGCGACGGTCGACAACGTGATGGCGCGTCCGCTTGACGAGCTGATCGGGCAATTCGATGCGATCAGGTTCGAAGATCTTAAGTCGCAGATAAGCAATCGACTGGTCGAGATTCTTCGTAGTGAAGCGATGTCGACCTCGCTTTCGATTCAGGTGACGGACGCGATCGATCGGCTGCGCCCGCAAACGCTCGGCGCCGTGATGCAACAGCTCGATTCAAACTCTGCCACACAAGTAAAAAGTCTTCTGTCGCGAAGCCTGCTCGGCTTGCTTTCCCGCGAAGATACCGCGCGCACTATCAACGCCATCATGATTGCGCAGATCGAGCGCTTATTAATCGCGCCGATCGGCCGGCTCGGCGATCACGTTTCTCGCAACGCGATGGAGCGTGCGAGTGCGGCGCTGGTCGAGCGCATTACCTTCGCGGCTCGCGAGCGCCTGCCCGTTGCGATCGCGGAGTTTGACGTTGGCGGACTGGTGCGCAAGAAGGTGTCAGACTATCCTTTGGCCAAACTCGAGGAGCTGGTGCTGTCAGTGGCTCAGCATCACCTAAAAACAATTGAACTTTTCGGCGCGATAATCGGTTTCTTTATTGGAGTGGGTCAGGCAATCTATTTCTGGTTCACTTATCACCGGTAAGGAGGAACTATCGATGCGAAAACTAGCGTTGCTGTTTCTGTTGCTTCCGCTTTTGGCTGCTGGTTGTCATCACGGTATGCGCGCTCAAGTTAAGGGCTCCGGCAAGCGCGTTGTGCAGAAGCGTCAAATCTCGCCGTTCACTTCAATCTCGACGGAAGGCGCATTTGAGATCGAAGTCACCTGTCAAAAAGATCCGAGTCTCGAAGTTGAAGGCGACGACAACGTGCTGGAGCTTGTCACGACTGAGGTGCACGGTAGCGAGTTGCGACTGAAGAGTAGCAAGAACTATTCGATGAGTGAGCCGGTGCGGTTCAAGATCACTGTGCCCAATCTCGAAGGTCTCTCGGTCTCAGGCGCCGGCCGGATTGACATCAAAGACATGAAGAACGAGAAGTTTGAGATCGATGCGAACGGTGCGCCAAGCATCATCGTCTCCGGCACCACAAACACCGTCGACATTGACAGCAACGGCGCCGGTAAGATCGACACTCATAACCTGCGCGCCTCGCGAGCAGTCGTGGAAAGCAAGGGCGTCTCGCGCATCGATCTCGACGTCAAGGAGCAACTGGACGTCACCGTCTCAGGTCCCTCCTCAGTCACTTACCGAGGCGACCCGGTCGTGCACAAAACCGTCAACGGCCCCGGCAAAGTCGAGAAGCGCACCAGCGAAGGTGCATAAAGCACCGGAAAATTTCTTACCACAAAGGCACGAAGACACAAATCTTTAATCTGCATTTGTGCCTTCGTGTCTTTGTGGTTTAGTTTTTATAGTTGACATTACACTCACGACTGAATAACTTTTGCCATCATCGAAAGGAGCTTACTTCCCCAATGACCTACGTAGTTGTTGAATTGTGCGTCGATTGCAAGTACACCGACTGCGCAGCTGTTTGTCCTGTTGAAGCATTTCACGAGTTACCGGATCGTCTTTACATCAACGCCGACACCTGCATCGATTGCGATGCGTGTGTTCCCGAATGTCCCGTCGAAGCAATCTTTGCCGATACTAATGTGCCTGAAAACTACGCTCATTGGACTCAGATCAACATCGACGAAGCTCCCAACTATCCGATCATCAGCCAGAAGATTCCTGCCCTGCACGGACCAAGTTGTACCGGCCCAGAGGAATGAAGGTCTTACTCGTTCTCATTCTCGTTTTTGCCACTTCGGCATTCGCTCAATCCGGTAGACGTGCGCAACCCGTCGCCGCTCCCACGCCAACACCGGCGCCGGAGGAGAAACCTTCTCCGGCTTCGTCGCTGCCGCCGCGTTCACAGGTCACCGCGGAAAGAGACGAGGACTATCGTTGCACCAACGACGGCACTCTCGCGCACCTGCTTGACCCGCCGGAGATAGCAGGTTTCTCACCGAAGGAAGTTGACGTTAAAGCAGAGATCACCGCGAAGCCCGATCCGGCTTACACGCGTGAAGCGCGGCGAGTGGGCGTGCAAGGTGTGGTAACACTAAAAGTTCTACTGCTGGGCGACGGCAAACTCGATCGCGTCAGAGTAGTGCGACGACTTCCTTACGGACTCACCGAGAACGCCATTCGCGCCGCCTGCGAGATCAAATTCAAGCCGGCGATGAAAGCCGGCAAGGAAGTATCTCAGTGGGTCACGCTTCAATACACTTTCCGCCTCGCAAATTCCTCAATCTTCGGCCCGTAACCCGCAACCATCTGTGTAAATCCGCGGCTGAATATCGTTCCGTATATAGATCTGAGTTCTACAAATCAGTTCTAACGAGGAAGGTATTACCGTGAAAAGAGTATTAGTCATGGTGCTGCTGGCCGTGGCATCAATCACCGTTGCGAGCCAACAAGCTCGCGCCCAAATGAATTCGATGGACGACAATCCGATGGTTGGCGGCGCCGCGATGTTTAAATCGAAAGACATCGTCGACAATGCTGTTAACTCCGCGGACCACACCACACTCGTCGCCGCCGTGAAAGCCGCGGGACTGGTGGAAACTTTGAAAGGCAAAGGCCCGTTCACCGTGTTTGCGCCGGTAAACGCTGCGTTCGATAAGCTGCCCGCGGGCACTGTCGACACGCTGCTGAAACCTGAGAACAAGGGGATGCTCACAAACATCCTGACCTATCACGTGCTCGCCGGAAGATTCGACTCGAATGCGCTCGCGAAGAAGATCAAGGCGGGCAATGGCAAGGCGTGGTTGAAGGCAGTCAACGGCGGCACGTTGACGGCGTGGATGGATGGAAACTCGATCGTGTTAACAGATGAAAAGGGTGGACAGTCGAGAGTGACGATCGCGAATGTGTATCAATCAAATGGTGTGATACACGTCGTCGATAGCGTGCTTCTACCGAAATAATAGCCACGGATTTCACGGAAAAACACGGATCAGAATTATTATTTCTGATCCGTGTTATCCGTGTAAATCCGTGGCTTATTTTTGCTGTTGGCCTTCAGTCGCGACGTTCTTTCGCGAACCGTTCAACTGCTTCATCAACTCTTCAACCGCAGCCTCGAGTTGACGATCGCGTCCGGCCAGCGTGTCTTCCGGTTTGTTATCGACGAGCATGTCAGGCTGGACGCCGTAGTTCTCCATGTTCGTATGTTTCGAATCGGCGAGAAACACACCAACACCAGGCGTGCGCACAGTCGATCCGTCGATCAAACTGTAACTACCCGTGCCGATAACCGCTCCCATCGTCGGCGTCCCAACGACTTTGCCGAGCCCGAGCGCGCGGAAGCCCGCCGGAAACATTTCAGCGTTTGACGCCGAGCGCCAATTCTGCAAAACGATCTTCGGTCCGAAGAATCCGGCAAACGGGCGGCCCGTTGCCTCAGTGCCGCGCGGCTGCCAGACCTGATACTGCCGTTGGACCAGGATCGCCAGCAACTCCTGTTCGATGTTGCCACCGCCGTTCCAACGCTGATCGATAACCATCGCTTCCTTGTTGCGATACTCCCGCAACTCTTTTTCAAACCTGCGCAGCGACGGTGGATTCATCGCCTGGATGTGCAGGTAGCCGATGCGACCGCCCGACAGCTCGTCAACTTTCTTGCGACGCTCTTTCACCCAACGCTCGTAACGCAACTGGCTGTAAGCACCGGTTGAGATCGCTTCGATGCGCGTGTTCCATGCGCCATCTTCCGCGGGCTTGGAGTTGAAGGTTACGTTGACTTTGCGATTGAGTCGCTCGTTGAGGAGTTGCCAGTATTCGTCACCGGATTTCACCGGCTTGCCGTCGATAGCGAGCAGGTAATCGCCAACTTTCACGCGCACCCAGTCTTTGTCGGCCGGTCCATCTTCGTAGATGTAAGCCACGCGATAACGACCGGCAGCGCTGTCAGGCTCGAGTTCGATGCCGAGGTGCGAAGTCGAGACACCGCCACCGCCTGGCCCACGTGGCGGCGGCGCCGCGCCGGTGTGTGAAGCGTTCAACTCACCAATCATTTCGTTGATGATGTTGAGCAACTCCTGGCGGTCGCCCACGAAGTCGACGAGAGGGCGATACTTCGCGCGCATCGCGTCCCAATCCATGCCGTGCATCTTCGGATCGTAGAAACGATATTTCATCGTGCGCCAACCATCGTCAAACATCTCGGCCCACTCCGATGGGCGTTCGATGCTCACGCGCACGTTGAAATTGATCCTTCGCCGGACTGGCACTGCTTCACGACCTGTGCCCGTAGTTGTCGCTGGTCCTGCTGCTGTGCCTGCTCCTGCAACTGCCGCGGCTCCTGCTGTTGTTGCTGTAGCTGCTATTGCTGTTACAAGCGACACCGAGTAAACGTTATCGCGCTCGCTGAAGAAGAGCGTCCGCCCGTCGCGTGAAATGTGCAGGTCAGAAATGCCACCACCGAAACCACCGCCGCCTCCCGGCGGACCACCTTCGGCGCCTTCATTTGGTGGTTGACCGGCGGTAACTCTAGTCAGGCGACGTCCATCTTCCAGGGTTAGATAGATAACAGGCAGACTCGCCGGTCCGGACGGTTCGGTCGTTACGAAAACGAGCCTGCGGCTGTCAGGCGTGATGGTGTAGTTGAGAATCGGAAACGGCATGCGTGTAACCTGTCGCGTTCGTCGCTTGAGGCCGTCCCAATCCATCTTGATTTCTCGTGGCGGCGTTCGAGTGACTGGTCGACGCACCGGCGCACCACCCTCATCGCCTTCGGCTGCCGGCTCCGTTTCACGTTCTTCAGCGTCGTCGGGATCCCTTTCCTGCCGCTCAAGCCAGACTGAATAGATCTGGATTGACGTAGGTGCATTTCCGGTAGGCGCTTCAGCGCGCTGGAAGAAGAGTTTGCGTCCGTCTGGTGAGAAGCGCGGATTCGCATCGGTGTTTGAATCAAACGTGACTTTGTGTGGCTCTTTCTCCGCGCCTGACGCGGCAATCAAGTAAATGTCAGACGTGCGCGAAATGTCTGATTTCGAGTAGGCGATCCACTTTCCGTCAGGCGACCAGACCGGATTTCCGAAGCCGCCATATTTCGAAGTGTCGAGCACGATCACCTGCTTCGTGGCGACAGTCAGTTTGCGCAGGTTGTTGTCAGACGACGCGAACGCGATCTCTTTCGAATCGGGAGACCAGTTATAACCAGACTTCAGCGCGTCGATGTCTGTAACCTGTTGCGCCGGCGTTGAACCATCGACCGGAACCACGTAGAGCTCTTCGCGCCCGCTCTTGTCGGAGATATAGGAGATCCACTTGCCGTCGGGTGAATAGCTGACGTTGCGATCGCGCGCTGGTCCATCGGTAACCTGCTTCAGATCGCCTTCCTCGACCGGCGCGGTAAAGATTTCGCCGTGAATCGAGAATGCGATGCGTCGAGATGACGGCGCGAGATCGTAATCGTCCGCCTGGGAGTTGAACGACTGAAGCTCCGTCATGTTCTCCTGCGTTTCGGCGTCGATGTTCAGAGTGATCTGAGTCGCGCGTTTTGAGTTGACGTCGAGTTTCCAGATACCGAAGTCGTGCTCGAAAACGATCACACGACCATCGGCGCTGATTGCGGGCCAACGAACGTCGCCGCTCTTGAAGCTCGTGACTTTGTCGGCCTTGCCGCCGTTGTCGGACACGCGCCAGATGTTTGTGAGACCATTGCCGTCGCGATCGCTCACGAAATAGATGAACCCATCGTGTCCCCACATGGGCCATGAATCGAGGCCGTCGAAATCCGTGACTTGCGTAAACTTCTTCGCCGCGACGTCCATGATCATGATGTCGCTCTGGTAGGAACCGCGATAATACTTGCGCCAGTAAACCTGCGCCTTCTGGTTGTAAGCGAGTCGTTTTCCATCCGGCGAATACGACGCTTGCACACCCATGTCAGTGCCGGCTTTCCACGCCATGCCGCCTTCGGTGCTGACGAGATAAAGCTGCGGCATGAAGTCTTCGCCACGATTGCTGCTAAACAGCACGGAGCGCGAATCAGCAGACCAGCCGAGCACGATGTCTTCAGCGGAGTGACTGGTTAGCTGTTTGGCGTTGCCGCCGCCGGCCGGAATGAGATAGACGTCGAGATTCCCGTTACGCTCACTGGAGAAGGCGATCCACTTCCCGTCCGGCGAGAAACGTCCATAAACGTCGCGCGCGCGGTTGACGGTCAGGCGTTGAACGTTCTGGCCGTTTTCATCAGCGGTCCAGATGTCTCCGAGATAGCTGAAGACGATGCGGCCGTTGTGGTAGTGCGGATAGCGGACCAGCCGTGCTTCGCGGCCAAAGGCCGAGATTGCGGTGGCGATAAACAGTGCGATGGCGAAGAGAGTGGCAGTCTTTTTCATGGCTCCTGACCTACAGTCGATTGGGAATGGAACTACGTGGAATTGCGGAGGCTGGATTATAGCACTGAGTTTTCGTGCTTTGTACTTTATGGCATCATTAGTCGCGTGAGTGTGGTTACTTGTCGAAAAATGGGCGCGGCGGACGTGCGCGACGCGTTTCACATGCTGAGCGACTTTCTCCGCGCTGACGAACACTACCTTTCCAGTAGCCAGGCCTACGGTGACCTTGGTCTGAAGGGTCTCAACGATTCTCTCGATATCTACCTGGAACGTCCGGAGCTCGGGTTTGTGTGGCTGGCTTACGACGACGAGGGCGTCGCGGGAGTTTGTGTTGTCGGTTACGGGATTTCGACGGCTATGGGCTCAGTTGTCGCGAAACTGGACGACGTTTTCGTGAAACCCGATCGGCGTGACCACGGCGTCGGCTCTGAGATGTTGGAGCAACTGAAGGAGCAATTGAGAAAAGAGGCGGTCACGCGCATTGACACCTCAGTACACCTGCAAAACCCCCAGGCCCGCATCTTCTACGAGCGCGCAGGCTTCGTCCCGCTCAACGAAGAACGCCTCTCCTGCATTATTTAGCCACGGATTACACGGAAAAACACGGATCAGAAAAGAGAAAGTATTTCTGATCCGTGTTTTCCGTGTAATCCGTGGCTAATTATCTGCCGAGGTTTGCGATCTCTTCGAAGTATTTCGCGAAGGCCACCATCCCGCCGGACGCCTGCTGCCAATCGAAATTCTCATTCGGCGCGTGATAGCCGTGCTCCGGCAGAGATAGACCGAGGAAAAGCACCGGACAGTTGAGCACCTTCTCGATGCTGGTCATCGCGCCGATCGTGCCGCCGTCGCGCACAAAGACCGCATCCCGCCCAAATGCAAACTTGATCGCACGCTTCAGCGCGAGCGGCAGTTCACCTTCGAGCACTGTCCGAAACGCCGGCGCCGCCGATTCAAAGTGAACCTTCACGTCGGGATTTCTTTCCTTCACAGCCGCCGTAATCAGCTTCTTGATCTTCACCGGATCCTGAATCGGAACTAAACGACACGACGCCTTCAACTCCGCGCGCGGCGGCACGATCGACTTTAAACCCGGCCCCTGGTAACCACCAACGAGTCCGTGAACCTCGAGCGTCGGCATGCCCCAGATGCGCTTCATCACTTCGAGCGGATCTTCACTGCGCATCTTCTTCAAATGGTGCGCTTTCTTGTAAGCCTTCGTGGTGAAACCGGAATTTGCCCAGTCTTGCAGTTCTTTTTTGGACGGCGGGATAACGTCGTCGTAGAAACCTTTGATTTTGATCTTCCCGGTTCTGACGTCGTAGAGATCAGTAACAAGCTGCATCAACTCAGCAATCGGGTTCCGTGACGCCCCCCCGGTCTCGCCCGAGTGTGTATCGACGGTTGCAGTTTCCAGCGTCAGGATAAACCCGAGCAGCCCGCGCAATCCGGCGGAGCTTGCAGGCCGATTTCGGGAAACCCAAACCGTATCAGAAACGACTACAGAATCCGTCCGCAGATTTGGCGCGGCTTTGGTAATGATCTTTTCGAAGTTTGGCGAGCCGATCTCTTCTTCAAACTCCCACAGGAAACGGATGTTGACCGGCACGTTTGCTTCAATCGCCGCGCGCGCGCCAAACAACGCACTGAGCGCCGGGCCTTTGTCGTCGGTGGTGCCGCGGCCGTAGTACGTGTCGCCTTTTTTTGTGAACACGAATGGCTCGGTTTCCCACGGCTCAGTTTCCTTCGACGCCGGCTGGACGTCGATATGGTTGTAAACCGTCACGGTTGGCAGATTGTTATCGTTGCCAAACACGCCATGAATAACGGGATTTCCCTTTTCAGCCCGGTAAATCTCGACTTTCCCGCCATATCCCTCGAGCGTCTCGGCGGTGAGCTCGACGCCTTTTCGGATGTCGTCGAGGTGATTGGGATCGACGGAGACCGTCGGAGTTTCCACAAAACGCTTCAGCAGCGTCTCAAACTCCTCGCGATGCGAGTTGGCAAAAGACAAAAGACTATCCCGTTTCAATGTCGTGGGCATTCAAGATCCTCCGTCGAACTGTCGTGCGAGAGCTTGGAAGCATAATAAAACAAATACGAAAGGCCATCCACAGATTACACAGAAAGAAATCTGCGGAATCTGTGGATGGATTGCGGGCGACCAAAGTCCGAATCCCGGCATCTACATGCCTACGACGATTTTGCACAAAACTTCGCCGAGCGCCCTGCGTACATTCAAAAGGTTTGGTGCTTCGTGTTATTCTGGCGTCCCCGTGTTTCCGACCGAAACCCGGCCCCTGACGGTCTGAACCAGCGAGATACAGGTTTTTAGGAGGGTTGCGTGAGAAAAAGTTCTTTTGCTCCGGGAATTCTATTCCTCATTTTCGCCCTGACACTTCCCGTACTGATTATTGCCCAGCAAACCAGATCCGCCAGGCGGACAACAACACCCGATCGTCCCACGCCCACCGGTACCGCCAGCGGTAAGGCGAACCCTACGGGCGCGATGGTTAAGAGCGACATTGCGGAAGCGCTGTCCGTCATCCAGTCAAACCACATTGACGGCCGGAAACTGGACTACAACGAGGTCTTCAAGTCGTCCATTACGGGCATGTTGGGCGTGCTGGATCCGCACTCGACCTACTTCGATCCAAAAGAATACGCTTCATTCCGCACCGAGCAGCGCTCGGAGTACATGGGAATCGGCGCCACGATCGAAGATCTCCGAGAGGGGAAAGACGTTAATACTTTCATTCGCGCCACCTTCCCTGATTCTCCAGCCTGGCGTGCCGGCCTGCGCTTTGGAGATCGCATTACCGCCGTCGACGGCACCTCGATGGCCGGCAAGACCTATCCGGAAGTCCGAAAGTTTTTGCTCGGACCGCGTGGTACCACCGTCAAGGTCACCGTGGAACATCCCGCCACTAAAGAGACTGAAACAGTAAACATTATTCGCGACGCAGTCTCGCTGCCGTCAATCGCACAGGCTTACATGCTGCGACCGGGTGTTGGTTACGTGGCGATGACCGGCGGTTTCAACTTGACGACTGACGACGAATTCCAACAGGCCCTCAGGGATTTGCACGACAAAGGCATGAACATGCTCGTGCTCGACCTGCGCGGAAATCGCGGTGGTCTGCTGATTCAGGCGGTGCGCGTCGCGAATACGTTCCTGCAGCGCGGCCAGATGATCGTTTCGCAGAAGGGTCGTTTCCGCGACAGTTCGCAGTCGTACGCGGCGGTGAACGAGAATCCGGACAATGTTGCGGTGGTTGTGCTGGTTAACGGCGAGACCGCTTCCGCGGCTGAGATCGTTGCGGGCGCGCTTCAGGATCACGATCGCGCGCTCATCATCGGGGAAACTACCTTCGGCAAAGGCCTCGTACAGTTTCCGTTCCAGTTGGATTACGACTCGGCGCTGTTGTTGACCATTGCCAAGTACTTCACGCCTTCGGGTCGACTGATTCAGCGCGATTATTCGAATGGTGGTAACTACAGCTACTACTTCCCGGGCGGTCTCGCAGCCGACAAGCCCAACCAGCCAACTCCGCAAACCGGACCGGAGAGCCACACGGACACCGGACGCGCGGTTTACGGTGGCGGCGGCATTTCTCCGGATGAAGTGGTTAAGCCGGGATTCATCACGGCGAGTGAGCGACATTTGCGCGACATACTCTTCGCGTTCTCGCTCGAGTTGACGACTGGAAGAGTTCCCGGGTTTGAGTCGTACAAGGTTCAACGCGCGATCGAGTTTGAACACGAGCTCGTGAGCGAGGACTATCCGGTTACCGACAATCTTTTCAGGGCGCTGAAGAAGTTTGCTGCGGACAAGCCGATGTTCAAGGTGACTCCCGATCAGCTCGATAAGTCGCGCACTTACGCTGAAAGACAGTTGCGTTACAACGTGCTGTCGGCGGCTTACGGCTATCGAATCGCGACGCAGGTTTTCAATGACGCCGATCCGCAGGTTGCACGCGCCGTCGATGCCATGCCTCGTGCTCGTGAATTGGCACTGGCGGCGAGTCGCGCTCGAGCCCGCGGTTAATTCAGATCAAAACTCTCATCATAATCAATCACGCCGCGGCTAAAGCGCGGCGTGTTTGGCCTCAGGTCAAACAACAACTCGACGCTACCGGCGTTGAGTATCAAGCATACGAGACTAAATCACCGGGCGACGCGACGATCCAAACGCGCGCGGCATTGAGATCCGGCACCGGGGCTGTTGTCGTCGTTGGTGGTGACGGCACGCTCAGCGAAGCTGCCGAAGGCTTCTTTGAGTTCAACAACGACACGGACGTTCTGCCCGAATCAATTAATCCTTCCGCAACGCTCGCGATTCTGCCGGCCGGCACTGGCGACGATTTTGCACGTGGGCTGCACGGCAGTCGCGCGCCGCTGGAAAAGTGGATCGATACAGTCATCACTCAGAAGAACCCCGCGCGACAAATCGACGTTCTTTACGGGCGTTGCAATGGATACGAGAAGCCTTTCATCTGTCTCAATGCTTCAACGATGGGCATTGGCGGCGAGACGGCGGGACGGGTTGCGGCGCAGGGAAAGTTTATGCGCAACTTTTCCGGTGAGTTCCGGTTTGTATTTGCGGCTGTCGGGGCTTTGGCTGCGTGGCGCGAGCGGCGTGTGCAAGTCAGTGTTGATGGGCGCACGGTAGTCGACGGGCCGATGAATCTCGCCGCTGTGGCTAACGGGCTTTATGCGGGAGGTGGGATGATGTTTTCACCCGAGGCGCGGATCGACGATGGCAAGCTCGATGTGATCACCGCTTCCGGTCTGACACGCGCAAACGTCGTGACCGAGCTTTCGCGCATACACACCGGCGGTCACGTCAACAATCCGAAAGTCACGATCACACAAGGCACCATCGCACGCATCGAGACATTTCTGGTGCAGGACGCGATGCCGCTGGAAGCTGATGGAAACGTTCGCGGGGTGACGCCGGTGCAGTTTCAGGTGTTACCCGCTGCACTACGATTTCTTATTTGATTTCTGTGCACGTCTGTAGGGGTGGCCCTCCGTGGCCACCCCAGCATGCGCGTTCAACACTGGGGTGGCCACGGAGGGCCACCCCTACAAGGATTCCACAGAGTTAACTTTCCATTGCAGCGACTTTGGCGAGGCGGCGGCGGTGGCGTTCTTCACCGGTGAATTTCGCGGCGACGAATGCACGGACGATCTCAAGAGCGAGCTCGACTCCGACCACGCGCGCTCCCAGGCATAGAACGTTGCAGTCGTCGTGTTCGCGTGATTGGTGTGCGGAATAAGTGTCGCCGCATAGCGCGGCACGAATTCCACGTAGCTTGTTAGCCGCGACTGCCGCGCCGACACCGCTGCCACAAATCAACAGACCAATAGCCGCCGAGCCGTTCTGCACAGCTTCACCGACTTGTTTTGCGTAGTCAGGATAATCGTCAGGAAGTGAGCCGTCGTGAGTGCCGAAGTCCATGAGCTCATGACCGGCGCCGCGCAGTTCTTCGATCACTCGCTCGTTG
>Ga0207643_10001755_pt1 | contig 12116 bp, 11 predicted proteins | sample KBSMisM62_FD_184313 | JGI IMG/M metagenome (GOLD analysis project Ga0207643, IMG submission 184313) | Miscanthus rhizosphere microbial communities from Kellogg Biological Station, Michigan, USA - KBS Miscanthus M6-2 (SPAdes) (version 2) | ecosystem: Host-associated > Plants > Roots >...
CGTGCGCTCGAGTGCGACAGGTTGCTCGGCGATCTCCGCAAGCATTAAGGACATTGTCGAGCTGATACTTTAACACGAAGTCTCGCGCAAAGGCGCAAAGGCGCAAAGAAAAGCCGCAAAGAAAAACCGGCCTTGATTGGTTGCTTCTTTGCGCCTTTGCGCCTTTGCGCGAGAAAAATGTTTGTGTAATCTTGGCGTCCGATGTCCCCCAATGATCGACTGGTGTCGCTCGACGTGTTTCGTGGTCTAACGATCGCGGGCATGGTGCTGGTGAATAATCCCGGCACATGGTCCAGCATCTACTGGCCACTGCAACATGCGCAGTGGCATGGTTGGACGCCAACCGATCTCGTCTTTCCGTTCTTTCTCTTCATCGTCGGCGTTTCGATCACGCTCGCTTTTGCGCGCCGCACTGAGGAAGGCGGCGTCAAACGCGATCTGTATCTAAAGGTAATCAAGCGATCGGCGATTATTTTCGGCCTCGGATTATTCCTGAACGGCTTTCCTTATTTTCAACTCGGCACGATACGTATTGCCGGCGTGCTCCAGCGCATCGCGATCTGTTATCTGATCGCGTCGCTGATCTTTTTAACTACGAAGGTCAGGACTCAACTGCTGATTGCACTGGCGCTACTAGTCATTTATTGGCTGTTGATGACGCGTCTTGCGGCGCCCGGATACGCTCCCGGAGATCTCAGCAAGGAAGGAAGTATCGCGTCCTTTATAGATCGCGTGATCCTGGGTCAGCACATCTGGCGGCAGGGCAGGGTCTACGATCCGGAAGGTCTTCTCAGTACGATTCCGGCGATTTCTACGACGCTCTTCGGAGTTTTGACAGGACACTGGCTGCGCACCGAACGCACGCGGATGGAAAAGGTTGTGGGAATGTTTGTCGCCGGCGCGGTGTGCGTCGTACTCGGGTGGGCCTGGAATTCTTTCTTTCCGATCAATAAGTCGTTGTGGACGAGTTCATATGTCTTCTTCACTGCGGGACTCGGGTTGCAATTGCTCGCGCTTTGTTACTGGCTGATCGATATCAAAGGATATCGCCGCTGGGCGTGGCCGTTTGAGGTGTTTGGCGTAAACGCGTTGGCGTTGTTTGTCGGCACGGGATTGATGGTGAAACTGATGGCGTTAGGCCGCGTGCAGGGATGGATCTTTCGCAACCTGTTTTTGTCGTGGGCGACGCCGATCAATGCGTCGCTGTTCTATGCGATCGCGTTTATCCTGCTGTGGCTGTTGTTCATGTGGTTGTTGTATCGGAAGCGAATCTTTATCAAGGTTTGAGCCACGGATTACACGGATGATCACGGATTTTTATAACCCGGCCCACGCAGCACGCGACCTGCAAGCGCTGAAGTTCGCTGTCCTTTGTCTACGCTGATCTTTCCGTTTACGACGACAAATTCGATACCGATCGGATGTTGATTTGGTGACTCGAACGTGGCGCGGTCCATTACCTTTGCCGGATCGAAAACGGTGATATCCGCGAACATTCCCTCACGAATCAAACCGCGGTCGCGCAGGCCGACACGCGCGGCGGGCGCGCCGGTCATTTTGTGAACCGCCGTTTCGAGCGATAACAACTTCTCATCACGCACGTAGCGACCGAGTATGCGTGGATAGCTTCCCCAACCACGCGGGTGAGACTTCGAGCCCGCAAGCGGTCCATCCGTCGCGCGCGCGCCACTGTCAGTACAGAAACTGACGAACGGCGATTGCATCGCGGCGCGCATGTCGGCTTCGCTCATCATGAAGTAAATCGCACTAGTCTGGCCGCGATCTGCAAGAATCAGATCGAATACCGCGTCGAGTGGATCTTTCTTTTGCTCCGCCGCAATCTCCGACATGCGCTTACCTTGCAACGATTCCAGCTCGCGATTAAGCACCGCGCCAATCAGCACGCCACTCGGACCGCCGCTGCCGAGATAAATGTTCTCCCATGCCGTTTGTTCTTCCGAGATCTCTTTCTTCAAACGTTCGCGGGTTTGCGGATCGCGCAGGCGTTCGAGCATCTTTTCGGTTCCACCTTCAAGCGCCCACGGCGGCAGACAGGCGCTCAACGCGGTGCTGCCCGCGATGTAAGGGTATATGTCGGCGGTGATGTCGAGACCACGATCGCGTGCCTGCTTGATGCGCGCGAGCACGTGTGACATGCGGCCCCAGTTCTTCTTGTAAGCAGTCTTCAGGTGCCAGATCTCGACCGGGATCTGCGCCTTTTGCGCGATCTCGAAGACTTCATCCAGCGACGCGTCGATGGTGTTTGCTTCGCTGCGTTGATGCGTCGCGTAGATGCCGCCGTACTGGTGTGCGACCTTTGCGAGCTCGATCAGCTCGTCAGTTTTAGCAAAACGTGCCGGCACGTATTGCAGTGAAGTCGAGAGGCCGAGCGCGCCATCGAGCATCGCGTCAGCGACCAGCTTTTTCATCTGGTCCAACTCCTGCGGCGTAGGCGCGCGATCGTCGTAACCGATCACGTATTCGCGCACTTGCGTGGCGCCGACAAACGTGCCGAGGTTCACGCCCGAGCCTTGTTTGTCGAGTCGCTTGAAGTATTCGTCGAGTGTGCGCCAGTCGATGGTGAGACCAGTGAGTTTGAGAAGATCTTCCTGCTCTTTGATCTGTCGTTCGTTTATCGGTGCGATCGATTCGCCCTCGCCGGTGATCTCGGTAGTGACGCCCATCATCACTTTGCTCATCGCGCGCGGATCGATCAGGAGAAAGGTTTCCGATTGTCCCAGCATGTCGATGAAACCAGGCGCGACGACGAGACCCTGCGCATCGATCGTGCGGGTAGCGGTTGCCTGCGAGAGATTGCCGATGCGGACGATGCGATCGTCTTTGATAGCGATGTCGGCGACGTAAGCTGCGCGTCCGGAGCCGTCAACAATACGCCCGCGCTTAATAAGAAGGTCGAATTGTGGTGACTGCGAAGGCATGATAAGTAGCCACAGATAAACGCAGATGATTGCGGATTTAAACATCGAGAAACCTGCTTCGTTGGTTGGGATCGGGGAGCATACAAGTTTCGTACTTGCCGAACACCCGATAACGGTTTTGGGCGACATAGCGGTAAGCGATGTCGCGAAGAGGACGGGGGATGATCTTAGCCATCGCAGCTAAGACACCCCAATGAGCACCCAGCTCGCGTCCGGCTCGCAGGATAGCATCCGATCGTTGCAGCACTCGCTCATCCGCCTGCTCGTAGTTCTCCACGACATGCAGTGTATCGAGATCTTTTGGATCGAACCCGTGCCGGCGCAGGACCATCGCAGCGAAGTCACTCTGCAGCGAGGCGAAACGAAGGCGGCCACGCTTATCGTGCTTGAGCAGAAACTGGACCAGTGTGTTGCACAACCCGCAAACACCGTCGTAGAAAAGGATTGGGCCGGCAGTGGGCATCACGGGTTCAGCGGAGGCTGATTTGCTGCTCGCAGTTGTTCGTTGATTGCCGCCACGTCTTTAGTCTTAAACTGATTCCAATCTGCCAACAACTTCGTCAGCGTCTTTTGCAACTCCGCAGCGGCTGTGGTCATCGGCACTGTCGGGGTCAAATCAGCGGTCTGCAAATGTTCCAGCAAAGATGAAAAGCCGTTATTCAATCGTGTGAGATTCGGCTCGCGCATGTCGATCGTTCCACCGGGCAGTCCCGGCGAGCTCGCATCGCTTCGTCCTTCACCGCCGATCGCGGCCGCTTTCTTGTCGAGCGCATTCAGAGCTTCTGCGAGCGGTCCACGATCCACGCGCTCGATTGCAGTCTTAATCTGAGCGCGAAGTTTTTGGATCCGGTCCACGGCTTCGAATGTCTGTTCCATGCCACGATACGCTTCGAGCGAGAGAGTAAACTGTTGTGTCAGTCCGGCAAGCGGCGTCTTCACTCGCGGATCGATCTTCACGGTCAGCGGTTCAGAACGTGACTCGCCGTTTGCGGTCAACTTCACGGTGTAAGTACCGGGCAGCACGGATGGTCCAAGCGGATAGAGCGGCGTGTCGTGATAGATCGCTGAGATCGGAAAACCACGGCTGAAGGCAGGTGGCGGAGCGTACTTGAGATCCCAAACAAAACGTTGCATCCCGGCCTTCGCGCTGAGCACTTGCGGCGGACGAAACCAGTAAGTTGGCACTGCGTAATCGTTCGGATTCACCGCTGCGGGCGCGTCGTCACTCGAATACCGACGAACCAGTTGATTCCTGCTGTCGAAGATCTCGAGCGTGACAGGCGTCTTCGAATCTCCACGCAAGTAATAATTGATGATCGCGCCATCCGGTGGGTTCTGTCCGGCGGGTTCTTCCGGCGGCAGAGGCGTATCGGTGTTGACGTTGCGCTGCACCCGATATGCGACTTGCGGGGCAAACAGATGCAGATTGGAGTCGACGAGGGCGGAGTTGTATTGTCGCAAAGGCGTGATGTCGTCGAGTATCCAGAACGAGCGCCCGTGCGTGCCGACGACAACGTCGTCGTTGTGAATCACAAGATCGCGAATCGACGTCGCCGGCATGTTCAAGCGCAGCGATTGCCAGCTATCGCCGTTGTTGAAAGACACGAACACGTTGAGCTCGGTTCCGGCGAACAACAAGCCCGGTCGCCGTGGATCTTCCTTAACGGTGTTGACTGGACCATCCGGCAGCCCGCGAACGATCTCCTGCCACGTCGCGCCGCCGTCAGTCGTGCGATAGATGTGTGGCTTCTGATCGTCGAGACGAATACGGTTTACGGCGACGTATGCAGTGTTGAGATCGGTATGGCCGGCATCGATCTGCGAGATCTTGCTCCACGAATCGATCGCCGGAGGAGTTATGTTTTTCCACGTCTTGCCGCCATCGCGCGTGACGTGAATCAGGCCATCATCCGTGCCCGCCCAGATCACGTTCACGTCTTTCGGCGACGGCGCAACGGCGTAGATCACGCCACGTCGTTGTTGCGTCGCCATCTCAGGACGACGAAACACGCCGATGCTCGCCGGCACTTCCGGCTTCTCACGCGACAGATCGGGACTGATGATCTCCCAACTCGAACCACCATTAATTGTCTTGAATAAAACATTGCCGGCGAGATACAGCACGCGCGGATCGGCGGGCGAAAAGAGAATCGGCGCCGTGCGCAGAAACCTGTATTTCCCGCTGCGCAGGATCTCCGGCGCGACGTTTTGCACCTGGCCCGTGTTCATGTCGAACCGCGTCGCCTTGCCGCCGTAGATGAGATTCGGATGAAGCGGATCCGGCGCGACGTAGCCGTACTCTTCAACGCCGACCGTACGCCAGTCGCGGAAAGTGATCGCGCCATTGTCGCCGCGACTCTTCACGCCCGCCGAGCCGCTCTCCTGCTGTCCGCCATAAACCCAGTACGGAAACTGATCATCAGTTATGACATGATAAAACTGCGCCGTCGGTTGGTTGTACCACGAGCTCCACGTCTCGCCGCCATTCACGCTGACGACCGCGCCCTGGTCCGTCGCAAACAACATGATCTGCGGATTCTCGGGATTGATCCAAAGCGTGTGGTAATCGTCGCCGCCGGGCGCGCCTTTGAATGCCGTGAATGTCTTGCCGCCGTCGGTTGAACGGTACGCCGCGATGGCCGCGGTGTAGACGATGTCTTTGTTGCGTGGGTCGACGTCGATCTCCGCGAAGTCGCTGCCGCGCGCCCATGCGCGTCGATCCGTTCCTACACGTTGCCACGTCTCGCCGGCATCGTCGGAACGGTAGATGCCGCCGAGCTGCGGCGCATCGACAGTTGCATAAACCGTGTTCGGATCACTTGGCGCGACTGCGATCCCGATGCGGCCGAGACCCTGTTCGAAAGTCGGCAAGCCTTTGGTCAACTGATGCCACGTGTTGCCGCCGTCAGTCGTTTTGTAGAGACCGCTGCCGGGTCCTTGCCAGGCGCCGTTTTCCCACGGGCCTTGCCGAGCAGACCATAAATCCGTGTAGATGACTTTCGGATTACGGGGATCGAACGCGAGTGCGATGGCGCCGGTGTTCTCGTCTTTGTAGAGAATTTTCTGCCAGGTCTCACCGCCGTCTGTTGAACGAAACACGCCGCGTTCTTCGTTGGCGCCATAAGGATGGCCGAGCGCCGCGACGTAGACGAGATTCGGATCGCGCGGATGGACGAGGATGGCGCCGATCTGTTGCGCGTCGCGCAGTCCGAGGTGACGCCATGTTTTCCCGCCGTCAGTCGACTTATAAATGCCATCGCCTACGGAGAGATCGGGGCGCTGGAGTCCTTCGCCACTACCGACGTAGATCGTTTCCGGATTTGAAGGCGCCACGGCGAGTGCGCCGATCGAGCCGGTGGGTTGATCGTCGAAGATGGGTTTCCAGGTTTGTCCGTAATCGGTAGTTTTCCAAACGCCGCCGTTGTTCACTCCTATATAAAAGACGTTTGGTTGACCCGGAACGCCGGTGGCGCCGACCGTCCGTCCGGCGCGGAACGGACCGATCATGCGCCACTTCATGGCTTGAAACAGATCGCTGCCGGTTGTTTGAGCTTGAACCGTTGTGAATAGAGAAAGGCAGAGAAGAACGCAGACGCGTCGTATCAGCATTGCGTGATTACAGGATAAAGTAAATCTCCGTGTCAATCTTCTCGACGACGTTTCCTGAGTATCGCTGCGGAGATGAGTGTCATCGGGACGCCAACCGGAAGCGGTTCGAGGAATGTGAAGGCCGCGTTGTAGAGCGGTTTGTCATACATTATCTTAAACTTCTGCATTTCCTCGGTCTGTCTCGCAAGCTCCTCCGCCGAGGCACCCGCCGCGCGCGCTTTCTCGATCACATATGCCGCGTACTTGTCACCGAAGTCGTGCAGGAAGTTGAAATACACGATTTCCCATGTGACGACGTAGCAGATACTGGCGATCCCCATTATTAAAAAGCCGACAGCGAGCGCCCTGCCGAAACTGATCCGGCCGTCGCCGACGGTTTCGCGGTAAGAGCGGATACCGAAGAACACGAGCAGAAAGGCCAGCACCATCGTGGTGTAGCCGATGACCATGCCATGATCCATGCCGATCTGGTCGATGAACGGCATCATGCCCACCATCATCCCGGAAAGCAGTACGCCCGAGATCAAGCCAAACGTCAAAACGATCCTTTTCATGAGAACGTCTCCTGAGTGATTTTTGAAAACTCGCGGCGCAATCTATGTTTCCAGGCTCTGATTGTCGTCATACTTTCGAATGATTTGTTGGTTTTAAGTGGAAATTAGTACTTTCGGGTTAGGGAATCAGTCCCATTTCCTTGCCGAGCTGTACGGCTTGCGTGCGGCGTTTAGCGCCAAGCTTGTCGAAGAGACGGCTCGAGTGGGTCTTAACAGTGTTTTCACTGACGAAGAGTTTGCCGGCGATTTCGCGGTTACTCATGCCCTGGGCGATCAGTTCGAGAATTTCGAGCTCACGGCGCGTGACGCCGAGGAGTTTCAAGCGCTCCTCATTTAAAGCAAAAGGCTGGCTGGATGGTACAGGGACTTCCTTGACGACGACGACTTCTTCTTTCCGGGTCAGCTTCAGTCCGAGCCAGATGCCGAGCGCGGCGAAGAGCAGGGCAATCAACCCACCATAGATCTCGAGCGAGTGCTCCACCACCAGAAAGCGAAACTCGATCAACCTGAGCGCTACGATCAGCACACCGCCGCAGAGGCCGTAGATCAGTGTGTGGATGAGCGTCTGCCTTTTCACGTGCGCGTGATTCTAAAGGATTTCTCCCGCAAAGGCGCAAAGAAAAGAAATGTATTTACTTTGCGCCTTTGCGGGAGAATTTGTCTCCTAAAAAATTAGTTGACAGGTTATCGCTCTCGCTTCTATACTCCTAAAACCTTAGGAGACAACATGGCGCGACCGAAGACCGAGAACCTGACGCCGCTCGAACTCGAGATCATGCACGTACTGTGGGAAACCGGACCCGCCAACGTGCAAACCGTCCAGCAAAAACTGAAACGCGAGCTCGCCTACACCACCGTTCAGACGATGCTCAACATCCTCGAGCGCAAAGGCAAAGCAAAACGAACGTTAAAGAACCGCGCTTACTTCTACAAGCCCGCCGTGAGTCGCAAACAGGTCGTCGGCAAACACGTCAAGGACGTTGTCGATCGACTCTTTGGCGGATCAGCCGAGAGCCTCGTGATGAGCCTCGTGGAAACCAAACATCTCACGCCCGAAAAGCTCGCACGCCTTCAGAAACTGGTGGAACAGGTGAAGGAGGAAGCCGATGAGAATAAGTAGCCAACTGCTGCTGACCTTCCTGTTGAACGCGATCTGGCAAGTTGCGCTCATCGCGGTGCTTGCTGCTTTAGGCTCGTGGCTGCTGCGAAACTCGGTAGCACGTTATCGTCACTGGCTCTGGGTCAGCGCTCTGTGCCTCGCGTTCCTCGTTCCCGCAGTTACCTCGTCGCGGACACTTTTCGAAACCAATGTGCAACCGGAAGTCACGTTTGCCCGCGAACCGATCACGCCTTTCCAGGTTGAGACTGCGCCGCCGAATCTTCCCGAAATCAGCACAACTATAGTTCCGTCGACGTTTCGCTTGAATCAAACGCTCGGTCTCGCGCTACTCGGAATCTATTTCGGATTCCTTCTTTATCGAATCTTCAAACTGATCCAGGCGTGGCATACGACGCGATCTATCAGGCGTCTTGCAGTCGAACTGGAGCCGGACGAGATAGTCGCGGAAGTTGTTCGCCGCTGCGAGCTCGAATTCGGCAACCGTTCACGCGCAGTGAAAGTGTTTCGCTCCGAGACGCTGCCGGTCCCAGTCACTATCGGCCTCCTTCAACCCGCGATCATCCTGCCGGAACCGTTGCTGCGCGAAGGCAATGTCGAGCTGCTCACGTCCGCGATCGCGCACGAGTTCATTCATGTAGCGCGTCACGATTACGTGCTCAACTTAATTTACGAACTACTCTTCGTTCCCATCTCGTTTCATCCGGCGGCGGCTTTATTAAGGCGGCGGGTCAGGCAGACCCGCGAGCTCTGCTGCGATGAGCTGGTGGCGGAGCGCATTCTGAATGCGGAAGTGTATGCCCGCTCTCTCGTCAGGTTGGCCAGCTCCGCGCCACCTCTGCGTCGTCTCTCCGTTACTACAACCGTAGGCATCGCCGATGCTGACATCCTGGAGGCCCGTATCATGTCGTTGTTAAAGAAACCGGAATTGAATACACGCTGGAAGAAGTTGTTGCTGGTGGTTGTTGCGCTGTTGCTGCTGGTGCCGTGCGTCGTGGCTGCGTCGTTCGCATCGCGATTCGACGTCGAAGCAAACGCACAGGATCCTGCCACACAGGACAAAGAGAAGGTCGAAATGAAGATGCGCGAAGCGCGAACAACCGACGAAATGAAGGAGAAGATGTCGGCTGACCCGGCGTTCAGAGAAGAGATTGCGCGCAAGCAGAAGTTGGAAATGGAAATGCGCGAGATCAGACAGGCTGCATTAATTCGCCTCGCGAAGATTAACATGGACCAGGCGATTCAGATCGCTACCAGCCAGACACCTGGAAAGGTTCTGCTTTGCAGTCTCGAGGCAAAAGGCTGGGAGAAGCCAGGGACATTAGCGAAAGACGGAATGGTGTTCTATCACGTCATGATCGCGAATGAAGGAGACGTCGGCGCCTCGCACGTCTGGGTTAACGCGATTGACGGCACGATCATAAAGACTGAGAAAGAACTGCCGCGAAAGATGCGCAGCCCTGAAGGGCAGTGATCGATTTTAGCCACGGATTACACGGATGATCACGGATCAGGCCGCTCTCTTTCCTATTTTTGATCTGTGTTCATCCGTGTAAATCTGTGGCTCTAAACTCTCCATTAGTTTCTGAAAACCCTCGAGGTCCAGCGACTGCGGCCCGTCTGAAAGCGCACGCTCCGGACACGGATGCACTTCGATCAATAACCCATCGGCGCCAGCGGCAACCGCGGCTTTCGACATCGGCGTTATCAAGCTCCGCATTCCGGTCCCATGCGATGGATCTGCGAGCACGGGCAGATGCGAGAGTTCTTTGACTAGAGCCACCGCCGCTAGATCGAGCGTGTTGCGTGTCGCCGTTTCGAAAGTCTTGATGCCGCGCTCACACAGCACGACATTCGTGTTTCCGCCGGCGAGCAGATATTCAGCCGCGAGCAGCCACTCCTTCACCGTTGCCGATGGCCCGCGTTTCAAGAGCACTGGTTTTGAAACGAGCGCTAGTTTGCGCAACAGCGAGAAGTTCTGCATGTTGCGCGCTCCGACTTGCATCATGTCCGCATACTCTTCGACGATCTCGACGTCAGCTTCACTCATGACTTCAGTCACGATCGGCAAGCCAGTCTCTCTACTCGCCTTTTGCAGAAAGCGCAACGCTTCGACGCCCAATCCCTGGAAATCGTACGGAGAAGTGCGCGGTTTGTAAGCGCCGCCACGCAACATGCTCGCGCCTGACGCTTTCACGGCGTGCGCAGTCTCCATCAGTTGTTCTTCTGACTCGACCGAACAAGGTCCGGCGATCACGACAAGATTGCCGGCGCCGATCTTCCTGCCACGCACGTCGACCACGGTGCGCGTTTGTCGCAGTTGCCGGCTGACAAGCTTGAACGGGTGAGAGATCTGTATGACCTCGTCAACGCCCGGAGCGGCGCGCAGCGCTTCGATTTCCGAGCGGCGCCCGCTGCTGCCGATGGCCCCGATGATGGTGCGCTCCGCACCCTGAACTACGTGTGCCTGGAAACCACATTCCTTGATCCTGTCGATGATGTGGTTGATTTCGTCGGGGGTTGCGTTGGTTGACATGTTGACGATCATGATTTTGTTCCTTTACTGCATGGGTAGGTGGTTCGGTTTCTGTGCGGCCGAGACCGACAGCAAAACAAATCGGGTGTAGTTTTCTGCAATGTCTTGAATGCTTTTGCGAATGATCGTGCCGCCGTAGAGATCCGCGGCGCACTGGCCGGCGATGGCGGCATGTTTCGGATCGCCGTGACGCATCACTTCGGCGACGCTGCCGGCGGTGTCGTCGGCGATAACTGGTTTGAGCTCGGGGTGTGCTTGCAGGAAGCGACTGCACTGCGCCAGCGCAACGGGATGCGATTGCACAGTCTCGATGATGTCGAAACTCGCGCCGGGGCAGCCGATCAAATGTTGTTCGATCTTTATTTGCACCTCGTCGAGGACTGTTAAAGAACTCGAGCGCAGTAGATCGACAGAAGGTTGGACGACGCCCGCGATGCTGTTCTCTACAGGAGCGAGCAGGTAGTCGGCGACGCCGTTACTGAGACTGTTATAAAGATCCGTAAACGTTCTTCGTGGCACAAGCTCGATTCCAGGGCCGAGCAGTTTGTGCGCAGCCTCTTCACTGAACGCGCCGCGCTCTCCCTGAAATGCCACTCTCGGTTTTTGAGTAGACGTGGTCACGAAGCAATACCTGATTCCAATCGTCTCGATTCGCAGATGATGCGCCGGAAAACCTTGCTCACGGCGCGTTCGCCAAGCGGACCGTTGTTGATTTCCTGTAGTCGTTGCAGCACAGTGCGTTCGCGGTCAGGATCGCAAAACGGGAGGTGTGCGGCCTGTTTGAGCGCTCCGACTTTCAGCGCGAGGCGTGCGCGCATGTTGAGTAGTCGCAGCAGTTCGGCATCGATGTCGTCGATCTCTTTTCGCCAATGCTCTATATCCATGATCAAACTCCGGGCAATAAAAAACCAGCCGCGACTTTTTAGGATCGCGGCTGGCTCGTTGAAGGTGTTTGTGCTTTTTATTAGGTCGTCAGCACATCGGTTTCAAACTTCGCCGGTCCGCTCTCCTTAAAAAAGAAGAAGCGGTAAGTAAAGGCGAAGTAGAAAAATGTGCGAGTGCTATTCATAACCTCGGACACTATAGGGAAGCGGCAAAATTTCTGTCAAGATATTTTTGATGGGACAAAGCAGTTTCCCGCAAAGGCGCAAAGGCGCAAAGTGAAGCAGAAAGTCTTCTTTGCGCCTTTGCGCCTTTGCGGGAGGAAATAAAGCGACGGATTTCACGGGATCAGCAATAGCTTGCCGGTCGTTTTTCTCCCCTCGAGGTCGCGGTGGGCGTCGCCGGCAGACGCGAGAGGATAGGTTTTGTGGATGCTGAGTTTCAGGTCGCCGCGCGCGATCCATTGCAGTACGTCGTTT
>Ga0207643_10001757_pt1 | contig 12103 bp, 13 predicted proteins | sample KBSMisM62_FD_184313 | JGI IMG/M metagenome (GOLD analysis project Ga0207643, IMG submission 184313) | Miscanthus rhizosphere microbial communities from Kellogg Biological Station, Michigan, USA - KBS Miscanthus M6-2 (SPAdes) (version 2) | ecosystem: Host-associated > Plants > Roots >...
AATACTACAGCTCCTGTTAATGCTACAGTAACAAATCAAACAGGGTCCGCCGGTACTAATGGAACCCTGAATAATGGTACTTCTCCTATTAACACTCCAGTTGATAATAATGAGACTAATACTAACAATACCGGAGGAAACATTCCCCCTATAGAAATCCCTCAAATTAGTAATGACACTAGCTCTAACAATGATACTGAGGCGGGAGATCAACAATTACCTCCTGAACAAGTAAACAATCCTCCAACTGCAACAGCTCAGAGTATATCATTGGATCAGGATAAGCAAATCAAAATAACTCTTGAAGCTGCCGATGCTGACAATGACCAACTTCAGTTTGATATTACGTCAGACCCCTCTCAAGGGAGCCTCACTGATTTTGATAAAGTAAAGGGAACAGTAACTTACATACCCAAAGAAGCCTACTTTGGAGATGACAAATTCAGTTTCAAAGTGACCGACGACAGTGGTTCTGAGAGTATTGCAGCCGATGTAAATGTAAAAGTTAATGAAGTAACTCCTCCTTCACAAACCCAACAAAATCAAGAGAACAACGTTGTAGAGAATGCCGATAACACTACCCAAGCTGAAGAAAATACTAATACTAATACTAACACAAATACCAATACAAATACACAGGCAATAGAACAGCCTAACCAGGTACCAAAGGCTGACGCCGGCAAAGATCAGAAAGCAGAGGTAAACACCGAAGTCAAGCTTGATGCAGGCGATAGTTCAGATCAAGACGGAAACATTGTATCTTATAAATGGGAGCAAACAGATGGTCCAGAAGTAGAACTTAAAGACTCAGACAAGCAAGTCTCTGTCTTTGATGTTCCTGAATCAGCAGCAGATTCTAATCTCGTATTCAAACTGACAGTTACCGATGATAAAGTTGATACTGGAGAAGACGATGTTACCGTGAATGTAGCAGAAGTAAAGAATATTGCACCAAAGGCTGACGCCGGTAAAGATCAGAAAACAGAGATAAACACCGAAGTAGAGCTAGATGCAGGAGATAGTAAAGACCAAGATGGACAAATTGTATCTTATAAATGGGAACAAACAGATGGTCCAGAAGTAGAACTTAATGACTCAGACAAGCAAGTCGCTGTCTTTGATGTTCCAGAATCAGCAGCAGATTCTAATCTTGTATTCAAACTGACAGTTACCGACGACAAAGATGATACGGGAGACGATGATGTTACTGTAAAAGTGCAGCAGATACCACAAAGTGATTCGGATTCTGAAGGAGAATCCAACTAATTATTTCTTTTGTTCAGAACAGATAATAATATAGTTCAGAATGTCAATAATCGGAAGCAATGCATGTCATAAACATTATGTCTAACTCAGTGAGAAGCGTTAAAGTGATAACTATGAGGACAAAAAACTCTTAATAGCCTCCATATGTATTGATTTTTGGAATTTGTTTTCAAATCGGAGTAATGCTGAGCTGTCAAATTCAAAAATGGTGACATTCTCAATAATTATTCCTACTTATAATGAGTCTGAGAATATATTACGGCTCATCAGCGAGATTGAAAAAAACTTACCGACCTCTGATCTTACGGAGATTGTCATAGTCGATGATAATTCCCCCGATGGAACCGGAAATCTAGTAGAAAATTACATAAACGAAAACAAAATCAAGAATCAAAGAGAAGGCCACGATCATTCCAATAATTGCACAGTAAAAATAGTCCATAGAACCGATAAAAACGGACTGATTCCAGCAATTATAGACGGGGTCAAACAGTCTAGGGGTCGAAATGTGATAATTATGGATGCAGATTTTTCTCATCCACCTGAGGTAATACCAAGGATGATGCAAGAATTGAAAAAAAATCCTAATTCTATTGTAATTGGATCGAGGTACGTGGAGGGGGGAAAAGTAGTCGGATGGCCCACGAAGCGAAAGATTCTGAGTGGTGGTGCCTCATTCTTAGCACGATTTGGATTAAATGTAAGACGCGTAAAGGACCCAATGTCTGGTCTATTTGCTCTTCCTCGAGAATTAATTGAAAAAATTTCCATTGATACTAAGGGCTACAAAATATTACTTGAGATTTTGGTAAAGAATAAAGAAATACCTACAAAAGAAATCCCGTACACATTTATCGACAGGACATCTGGGAAGAGCAAGATGGATAATGGCGTAATACTGAACTACGCTAAAGCAATATGGCAATTGTATAGACATGGGCAGAAATCAGGTCAAGTAAAAATCGATGAAAATCTAAACGAGAGATCTGTTCTTTTCCTCTCAAAAGTGAGTCGCTACTATACGGTTGGAATTTCTGGACTTGTTATAAACTATCTAATCTCATTCCTTTTGGCTAACGACGTTGCCAATTCTATAAGGTTATTGTCAAACGTATGGTACCTCGAAGCTTCGATAATTGGTGCTGCAATATCTTTTACGTCTAACTTTGTCTTCAACAAATTCTGGACCTTTGAGGACCGGCGATTTGATGTGGGATCTACTGCAAGACAATATCTGTCATTTATTGGGATGAGCGCAATTGGTTTGATAATTCAAATTGCAATACTGTACTTCATGGTTGAGAATCTTGTTCCCTATCGTATTTCTTTAATAGTGGCCATCACTGTTGCTACTACAATCAACTTCATACTCATCAAGAAATTTACATTCAAAGAAAAAGTTTGGGCATAAACTAAAATCTTCTTTAGGATCATGTTATCCATTATAAGTAAAGACTCACATACTAAAGTATAGTAACATATTCAAATTTAGCAGGTTCTTAACATCAAAAATTGACTTTACTAAAGAATCTGTACAAACTTTAATGCATAGACGATTGCCAGCGCTGAGCTTGCAAATAACATATGTCTCCATGGCATAGCGTGTAATCTTGGACCCTTTAACTTTATTTGGTGATTATCAACGATATGTGTAATGTAATCTCTTAATTTTTCATTCCAAATATTGTACTCTATTTTGTGTTTCTTAAGTATCGACTCTATTTCATAAAGAACAGGTGCCCTCACTGAGCCAATATGCTGAATATAGCGTCGAGAAATCTCTACCTCGGCCTTTATTGCAATAAATCCCTGTTGTAAATCCAAAAGGCGCAGATGCATTTCCCAAGGATATTTGAGTTTCTTCGAAAATCCACTTCCTATCTGCGTTGGTTTCTTATTTTCAAATTTTACCTTTTTGAAACCTTCAGAAAATAACGTCTTTATCAAATCTTCCTTCTTTATCTTGACCATGAGGCTTAAATGATCGAATTGAATTTCTTCGTGGCGTATTAATTCACTTAGACCCTTCAGCAAATTTATGCGTCTAGGATAACTAGTCAGGAATTCCGACATCCTACTAACTAAGATGATGCACTACAAGTAATATTAAAATGCTCTGGAAATAAAACAATTTGCTGAAAAATTACAAGGAAGGCATATTTCTAAGGTAAATGTCTATTTTTGGATTAACTGTCATATCCTTCATGCTCAATTTACGTAGAGTTCTCCTAACATTTGCTCCTCTTATGACTACCACTGGAATTGATTCGTTGCTCTCACCCATCATAAATACGGCGATGGTGGCCAAACAATCTGATGTGGCTTTAAATGTCACCTTTAATTTTCTTCCATAAAGGTCCCTCTTTCCTCTTTCATCTTCTACCGGATCAAATCCAGAGACTCCAACTGCGATGCCGGTACATCCTATTCGTGTGGGCATCAGCCTACTATCAGAGATGACAATACCAATTTTTACTCCGCATTTTTTGAGAAATTTCTTGCGTAGGGAGTCGGCTGTCTTGAAACTATCTCTGGGATAAAGAACTAATTTGCCTTGAGGACAATTTGATTTGTCTATTCCTGCATTAGGAGCTATCATACCGTCGTTGATAGTTAGCAAGAAACCTGGAATCCCTGATATGACGTAATCAGATTCCTGTAATGTGACTTGTGCGATTTTTTCATCCATTTTAAACCTTGAAGCAAGTGTTCTTGCTCTTTTAGTCACCTTAACATTTTTCAAATCGATGAGAGACCTTTCGCTCATCGAAACAAATTTGCTTGAGATAACAATAATGTCGTCTCTCTGGAATTGAAATTTAGATTCAACTATGGTTTCGAATAGATCGAATCCCTCATCTTTTTTTGGAATCTTTATTGGGAAAATTTCCATCTATTTATAAACAAATATCTCACAATATTTGTGTTCAGGAAAAATTATAAGTCAAAGAAGGGATTAGGATGATCTTTAAGATATGAATATTACTGAGAAAATAATTGCACGTGCTTCGAATAAGAGTACAGTTAGTCCTGGCGACGTTGTTTTCGCCGATGTAGACAAGTTGATGATACATGATGTTTCTGGTCCTGGTGTAATCAAGGTATTTGAAGAATGGGCCAAGAGAGGAGTCCAACTAGAAAAAGTATGGGATGCAGACAAAATATGGGTTTCTGAAGACCACTTCGTACCGTCTGCAGACAGAATATCGGCAGAAAATATAACAAAACTTACGGACTGGGCAAAAAAATTTGGGATTAAAAAGCATTTCAAATATGGACTAGGCCAGTATGGAATTTGTCATACTCTTTCACATGAGGAAGCACTGGTTCTGCCAGGGGAGTTCTATGTCGGAGGTGACTCTCATACCAATACTACTGGCGCTCTTGGAACGTTGGCAGTAGGTTTGGGCCATACTGATATTGCTTATGCGATGATGCATGGACGGATTTGGCTAAAAGTACCAGAAGCGATGCTCTTTAAACTAGTTGGAAAAAAACCACCGCATATTATGGCCAAAGACATTATATTAAAAATAATAAGTGATATTGGAACCGATGGCGCCAACTATAGAACTATGGAATTTACCGGTGAGGTAGTCCGTGAAATGAGTATGGAAGAAAGGCTGACATTGACAAATATGACCACAGAAGCGGGGGCAAAAAATGGCATAATAGCACCAGACGCTGTTACCGATGAGTATATTCGTCAGAGGACTGCAAGTGCATATACTCCAATTTTAGGTGATGATCCGAATTATTTGGAAGAGTATACTTATGAAATCGATAAGCTTGAACCAATTGTAGCAAAACCATTTTCGCCGCAAAATGCTGCAGTTGCCAGGGAGTTGCAAGGAGTTGAAGTCAACAAGGCCTATATAGGATCCTGCACCGGTGCCAAATTGGAAGATTTGCGATCAGCTGCTCAAATTTTAAAAGGGAAGAAAGTAAAGATACGGACTGAAGTCTTACCTGCTGCTCAATCTATTTACATTAAGGCATTGAAAGAAGGATTGATTGATATCTTTATGGAAGCAGGGGCGGTGGTAGGTCCTCCTACATGTGGCGCCTGCTGTGGAGCTCATATGGGAGTTTTGGCTAAAGGTGAAATATGTGTCAGTACGACCAACCGGAATTTTCCAGGTCGAATGGGCCATGTTGAATCCCAAACATATCTTGCTTCCCCACTCGTTGTCGCTGCCTCGGCGCTAAAAGGAAAAATAACTGACCCAAGGGATGTAACAAAATGACTATAAAAGGTACTGTTCATAAATATGGTAAAGATAACATAGACACGGATGTAATACTGCCGGGACCCTATCTGAAGATCCACGATCATGCTGAATTATCAAAACACGCAATGGAAGGAATTGATACAAACTTTTCAAAAAAGGTTTCAAAGGGCGATTTTTTACTTGCAGGTAATAACTTTGGATGTGGATCAAGCAGAGAACACGCACCCATAGCACTTTCACAGTGTGGAATAAGTGCAGTCATCGCTCCATCATTTGCTAGGATATTTTACCGAAACTGTGTTGACGGTGGATACCTGCTTCCATTGGAGGTTGAAAAATCAACATTGGAACAAATTTCAGACAAAGATTCGCTAGAAATTGACGTTGACAATAATGAGATTTATGACGTTTCAAATGGGAAAAAATTCTCCATCCGGCCATTTCCATCATTAATTAAAAAAATAATTGATTGTGGGGGTTTGATGTATTACAAAGAATGAGGAACAGGAAGGGTAAACTAGAAGAAATATTGAGTAAAGCAAAGTTCTATGGTGATATAGGACTTTACCAGATTTCTTACCGTGATTTCGATAATATAGTAAGCGTGACACTTAAAGAATTCATCTTCTTATCTTCAAATTTTGAATCGATTCCTATCAGTAGAATTGTTGAAATAAAAAAAGGAACAGAGGTGATATATTCAAAATCAATTCCACAAAATAGTCATAACTAATTTGCTATATCGTTTTAGGTGCAATCATTCATCTTGCAAATACCATCCTCTTGGGAGTAATAGTTTCATGAATGGTTTTTCTCCAACATGAGTAGCATATCTCCAAATTCTTTGGTCGGCAAACCTGTCAACATCATCGCTGATTCTTTTCAAGGCCTTTAATTCATTTTCTAGGAAATTCTTACTTGCCCGAATTGAATTTTGACATGAGAATTTGCATTTACTATCAAGCTCGACGTTTTTTGTTCCTTCTTTTATAACCGGATATGCGCGACAAGCCAATGGTCTGGTCTTGTATATTTGGCAGATAAAACCTCCATGAGGAGAGCGATCCTTGCTGTCGGTATCAAGAAATGGGCAATAATCTCCATTGATCTTACCCATGAGCTGATAGGCAATTATCTGACCGGGACCATTTAATTTCTCATTGAACCCAATTCCTAATCTTGGCAATATTGTAATTTTGAGTTTGGAGGATTCAGCCACATTCTCAATTTCTTTCTTTTCTTCAGGTAATAGCAGAACGCCTATTTTTCCAAAATCCACTGAGGGAAAATACTGGCGATATATACAACAATCAGAACAATCTTGCACACAATGAAATTCGCTAAACATTCTTTGTGCCTAAATTCATTATCAAAGAATTTTCAATACTGTCACTTTCAAGATCTCGGATATTTTGAAATTTTACATCATAAACTGTCTTCATTCTTTTAAAGATGTTTATTTCAAAAGGTGGACTATTTTTCTTGTAGACATTCTTATTCTTCGTCTTATCATCATCCTCATCATTGGTTTTATTGTCCACAGATTTGTAAAGTGCAAATCGCAATAATGTTTTTTGATCAAAATTTTGTTTAAATCGCAGATAGTTTTGTGTCAACTCGTTCTTCTTAAAGAAACCAATGTTTTCTTTTGAAAGCAGGTTTTTTCCATTTTGATAGAGAATAAACCAGTAATAATCTCCATCTTCAACAAATCGGAGAGTAATTTGGTCGTCTGGCCACCAGTGTATATTCTCATTCCATATTTTTATTGCCAGTTTTCTATCGCTGTAAAGTATCAAAATATTCATAATAATATCAGTGTACCTGTAACCCACACCCACAAAATCCGAAATCCATTTTTTCTCCATATTTTCCATTATGGTATCACGATAAAGTAAACTTATCTAAAGATGTATTGTATAGAAATTTGCTTTATTTTTGGAATACATGAAACTTGTGAAATATGTGCTCTGGGTTGATGACTTAGCCTCAGAGGGATAACTAAAACACTCATCATTGGCAATAATTGATCGTCTTCCTTTTGATTTAAAGTTTTAAATTTTAAAGTTTAGTTATGCTGCGAAACTCGCGTATCACTGATTCTTTTCTACAGCCTCAATATGACATTCATGGCCTCTGTGATTCTTATCAAGTTCTAATGCTTCCTGCTCTGTTATTGGGAATTTTTCATAACTCAAATTTTCCTCTCCTTCCTTTTCTAGAATAATTTGTTTGCACTCGTCGCATATGAGTTGAAGGAATATTTTACCCACGTCTAGATTAAAATAATAAGGATATTTAGACCATTCCCAGTCATGACAAGGACCGCCCTATAATAACTAAAAACCCAAATATTTTCAGGAATGGTTAGTCAGTTGTTAATTGTCACCTTGAGTCTTTTATTGCATTGACTTCGAGACCATCTTGTTTCGATGTCTTAGATAGAGTAAATATGTGAGTAAAATAAAAACTGCAGAGGTCGAAACGTAAGCGATGTCAATAAGATAGTCATTCTCATTGATAATTCTGCAAGGGAATTCTCCATTTGTACAGCCTGCCGTAAAAAAAATCACATTCCAAATTGAATGTGAAACTATCGCAAACCACCCTTTTCCAGAAATCCACGTTCTGACGCTTGCAAAAATTGACGGGGTTACAAACAACCATGTCAGATATGCAAGAGTATTGACCTGCACTGTCGGAGTGTTTAAAATGTGTAACGAAGCCCAAACAAGACCTCCTGCTAGTGTAACCAGGTTATTTCCTGTTAGGTAAAATGGTATCCCAAAAAACAATGTCTCTTCAAAGGGACCTGCAAAAATTACTGAAACGACTGTCAGTGGAATTGTAGGTTCACTGTAGTCATTTACTACAATATTAACAATTATCGATCCTATTATCATGATGACAAATCCGATCAGGTGATAGAACAGCACCATAATTGTTAGGTAGTATACAGAATTTCGTCTATACCTCGAGATCCATGAAAGAGGATTAAAATCCTTCTTCAAGTCAGAGTATATCGTATTGTGAATATTGTGATTAGACAATTAGGATGTTAAAGATGTGAGAAAGATGACGATATTTACATATTGTGTTTTTTATTATTGCTTGAAATCAAAAAGATATTTTAATCTCTGTTATGAAATATTTTTTTGAAGCTCTTCAACAGTACTTATAGGCAGAGAACATGTAAAATCCTTACACACGTAGGCAAATTCTCTATTGTTATTCTTAATGTTGTTGTTAATTGATTTATTCTTAAAATAAGGATACTTATCAAGCTCCGATAACGAAGATTGATTAACAATTGCTGTAATGGCATTTGGAAGGAATTTCTTATTGATGTAATTACCAAGTTCGGTATTTTCACCGAATTTTATTATTGATATTTCCAATGGAGTCTTCATTCTTAGATATATTGCCGAGAGTAATTGACCAAATCCAAAGGGATTTCCTGTTGCGGGTTTTGACATCCTTTGAATCATTTGGTCCGCTTTTGTAAGATAATCTTCCTTTTGAGTGTAATAGTACAGCTTTATCAAATTAGAAATGGCTACCGAATTCCCACTTGGTATTGCAAGATCGTAGTGATTCTTTGTTCTTACAATTAATGTTTCGTTATCATCTGCAGTAAAGTAAAAATCATTTGCTTTAGAGTCCCAGAAGTGTGATATCATGGAATCAGTATATTCTATGGCTCTTTCAAGATAGTAAGACTTTGAATCTACACTAAAAAGATTAATTAAAGCATCAACATAGAAAGCGTAATCATCCAAGTATCCAGAAATTTTGGAAACTTTGTTAAAGACTCTATTTAATCTACTTCCACTATTTCTTAGATTGTTTTCAATGAATCTAACAGCCTTTTGCGCACCTTCAAGGTACCTTGAATTGCCAGTCGCCTTGTAGCCGCTAACAAATCCAGAGATCATCAAGCCATTCCAGGAAGTTAAAATTTTTCTATCTGTTCCGGGCTTGATTCTATTGAGTCTTATTTGATATAATTGTTCAAGTGATGATTGCAGATGCTCTTCTATCCATTCTTGACTTTTGGAATATCGCTCTGAGAGTCTTTGAATAGATGTATACTTGTTAAGGATATTTTTTCCTTCAAAATTACCCCCTTGGGTAACTCCAAAGCGATCCGTAAAAATCTCAAAAACTTCATGATTCAATATTTCTTTTAACTCCTTGTATGACCACACATAATATTTACCCTCCTCACCCTCAGAATCAGCGTCTTGAGATGAATAAAAGGCTCCTTCATTTGATGTCATTTCTCTTTGTACATACCTGAGAATTTTATCGAGCACATTTGAGTAGATGGGATTTGAAGTTATCGAAAATAATTCAGAATAAAGCATAGATAAGAGCGCATTATCGTAAAGCATTTTTTCAAAGTGTGGTACTAGCCATCTTTGATCAGTAGAGTAACGTGCAAAACCCCCACCAACATGATCGTGTATTCCACCGGAATCCATTTTATCGGCTGTAAAGTTTACAAAATCTCTGTACTTTGTAATTCCTGAGTAGTCATAAGCTCTTAACAAGAAAAGCAAGTTTGACGCGTTAGGAAATTTTGGAGCACTGCCGAATCCTCCATACAAATTATCCGCTAGTTGTAGCAAAGTTACGGCTGCTTCATTTATTATTGTTTTTTCCAATTTTGTTTCTGTGTCTGATACTATATTAGTAGCAGATTCCCTCAGAGCAGTAACAAATTCTTGACTAGAAGAATTTACTTCATTACGCCTATTTTTATACCCATCAGCCAATCTTAATAATATTGTTCCAAATCCTGGTAAACCATGTCTACTTTCCCGTGGAAAATATGTACCCACATAAAAAGGTCTTTGGTCCGGAGTCAGGAAAGCCGATAGCGGCCAACCTCCGGTTCCGGTATACATTTGACATGCTCTTTGATAAATATCATCAATATCTGGTCTTTCTTCCCTGTCCACCTTGATGTTTATGTAGTGCTCGTTCATGATTTTGGCAATTTCAATGTCTTCAAATGATTCATGTGCCATTACATGACACCAATGGCATGAGCTGTATCCGACACTCAGGAAAATTGGTTTATCTTCCTTCTTAGACCTCTCAAGGGCCTCCTCATTCCAGCCATACCATTCAACAGGATTATACGCATGCTGAAGAAGATAAGGACTGGTTTCATTGATTAAATTATTAGGCTTACCTTGGCTGTTTTGAATATTGCCCACAAATTCATAGTTGTTTATATGATATTTAGACCCTTTCTTTATTAATTCAAAATGAGCACGAACATATCCAATTAAAATTTTTCAACTGAAAAAGGGTTTAATTATTATCCCAATCATAATGCCAGTATATAGTTGGTGCGATTCCATAACTATAAGAAGGGGATGAGAATTCTTGGAATAGCAGAAAGTTTTCATAAATATGACAGAAAATCTATTTTGGCAGGTATTATTATGCGGCGTGACTTGGTGGTAGATGGAATCATTTATTCTAATACCACTGTTGGAGGAAACGATGGGACAAAAAAAGTTCTTTCAATGATTGATAGTCTGGGCAGAACTGATATTAATTGCGTTCTTCTTGGAGGATTGATAATTAGCTTATTTAATATTCTTAGTGGTAAATACATAAATGAAGAAACTAAAATCCCCGTTATAGCAATTTCGTATAGGAGATCGCCTGGGATTAAGAGTTCTATTCATGGCAAAGATGAGGGGAAAAAGATTAAGGACTACTTGGAGCTTGAAGAGCGAAAACCACTGATGCTATGGACTGGAAAAACAATTTATGTTCGTCAATGGGGACTTGAATTTTCTGATGTTTCAGATTTACTCAATTCTCTTGTAATTCAGGGAGCTAAACCAGAACCCTTACGGCTAGCCGCACTTGCTGCCAGGGCTTATCGCAATTCTATTGGCTAATAGTTTTGCTAATAATGTTTAAACAATTTCCTGGATCGATACTAATTTCGATTTGCTAATTGCTTTCCTTAGATTTTGATGTTGATTTCGGTGTATATCGTATGTACGCATCATAAAAAATTTCGTTTCCATGACCAGTTATCGTATGCAAAAAAGAGATATCCAATACAACCTTTGTTTCGCTCTCTAAAAAATTATTTATGTCCTGCTCAAGGCCATGTGGTTCATAAGATCTTAAGAATTTTACTCTTTCCTTTGGCATATTTTGTTATAATGGAAAAATCGGAAGTATATCAATATTATCAAAATTCTATCCTGTTTTTATTTATTTTAGGTAGGTTTGAAGATCAATTAGAGAAATCACTTTGATCTGACTATCTCAACGAATTAGGTAAATTTACGAAATAAGGTTTTAGCAAACTTGAAATAAGTTAAAAAAATCAATAATGCATGATTAAACATAAGAGGCTAAATTACTTTTTTGTCCTCTTGGCGATCATTATTGTATCATCTATAGGTTTTCCATTATCAACTATTAACTACATTGATGCAAAATCAGATAGGGGTGAAGAGGCCAGCGGTGGTAAGGGAGACAATGGGAACGGCCACGACAAAGATGATGACGGTGATGACGGTGATGACGGTGATGACGGTGATGACGGTGATGACGGTGATGACGGT
>Ga0207643_10001761_pt1 | contig 12089 bp, 11 predicted proteins | sample KBSMisM62_FD_184313 | JGI IMG/M metagenome (GOLD analysis project Ga0207643, IMG submission 184313) | Miscanthus rhizosphere microbial communities from Kellogg Biological Station, Michigan, USA - KBS Miscanthus M6-2 (SPAdes) (version 2) | ecosystem: Host-associated > Plants > Roots >...
AGACCTGGCGCAGACCAAACAGATCAAAGTGATTGATCAGGAAAGTGGAGACCAGCACCAGCGCCCAGCCGAACGCAAACAACACACGCAGGATCAGCCGGCCGGATGGATCTTCGACGGACCACACGACACCGCCCAACGGCTGCCACAGCCAGAACAACAGGATCAGAGCGACACTCGAGAACAGAACGTAAGTCGACCGTTCCACCGGCTTCGGAACAAGGCGGGTCCACCAATCCTTAAACCACTTGCGCGCCATGACGCTGTGCTGCACCGCAAACAGAGTCAACAGACCGACGTCGATAAGGAAGGCGACGCCGAGTGGTTTACCTGGCGCACCGTCGAGAGTTGTCGGCACGCCGAAGTTGCCGATAAAACCGATGGCGTACAGAAACGTCCCCAGGAATAACAGGTAGCTGAGACTTCCGTAAGTAAAGAATGCGATGCGCTTGAACATTGCTTTGCCTCCGTGCTCGGCATAGTGAGGCCTGAGCCGGGCGTTGGCTATGGGAGTTTCGTCCCGCTTTGCGTATTCTTTGCGGTATAGATTAGGACATTAGTCCCATTGAACTTCCGATGAAGAAACCCACGCAACGAATTCGTTACCTGCGCACACCGGACGGAGTCCGGCTCGCCTGGGCTGAGGCGGGTACGGGGCCTGTGATGATCAAGGCCGCAAACTGGCTCACGCATCTCGAATATGAATGGGAGAGTCCTGTCTGGCGACACTGGATTCATTTCTTCAGCGATCACTTTCGCTTCGTGCGTTACGACGAGCGCGGATGCGGAATGACTGATGCGAAGACCGGCGACCTTTCGCTCGAGCGGTGGGTCGAGGATTTGGAGGACGTGATTGAGGCGGCCAATCCGCAAGCGCCGTTCGCGTTGCTCGGAATTTCTCAAGGCGGTCCGATTTGCGTGGCGTACGCCGTGAAGCATCCGGAGCGCGTGTCGCACCTCGTACTCTACGGCGCCTACGCACGCGGCGCATTTCAGCGTGGTGACCCTGATCGTGAGAGCTTCTACCGCGCGATGGTCGATCTCGTCCGTCTTGAATGGGGCAGCGATAACCCTACTTTCCGGCAAGTCTTCACTTCTCGATTCATCCCAGGCGGCACCGACGAACAACTCGGATGGTTCAACGATCTATGCCGCAAGACTCTGACGCCGCAGATCGCGGCCCAACTACTCGAGTCGCGCGGAATGCTCGACGTTACGGCTCTGCTCGGCGAGGTTAGGACACCGACGCTGGTGCTGCACGCCCGTGGCGACGTCGTCGCACCAATTGCAGAAGGTCACATCCTCGCCGCCGGCATTCCGGGCGCTCAGTTCATCGAGCTCGACTCGAAGAACCACATCCTTCTCGAGCACGAGCCTGCGTGGGAACGCTTCTGCGACGAAGTGCGGGAATTCATAGGACTCAAACGCATGGCCAGCGATGAGAATCACGCGTTTGACTCACTCTCGTCGCGTGAGCGGGAAGTGCTCGCGTTGATTACGCAGGGTCTCGGAAACGCACAAATCGCGCAACGGTTGTCCATCAGCGAAAAGACAGTCCGCAATCACGTCTCCAATCTATTCGACAAGCTCGGCGTCTGGACACGCGCTCAAGCTATCGTCTTTGCTCTGGAACGTGGCTTCAAAGGTTGATCCCACTATTTACTATTTACCGGTGAGGATCTATTATCCCCCGTTCTCATAGCCGACTGGCTCTACTACCTCGCCGTTCTCACGATCAGGTATACAGAGCCGCTACTTAACTCTTGAAAGTCCACACCCGACGTAACGAGGTTCTTAAAGAGCCGAATTATGCTTGTCTACCTCATCAACGAAAGAAGCAACTCACATGATAAAGAAGATTGTGAAATCACTCCTCCAATTTCCCGCGGATGCTCTGATAGTGAGCTCCAAGAAATTGCCGGGACGCCTCGATACTCACACTCACAACGCGATTCTTGGTAATACGCGTCTGTCTGCAAAGTTTTATCCTTACCAGGCAGATTGCGCTGCTTACCTGCTTCCAAAAGTGAGCCGCGACCAAACACTTCCCATTCCTCCGCTCGACATTTGGCAACATGGATATCTTGGTGATGATCCGGAAGCGTATCTGGCTGCTGGAAAGAAGTACGTTGGAAAAATGGTTGAGATCCTGGAAGAGTCCGGCGTTTCAGTCGCACCGGGAATGCGCATACTGGATTTTGGCTGCGGCGATGGAATGATGTTGCGTAATTTCCGCGAAGTCGCGGAATCGGGCGAGGCCTGGGGCGTGGACATCAACGGATCGCAGATGGTTTGGTGTCAGCGGCATCTTAGTCCACCTTTCAAGTTTGTTACGACCACGAGTTTTCCGCACCTGCCGTTTGAGGAGGGTTCTTTCGATCTTATTTACTCGTTCTCGGTGTTCACTCATATCTGTGATCTGGCCGAAGCGTGGTTGCTCGAACTCAGGCGCATCCTGCGGCGCGGTGGGGTCCTATATCTGACCGTTCATGATAACCACACGATCGATTTGATCTATAAGAAAAATCGTGGGTTCTTGTTTGAGCAGCTACGTGATGCCGAGAAGTCGATAGCGTTCAGGGATTCTGATTTTGCGATGTTTACAGTTAACCGCGTACCCGGTGGAGGAGTTGAGCATGAAGGACGACAGGCCCAGGTGTTTTATGATATCGACTATCTTTGTCAGCACTGGGGAAACTATCTCAACGTCGTCTCAACCACGCAGGAAGCCTACGTTCATCAGACGGCAATCGTGCTGCAGAAACCTTAGTCGGAGGAGGAGTGACGATGGGCTCGATTCTAAACGAACGTGACCGGGCAGGAATTGGTAGCAGGATGCGCTCACTGACGGAATCGTCTACCAGGCGATGGGGCAGCATGGATGTAACGAGTATGTTGCAACATCTTCACTTGTCGTCGCTCATGGCGCTTGGAGAACTGCCGGTGGCCTCCGCGAACAAACGCGCCTTCCAAAAGTTTCCACTTAAGCATCTCATCTTATACGTGCTTCCGTTTCCGAAAAGTGCGCCGACAGCGCCCGAGTTGAAGTCCTGCGTTTCGGTATCGTTTGAAGAGGTACGCGCGGCGGTTCTGGAGTTGCTCGAGCGGATCGGGACTGGACCGAGTGACGGCGAAGGGCCGGCTCATCCGCTGTTTGGTCCGATGACGTATCGCGAATGGGGCGTGGTCACGTACAAACATGCCGATCATCATCTACGGCAGTTCGGAGCATAGGTCACACTTCGGCGGGCGAATAGTGTAAGATCTGCCCGGAGCCAGGTAATTGCGACATTGCCCAGAATGCGATTCATTCTTTCCTGACACAGAACAATTCTGTGAGGTTGACGGCACACCGCTCGAAAAAACAGTTGTGGTGCCTCAGCCAAAATCGAACGCATGGCTTCTACCAATCGGAGCGCTCATCGGTATCCTCCTGGCAGTCCTGGGGTTTTTGGTTTACTTCGCAATGTCGCGTCAAACGGCGCCGGAAAATTCCAACACGATAAGTTCCACCTCGAGCGCACAGCAACAAGTCGTCAATCCCCGACAGCCGGCTCCGTTGACAACTGACAATGCTTCACCTGAACCCTCGGAAGAGCCTTCGGCATCTCCAAGCGTAGAACCCTCGCCTCAGAGTAGCCCCACGCAGGTTGAATTGAGCGGCTCAGATCCCATCTCAACCGCCGGCGGAAAAGGCAGTGGCCCAGTTGTCATTAGACTGCAAAGTGGCGCGACGATCGAAGCAGACGAAGCGTGGCAAACGGGAGAAGGAATCTGGTATCGCAAACACAGCGTCGTATCGCTTCTTGATCCAAAGAACGTCAAAGCAATCGAGAAAGTCTCACCCGCCGCACCTCAACCATCCGCCTCACCATCGCCATAAAGGTTCTTGCAATCGAGAATTTCGGTGATAGAATTTCCGTCCTTGCTACTCAATCTTATCGATCAAGGGCAATCGTTACTCTAACTAACTTAGGACACCATAGCTCACTTCGAAACGAATTCCGTGGGTGAATTGCGCATCTTAGTGAGCCCAATTTCGCAGAAAGAACCTCTACTATGCCAAAAAAATCATCAGCCAGATTCAGGATTTACCCGTCCATCGGTATCGCCCGCTTAGGGAATGGGCCGGCGGAAAAAGAGCACGTCATCTTCAGCCCGGAAATACCCTGGGCCAATCTTTTTGAGACCGACAATGAATACCTGATGCCTGACGGAAAGATCAAAAAGCAGGCGCAGCGCTTCTACATCTACGAGTGCGACAGCAGCGGCAAGCCCGTGCGCCAAATCAATCCCGCCGATTACGACATACGCTGGTCAGCAGAGGTCGCGAATAAGAAACCATTCTGGTACGACTTCAACAACAGCCTCGACCTTTCGATCGTCTCCAAAAACAGGAATGTCAGCCCCGACTTCGCGAAGAACAAAACGGCGCCGGGAATACCAGCGGTCCAGAGAAACCCCAACGTCTTGAACATGGACCAACGTCTGCCGCACGGCTACAACTACCGCAAGGAACTCGTGAATAATCCGCCGGTAGTATCCGTCGACGAGAAGAACACGCGGCAGACAATCCCGGGACAGTTTCCCAACGCCGGGCGACGCGGTGAAAGTCTGTTGGCAAAAAGCCTGGGCACTGCATCAGTGCAAGTGGATCTCGGGACCATCGAATATGACGAGGGCACGCTCATCTTCTACGCGGCCGACGGTGTCTCCGCTTCGTTGAACCCTTCCGATCTCAATACTGACTTCGCTGATAACTCAAACTGGTACGACGATATCTGTGACGGGCGCATAACCGCCAGCATCACGTCACGCAGCACGGGCGACACCTACCATCTCGACGATGCCTGGTCTGCCGCATGGGTCGCAACCGCACCGCCTGACTACGCGCCGCAGATACATCCCATCTCCAGCATGTATGACATTATCTGCGGAGCGGGCACTGACAAGTATGAACCTGAATTCAGCCTCGTGTTCCCCATGCTCTACAGCCTTTACCGGATGCAGTGGGTGAATCTCGGCGACTTCCTCGCGCCTTCCTTCAGAGAAGTGATTGACAAGATCACTGACGAGGGCAAGCTCAAATTCCTGTTCCAGAAGAATCCCAAGGGCGAAGCGACTGCCGTGCGCGAAAAGATTTTCTCCCTCTTCCGGAATCCCGCTTATCCAGTTCTGAACGAGCCGATCATTCCCTCCAACTCCACTACCAGCATCGAGGATCGAGGAGTCGGCACGGACGAACTCCTGCTGCCTTACTATCCGGGAGACGGCATCAACTATCCGGGGAGTCCGGCGCAGTGGTTTGCCATACCACCGCTGCTTTACGAGCAGTTGAGGAAATGGAAGGACGGCGACTTCAAACCGATGCGCCTGCCTGACTCCGACATTGACGCCATCGGCGACGTCTTTCGCCGGAAGTTCCTGGACGCAGCGAAGGACGAAAGCAAAAAACCGTTGCTCATGACGCGGGCTGTTTTGGAAACACTCTACGGCGGTGGTTTTCATCCCGGCGTTGAGTTGACCTGGCCGATGCGGCACAACTTGATCTACGCCGTGAACGTGCAAGTGTACGACGATGTCACGGAAAACTTCGGCCTCTTTGGCTTGCGCGAGATACGGATCAACTCAGCAACGCCAGACGAGCAGAAGAAGATCTACTATAACGACTTCGGCCTCCAGATGGGCTCCGAAGACATCCGTGAGTCGATGGATTCCAATCACAAGAAGCACTGGCTATGGAAGATCACGCCTGGCGATCTCACGAAATGGATGGGCATTCCGTGGCAGTCGGATGCGGGCAGTTGCCAGGCTGTCTATGTGGACAAGCAGTATCCCATCCCCGCATGGTGGGCGGCGAATCTGCCCGTGCATGTGCTGCCGCAGGCGAGCTACCACAAGCTGCTCGATCCAAACATCCTCGATGACACCAAGAAAAACATCTTCGCCAATCGCGAGGACTGGCTGCACACCGCGAACACGGGATTCATCGGATACCACGCTGAAGGTGGTTACATGAACGGCCTTATCAACATGGTCTATGAATGGAATCAGATCGGCATGGTTACCGGCAGGGCGCTGGACCTGCACATTGACGGCATACCTAACAGAGTTTACGTGGCGTATCACTCCAAAGAGTAACGTTCGTGGAAACAGAGGTCATTATCGCGGGCAAGGGCATCGCCGGGTTGGTGATGTCCTTGCTGCTGAAGCGCAAAGGCATCCCTCATCTCGTGTTGGATCGCAGGACGGCGAGGAAGCAATTTGCGTTGGGGGAAACTTTGCCTCCGTCTGCCTTACGGTTGCTTCAGTCGCTGCGCCTGTTGGATCTCTTTGAGAGCAACTCCCTGCACCGGACTTACGGCTATCACTCCGCCTGGGGAAAGTCCGCCATCGCCGATCACAATTTTTTCTCTCACTCGCCTTTCCAGCACGGGCTCAAGATCAACAAACAATCCCTGGAACAAGATCTCGAAAGCCTGACGTCGGAAAACATTCTCCGCTTTGAGAAGATGACTGCGATCCGTTTGGAGGAACAAGGCGTCGCGGTGGAATTGCAAGACGGCATTGTGGTGCGTGGAAGATGCATCGTGGACGCCACCGGGAGAAACAGATCTCTCCTGAAGCTGCTAGGCGTTGCTAGCGATGAGTATGATCAACTCACTGCTTACAGTTGCCATCTGCCTCGCAGGGAGCATCCGAAAATAAAGCACGGCGTATTCGTGGAGTCGTTTGAACACGGCTGGGGGATTGTCTCGCAACTGTCTGATGAGATGCAGGTGATGTCGCTCTTCAGCCGTCCGCGCGTTGGCATCCAAAGGGAGTTGAAGGACTATTCCTGCTGGCCTGAAATTCTTTTCGGGACTACGTACCTGCGAAATTTCTTAACCACCAGGGCCGGCATCAGAGTGGTGGGTGGAGACGCCGGCTCCTCGCGAGCGACTCAGCTGGCCGGAAAATGCTGGTTGGCAACAGGCGACGCTGCCATCGCGTTTGACCCGCTTTCCTCTCACGGAATCACCAACGCGGTCTACACCGCCCACCGTGCCGTTGAAGCCATTGCGCTTCATCTCTCCGACCCGAATGAAAAACATTTCCGTGAATACGCCGAGTCGTTATCAGCCATTTTCTCTACATATCTTGGAACAAGATACGAACTCTACCAGCGTGAGCGTCGCTGGCCGGCAGCAGCGTTTTGGACCAGTTCTAGCCAAACACCATAACGCCTTCGGCGTACTTTAAACTGTACCCAATGCAGAATTAAGAACCTTCCACATCAACTCGAAGGCGCATGTTGACTGAAAGAGGCAACGGCTGCTTCGATGGCGGAGATCTCCTCATCCTTGAGTTCGGGAAACGTTGCGCGTTTTGTCTGCGATAGCCGGCCATTATTTTGCAGGATTAGTCGTACCAGCAAAGATGCACGACGATCAGGCATGTCTACGATGTCCATGGTAGCTCGAATAGCAGCATCAAAGACTTTCAGGAATCCGATCTCTTCCTTGAGATCGGTGCGAATGGTTTCAGCCACGCAGTCATATAAGTACTCCGCGAACGCGGTTGCATCCCAGAATTTATACAGGTGCGCAGTCTGGTTATTCACGACCATCGATCCGTCTTGATTCATCTCATAATCGATGTAGGGTGAAACAGATTGAGAGAAGCCTTCCAAAACCTCATCGTAGCGCTTTCGATCGCGCATCATTACTGCCGAGACGGGAAACAGCACCTGGTGAGGCGTGAATCCGGAACTCGCTAACTCTTGATGGATCAGAAAGCGGTGGATTCGCCCGTTGCCATCCTCGAACGGGTGTATGAACACAAACCCGAATGACGCTGCCGCCGCCGCACAAACAGGATCGACTTTCGAGTCGCGTAAGTTTTCCATCATGCGCATCCACCCGTTCATCAAGTCAGCGAGATCCTCGGGCTTGGGACAAACAAAATGGACGTGTTCTCGGAAGTCACTCATCGTCTCGCCGATGAAGCTTTGCACAGTTCGCCATCCGTTCGCTGCATAGCGTGGATCAACTATCTCATTTTGAAGTTTGATGAATGCCTGGCTGTCGGAAGTGTCAAATTTCGCGGCTCTTGTTAGCGCAGCCACAAAGCGCTCAGTTCGTTTCGCGCTGGGTACTTCACCCTCAATCGCAAAGGACGACTTGGTCTCTTTGGTATATAGATAATGTACCGCCCGAGCCAGGATCGTTGGCTCGCAACTCTCCACCAGAGACTTGGCCTCCAGGTCTAGTCCTGAAGCCATCGCTTGTTTAAGGACATCAGTTCTACGGATCAGCGGACAGTAGGTATTGTCGCCGAGCAGGTTGTTATTGACTCGTTGTCGCTGTACTCGTCGGACAGGACCCGCCACATGCAGTTTGGGATCTAATATGTTGATGTAACCTGTAGGAGGAACATCAGTAGCGTCGAGAAGCTTGCCGGTCAAGGCCTCATATAGAAACCAAGCTCGGCGAACATAGGCGCCGGTGGGTTCCTGCCGTATCCACTCTTCTAACAACCTGCCATCAAGAACCTTGAAGAGGGCGTCGTAAACACTCAGATCAATAGGTTCATAGCGCAAGGCAAATCTGAGATTTCCGATTATCCCTGACGGTGTGTAGCGCGGCGGATAATACTCTTTTATGCCCTCACCTGTGATGATAGTCTTTCTGGCTCCTGACCTAATCCAGGATCGAACGGTTGGCCGACGTACGGGTAGATCCAGCTCCTGAATCAAACCGATCAGGCCTATGGGCTGGTCAGTCAGCTTAGATGGAAAACTCTGATCGGGCATGGAAATCTCTTATCTGGCACGACAGTTCGTGGAAAATCACGATCGCATCTTACCAGAAACGGTGGAAAAGAACGATCAGGGGTGGAAATAAGGGTTGTTTTCGCCAAAAGCTGTGAAATTCTTGATCGGAGTGGCCGTCAAATGAAAACCTCAATTTACCTCCTTCTCACTATCATCACGTTTGCTTCTGTTGCTGCTGCACAAGACAAAAAAGACAGAGTCGAGATCGGTGTGCAGACATCATCGCTGACGCTCTTTTCACCTGATTTCCCGGGTGACGTGACCAGCTCCGGTGTGGGCGGCAGGGTCACTTATAATTTCAACCGGTCCATAGCCGCGGAAGCTGAGATCAATTTCTTTCCTCAAAAACAATTTATCCTTTCGTCCTTTGATAGCGGTGCTATACAGGCTCAGTTTGGAGTAAAGCTTGGCAAGCGTTTTGAAAAGTTCGGACTCTTTGCGAAAGTCCGGCCAGGCTTCATCAGTGTGGACAACGTCGAGTCTGTAACACCAGACTCCGTGGTTGTGGTCAATGGATTCCCGACATTCAATTTCAAAGTTGAGCGAAGGAATTTCTTCACGATCGATGCGGGAGGTGTTTTGGAATTGTATCCGTCGCGACGAACCGTAGTGAGATTCGAAGCCGGCGATACAGCTATTCGTCATCCAGCGCGTTTCGATATTATTTTCCCGCTGACTTCCAACGATCCTCCGTTTGTGCAGCTCGCACGTCCGGCAAAATTCAAACACAATTTTCAGTTCACTGCGGGCGTCGCTTTTCGTCTGGGGGATTTCCCGAGTGAGGAGAGCGGCAGTAACACAGCAGTTGATGCGCAGGAAAACCCACCACGATTTGAAGTAGGAGCGCAATTCACAGCGCTCAATGTCGACTCCCCTTCAGCGGTGCCTCAAGGTGCCATAATATTTTTCGACGACCTCATTCATACAGAGCCCGGATTCGGCGGCAGGTTCACCTTCAACCTCACTGACAACATCGGGTTGGAAGCAGAAATGAACTTTTACACTCGCGACCTGACCGGCGGTGCTCTGACGACCTTGCCCAATCCATCAGGGCATATGTTTCAGGGACAGTTTGGCGCAAAGGTTGGCAAGCGGTTTGAGAAATGGGGTGTCTTCGGCAAAGCCAGACCAGGATTTGTGGGGTTTACTAAAGTCAACGAACTGGTCAGCACGCGGACGTTTAATGTGCAATTTCTCAACGAGATAATTCCAGTAACGGTGGGTGAGTTTCGAGTTGCGAAGACGCTTTATCCCTCAATCGATATCGGTGGGGTGGTGGAGTTTTATATCTCGCGCCGGTGGATGGCCCGTTTTGATATAGGCGACACGATAATACGTTACGGCGAAGTCTCTGCTCAGGGTTTCTCATTGAGGAATCAAATCGTTACACGACCACGAGAAACGCATCATAATCTTCAAGTCACTTCTGGAATCGGGTTTCGGTTTTAGTCAAAAAGTCCAAATCATTCTTGGATCGGGTCAGTACAGGGTCAAAAATCATTAGGAATATCGCATGCTGATCACTGACCAAGTCGCTATCGCTCCTTGTACTGACTCGATCCAAGTGCGGATTTCTACTTTTGAGGCAAAGCAGCTTGACGACTTGACGAGGCTTTGCACAAAAAGTGAGCTTTACACTCGTTGTTGCGGCTTCGCCGCCTGATGTGAGGCGAGGCTCCGCCTCGCCGTTCAACCTTAGATTGCGAATGGGCTGCGCCCCCCGGTTCGGGCTTTGCCCCTGGTGTTTATGGGCCAAAGGCCGAACCAGGGGCGTAGCCCGACCAACCTCAGTGACTGTAACGGCGAGGCATAGCCTCGCCTCACATCGGGCGGCAAAGCCGCAACAAAACGCGACTTAATCACTTTTAGTGCAAGGCCGCCTGACGATATGCTAAGGCGAGCCACTTTAGCGCCGCATGAATTTCTGAGTCTGACTCCATCACAAACGAGATCCATTTCGCCTCCGCAGTTGACGCTACAATCCGCTCGTCGTTGCGGAGTTCATCGATAATGTTTCGCGGGCGCTTTAGGAGTCGGAAGGCGATACTGTCAGGTACATCCATCGCTCGCGTGCGCGGCAACACTGCGAAAATGTTCGAGCCGCGATAGATCCCATTCAGTCCGAACATGGGACGGGATGTGACGTTGGGCCAGGCGAGCATCTCGGCTTCGAGCAGTTCGGCGAGTCGCTTCATCTCTTCCGACACGCGCGTAAGCTTGGGCCGCCCGCGGCCTTTGCGCTTTTGTTGCATAGGACGTCTCTAAGCAATCGTATTCCGCTTTAACATATATGTCATCAACTAACACGACGAGAGCTCTGACTATCAAGCACACGTATTACAAAGTTGTGGGCTGGGTAGGTATTGCTTTCTTTATGATTTGTACCCTGGGCTCATGGAGCGCCGGCGCTGGTCGCACATCTCTTATATTTCTCGGCTTTGTTGTGCTTGGTAGCTACCTAATTCTGAATTCCGGATCCATGCAGGTAGACTCTGATTCGATCAGATACTATCTGCCTTTCCGTAGTTATCAAATCAAGTGGAATGAGGTGCGGTATATTGAAGTTGATAGCCAGGCTGGGAGTATGGTCTTTGTGGGCGAGAATAAGCAGCTGGCGGTAAATGGACCAATGGCCTGGACCGGCAAAGACAGGTTCGAAATAGGCAGCTTCATTAGTGCACAGCAAGACAAATACAACATCGAGGTTCGAGTAACGGAGAAAGCACCGTTCAGATTATCCAGGAATACAAGAGTCAGGGGTCTGGCTTTTGAGGTTGAGTGTGAAGACCAGAACTTAGCTACGATGCAGGATGAAGCCGAACTGATTGAACTGCAACAGATACTGGCCAAAGCCTGGCTCACTGGAGATAGGGCAATGGTCGAGCGCCTCATCGCACCCGAATGGACCAGCACTGGTCCAGACGGTAGCACGACAGGGCCAGTGTGCTGGCACAGGTATTCGAGACGGGTGTGCACAAGATCGACGGCCTTGAGGTCGACGACGTAAAGGCACGTGCGTTCGGGCACTCAGCAGTTGTGACGGGCCGTACTCACGGTGTTGGCGAGTTCGAAGGCTCTGCGTACGATGTTGTCATACGATTCACCGACACGTTTGTCCGGCGCAGAGGCCGGTGGCAAGCAGTTGCTTCTCACGCCAGTCTCGTTCAGGAGCCGCAATAATTGTAATTCACGGTTTCAATGCGTCAAAAATGAAATAGTTTATACTGGGCAGACTCACATACCTCGCCAACCACTTCACAGGCTTTACCATTCC
>Ga0207643_10001765_pt1 | contig 12062 bp, 13 predicted proteins | sample KBSMisM62_FD_184313 | JGI IMG/M metagenome (GOLD analysis project Ga0207643, IMG submission 184313) | Miscanthus rhizosphere microbial communities from Kellogg Biological Station, Michigan, USA - KBS Miscanthus M6-2 (SPAdes) (version 2) | ecosystem: Host-associated > Plants > Roots >...
GTCGAAAGTGGCGTGCACTCGGCCTCCGAGGTGGCCAGCGGCGCGCTGCTCGGCGCGCTCGTCACGCTCCTCCTCTTCCAGGCGTTCGGATGATCGACCGGCTTCCCACCGACGACGAGCTCCTGGCGCTCGCCGATGCGGTTGCGGCACGCGCCTACGCGCCGTATTCGAACTTCCACGTGGGCTGCGCGGTGCTCGCGCGAGACGGCCGCGTGATCGAGGGCGTGAACGTCGAGAACGCCGCGTACCCGCTCGGCGTGTGCGCGGAGCGGACGACCTTCTCGCGTGCTGTTGCAGAGGGATACAAGCCCGGCGATTTCGCCGTGGCAGCGATCACGGCTTCGCCGTGCGGGGGCTGCCGGCAGTGGCTGCACGAGATGGGGGTCGACCGCGTCGTCTTCCGCAACGGCGGGCGCGTCGTGACGATGACCCCGGACGAGCTGCTCCCCGAGTCGTTCGACAGCTCCGACTTCACGTGAAGTCCGGATTCGTCGCGGTCGCCGGCCGCCCCAACGTCGGCAAGTCGACGCTCGTGAACGCCCTGTGCGGCGAGAAGGTCGCGATCACGTCGACCGTACCGAACACGACGCGGAGGCGAATCTTCGGCGTCGCCCACGGCGCCGACTACCAGCTCGCGCTGGTCGACCTGCCCGGGTTCCAGCGGCCGATGGATGCGCTCACCGAGCGCATGCAGCAGACGGTCGACTCGTCCTTCGACGACGTCGACGCCGTCCTCCTCGTCGTGGACGCTCGCGCACACATCGGCTCGGGCGACCGCTTCGTGGCACGACGCGTGTTCGGTCTCGGGACGCCGGTGATCATCGCGCTGAACAAGGTCGACCGCCTCAAGCCGGCGCACATCGCGACGCAGATGAAGGCCGCGGCGACGCTCGGCGACTTCCACGCGCTCCATCCCGTGAGCGCGAAGACGAAAGAAGGGGTGGGCGAGCTCCGCAGCGATCTCGTGTTCCTGCTTCCCGAGGGGCCTGCGTACTTTCCGGACGAGCAGACGTCGGATCTCTCGCTCGACGAGCGTATTGCGGAGGTGATCCGGGAGAAGGCCCTCCATCTCACCCGCGAGGAGGTTCCGCACGCATTGACCGTCGAGGTCGACGAGGTCGAGGACCGGCGCCTGCACGCGGTGATTTACGTCGAGACCGAGTCCCAGAAGGGCATCCTCGTCGGTAAGAAGGGCGCGATGGTGCGGGAGATCGGCACGCGCGCACGACCGGAGGTCGAGGTGATGGTCGGCCACCCGATCTTTCTCGAGCTCCAGGTGAAGGTGCGCCCGAAGTGGCGCCGCGACCCGAAGATGCTCGAGCGCCTCGGCCTGTAGCGCCGCCGTTACTACACTCGGTGCATGGCGCAGGCGCCCGCACTCGTCGGCGGCTTCGAGCTCCCGTCCGGCCCGCGGCTCCCGCGGATCGGTTCGGTCGACGCCGTTGCGCTCGAGGAGCGCGCAGCGACGCTCGCGAAGCGGTCGATCAAACGCGAGTCGAAGGTGCAGGCACTCGAGCTCGCGATCCGGATGATGGACCTGACGACGCTCGAGGGCCAGGACACGCCGGGCAAGGTCGCGGCGCTGTGCTCGAAGGCGCTGCGACCCGATCCGGTCGACCTCTCCGTGCCCTCGGTCGCAGCCGTCTGCATCTATCCGAGCCTCGTCGCGACCGCGAAGGAGAAGCTCGCCGGGAGTGGCGTCAAGGTTGCATCGGTGGCGACGGCTTTCCCCTCGGGGCAGTCGCCGACGGACATCAAGGTCGCCGAGACGCGAGCCGTCGTCGAGCTCGGCGCCGACGAGGTCGACATGGTCATCGACCGCGGCGCGTTCCTCTCGGGCCGCTACGCGAAGGTCTTCGACGAGATCGTGCGTGTGAAGGAAGCCTGCGGCGACGCGCACCTCAAGGTCATCCTCGAGACGGGCGAGCTCGGCACCTACGACAACGTGCGCCGCGCCTCGTTGATCGCGATCGCCGCCGGCGCAGATTTCATCAAGACGTCCACGGGAAAGGTGAGTCCCGCGGCGACGCTTCCGGTGACGCTGTGCATGATGGAGGTCGTCCGCGACGTCTACGCCGAGACCGGGCACATCGTCGGGATCAAGCCTGCCGGCGGGATCCGCGCCTCGAAGCAAGCCGTCCAGTACCTGGTCACGCTCTACGAGACGCTCGGGGCGCAGTGGATGACGCCCGACCTCTTCCGCTTCGGTGCCTCGTCGCTCCTGAACGACGTCCTCATGCAGCTCCGCAAGGAGAAGACGGGGCGGTATCAGTCCGGCGACTACTTCACGATCGACTGATGGCCCAGGTCGAGAAGCGCGCGTCGAGTCTCCCCGCCACCTTCGAGTGGGAGTACGCACCTGCGCCCGAGGCGCGAGATATTGTCCAGCTCAAGGAGCGCTACGGCCTGTACGTCGGCGGCGCCGAAGTCGAGCCGCGGACAGGAGAGTGGTTCGCGTCGATCTCGCCGTCCACCGAAGAGCACTTGTTCGAGGTTGCACAAGCTGGCGAGGAGGACGTCGGGCTCGCCGTCGCTGCCGCGCGCGACGCGTTCGAGAACGGGTGGTCGGAGCTCGCCTCGTCGGAGCGCGCGAAGTACCTCTTCCGCCTCGCGAGGATCATCCAGGAGCGATCGCGCGAGCTCGCCGTCGCCGAGTCGCTCGACGGCGGGAAGCCGATTCGCGAGTCGCGCGACGTCGACGTCCCGCTCGCGGCGGCGCACTTCTTCTACTACGCCGGCTGGGCGGACAAGCTCGAGTACGCCTTCCCGAACCGGAGCCCGAGGCCGCTCGGCGTCGCTGCGCAGATCATCCCCTGGAACTTCCCGCTGCTCATGCTCGCGTGGAAGATCGCCCCGGCGCTCGCGTGCGGCAACACCGTCGTCCTCAAGCCGGCGGAGACGACGCCGCTGACGGCCATGCTGTTCGCCGACATCTGCCGCCAGGCGGAGCTGCCGCCCGGCGTCGTCAACCTCGTGACGGGCGACGGCACCACCGGTGCCTACCTCGTGCAGAACGAGGGCATCGACAAGCTCGCGTTCACCGGCTCGACGGACGTCGGGAAGCTGATCATGCGCGAGCTCGCCGGGCGCGACGTGCGGATGACGCTCGAGCTCGGGGGCAAAGCCGCGAACATCGTCTTCGACGACGCCGCTCTCGACCAGGCGGTCGAGGGCATCGTCAACGGCATCTACTTCAACCAGGGGCACGTGTGCTGCGCGGGCTCGCGCCTCCTCGTCCAGGAGTCGATCTACGAGCCTTTGCTCGAGAAGCTCAAGCGGCGCATCTCCACGCTCCGCGTCGGCGACCCGCTCGACAAGAACACGGACGTCGGCGCGATCAACTCCAAGGCGCAGCTCGAGAAGATCCGCGAGCTCGTCGCGAGCGGGGAGGAGGAAGGCGCGGAGATCTTCCAGCCGGCCTGCACGCTGCCCGAGCGCGGCTACTGGTTCGTGCCGACGCTCTTCACCAACGTCGCCCAGAGCTACCGGATCGCGCAGGAGGAGATCTTCGGGCCGGTGCTCACCGTGCTCACGTTCCGGACGCCGGAGGAGGCCGTCGAGAAGGCGAACAACACGCCGTACGGCCTGTCCGCCGGGGTGTGGACGGAGAAGGGGTCGCGGATCCTGTGGATGGTCGAACGGCTACGGGCCGGGGTCGTCTGGGCAAACACGTTCAACCGCTTCGATCCGACCTCGCCGTTCGGCGGCTACAAGGAGTCCGGCTTCGGCCGCGAGGGCGGCCGCCACGGGCTCGCGCCGTACCTGAGGTTCGACGAATGAGGCAGCGGCGAGCGCCGATGACGGCCGGCAGGATCGCCTTCTGGGTGCTCGTCGCCTTCGTTCTTCTGATCATGCTGACGTACGTGGCGTCTCAGTCCCTCCAGCCGGGCTCATGACCCGGCTCTCGGTCAAGAAGACGTACAAGCTGTACATCGGCGGTGCGTTCCCCCGTTCCGAGTCGGGGCGGACGTACGAGGCCGAGGGGCACAACGTCGCGCGCGCCTCACGCAAGGACGCCCGCGACGCCGTCCGCGCAGCCCGCGCGGCATTTCCGGGCTGGGCGGGAGCGACCGCGTACAACCGCGGCCAGGTGCTCTACCGCCTCGCGGAGATGATGGAGGCGCGCGCGACGGACCTCGAGGGCGCCTGCACGGGACGCGCCGAGGTGGACGCCGCGATCGATCGGACCGTCTGGTACGCGGGGTGGACGGACAAGATCGCCCAGGTGCTGGGCGGCTCGAACCCCGTTGCGGGTCCCTACTTCGACTTCACCGTTCCCGAGCCGACCGGCGTCGTCGCGATCCTCGCGCCGGCGGAGCCGCCGCTGCTCGGCCTCGTGTCGCGCATGCTTCCGGCGCTTGCGGGCGGGAACGCGGTCGTCACCGTCGCGTCCGAGGCGCACCCGGTCGCGGCGGTCGAGCTCGCCGAAGCCGTCGCGACATCGGACTTTCCCGGAGGAGTCGTGAACATCCTCACGGGCTCGGCCGACGAGCTCGCGCCGTGGCTTGCCGCGCACATGGACGTGAATGCGATAGACCTCACCGGCGTGAACGGTCAGACGGCCGAGCTCGAGCGCGCGGCCGCCGAGAACGTCAAGCGCGTCGTCCGCTCGTCGGCAGACGCACAGAGCCCGTACGAGATCGAGGCGTTCCTCGAGCAGAAGACGGTCTGGCACCCGATCGGGCTCTAGCCCCGGGTCGCATACACCGCCTGCCGCAGCGCACTGTCGATCGGCACGAGCGCGAGCACCCAGACGACGAGGGGGCGCCCCGACGCGTAGTGCACGGAGATGTAGTCGCCGAGCATCCGGCCCGATGTCGTCCGGGGCATCGAGGCAAGGGCCGAGCTCTCAACGGAGAGCCGTCGTGCAGCACTCCAGCTGGCCGGGTTCCCGGCGGACTCGACCAGCTCGGTGTCGATGCCGGCGGGTCCCGACCGCATGAACGCGATCGCGACGCGCCCGGTCGCGGCATCGACGCCGATCGTGGGCAGGACGTCGTCGTGTCCGCGGGTCACAGCGGTCGGTGCCGACCAGGAAGCGCCGTCGGGCGACGTGGCGACGAAGACCGCGTTGCTGCGCACGCTGGGCGACTCGCACTCGTGCCAGGTCGCCCAGACCCGCCCGCTCGCGTCGACCTCGGCGGCCGGAAGCGGGAACGCACGGAACCCCTGAACTGCGCATCCGTTGTCGACGTCCGCGATCCGCACCGGCGGTGCCCACGTTTGCCCGCCGTCCGTCGAGCGCGAGGCGGCGATCCCGAAACGGCCCGCTTCGAGGAGGTAGACCGCGACGAGGTCCCCGTTGGGTCGGATCGCGGGGAACACGCCCACGGCTGGACGGGCGCCGATGTTCGCGCCGAGCGCCCACGTCTGTCCGCCGTCGTCGGACCAGCGCACCGCGAGCATGTCCGCATCGGCCGAGTGCGTGTACACGAGGTAGCAGCGGCCGAAGAACGGCGACGTCGCCGTGTTGTCGCACGCGATCCAGTTCTTGTCGAACGCGATTCCCTCCTCGCTGCCTCCGCCGCTCTCCTCGGCTGCGTTCAGCGCCGCGCTCCAGGTGAACCCGTCGCCCGAGCGGTTGATCGCGAGCCGCGTGACGCCGCTTCCGAGCGCGAGCGTCGAGATGAGCCACGTTCCGTGGCGGGCGTCGAATGCGACCGCCGGGTCGCTTGCTCTCGCGTTCGACCCTGGCGGCACGCTCGCAGACGTCAGGCCGGGGAGAAACCCGCTGCGCCACGTGCGCCCGTCGTCGGTCGTCACCGCGAAGCCGACGTTCGTCGCTCCGCCTTCGAAGCGGCGTCCGACCTGGAACGTCGCCACCGTCGTCCGTCCGAAGGTGAAGCTGTCCGGCTCGACCTCCGACTCGTGCTGGGCGCCGTCCGAGCGATAGGTGTCCTGGGACAGTCGGCGCCCGACGAGCTCGCAGTCGCGCGCGACCACGTCGATCAGGTCCGCGTTCACGACGTCGGCGCCCGCACCACACCGAACCGAGTCGCGACTTCCGTCGTACGCAGCGAGCAGGAGATCGGCTGCCGGCCCGCCGTCCATCGTGTCGCGCCCCGGTCCGCCGTTCAGATAGTCGGTGCCGCCCCGCCCGAGGAGCACGTCGCGGCCGCCGATGCCGCGGATCGCGTCCGCGCGCGGCGTCCCGACGAGCCGGTCGTTGCCGGTCGTCCCGGTGATCGACCGCGCGCCGGCGGTCGCCGCGAGCGCGAGCACGACGAGGACTGCGAGGCTGACGGCGGCGGCGCGCATCGACAGAGTGGGACGCATCCTGTCACGACCGGTTTGCACGTCGGCGACTACGATCCCCACTCGTGAGCAAGCTGAGCCAGGCGATCGCCGAGGGCGACGGCATCTCGTTCATCGTCGAGGTGAACGACGCCGCGAGCGCCAAGGCGGCCGAGACGCAGGGCGCCGACGGGCTCGCCGCGATCGAAGGCGTCAACGCCGTGCGCGTGACGTCCGCACTCCCGCTCCTGCACCTCGGGCGCATGTTCGACGCGACGGGCGCCGCCGCCGAGGCCGTCGTCATCAGGCCCGACCTCGCGATGTGGGACGAGGCGCACGCGCTCGGGCTCGAGTGCGTGGTGCGCGTCTCCGAGTCGGAGGACCTCGAGCGCGCGCTGCGCTACTTCGATCCGGAGGTGTTCCTGCTCGCGGTCGGCGAGGAGGCGGACGACGATCCGCTCGCCGCCGTGCTGGAGCTGCTCCACGACGTGCCGGCCGGGAAGCTCGCGATCGCGGAGTTGCGCGATGCGACGCCCGACGACGTGTCCGAGCTCGAGCGATCCGGCATGGATGCGGTCCTCGTGGCCCACGACGGCTTCGCCGCGCTCGCTCAGTCCGGACCTCCGGACGTCTGAGCCGGGGCCGGCATGCGAATCGGGATCCTGACCGGCGGCGGTGACTGTCCCGGCCTCAACGCGGTCATTCGCGCGGTCGTGCGCCGCTCGACCGACCGCGGGCACGAGATGGTGGCGGTGCGTGACGGCTGGAAGGGTCTGACGGAAGGCATCTTCGCGCCGCTCGGGCGGCGCGAGGTCTCGGGCATCCTGCCGCGCGGCGGGACGATCCTCGGCACCACGCGGACGAACCCGTACAAGGTCGAGGGCGGCGTCGACTCCGTCCTGCGCCACTTCGGCGAAGCAGGTCTCGACGCCGTCGTCGCGATCGGGGGCGAGGACACACTCGGCGTCGCGGGTCGCCTGCACGGGGAGCACGGCTTTCCGGTCGTCGGAGTCCCGAAGACGATCGACAACGACCTCTCCGGGACGGACTACACGTTCGGGTTCGACACGGCGGTCACGATCGCCACGGAAGCCATCGATCGGCTGCACACGACAGCCGAGTCCCACAACCGGGTGATGGTCGTGGAGGTCATGGGGCGGCACACGGGCTGGATCGCGGTGATGAGCGGAATCGCGGGCGGAGCCGACGTGATCCTGATCCCCGAGCAGCCGATCACCGTGGAGGACGCGTGTGCCGGCCTCGTGAAGCGCCACGAGGGCGGCAAGGACTTCTCGATCGTGGTGGTGAGCGAGGGATACGAGCTCACGTACGCCTCCGGCGAGCAGCGTCTGGTGGCGGAGGAGGCCCGCGCCACCGACCAGTTCGGCCACGTCGTCCTCGGAGGGGTCGGGGACGCGCTCGCCCGCGAGATCGAGGCGCGGACGGGATTCGAAACGCGCGTGAGCGTCCTCGGACACGTTCAGCGCGGTGGCACGCCGACGCCTCGGGACCGGGTGCTCGCGACGCGCTTCGGACTGAAGGCGGCCGACCTCGTGCACGAGGGACGGTTCGGGCGGATGGCCGCTCTCCAGGGCGACGCCATCGGTGACGTGTCCCTCGACGAGGCGACGCGCGAGCTGAAGACGGTGCCGCCGGAGTGGTACGAGGTCGCGCGCGCATTCTTCGGATAGTCGCGTGGGGGGAAACGATGGTTCCCCCGACGAGCCCCTTTCCTGTTCGCGTGCACCCACTGGCCCATGCTGGCCTCCCGGCAGGCACAGCCCGCCTCCGGCCACGAGGTCGCGGCATGCACACGACGCTACGATCGTCCGGCTCGCCGGAGTGGCGGAACTGGCAGACGCGCGGGACTCAAAATCCCGTGTCCTTCGGGACGTGTGGGTTCGACCCCCACCTCCGGCATCGAGTTGCGTCTCCTCCTGCGTGGCTCTCCGACGTTCGAACTCAGCGCCTGAGGGGTATTGGTCTCGGTGCAAGGTGCAGTCGACAAGGGGGTTGAAAATGCCGGTCTGGGCTTGGATTTTGATCATCCTGCTCATCGTGTTCGCCCTCGGCGGGTTCGGCTATTCGCGCCGATAGGGCACGGACAAGCGAGCGGCTGTCGATTGGCAGCCGCTCGCTGGTCTTGAACGCCTGAAAGTCGCTTCAGGGAACTGACACGGAGTCAGTCATCGGGGGTTTAGGGGGCAGCAGTGAGTAGCGGAGTCTTCGACCGCAGCGATGCGCTGCCCGGGGGTCGGTCAGCGACGACCGAGCCATCCGGTCGGAACTGGGGGGCGATCGGAGTCGGTTTGGCGGCTGCGTTCGCCGTCATCGCGATCTACGTCGTCGCAATCTGGGCCGTTGTGATCTTGGTGCAGGCGCTGGCGTAAGCGAGAGACGCCGGCGGAGGAGCGCTGTGCAAGCGGTGGCGGCCAGGGTGTCAGACGTCGAACGACGACGTCTCGAAGTGCTGTGCCCGTGGGTCGTAGCGTGAGAGCAGCGCGAGGGCGGTCGGCTCCAGAACCGGCGTCTCGTAGTTTTCTCCGGCGAAGGCGCGGATCGCATCGAGCGTGTCGAAGCGGGTCAACGTGACGAATGCCACCTCGCCCTCCTCGGCACGCCGAAGCACGTCGGCGCCGAGGAACCCGGGGATCTCGCGCATCTGCGGAAACAACTCCGTCAGCAGGAAGCGTTCGTAGGCGTCGGCGCTTTCGGTCGCCGTCCAGCCACGCCAGAGTCGCGTGATCACGGCGAGATACGTAGCACGGCGGTCGAGCGCGAGGTCGCCGCGCTACGGCAGCGCGCTCATCGAGCAGACGCCGGCTGGCTTGCGTACGCGTCGTGGTAGTTCCACCAACCGTAGGGCCGCGTCTGCGGATAGCCCTCCGGCGAGTCCTCCCACTCCTCCTGCCGCCCGAGCGCGGTGATGTCGAGATAGCTCCACGTGCTCCCCATCGCCTCGTCGCCGCGGTTGTCGACGAAGTACGTGCGGAAGATGCGGTCGTCTTCCCGGATGAACGCGTTGGTGCCGTGCCACTCGCCGACGTCGAAGTCGGCGTCGAAGTCGTCCGTGATCGTGTACCACGGGATCAGCTCCCAGCCCATGCGCTCCTTCAAGCCCTCGATCTCTTCCTGGGGCGCACGCGAGACGAAGGCGAGGGTCGTGTCGCGGGCGTTCAGGTGCGCGGGGTGCGCGACCTGGTCGGCGACCATCGAGCAGCCAACGCAGGCTCGCTCGGGGTACGAGCCTCCTTCGGCGTACGTGGTGACGTCCGGTGCATAGAACGCGCGGTAGACGACCAGCTGGCGACGGCCCTCGAACAGGTCGGCGAGACTCACCGGGCCCCTCGGGCCCTCGAAGCGGTACTCCTTCTCGACCGCCATCCACGGCATCCGCCGCCGCTCGGCGGCGAGCGCGTCGCGTGCGTGCGTATGCGCCTTCTCCTTGACCAGCAGCTTCTCGCGGGCGGCCGCCCACTCCTCGGGCGACACGATCGGCGGCGTGTTCATGGCGACTCCTCTCGAGGGTCGTGTGGAGCGGTCCGACGCCTTGGTGCGCGGGGCCCGGGGTGCTCTCGACGTACCCACTCGAATGACCTTTCAACAGTACGTGTGCGCGTTCGCTAGCCGACGCCGGGCGACGGCGCGTACTCGCCGAGGAAGTCGGGGCCGATGATCTGCTGGTCGATCGCGGCCTGTCCGAGGTAGCAGCGCCATTCGCGACCGTCGGAAGTGAGTGAGCGGCAGCCGCCGTTCACGTGCTTCGTCGCATCGACGGTCGGCTCGACCGTGCCCTTCCAGTCGGACACCTCGGGCGCCGGCGCGTGCTCGAGCGTGCACAGGTACTCGACGTCCTGCACGACGACCGTGCAGGTCGGGTTCGTGCCAGCGAGGGCGAGCGTCCCGGCCGGAAGGCTCTGCTCGACCGCGTCGGTGCCGATGAGCTGGCTCGCCGCGAGGGCGACGCCGGGAATGAGGACGGCGAGGACGGCGACCGCGATCGCGACCCGTGACGAGAACCTGCGTCGCCGCGGGCGGCCGGCTTCGGGCGCCAGAGACAGCTCAGCCCGAGCGGCGCTCTCGAGCGCGTCGCCGAGCCGGTCGAGTGTGGTGGTGACGTCGGTCATGAGGTGCTCTCCTTCGATGAATTGAGACGGAGTCGGAGCGCGGACAGCCCGCGATGCACGCGGACGCGTGCGGCCTGCGGAGTCGTGCCGAGCTCATCGGCGAGCTCCTCGTAGGCGAGGTCGTCCACGAAGCGCAGACGGATCGCGTCGAGCTGTGCGTCCGGAAGCTCTGCCAGCGCTTCGTTCAGCCCTTCGAGCCAGGTCTCGTCGGGCTCGGCGGTCGCCGGCTCTCGGTCGAGTCGGTCGAGGACGCCCAGTCGCGTGCAGGCTGTCCGCTCGAGGCGACGGCGGCGAACCGACGCGGAGAGGACATGGCGAGCGATGGCGAAGAGCCAGGGCCCGCCGGAGCCGCCCGCCTGGTCGTGGAAGCTCGCCCGCGACAGCCATGCCTGCGCGAAGGTCTCGGCCGTCAGGTCGTGCGCTGCGTTCGCGTCTCTGGACCGGCCGAGATGGAACCGGTAGATGCGTTCTGCATAGCGGTCGTACAGCTGCCGGAACGCTCCGGCGTCCGTGCGCGAGGCGCGGATGAGGTCTGCATCGGTCGTCATCGGTCGTCCGAAGCCGTTGTCATTGCCACCTCCAGGTCGTTTACCGGGAGATGGCGCGAAGGGCCGACGATGTTACGCCGGGTGTTGTTGTGCGCGCGTGTTGTCGGTTGCGCTGCACGACACGAGGGCTGATACTTCGCCCCACGCCGGGCCGGGCCCGGTGCGAGTTCGGTTATTCGAGGTGAGGAGGAAGAGGTTGACTGCAAAGAAGAGCGTGCTCGTCTCAATCGGGCTGCTCGTGTCCGCGCTGGCGCTCGTTGCCGCCGGCTGCGGTGGGGACGATGGTGGTGGCGCTCCGGAGGCGCTTCCGTCGTCGTCCTGTACGGCGATCGAGTACGAGGGTGACGGGGACCCGGACTACATCCTGGCCTCGGACTTCCCGCTCCAGGGCTCGTCGCGGACGCAGACCGAGCAGATCGTCGCAGCCATCAAGTTCCAGCTGCAGCAGCAGGATTGGAAGGCCGGCGACTACAACATCGGCTTCCAGTCGTGCGACGACGCGACCGCACAGGCGGGCAAGTGGGACTCGGGCAAGTGCTCGGCGAACGCCAACGCCTACGCGGCGAACGATGGCGTCATCGGCGTCATCGGAACGTTCAACTCCGGGTGCGCTGCCATCGAGATCCCGGTTCTGAACCAGGCTCCCGACGGCGGGATCCCGATGATGTCGCCGGCGAACACGTACGTCTGCCTCACGGCAGCGGCACCGTCGTGCGACTCGACCGAGCCGGACAAGTACTACCCGTCGGGATCGCGGAACTACCTGCGCGTGGTCGCGAACGACGCGTACCAGGGCGCCGCGGACGCCGAGTTCGCGCAGAGCCAGGGCATCAAGAACATCTACGTCCTGAACGACAAGGAGGCCTACGGCCTCGGCGTCGCGACGAACTTCCGTGACGCAGCGGAGTCGCTCGGCATCAAGATCGCGGGCTTCGAGGCCTGGGATCCGAAGGCGACGAGCTACACGTCGCTCTTCGACAAGGTGAAGTCGACCGGTGCGGACGCCGTGTTCCTCGGCGGCCTCATCGACGAGAACGGCGCTCAGGTCATCAAGGACAAGGTCGCCGTCCTCGGCCCGAACGACGGTGCGGTCAAGCTCATCGCGCCGGACGGGTTCACGACGCAGGCCACGATCGACGAGTCAGGCTCGGCA
>Ga0207643_10001766_pt1 | contig 12060 bp, 9 predicted proteins | sample KBSMisM62_FD_184313 | JGI IMG/M metagenome (GOLD analysis project Ga0207643, IMG submission 184313) | Miscanthus rhizosphere microbial communities from Kellogg Biological Station, Michigan, USA - KBS Miscanthus M6-2 (SPAdes) (version 2) | ecosystem: Host-associated > Plants > Roots > Rhizosphere...
CAGATGAATGGCAGTTCGCATTGTCCGACATGACCGCCGCGCGATGCTGAGATGCGACTCACATTGCGCCGGCGACTCCCTTAGTAGGATCCCGACCATAAAGGCAGGGGATTTCACGGTTATGTCTTGCCAGAAGAAGAAAGCCTCGATGATCACCCAAGTAGTTAGAGCGATGGCCACCATGGCGCTCACTCTGTGCGCGCTGCTGGCTCCGGCCACCGCGCTTGCCATCGACTCGGGCGACATCGTGGTGGTCAGTGTGAAGGGCGAGGTGCACGTGACCAATAGCGGTGCGCCGCGTGCCGTGCGCGCCGGCAGCGTGCTCGATCCGCCCGCTACGCTGCGCACCGGCCGTGACGGAGCGGTGGAGCTCCGGCAGGGCGCGACCACGTTGAGTGTCGGCCCGGAAACGCTGCTCGAATTTCCTGCGCTGGAGAAGCGCGGCGCGCCCATCGATCGCATCCTGCAGCCGCGCGGCAACGTCTTCTACAACATCGGCAAGCGCGAAGGCCGGAAGCTGCGTATCGAAACTCCCTACCTGGTCGGAGTCGTCAAGGGCACGCAATTCAACGTTGCCGCGCAGGACGAGACCACGACAATCTCGCTCTTCGAGGGATTGCTCGAAGTACACGCCGCGGACGAATCCGGAGTCGTGGACCTCAGGGCCGGCGAAATTGCTTCACGTCAGCGCGAGGACACGGGAGTCAGCGTTCTCAAGATGGGTGGCGACAAGGCGCCCGCGATTCTGCCGCGGCAGCCGGCGGGCAGCGGTTCCAACGATGGCGCGCCGAAGCCGACGCCAGGGCACGGCACTCCGCGTCATCAGGATCGGGATTCTGTGTTGGTCGGTCGCTCCGCAGCCGCGCCCGAATCCGGCACTACCGCCGGCGCCCCAGCCGGTCCGCCGTCTACCGAAACCGGCGTGAACGCCAACGTCGACCTCGGCCTCGATCCCGACTCCGACAAGACTCGCTTTACTGTCACCAACGGGTCTAGCAGTCATCCGGTCGAGGTGACCGTGGGTTCGGCCAACGCGGCCGACGCGGTCTCCAATTCCGGCCATGGCAACGGCAACGACATCGACAATGGCAATGGCAATGGCAATGGCGATGGCAATGACAACGGCATGGGCAGTGACCATGGCAATGGCAACGGGAACGGTAGTGACCATGGCAATGGCAACCAAGGTGTCGATGTCACTGTCGATCTCGGCGTGGATGTCGGGGTTGACGACGGCGCCACCACGCCCGCGACGGATACCACCGACTCGGACAAGCCCGGTCACGGCCCGCCAGCCGACGTTGTCGAATTGTTAGACGGCCTGGTGCGGCGCCGCGGGAAAAAATGATCCGCTTCCGCCATCGCAATGGTTGGGGCCTGATCGCACTGGCCGCAGCCGCGCTGGTGTCGGTGCTGGCCGCCACAGGAGCGTTGTCAACACTCGAAAACGCTGGCGCCGACGCGCGCTCCCGCCTGCTGATGCGCGAAGTGCGCTCGGATATCGTGATCGTCGGCATCGATGCCGCCAGCCTGGCAGCGCTCGACCAATGGCCGTGGCCGCGCCGCTACCACGCGAAGCTCGTCGAGGAGCTCTCACGTGCCGCGCCCGACAGGGTTTTCATCGATATCGATTTCAGTTCGCAGTCGAATGCGCTGGACGACGCCGTGCTAGAAGCGGCGCTCGCGAAGCCACGCGATTACCCGCTGGCGCTGCCCACTTTCTTCCAGCGCTCGAACGGCGACGACGGCACGCTCTCGGTCAGCAAACCGCTGCGCAGATTTGCGCGCCGCACCGAGAACGCGGTCGTCAACGGCGAGCCCGGTGCCGACGGACGCACGCGCCAGTGGCGCAATTTCTGGACGATCGATGGCGCACGCGTCCCGAGCATCATCGACCCGCGCAGAGTGCTGATGGACGACCAGGATGTGCCCATCGATTTCTCGATCTCGCCATCGTCGTTCGCATTCGTTTCGTATGTCGACGTGCTGGAAGGTCACGTGCCGCGAGCGATGCTTGCAGGAAAGACGGTGTTCGTCGGCGCAACGGCGGTCGAGCTCGGCGACATGTTGTCCGTGCCGTTGTATGGGTCTTTGCCCGGCATTGTCGTGCAGGCACTTGCGGCTGAGACTGTGAGCCAGCGTGCGCCGCGCCCTCTGCCGATGTGGGCTTCGTTGGCGCTGATAACAATCTGGGCGGCTCTAGCTGCGCTGATGTACGGCGCCAAATGGCCGCGCAATCTGGCCGCACTGGCATTTTCACTGGCGGCAATTTTCGCGCTGTCCCTGCTCGCGTTCTGGTACTCGCGCCTGCTGCTCGACATTGCGGCTCCCATGCTCGTGGTCGCGCTGCTGTTCGTCGCGGCCATCGTGCGCTCGCTGGAAGCGCAGACGTTGCGTGCGATTTCCTACGCGCTCGGCATGCGCCGACGCGACGCGTTGCTCAAGAGCGTGGTGCACTCGTCCACTGATTGCATTCTCTGCGTCGACGAAGCGGGCATCATCAAGACGGCGAATCCGGCCGCATCGAAGCTGTTCAGCTGCGCGACCTACGAGCTGCTGGACGAGCCCCTCGCCAAATTCATCACGCTGCTGGCCGGCGAAGCCGCCGGTGCGCGATTGGGCGCCCTGCACGGCGTGGTGCGCGAATGTGACGCGCGCACCCTCGATGGCGAGGTGTTCCCGGTGGAAATCTCCGTGAGTCGCGTGCGACTCAATACCGAACGCCTGTACACCGCCATCGTGCGCGACATCCGCGAACGCCGCGTTCAGCAGAATCGCTTGCAACACCAGGCCACGCATGATTCGCTGACATCGCTGCCGAACCGCGCCGCTCTGCTGACGCACCTGGAAGCATCGCTCGGCGCCAGTTCATCGCGGCGATCGCTGGCGCTGCTCATGCTGGACCTGTGCCGCTTCAAGGAGGTCAACGACACACTGGGTCACAACGTGGGCGACCGTGTGTTGTGCGACGTGGCGCAGCGGTTCCAGCAGGCGCTCGGCACTCGCGGCCTCATCGCGCGCATCGGTGGCGACGAATTCACCGTGGTGCTCGATCAGCACGAGAGCACTGAAGTCATCTCAAGCACTTCGCAGCTGCTTTCGGATTGCCTGCGTGCGCCGATTGACGTCGCAGGGATCTCCATCGAGATTGGCGTGAGCATCGGTATCGCGCGTTTCCCACAGGACGCGAGCGATGCGCAGACGCTGCTCCGGCACGCGGACGTCGCGATGTACGTCGCGAAACGCCGGGGCGCGGCCTACGAGTATTACGACCCCGCGTACGACGAAAACACGGTGCGCAAGCTCGCCATCGGCGGTGAGTTGCGCGCTGCCATCGCCGGCAACCAGCTCGAGCTGCACTTCCAACCGCAGGTGAACTTGCGCAGCGGAATGGTCGAAAGTGCCGAGGCGTTGCTACGCTGGTCGCATCCGACCCAGGGAGAGATCAGCCCGAGCGAATTCATCGCGATCGCCGAAGCCACCGACCTGATCCGGCCGCTCACCGAGTGGACGTTGCGAGCAGCGCTCACGCAGATTCGCCGCTGGCGCGAGCGTGGCGTACATCTGCGCATCTCCGTGAATTTGTCCGCGCGACTGTTGCAGGACATCGCATTTCCCGGGCTGCTGAGGCAGTTACTCGCCGACTCGGGTGTGTCCGCAGCCTCGCTCGAACTGGAAATCACCGAAAGCGCCATGATGCTCGATCCGGTGCGCGCGCTGCGCGTAATCCAGGAGATCGACAAACTCGGTGTGCTCATTGCCATCGACGACTTCGGTACCGGATATTCCTCGCTCGGCTACCTGCGCGATCTGCCGGTGCACTCGCTCAAGCTCGACAAGTCATTCGTGATGGGCATGCGCAACAACAGTGACGATCGCATCATCGTCGAGTCAACGGCGCAGATGGCGCATGCATTGAAGCTGGAGCTGGTCGCCGAAGGCGTGGAGACGGAGTGGGATGCGCGGTTCCTTGCCGCCGCCGGGTATGACTTCGCGCAGGGGTTCCGCTACTCGCGCGCCCTTCCGGCCGACAAATGTCTGGTCTGGATCGTGGAGTTCAATGCAACCGCGATGCTCACCCTTGGCGATTCGACCGTGACGGCCGCCCTGCGCGCACGCGCCGAGTGCGAAGTGGATGACTTCGCGTCGCGCAGCGCGTGAAAATGGGGACATTCCTCATTTCTTTGTAACAAACGCCGGCTTCGAGCAGACACGCGCCCGCTCTCTAGTTTGTTACAAAGAAATGAGGAATGTCCCCATTTTCACTGCGGTTTGAGCCGCGGCACCCAGGCGAATCCGATCTGGAATCCGACGTCCGGCGTATTGTTGAGATTCTGCAGATTCTCGGTCACACCGAACGACACGAGACAGCAGTCGAAGCGATGACGCACGCCGAGGCTCAACTGGAATTTGTCGGCGAGTAGTTCGTCGAGATCGGTCTGCGCACGCTTGTAGACGCTCTTGCTGGCGTAACCCTGCAGGTTCATGTTTGTCCGGGCCGACATTTGCCGCTCCCAGCCGATTACGATCGTGGGAATGATCTGTGACTGATGCTCCGACGGCATGTCTTCGCCGGCGTAATACACCCCGGAGAAATCCATGTGCAGTGCATTCCGGTTACCCAGCCGTCGCACGGACATCTGCAATCCGTAGTCTGTGTTCCCGGTCGACAGCAATGGACGCGCGCCGTCGACCGGTATCTTCACCGCGGTCTCAACCGACATTTGCCAGCGCCCCGGCAACGACATGCCGCTGTACCGCAGCCCGAAAGTCGGGTCGAGAAATCCTGGACTTTGGGGTGCATCAGTGAGTACCCCTTTCGTTTTCTTGAGGTCGTAGATGAGATAAGTGCCATTTCGACCGATGGCGCGGCGACCGTAGCTGCTGAGCCCCATCAAGTCGTGGAAACCTTCGATCGTCGAATCGAGAAATCCGCCTTGATAGGAGACGGCTGTCGCGAAGAGGTAAGCGGTCCACTGGTTCGAGAACTTGTAGTGCACCGCCATGTCGAGCGTCGCGGACTCCAGGTCGAATAGATAGTTTTCGCCTGGCAGGCTGCGGATGGCGTCAATCTCGGCGGAGCCGATCTCGCGACGGCCCGAGGACTCGAGCGACGTGAGGTACTTCTCCACGTTCTCGCTCAATGCCCAGGTGTTTTGGTAACCCAGCTCGGCTTCGAAGGCGAAAGTGTGAGTCTCGATGTTCACCGCGTGCGCGGGGCGCATGTCGAGACGCAGGAAGCCGAAAGGGGTGAGGTCGCGCGAGCGAAGCATGCCGTAGAAGCGGCCTGCTTCCTCGGCATGCGTGGGAATCGCGAGTGTGACGAGCAGGCCAGCGCAAAACCGCGCTGCCCGACGACGCCATTTATTCAGCATGATGACTCCGTTCCCTCGGACGCATGATCCACAGTGGATGGGCTGGAGCAATACCCCGGAGAGGTCGGCCAGCCCTGACAAGCAACTTTTGCACCATCACGTTGCGCAGAATCCACATTGAGGCCCTCGGGCTAATCAATGAGGCATTTTTTGGTCGCACATTCACCACAACAGGCCTTTCCTTTTGCATCCCCAAGGCGTATTTATGCCAGCCAGTGAGAGGGGGGACTGGGGACGGATCCGGGCCGTGCACGCGGGCGGCCCGAGTCTCCAATGAACGGGGCGCCGTCTGGATATACCGGGCGGCGCCTTTTTCATTTGAAGGCGAAGGTAGTTGTCATTACTACGACAGATGTCATAGATTGGACCACATCTGTCGTGGAGACCTCCGATGACCGAACCGGAACGCTTTCATTCGCTCGACGCGCTGCGCGCGAGCGCCTTGCTGCTCGGCATCGCGTTGCACGCCACCATGTCGTTCCTGCCCGGGTTTCGCGAGCTCAGGTGGCCCATTTCGGACGTTGAAACCAGCACGTCAATGGGTGTGTTCTTTTACGTCGTGCACATCTTCCGCATGGCGACGTTTTTCCTCGTGGCGGGCTTCTTCGCGCGCTTGCTGTTCCAGCGCTTAGGGTCAGGCGGCTTCATCAAGAATCGGCTGCGGCGTATTGCCTTGCCGCTGCTGGCCTTCTTTCCCGTGGTCATGCCGCTCTGCATCCTGCCCATCATCTGGGCTGCCAAAAATGCCGGCATCACCGGTCCCGGGCCTGGAGCGCCTCAGAATCAAGGCTTTCCCTGGGGCCACTTCTGGTTTCTCTATCTACTGCTGGTGCTGTACGCGCTGGTGCTGATCGTGCGCACGATACTTGCTGCCGTGGATCGCCGCGGGTCGCTGCGTTCGTTCATCGATCGGCTGCTGCACATTGCGTTCTCTTTTCGCATCGCGCCGCTGCTGCTGGCCGCGCCGCTGGCCGCGCTGTTGTTCGCCACGCCCTGGTGGCTACAGTGGTCCGGGATCCCGGCTCCGCTTTATGGCTTCGTGCCCAGCTTTCCCTCGGTGGCGATCTTTGGCACCTCGGTCTTGTTTGGCTGGTGCCTGCATCGCCAGCAATCATTGTTTGAGTTTCTGCGCCGCGACTATGCGCTGTACCTCATCGTCGCCGTGCTGGCGTCTTTCGCGGCCCTCTATCTGGTCGGTGTGAGGATGAACATGACGGTCATTCCGATGTCGCCGGGAATACGTGCGGCATACGCCGGCGTATACATGCTCGCCGTCTGGTGCTGGTCGTTGGGGCTGGTCGGTGCGGCGATGGCGTGGCTGTCGGCGCCGAGCGCGCGCTGGCGCTACCTGTCGGACGCGTCGTACTGGATGTACCTGGTTCACGTCCCGATCGTCTGGGGATTGCAGGCCTGGATGATCCGATGGCCGGTGCACTGGTCAATCAAGTACGCGCTGATCCTGACGATCACCGGCGCGCTACTGCTTGCCAGCTATCACTACCTCGTGCGGTCGACGTTTCTCGGCAAATTTCTCAATGGCCGGAAATATCCGCGCGCGCTGCCGCTCGCCACGATAGCGCCGGCTATCTGATCGCCGAATAGCGATCTTCAGTGAAGCCGACGAGCAGCGTGCGGCCTCGCTCGAGGACCGGCCGCTTGATCATGGACGGCTGCTCGAGCATGAGCTTGATCGCCTTCCGTTCGTCGATGTTCTGTTTCGCATCATCCGGCAATTTCCGAAAAGTGGTGCCGGCGCGATTGAGAAGCACTTCCCACCCGACAGTCTTGGCCCACTTCTCGAGCGTGGCGCGGTCAATGCCATCTGACTTGTAGTCATGAAAGTCGTAGTCGACGCCGTGAGCTTCGAGCCAGGCCCGGGCCTTCTTCATGGTGTCGCAATTTCTAATGCCGTAGATAGTCGTTTTCATGGCGATCGACGTCCGACTACTTGTCCTTGCCTTTCAGCGCCGGTGAATTGCGCAGGTGGAGCGTGAGTCCGGCGCCGACCACGAGCACGCCCGACAGCATGACCATGGGTCCAATGAAGCCGCCGGTGTGATCCTTGAGCCAGCCGACGGCGCTCGGACCGATCGCGCCACCGAGCGCGCCCATCGAGTTGATCAATGCGATGGCTCCCGCCGCCGCGCTTCCGACGAGGAATTTTCCGGGCAACGCCCAGAACGGTCCCCGCGTGGCGTAATCGCCGACTGCCGCCACGGACAACGCCAGCATCGCCAACGCAGGCACCACCACGTATCCCACGGCGATGAAGCCAGCCGCGCCGATCAACGAAGGAATGGCCACATGCAGGAAACGCTCGCCGGTGCGGTCGGAGTTCCAGCCGACGAGGATCATGCCCAGCGCCGCGGCGATATATGGAATGGCAGTGAACACGCCGATCTCGGATTCCGAGTAGCCCGAGAGGCCCTTGACGATCGTCGGCACCCAGAACGTAAGGCCGTAACTGCCCGTCTGGCAGCAGAACATCACCACCGCGAGCAGCCACACCGTGGGATGAACCAGCGCCTGCCGAAGGCCGATGCCGTGGCGCGTGTGCGCTTCAACTCGTTCGGACTCGATGCGCGTGCTCAGCCAGTCGCGTTGCTCGGGCGCGAGCCAGCGCGCGTCGCCGGGCTTCTCTGTGAGGAACCCGAGCACCACGAACCCCAACAGCACCGCCGGCACACCTTCGACCAGGAACATCCATTGCCACCCGTGAAGACCGAGCGACTCGTCGAAGTTCTGCATGATCCAGCCGGACAGGGGCGACCCGATCACCACTGAGAGCGGGATGCCGATCATGAACCAGGATACGGCCTTGGCGCGGTGCTGACGTGGGTACCATTGGCTGAGGTAGTAGATGATGCCGGGGAGGAATCCGGCTTCGGCCACGCCTAACAGGAATCGCATGGCGTAGAAGCTGTACACGCCGGTCACGAACATCATGCCGATCGAGATGATGCCCCAGCTGATCATGATGCGCGCGATCCACAACCGCGCGCCGAAACGTGCGAGCAGCAGGTTGCTGGGTATCTCGCAGAGGCCGTAGCTCAGGAAGAAGATGCCGGCGCCGATGCCGTAGATGGTTTCGCTGAAACCCAGGTCATCGTTCATCTGCAGCTTGGCGAAGCTGACGTTGACCCGGTCCAGCCACGAGATGATGTACAGCAGCAGGAGAAAGGGAAGCACACGCCAGGTGACGCGCGCCATGGTCGAGCGTTCGAGTTCGGTCATCGCAGGAGTGTAGGGGATATGATTGCGCGGAGCTTCAGGATTGCGGGGAGTGATCATGGACCAGGCAGGGGAGTGGATCGACGTCGGCGCGGCAGAGGATTTCAAACGCGAACCATTACGCGAGGCGAAACTCGGCGAGCGGCTCGTGGCCGTATCGTTCAAAGATGGAAAGTTCGGCGTGATCTCCAACGTCTGCAATCACGTCGGCGGGCCGCTCGGCAAAGGCCGGCTCGATGGTGAATTCGTGGTCTGCCCGTGGCACCAGTACAAATTCCATCGCTGCACCGGTGAAGGAGAGCCGGGATACGAAGCGGACAAAGTCCCGGGCTACGGCGTCAAGGAAGAAAACGGCAGGTTGTTAGTCACCGCGAAGCCGACCAGCAAGCGTGGCCACTTGCCGCACGAGCCGCATCCGCTGACGCGTTCGACGGAGCGTGCGCCCGGAACCTTGCGCGTCGGCGGCATCTCCACCACCGCGATGGACGCAAAGAATCCGCGTTTCTCGACGTCCGAGCACTTGCTGGGCGTGGCGCTCGAGCACGCTGCATCCACGCTCGGCGCGGAAACGAAGCTGATCAAACTCAACGACCTCAGCTTCCGCAATTGCGAGGGCTATTACTCGAAGGCGGCGAAAGCCTGCACCTGGCCTTGTTCGGTCACCTCCATGGACAAGACCGACCAACTCGACCGGGTCTACGAGATGGCCGTGCACTGGGCGGACATCCTGCTGATTGCCACGCCGATCCGCTGGGGTGCCGCGAGTTCGCTCTACTACAAGATGGTCGAGCGCATGAACTGCATCCAGAACCAGATCACGCTGAACAACAAGGTGCTCATCCGGAACAAGGTGGCGGCGTTCATCATCACCGGCGGGCAGGACGGCATCCAGGCCGTGGCCGGCCAGATGATGGGTTTCTTCAGCGAAATCGGCTATCTACTGCCGCAGTTCCCGTTCATCGCGCACTCGCTTGGCTGGGAGTTCGAGGAGATGGAGCGCAATATGGACTTCGTGCAATCGAGCGAGAGCCTGCGCGCCGGCGCGCGCGACCTCGTGGCCCGCGCGTCGGAAATGTCGAAGTGTCTGCTCGAGCGGGAAATGACGCACGCCAGCATCGAGCGCGGCGGCAGAAAGGCGTCGCAGAACTAGGTCCGCGAACCGGCGAGCTCAGTTCACGATCGTTGCGGTGGTGAACGAAGAGTTCGTCGCGAACTCTTCTTTCCTGCGCACCTGGTTCATCATGGAAATCAACAGCTCTTCCTGCATTTCGTCGAACACACGAAGTTGTTCGGTGTCGAGCACCTCGGCGGCTCGCGCGCGCATGCGCCGGCTGTTCGCCTGGGCGGACTCGAGCTGCGCCTCGGGAGTCGCCGCATCGCTCGCAGAAAAGACCACGCCGACGCCGGTGCCGTAGCCATTCATGCCGGCGCCACGCTGGGCGGCCTCCATGTGAATCTTCTGCCGCTCATCCGCCAGCGCCGCGACGAGGGCCTCGGCCCGTTCGTCTGGCAGACGACTCGCGTCCGGAAGTCTGGTTCGCAACTGCACCACGGATTCGCGTTCCATGAGCGTGTTCTTATAGGCCTCGAATTGTTGCTGGCGATCGGCGCCCAGCAGATTCGCAATTTCCTGCGCACTGGGATCGGTCTGGTTGAGACCGCCGTCCCGTTCGTTGCAATTCGGGTCGACAGCGCAACGGGCAAACTTTTCCTGGAAATCGATTTGCTGCTGGGCGAGCAGGGTGAAAAGCCGATCGGCTTCCTCATTTGTCATTCCGATCGATTGCGCGAGGCGCGGATACATGTTGCGCATCATCATTTTCTGTTCGAGCAACATGCCCTCGCGCTGTGCCGGATCAGTGAGCATCTTCAGCGTTCGACGGCTCAGCTCGACCTGCATGTTCTTCTCGTCGGCTTCCTTGCTCTCGGCTTGGGCGAGTGGCGGCGTGAACGTCTGTTGCACGACCGGCGGTGCGGAAGGCAAGGGCAACTGAGCTTGCGGGGCAGGCGGCGTTTGCGCGATGGGACCGGCCACTGCGTGCGAACGCCCACGCTCGAGCTGCAGTTCGCGCGCGAAATACACCGTGGTGCCGGCCAAGGTTGCCGAAACCAGTGTCAGCGCGATGACGATGATGCGCATGAATCGTGTATATGCCGGCGCGATCCGCTCGTCTAGGTCAGCCATCCGTCAATGATGCGGGGCAGCACCCTGGTGGCAGGACCTGGATGGAAAACAAAGCCCCGCGGCACATCGTCCATCTCCAGGCAGTTCAAAACCTTGTCCGCATCGCCTCTCGCCACATCGACCAGCGAGGCTGCGGGATAGACGCTGAGTGAGGTCCCAACTACCAGGACCTTGTCGGCGGCAGCGACGTACTCGCACGCCTCGCTCATGAATTGCGTCTCTTCTCCGAACCAGACGATGTCGGGCCGCAGCTGCGTGCCTTCTTCGCAAAGCTGCCCGAGCTCGATAGGTGCGCCATCAATCCGGTAGCGCTGGCGAGCCGGGCCGGTGCCGCGTGCGTAAGACAATTCGCCGTGGACATGCAGCACCGTGGTCGATCCGGCGCGCTCGTGCAGCGCATCAACGTTCTGCGTGACCACGACCACCTCGTACTTTCGCTCGAGCGCGGCAATGGCGAGATGGGCCGCATTCGGCTGGGCCTTCCACGCCCTGGCACGCCTTTCGTTGTAGAACTCGAGAACGAGCGCGGGGTTTGCGCACCAACCTTCAGGGCTAGCCAGGTCCTGCCAGGAATGCTGACGCCACAATCCGGCCGCATCACGAAATGTCGGCAGGCCGCTCTCAGCGGAAAGCCCGGAGCCCGAGAGGATGACTATTTTCTCGCGCATGCCCGCGGATCCCGGCGTAGTGGAGCTTCCACCACGCTCCTCGCTAAGCTTTGGCGCGCTCGCCGAAAGACAGTGACGTCTGACGCTGCGACTGGCTCTGCGATTGGCTCTGCCCGTTCATGCGCTGCACGCCGCTGATCTCGCCCGAGGGGAAATAGATCTCGGCGAGTCGTGAATGCACATTCGAAATACGCAGCTGGATGTCGTCGATGAGCTCGTGCAGGCCGGGCTGATCGAGTGTCGCGAGCGGCGCGCGCTGTATGAACTTGGCGGCGCCGTCCAGAACTTCGAGCACACCCTCGCTGCGCGGCAAGGGTGTCAGCGAATTTTCCAGTTGCGTGAGGCAGTACAGGCACGAGCGCGGGAACTGGTCGTCGCGCAGCAGGAACTGGAGCACATCGATGCGCTTCACGCGTGTGCGCATCTTCAGCCGGTACATCTGGTAGCCGGAGAGCGACTTCAACACGCTCATCCACTGCACGGTTTCGAACGGCCGCAGCTCGGGAGTCTCCGCCGGCAGTAGTTGGGCGGAGCGTACGCCGACAATTCGGCTGGTCATGTCAGCCCGTTCGAGGTTGCGCCCCAGCGTGCTGAACGTGTG
>Ga0207643_10001776_pt1 | contig 12034 bp, 14 predicted proteins | sample KBSMisM62_FD_184313 | JGI IMG/M metagenome (GOLD analysis project Ga0207643, IMG submission 184313) | Miscanthus rhizosphere microbial communities from Kellogg Biological Station, Michigan, USA - KBS Miscanthus M6-2 (SPAdes) (version 2) | ecosystem: Host-associated > Plants > Roots >...
CCCGGGGCCGGCCGTAGACCGAAAACCGTGAACTGTTTACGCCGGCGGCCCTCAGGGCCGCCGCATCTGGTATATTCCCTGCGCTACCCCGCCATGCCTCTACCGGACGTGCGCACATGTGGAACTGGCTCAAGCGGCTCTTCCCCGAGAACATTTTCGCGCGACGAATCGATCCGAGCGCCGAGCGGCGTCTTCGGCTCGCGCAGGCGCGCGCGGAAGAGTCGATCATTCGTGCGCACGTCGATAACGCGCTGATGTTCGTGGACACGCTCGCGGAGGACCTGACCTTCGATCGAGCCATCGACTCGTACATCCGGCAGATGGCGATCCCCGAGCCCCTCGCGAGCACCGTCGCGACGCGCACGCTCGTCGTCCTCGGCCAGGATCTGGTCCCGTATCGCCGGCGCTCGCGTGAAGAGGGTACGCCGACCCCCGACGAGTCGCGCCCGGCACTGCGCCTGAACGAGGCGGCCGACGCCAGACGAGGGGTGAAGAGGGCCTGAGCCCCGGTGGGGAGTGGGGAGTTCGCGACCTCGGGATGCATGACGTCCCGGGGTCGTTGCTTTACCCCTCACCCCCCACTCCCCACCCGAGACTGTTCCCAGCCCACTCCACCTCTCGCGCGATCCCGGCCACGATCCCCTCCCGCCGGAACTCCTCCGGCAGCACGTCCCACGTGTACGTCTCCACCTCGAAGTGCTCGCTCACGTCGCCCTCGCGCACGAGACGCAGCAGCTCGGCGACGTACTCCTGAGTCCCCTCGAACGCGCCGTAGCGCTCGCGGAACACGGGAACGTGGAAGTGGACCCGCCACTCGCGCGTGCCCTGCCCCTTTGCCGCCCGGGCTGCGGCGAGCGCCTGTGGCAGGTCGAGATGGCGAATCAGCCTGCCGTCCGCGCGACGCTCGACGACCTGATGCAGGTAGACGTCGTCGGCGAACGCGCCGAGCGCGTCGAGCGTGGCGTCGTCGCCGTCGCGCAGCACCACGCGGAGGCCCGCGGTCACCTGCACCTTCGGCACGCGGATCTCCGCCGCGCGCAGCGCCTCGAGCACCTTCGCGGGCTCCTCGAACTCGACCGCCATGTGGCACGCGTCGAGACAGACGCCGAGGTGCTCACGGATCGCCGTCGCCGCCGCGACGCGCGTCAGCCCCGTCGAGCTCGACACCCATTCCACGGCTTCGGCCGAGAACAGATAGCGCTCGAAGAAATCCACCGCCTGGGCGATGGTCTCGAGGAAGCAGCACGGCTCCGGCTCGAGCGCGAGCGCCACTCGGCGGCCGGTCGTCGCGCGGAGCCTGACGAGGTGCCCGACGTGATCGAGGAGCGCCTGCGCCATCCGCGCCCGATCAGCGTCGCCATGGACCCGGGGCGCGAACGCGCCCGGCACCGTGCTGATCGTTCCCTCGACCCCCTCCGGAAGGAGCGCGGCCAGAATGTCGGCCAGCTGATCGGTATACGCCAGCCGCTCCGGGTCCAGCCAGTCGGGAAGGTAGACCTGCTCCTTCACCGGCCGGCCGTGAAACGGGCCGTACGGGAACCCATTGATCGTGAACACGTACAGGTCGTGGGCGCTGAGGAACGCGCGGAGCTCGTCGAGGGCCTCCGGCGTGGCCAGCGTGCGCGCCGACTCCGCCGAAAGCCGCAGTCCGACGCCGAACGGCCGCCCCGGCGCCACGCGCTCGCGGACGGGCACCAGGTAGCGCTCCAGGTTCGCCCGGACTTCGGGCCAGCTCTCGCCCGGATGGATGTTGGTGCAGTAGCTGAGGTGCACGGTGGTGGAGTGCGCGCGCATCGCCGATGCAGCGCGGTGGTTGGGAGCGGGCCGCGGATCGGCGCGCGACGGAAGATCGCCACTGCGCGGCACGCTGTCAGGCCGTCCCCGACGCGTGCGGCCAGCTGATCCGGAGCCTGGTACGTAGACTAGATTGACATCGTGGATACGGTCGCGACGCGACCCCCCAGCCGACCGCCAGTTTTTTCAGGAGGGCTCTCGTGCAGCCCGGAGTGATCCCCTCGCCGAAGACGGGCCGAGAGCTCGTCGACGAGTACTTCATCGAGAATCGGAACCGCCTGCTCGAGATCGCGGCGTTCCTCGATCGGCTCGATCGCACCGACGCCTCGCTCGTCGATCACGACTTTCGCGTCCGCGCGTTCCGCGATGCCGTCAAACTCCTCGAGTCGCGTCCCGCCGCGGGTGAGCCGCAGACGCGCGTCGAGCGTATCCAGCACCTGATGAGCGACCCGACCACCGAGCCGCTCGAGAAGCTCGACACGAAGAGCGCGCGCGGCGCCTACGACCGCTGGCAGCTGGGGGTGGCCTGATGCGCTACGTCGACCTGCATGCGCACATGGTCTCGCGCACGACCGACGACTACGTGCAGATGGCGCTCACCGGCTGCGTCGCCGTCACCGAGCCTGCCTTCTGGGCCGGCTGGGATCGCAGCTCCGCCGACGGCTTCGAGGATTACTTCCGTCATCTCACCGACTTCGAGCCGAAGCGCGCGGCGGTGTACGGCATTCGCCACTTCGCCTGGCTTTGCCTCAACCCGAAGGAAGGCGAGGACCGCGACCTCGCGCGCGAGGTGCTGCGGCGCATCCCGCGCTTCCTCTCCTCGCCGACCGTGCTGGGGATCGGCGAGATCGGGCTCAATCGGATCACGCGCAACGAGATCGCGACCTTCCGCGACCACGTCGAGCTCGCGCTCGAGCACGAGCAGCTCATCCACATCCACACGCCGCACCTCGAGGACAAGTACAAGGGGACGCGCGCGATCGTCGACATTCTCACGGAGTACGACCGCATCGAGCCGTCGCGCGTGATGATCGACCATGCGGAAGAGCACACCCTGCCGATGATCCTCGAGAACGGGTTCTGGACGGGGCTCACGCTCTATCCGCAGACGAAGGTGAGTCCGGAGCGTGCGATCGACATGTTCGAGCGCTACGGCACCGACCGCATCTGCGTCGCGTCGGCGTGCGACTGGGGGCCGAGCCTCCCCGACGCCGTGCCGCACTTCGCGCTGGCCATGCGCCGCCGAGGACACGACGCCGCGCTGATCGACAGCATCATCTACGGCAATCCGATCGCCTTCCTCGGCCAGTCGCCGAAGTTCACGCTCGGCACGACTCCCCGGGACGGGGAGTCGGCGGCGACAGTGTCGCCGCGTAATCCCACGGCCGCGAAGTCGTCCGCAGGGGGGGTCGCCGCGGCGTGAGGCGCACGGTCGTCCTGCTCGTCGTCGGCCTGACGAGTGATCTGATCGGCGAGGACACGCCGTACCTGCGCAACTTCGCCGCGCGCGGCGGGCGGCGATCGCTCCGCACGGTGCTCCCCGCCGTGACCTGCTCGGTGCACGCGACGTTCACCACCGGGCTGCTGCCGCGCGACCACGGCGCCGTCGCCAACGGCTGGCTGTTCCGCGACACCTCCGAGGTGCGTCTCTGGCAGCAGTCGAACCACCTCGTCGCCGGCGAGAAGATCTGGGACGCGGCGCGCCGCGCCGACCCGGCCTTCACCTGCGCGCAGCTCTTCTGGTGGTACAACATGTACAGCGGCGCGGACTACACGGTCACGCCGAGGCCGATGTATCCCGCCGACGGCCGCAAGGTCCCCGACGTGTACACGCAGCCGATGCCGCTGCGCGACGAGCTCAATGCGAAGCTCGGCGTCTTCCCGCTGTTCAACTACTGGGGACCGCGCGCCGACATCACGACGTCGCGCTGGATCGCCGACTGCACGAAGCACATCTACGACACGCGGCATCCGTCGCTCACGCTCGTCTATCTTCCGCATCTCGACTACAACCTGCAGCGGCTCGGGCCCGGTGATCCGAAGCTCGCGAGCGACCTCCGCGCGATCGACGCGATCTGTGGAGAGCTGATCGAGCATGCGGAGAAGGACGGTGCCCGCGTCGTCGTGCTCTCCGAGTACGGCATCACGCGCGTCTCGGGCCCCGTGCACGTCAACCGCGTGTTGCGCGAGGCAGGACTGATCGAGACGCGCTCCGAGCTCGGGCGCGACATGCTCGACGCGGGAGCCTCCGAGGCGTTCGCGATGGCCGATCATCAGATCGCGCACGTGTACGTGAAGCGGCGCGAGCGCATCCCCGAGGTGAAGGCTCTGCTCGAGCGCCTGGACGGCGTGGAGACGGTGCTCGACGAGGAGGGGAAGCGCGCGAATGGGCTCGACCATCCGCGCTCCGGGGAGCTCGTCGCCATCTCGGCCGCCGACCGCTGGTTCACCTACTACTACTGGCTCGACGACGACCGCGCGCCGGACTACGCGCGCACGGTGGACATCCATCGCAAGCCGGGCTACGACCCGGTCGAGCTGTTCATGGATCCGTCGATCAAGTTCCCGGTGCTCAAGGTCGGGAGCGTGCTCGCGAAGCGGAAGCTGCTCGGATCGCGCGCCCTGCTCGACGTCATCCCGCTCGATGCAACCCTGGTGAAGGGCTCGCACGGCCGTCTCACCGACGATCCACTCCAGGGCCCGGTGTTCATCTCCGGCGACCCGGATCTCGTTCCGCATGGGCAGGTGGCCGCCACCGGCGTCAAGGAGCTGCTGCTCGAGCAGCTGTTCAGCGGCTCGGGCGCGAACGCGGGAGCGAGCGAGAGGGCGCGTGCCCGCTGACGCGCCGGCGCGGCAGCCGCGGGTCGCGCCGCGCCGGCGCTCGCGAATCGCGCTGCCAGACCCGCGCGCGGCGCTGCTCCCCTATCTCCGCCTCGTTCGCGCTCCCGCCGTATTCTCGGCGCTGGGCGATCCGATCGCCGGTCTGCTGCTCGACGACGGCGACTTCTCCTCCGAGCAGGCGTCGCGGCTCTCGGCGGCGTCGGCGATGCTCTATCTCGCCGGCATGGCGCTGAACGATCTCGCCGACCGCGAGGAGGACGCGCGCGATCGTCCCGAGCGACCGATCCCGTCGGGCGCCGTGTCGCCGCGCGCGGCCGCACTCATCGGCGGCTCGCTGCTGCTCGGCGGCGTGCTCGCGGCGCGGCGCGGCGGTGCGCGGTGGACCGGACCCGCGTTGGCGGCGATGATCGTCGCGTACGATTTCCAGCTCAAGCGCTCGGCGATGCTCGGACCGGTGGCGATGGGCGCGTGTCGCGCGCTCTCCCTGCTCATGGGCGTGGAGGCGTCGCACGGCGTAGTGACGCGCCGCGGCACCGAGGGCGCGCTGCAGCTCGGCGCGTACGTCGCGGGCCTGACGATGATCGCGCGCGGCGAGACCGGCGCGGCGCGCACGAGAGAGCTGCGCGCCGGTGCGGGACTCGTCGCCGGAGCGCTGCTCGCCACGGCGGTGCGCGGCGGACCAGCGTCGCTCGCCTGGTCGGCCGCGACCGCCGCCCTCGCCGGCCCGACCGTGCGTCGCGCCATCGTGCAGCCGAGCCCTCGCACCGTCGGACCCGCGGTCGGTGCGCTGATTCGCGCCATCCCCGCGCTCGACGGCGGCATCGCCGGCGCCAGTGGTCCCGCACCGGCGATGCTGTTCCTCTCGATGCTCGGTCTCACACGCTGGGGCCGCACGCTCATCCCGATCACGTAGCGGTGGCGATGGTGGGACGTGCCGTCACCCACCACGCCCCACCCCCCACCTCCACCCTGGTTTTGTGAAACTCTGGATCGCCGGTGCCCGCGGCTCCATCGCCACCACTCTCGCCGTCGGCGTGCTCGCCGCGCAGCGTGGGTTCGTTCCGCTCGAGGGGCTGCTCACGGAGACCGAAGCGTTCCTCGCCCTCGGGTTGGCAACGCTCGCCGGCCTCGAGATCGGCGGCTGCGATCTCGCACCCGGCACGCTCGCCCAGTCGACGCACGCCACGCTCGCCGGCGTCGGCACTTTCCCCGTGGCGATGATCGACGCGCTGATGCCCGACCTGGAGCGGATCGCGATCACGCGCGGCATCCTGCGCGGAGGCGGCGCGGCGATCGACGCGCTGGCGGGCGAGGAGCGCGCCGCCACCGCATCGGGCAGCGCGCGTCAGGCGATCGACCGGCTCGTCGCCGACATCCGCGCTTTCGCGCGCGGCGAGCCCACCGTCGTCGTCAACGTCACCTCCACCGAGCCAGCCCCCGCGGCGGCACTCATGGACTGGGACGCCGCGGCGCTGCGACGCGCGGTGGACGACGACGATCCCCGCATCCCGGCGTCGTGCCTGTACGCGCTCGCCGCGATCGAGGCGGGCTGCCCGCACGCGAACTTCACTCCGTCCGCCGGCGCGTCGCTGCCAGGGGTGGCGGAGATCGCGCGCGCCGCCGGCGTCCCGCTCGCCGGGCGCGACGGCAAGACGGGCGAGACGCTGCTCAAGACCGCGCTCGCGCCGATGTTTCCGATTCGCGCGCTCACCGTGGAGGGGTGGTACGGCACCAACATCCTCGGCAACACCGACGGGCTCGTGCTCGCCGATCCGGAGAACAAGGCGAGCAAGATCACGTCGAAGAAGGGCGTGCTCGAGGGAATCCTCGGCTACCCCACCGAGGGTGACGTGCGCATCGACTACTTCAAGCCGCTCGCCGACCACAAGGTCGCGTGGAACTTCATCCAGTTCCGCGGCTGGGGTGGCCACCGCATGCGCATGCAGTTCACCTGGGAGGGCACCGACTCCGTGCTGGCCGCGCCGCTCGTGATCGACATCGCGCGCCTCGCGCTGCTCGCGCAGCAGCGCGGCGAGTCAGGCCCGATCGGACCGCTCGGGCTGTTCTTCAAGACCCCCGAGGGATCGAGCGAGATGAACCTCTACAAGCAGTACGACGCCTTGCTTCGCTGGGCGACCGCGGCGCCCGCCTCGCGCTGATGACGGCGCGCGCCTTCCGGCTGGGCTACAACACGAACGGCTTCGCGCATCACCGGCTCGACGACGCGCTGCACGTCATCGCCGAGCTGGGCTACCGCGCCGTCGCGCTCACACCGGACGCCAATCACCTTCCGCCGTATCACACGTCGGACGCGCAGCTCCGCACGACGCGCGCGCTGCTCGAGCAGCTCGATCTCGCCGTGGTCGTCGAGACGGGCGCGCGCTACGTCCTCGATCCGCGGCGCAAGCACAAGCCCACGCTCGTCGACGCCGACGCGACGGAGCGCGCGCGGCGGCTCGACTTCCTCGTGCGGTGCGCCGAGATCGCCGTCGCGCTCGGCGGGGATACGATCTCGCTCTGGTCGGGAATTCCCGCCGCCGACGTGACGAACGACGACGCATGGCGCTTCCTCGCCGAGGGCGTCGTGGCGCTGCACGAGCGCGTGACGCCGCTCGGCGTGCGCATCGCCTTCGAGCCAGAGCCCGGCATGCTGGTGCAGTCGCTCGCCGACTGGGAGCGGCTGCGCGAGAAGACGTCGCTCTCCACGCTCGGCCTCACCCTCGACGTCGGCCACGTCCCCTGCACCGAGCGCATCACCGCGGGCGAGGCGATCCGCCGCTACGCCGCCGCGCTGCGCACCGTCCATCTCGACGACACGCGCAACGGCGTGCACGAACACCTGCAGATCGGCGACGGCGACCTCGATTGGGCGGATATCATGGGAGCGCTCGACGAAGCCGGCTTCGATGGAATCGCTTCGGTGGAGCTGTCGAGGCACTCGCATGCGGCGCCGGAAGCGGCGCGAGCGGCGCTCGCCGCGCTCGCCGCGCTCGCCGCGCGCAGCGCTGGCGGGTGAGTGGGTTGGTTGGAGGATGAGATGGTGAGGAACGGCCTCGGGAAGCTCCTGCCTCCCGAGGCCGTTCCTCACGATCTCACGATCTCAAATCTCACGATCTCACGCCCTCACCCTCCAACCAACCAACTCACTGCTTCTCCTGTCCAATCGCCCTCATCGCCACCTCCCCCGTGTTCCTGATCCCCGCGCCGAACGAGCCCTCGCGGAGCGACTCGGCGACCTCGGATGCGCGCTCCTGAAGCGCCGAGAGCTCGCGGAGGTCGAGCCAGCTCAGGATGAACAGGATCGTCGCCAGGATCGCCGAGATCACGCACCACTGGCAGATCGCGTGGATGACGAACAGCTCGAGGTACGTGAGCCAGAGCGAGAAGACGAGACCGAATCCCGTCACGCCGAGGAGGATCTCCGACAGGCGGCGCGAGTCCGCGAGCTGGCCGGTGAGTCCCGCGATCGCGAGACCCAGCACGAAGATGTAGTACGCGACCCCCCACGCGCCGACCGGGAATCCGAGGAACGTCGCCCACTTCGACGTCTGCACCGTCTCGCACGAGCCGACCGCGCACGCGAGCGTGCCGATGTACCCCAGCTTGTACATCGTGAGGTACGACGCGACGAAGACACCGGCGAGCGCGACGAGCGCCACCAGCATGCGCTTGTTCATCGCGTGCCGGCCTTGGACGACTTGCCGCTGTCCGTCGCGCGTGCGGCCGGAGCCGCGGCGCCCTTGGCCGTGTCGCCGAGGATCTTCGACTTGGTCGTGTCGGTGGCCGCGGGCGCCTTCGCCAGCTCGTCGTCGACGAGCTTCTTGAACGTGTCGTACGGGATCGCGCCCGGCACCATCTTGCCGCCGATGACGAACGTCGGCGTCTGATTCACCCCCCGCCGCTCGGCTTCCTGCAGATGCGACTGCACCTTCGCGCGGTGCTTGTCCGACTTCATGCAGTCGTCGTACTTCGACATGTCGACCCCGACGTCCTTCGCCAGACCCGCCAGCACGCCGCGCGGCCGGCTGGTCGCCTCGCCGTTCCAGCGGTCCTGGTTCTGGAAGATCGCGTCGTGCAATTCCCAGAACTTGCCCTGGTCGTTGGCGCAGGCAGCGGCGAGCGACGCGTCCCACGTATTGCGGTGCATCGGCAGTGGATAGTCGATGTAGCGCATCCGGATCTTTCCGGTGTTCACGAGGTTCGTCCGGACGTCGGGCTCCGTGACGGTCGCGAACTGCCCGCAGCCCGGACACTCGAAGTCGGCGAACTCCACTACCTCCACCGGCGCCGTCGGGCTGCCGAGCAGGTAGCCCTCGGCCTTCATCGGCGGGAGGTTCGGGTCGATCGTGGTGGCCGTCACCTTCGGGCGGCTCGCGAGGTAGCCGAGCAGGCCGATCCCGAGCACGACGGCCACGCCGAGCGCGAGCCAGAAGCCGCGACCCGGTCCGCCGCGCTTGGCGGAATTCACCACTCCGGGGCGTCGTCCCCGTCCTCCGTCCACTCGGTGCTTTGCCATGTGTTCCCTTGCTCCGCCTGCTGGATGGCGTCGTTGACGATGCGGCGATTGTCCGCCACTTCGGGGGTGTCGTAGGTCGCGCGAACCTCGTAATGAAACAGCTCGCTTCGCGCCTCGCCCAGCAACTTGGTCAGCTCGCTCGCGTTCGCCAGAAGGCGCCCCTGCTCGTCGAGCTCCCGGATGCGCTCGGCGAGCGCCCGGAGAATCTCCTCGAGGTTACGGGCGCGCCCGTCGTCGTACGTCTGCTCGGACATGCTGGGGACTGCGCGGGTTCGGAGGTTCGGGGGTTCGGAGGCTCGGACGTACTTCGATAGGCCGGCCACTTCGCGCAGTTGCGAACCCGCGAACCCGCGAACCCCCGCACAGGAAGCTACCGGTTTCGACCTCTCACAAGCAATCGACGCGCGAGCCGCGAGTGCATCACGCGGCACGGCGCGAGGCGTGCATTGGCGGTGCCAGCCTTGACCTGCCGGCCGCGTCTGATGAGCATGCGGTCGGCAGACGGGCGCGGCCGCCCACATCTGCTCCGACACCCGAACGGGGAGGAAGGTCCAATCGACGCCGATCTGCTGCGCATTCCCGTCGGACCCGGGGCGATGCACGTCGAGCGCTACGGCCACGGCGGCGCGCCCATCGTCCTGATTCACGGCTTCGGCACGTCGAGCTTCCTCTGGCGCAACATCGCCCCGGAGATCGCGCTGGCCAATCGCACCGCGTTCGCGATCGACCTGTTCGGCTACGGCGAGTCCGACCGGCCTTTCGACGCGGACTTCGGCATCGCCGCGCAGGCCGAGCTCGTCGACCGCGCCCTCACCGCGCTTCGGCTCCCCAAGGCGACCGTGGTCGGGGTCGATCTCGGTGGCGCCGTCGCGCTTCGCCTCGCGTCGAGCCGGCCGGAGCGCGTCGAGCGGCTGCTGCTGATCAATCCGATCGCCCTCGACGAGATCCCGGCCGGCGACATCACCGAGCTGCAGCGCAACACGGCGCGATTCGCCTTCCGCGCCTCGCGCGGCATCCTCGGCGCGGCACCGATCCTCGGTGAGGTGCTGCGACGCAGCGTGGCCAACGAGGCGCACATGCCGGACAAGCTCGTGGCACGATATCTGGCACCTTATGTGGGCGAAGAGGGTTTAAATCATCTCCTGCTCCTCGCGCGGTCGATCGACGACGAGGACATGGAGGACGCGGAGCTCGGCTCGCTTCCGCAGCCGGCGTTGATCCTCTGGGGTGACCAGGACCCGTGGGTGGGTCCGCGCTTCGCCGATCGCCTCGCCGACGCGATCCCGGGAAGCCGGCTCGTGCGACTTCCGGGAGTGGGTCGTCTCGTCCCAGAGGAGGTTCCGGAGACAGTGGTCTCGGTGTTGCTCGAGTTCATCGGCGCGGCGGCGCTGCACGGCTGAGGGCTCGCTCGAGAAAAGTACGGATCGCAACTGTGATCGAGCCCACCATCCGGTTATATTTGTTGGACTTCAACCCTTTCACTCACTACATGGCCAAACAGCAGAGAAATTCCGGGGCCCGTCGGTACGCCGGCCCCACCGAGCCTTCGCCCTTCGAGCAGGCCCGCGACGAGCTCTTCCAGCACATCATGCGTTGCGGTGTCGTCGGTGCGGCTCCCGAGCACGTCGAGGAGTGGTTCGCTGAGACGATCAAGTACATGACGGAGCGGTTCCCCGAACTGAGCGAAGCACAGATCGAGGAGCTGAAGACCTTGGGACTGCGCTTCGCGCAGCCGCCGAAGTCGCGGTCCGAGAGCAACGCGGCTTCCGCCGCCTGAGCCCCGCCGACTCCTGAAGGATACGACGCGCCCCCGGATCACACGGGGGCGTTTGCGTATCCGCCGCCCTCAGCGCGCGCTGGGGCCGCTCCAGCGCATGCCCACGCCGCCGCGAACGCCACCGCCGAGCCCGATCTGCAGCGACGGCGAGAGTCCACCGCGCGAGCGGCGACCTTCGAGATCGAGCGCCGCGAGGAGTCGCGGACGCACCCGGTCTCCCGGATCGGCGCGCAGGCTCACGCCGGCGCCGGCCGAGAAGCCCCAGCGCGACTGGCGAAACGGATCGAACAGGAAGCGCGCGAGCACGTCGAGACGTCCCGCCGCCCGCGGCGAATCGTCACCGTCGATCGTCGCACCCGCGCCCGCGAGCACGCCGATGCGTACGTAGGTACCGGTCGGAATCTGCACGCCGGCGGCGCCCTGCACCGAGGTCGGGTTCGTGCCGATCACGTCGATCCGCAGCTCGGGAGCGACGGCGACGTGCTGTTGTGCGTGCGCGGGTGCGGACGCGAGGGCGAGCAGCGCGATCGCTGCGAGCAGCGCACCGCCCACGCGGCGCGCGGTCACCGAGCGCGCGCGCGCCAGAGTGCCAGCGTGTAGTCGGCGATCGACAGCACCGACGTCACACCGACCAGCAGGATGAGCCACGGCGCGAGCACGGGGGCGACGAGCAGCGCCACGAGCGTGATCAGCTGCAGCACGGTCACGACCTTCCCCGACGCGCGCGCCTGGAACGTCACCTTGCGCAACCACGGGATCACGCGCGCGACGAGGAACCCGACCGCGGTCGCCAGGTCTCGCAAGATCATCACGAAGTAGCCGCCCGTGCCGAGCCGGCCCGAGAACAGCATCGCGGCGACGACGGTGAGCACGAAGAAGCGGTCGGCGATCGCGTCGATCATCGCCCCCCATCGCGACGTCGCCTTCACGCGGCGCGCCAGCCAGCCGTCGAGAAAGTCGGTGAACGCCGCGGCGCCGATGATGCCGACCTGCATCTCCGTCGCGCTCGACGCGACGAACCCCGCCGCGAGCGCGACTCGCGAGGCGGAGATGAGGTTGGGGATCGTGCCGAGCGTGCGTCGTGGGGTCATGGCCGTGAATGATAC
>Ga0207643_10001777_pt1 | contig 12034 bp, 10 predicted proteins | sample KBSMisM62_FD_184313 | JGI IMG/M metagenome (GOLD analysis project Ga0207643, IMG submission 184313) | Miscanthus rhizosphere microbial communities from Kellogg Biological Station, Michigan, USA - KBS Miscanthus M6-2 (SPAdes) (version 2) | ecosystem: Host-associated > Plants > Roots >...
TATGAAAGGTCATTTGTTCCTCTGTGCTTCTTGTGACGGGGGAACTTCTCTTGGAACGAACGCTTGACCCATCCGCTACCGCGGACGGTACTGACCGCTTCCAAGTGTGATGTCTTTACTTTGGCTCAGAACTCCAGCTTCACGGAGAACCTCAGTGCGCGAGCTCCGCCGAAACTGTAGAACGAGGGAAAACCTCCGCTTGAAAGACTGCGACCAAGCATCGCTGTCGACTGTCCGAATGCCAGCGTCTGATTCCCGGTAACCAGGTCGTTCCCGAGCGGATCTTCGAAGTTCGCGATGTTGAAGACGTTGAACGCGTCTGCCTGCACTCGCAAGGCGAGTTGCTCACTGAGGCTGAACTTTCTGCGCAAGGCGAGGTCAACCTGGTAAAGCGGAAAGCCGCGCAGACTATTTCGAGACAAGTTACCCTGCTGCAAATCGGAGGGAACGAGGAACGCCGTGGGGTTGATCCTTCGGCCTCCCGCAACTGCCGGATCAGAGACGTACAACAAAGCGCCATCGACGACATTCGGCCGCAGATATGCCACACCGAATGAAGTCGGAATCAGGTACACGACGTTCAGAGGTTTTGCTGAGCGCGCATTGAAGATCGAATCGACTGCCCAGTTGCGCAGGAGTTTGTTTCCGATGCCTTTTGACACCGGCGAGGGTAAGTCATAGTTGAGATAGCCGGTGAGTTGATGCCGGATGTCGAAGTCGGATGGACCACGATCGGCTTCGGGATTCAGGCTCGCTATTATCGCCCGGCGCGTCGAATCATCACTCACGTTGTCAAAAGATCGAGCAAGCGTGTAGAAAACGAGCGCCCCAAGTCGATCGCGCTGCCGTCGTTCGAATCTGATTTGCAGCGCGTCGTAATCGGAGTTGCCGCGGTTAGTCGTCAGTCTGAGGAAACTGAAATCCGGGTTCTGGTCCAGGAGAGTCGCCGTGTGCAGCAGTCTCTTTCCTGACGAACCGAGATAAGTGGCGGAGAGCGTCTGCAATCCGAGGCTCTGTTCCAACGTCACATTCCAATTGATGATGTATGGAAGCTTCAGATGCGGATCGTAAGCGAGCAGAGGTAAACCGGAAGAGCCGGAGACAAAAGGAATGGAGTTCGCGAATATGTCGCCGGAGCGATCCTGGCCCAGGTCGTAGAGAATTCCGACGCCGCCGCGCAACACCAATTCACGACCGGACTTGTCTGAGAGGTGGTAAGCAGCTCCGGCACGTGGCGCAAAGTTGAGGAAAGTTGTTTTCCATAGTGAGCTAGCCGGCACCGCTAGTTTGAGTGTGGTGGGATCGTTTACCTGATCTACTGCGAATGGTTGCAGATCGTTGGTTGACGGCGGAGGCGCCAGTTCCCAGCGCAGGCCGTATGTCAGCGTCAGGCGTGAAGTTTGTCTCCACTCGTCCTGTGCAAACAAAGAGAGGCTTTGAAACACCGGATTCTGAGAATCAACGAAGCTCAGATGATTTGCGCGCAGCGGAACCCCGTTAAGCGCCTGGGCCACGCCGTCGAAGAGTGTATTCTCCTCAGAAGGTCGCAGCCCAAGGCGCGGGGAGAGTCGACGGTAATCACCGCCGAACTTGAACGAGTGATCGCCTCTGAGAATTGAGCTCGATCCAACCACGTTGAATTGCCGTTGCAGATTTGATTGCTCGTCGCCCGCCATCCAGGCGGCATTCCTTGAATTGAGATCGAAAGTGAATGACGAAGCAGGGAAGAAGCCGGCCGGTCGAGCTCCGCCAAATTCATCAAGCACGTAAGATCCATTAACGCTCAAGCGACTATAGTTCGCGCGTAATTCAAAGATCGTCGTCGACGACAGCGTGTGACTGAGCGAGCCCGTGATTGTTTGTGAGCGGCTGTGAATTCGATTTGTAGTGTTGAGTGAGAAACCGCCTGCCCCGCGTTGAGTTGCACTTGAATCTGCAAAGCTATACCGACCGACGAGGCTTGTCCTGTCCGTGAGCACGTGATCGAGTCGGAAACTGCCGGCGTTGTGACGCGCAGGATTTGCAAAACTGCTCGCAAACTCCGCAAAGCCGTCGGCTCGCGAAGCGCCATTTGGAACCGGAAACGCGTCGAAGAATGAACGTAACGCAGCCAGCGCCGCGGCGCGCGCAGTAAGTGAAGGAACGTCAGTGATACCGACCATCGGCTGGCGCAAACGCAATCCTTCGTACGACGCAAAGAAGAACGTGTGATCCCGCTTGATTGGACCACCAAACGTCCCGCCAAAAGTATTCAAGCTCTTCTGAGGCTGTTTGAGACTACGACTGTTCGCGAACCAATCGCTGGCATCCAGCGCATCGTTACCGAAGAAGTGAAATAGAGAACCATGAAACTCATTCGTTCCCGCGCGCGTGATGACTTCCATTTGCGCGCCCGCGACGCGACCGTATTCCGGTGCATTTACGTGTGTTTGAATCTTAACTTCCTGGGTAGCGCTGAGCGTGGCTAAGCCATTTGCTCCTCCGCTCGCCGTCAATGCCGGCATGTTGCCCGCTGCTGATGGACCAGGACTTTCACCACCGGGCGTGATGCCGAAGTTTGCACTGACGCCGTCGACAACAAAACTGTTAGAGCTCGAGCGTTGACCATTGGCCACCCCATATCTGTCCTGGAAAGTATTTGTCGTCGAGTTTGTACTGGGGTCGACAATGCCAGGGGCCAAGGTCAGCAGCGTCGCAAAGCTTCTTCCCTGAATTGGCAAGTCCTGTACTAAGCGTGTCGTGATGGTATTGCCCAGAGTACTGCTGGTTGAGTTAGCAGCTTCGCCCGTAACCATCACGGTTGCCGAGATGCCAGGAGGGTACGCCGGTACGTCGACACGTTTTGGATCCTCGGTTCCTGTAAACACCACCTCGTCAATCGCGACGAACGAGGTGTACTGCGTCATCAACTTGAAATCCAAACCGAGCCTCGTGATCTCTTCTTGTTTCTCATTCTGGCCCGGCTGCTCGCTCGTGAGATCGTCAATGCGGCGTCGCGCCCAGAGCGTCGCCAGCACGTCGTGCTCAGTTTGCCTTTCCGGCAGCTCGACGGGGATCTCGCGCAGGAAGTCCTGGCCCGCCAGCTTTCCTTTCAAACGAATCACTCCTTTACCGCTACCGTTATACCGGCCTGAAAGTATCAGCGGCTTCGCGCCAAAAAGATCCGGAACGCGTTTTGGATAAACGTCACTAATAGGAAGCCCGGACCAATCGATCGAGATGTCGGTTAACAACGGATTGCGAACACGTTCATTAAATCGCTGCGCTGCGGCTGACGTATCGCCGGTTTCGGAAACGTAATCGACTTCGCCGCGCCCATACTCAGCCATCTTGTCGAGCAGGTATCGATTCGGAGCATCACTAAATCCCATCGCGAAGATGCGCGCATTCGAATACTTCTTTACCGCTGCGAGAATCTCTTCGTCGTTGTAGACATGACCGTCAGTCATAAAACAAACGATGCGCACGTGTTGTTGGGAGTCTGAGGGCTCCAAAGCAGCTCTGATCGCCTTCATCATTTCCGTCCCGCCTTCACTCTTATGATCGGCGAGAAACTTCTTTGCCTGGCGCAGGTTCTCAGGAGTAGCGAGCACGGGTTCTGGAAAGAGGATCTTGGTTTCGCCGGCGAAAGTAATCAGGTTGAAGGTGTCGTGCGGATAGAGATTGTTGAGCGCGAGTTTCATGGTCTCCCTGGCTTTTTCGAGCGGAAAGCCGTTCATCGAACCAGACGTATCGAGCACAAACACCAACTCTTTCGGCATGACATCTTCGGCGGCGACGCGCTGGGGTGGCTGTAAGATGAGAGTGAAGAAGCCACCCCTTTCGGAGCGATGGGTAAGGACGGCATCGTTGATAGCGGGACCAGCAACACGATAAGTCAGCATGAAATCTTTGTTTGGAATGGTGGCGCGATCTTTGAGCCGTACAACTGCACGCTGCTCGTTGATCTGCTGCACTTCGGTTTCGTGAGAGTCAGAGTTAACTCCAACGATCGGCACACCAGCATCCAAATCGATTTCGAGTGAGATATCGTGACCGGCACGCACTCCGGGCGCGCTTGGAGGGGAAATACGGGAGGCGTCAGTTACTTCACTGGTATCAGGGACGTAGCGCGGAGCAACAACCATCGGAAACGACCATTTGTAAGTACCATCCTCATATTTCAGAGTTTCGACGTAACTAATGATGATACGAATACGTTGGCCCGGGAGAATGTTGGCCACTTGCTGCGTGAAGATGTTGGGTTTCTTCTGATCGAGCAGGCTTGCAACTTTTCCGAGTTGTTTGGCGGCGGCGTAGGTGCTCTGTGCGTCTTCACGGCGCATTATCTTTCCTTTGATGATGCGGTCTCCGATCAGCATCGTCATGTCGTCGACGGCAGCTGCTTGTGGTAAAGGAAATGTGTAGACCGCTTCGATCTTTTCGGTGAAGTTGTTTTCGAAATCCTGTGTGACGGTAACGCGTGAAAGAAACCCGCTAACCTGTGCTTTGACTTCGGTGTGTTTCAGCGGGCACTCACCGGTTGGCTTGCCGTCTTTATCGACTGCCTGAAGTTCACCTTTAGTTTGTGAGTGGACATTGCTGAACATCACCAGGACAGCGAATATCGAAATAGCACCGAGTGTGGTCCACTTACGAATTGATCGACGACGCATAGATCCTTCCTTTGTCGCAGGCACACATGGGCGTAATGCTGGCGCACAGTAAGCGTGTCGCTGCCTTGGTATCGCAGGTTGTAACTTTGTTGAGACCGGGAACAGCGTGGCCTCAGGTGTATCTACTGGACCATGCGGGGGAGACCGCGCGAGGAACCATTCATTTGGCTAACGCTATTGATGCACTTTTTTGGAGGGAGGTAGCCTGAGTGGGAAAAAGTTTGTTAGGAAAATTCTTGCCGGGCGCCGCGTTGATCCATTAAATTAGTTGTCACACGCCCCTTGACCTCACGTCAGTGTGAAAGCGGAGGTCATCAATGTTACAACAGATATTCGATACGTTCGTGATACTGATCCCTGTCTTTGTCCTGCTCACGATGATATTTGGAGCGGGATTCTATATTGGTCGCGTGAGTAAGAAAGAAAGATAGTTAGCCACAGATTACACGGATTACACGGATCTGAATGACTGAATTGATCTGTGTAAATCTGTGTAATCTGTGGCTAAAATACTTTTCATGAAACGGTCGGGCATCGCGGATCTACCTCTTCACACCGGGCGTGTGCCGCCGTGGCTGGCGGAGCGCATGACCAGGCTCGGCTCCGCGATCACGGAGACGATCGTTCATCACTACGGAACCTCAGCGTTCTTAAGTCGACTCAGCGATCCTTTCTGGTTCCAGGCGTTCGGCGCAGTGATGGGAATGGACTGGCACTCCTCAGGCATCACGACGTCAGTGATGGGTGCATTGAAGCGTGGTCTTGCTCCACGTGCTCACGAGCTTGGACTCTACGTCTGCGGCGGTCGTGGCAGGTTCTCGCGCAACACACCAAACGAGCTTCGATCACTTGCAGAGCAGCGCGGCTTCGATGGCGATGCCCTGGTGCGCACCAGCCGGCTTACTGCTCGCATCGACAACAACGCCATCGCCGATGGGTTCCAGATCTATCTTCACAGTTTTGTGGTCACCTCGAGTGGTGAGTGGGCCGTAGTGCAACAAGGATTGAACGATCAAAACGGCCTTGCCCGCCGATATCATTGGCACTCGGCTTCAGTACGCGATTTTGTCGCCGACCCGCACACAGCAATCTTCGGCGAGAACCAGGGCACGATCATGAATCTGGTTGATGCCAAGGCCGACCGCGCGCAAACCGCACTGCTCGAGATCGCGAACGAGCGCCCGGAAAAAACCATCACCGCCGCACGTCACTTGCGGTTGCCGGCGCACCATGAAGTTCGCGCCAAAGATGTCGATCTGAAACGCCTCGGCGCCGTACTCGCCGTCGCTTACGAAAAGGGCCTCCAGGATTTCACTGAGCTGCTGCTGCTCGAGAAGCTCGGTCCGCGCACACTGCAATCGCTGGCACTCGTCGCCGAAGTAGTACACGGCGCACCTAGTCGTTTCAACGACCCGGGACGATTTTCATTCGCGCACGGCGGTAAGGACGGGCATCCACATCCCGTTCCCTTGAAAACCTACGACGAGTCACTGAATTTCCTGCGTCACTCGCTCGATGCAGCGAAAGTCGGACACACGGAGAAGCTCGACGGCTTCCGGCGTCTGGACAGCTTCGTTCGCATGGTCGAAAGGCAATTCAAACCGTCGGTCGACCTCGACGCGCTCATTCGTCACGAAAATGCAATCTCCCCCACACTCAACGGACGCACCGTTTTAGACGATAAGCGCAGGCGTGCCGATCCGAGGCAGGGATCATTGTTCTAATTTGAACACAGTCTTTAATTTTCCGGCCCCTTTTGCTACTCTTTTTCGGACCCCCAACTCACAACTTGCCCCGACAGTGAATGAGTACCGGACTGCGCCATGTGCATTTCGGATTGAAGCTATTGAAGGAGCAAAAAATTATGAGCTTTAAGAAATTTTACCCACTTACGATGGGTTGCGTGCTCGCCGTCCTGATGTCGGTGGCGCCCGCCGTTTTGGGTCAGGTAACAAATACGCAAGCGCCTGCACAAGCGCCAAATACGTCGCTTCGTTCGGTTCCCAGTGGATCAAAAATGAAGTTCAGGGGTGTCGTGATTAGCCGCGACGCTGACGTTTTCACTATTCGCGACCGGAGTCGCGCAGACTATCAAGTTCTTATAACTGACAATACGAGCATCAAGACCAATGGCGGCTTCCTTCGCTCCGGAAAGAAATATCCGGTTACGGACATCCTGCGAGGATTGATCGTCGAAGTTGAAGGACGTGGAGATGCGCAGGGTCAGTTAGTGGCGGACAAGATTCGTTTCCGCGAGTCTGATATGCGCGCGGCGCAAACGACGGATGTCCGCGTGGGTCCGGTGGAAGCAAACATGGAACGCGTGGCTGGTCAGATGGACGAGCTTTACGCGGTGGCAGCCGAAGCACGTGCTGAAGTAAAGAAGGTGGATGAACGCGTTTCAGCGCTGGATGACTACGACGTGCAGGAGACAGTTTCAGTTAACTTCCGCACAAACAGCGCCGTTCTTTCGCCGGAAGCCAAGGCTACGCTCGACGGTCTTGCTGCGAAGGCCATGAGTGCGAGAGCGTATATGATAGAGGTTGCAGGACATACCGATTCGACGGGCAGCGACGCTAAGAATTTCAATCTTAGCCGCCAGCGTGCCGATGCTGTTGTGCAATATCTCGCAGTTCAGCACAAAATTCCGCTGCGGCGTTTTGTCACACCGATGGGTTACGGCAAGACGGACGCAGTGGCAGATAACACGACGCGTGAAGGGCGTTCGCAGAATCGACGTGTTGACGTGAAGATGATCATCAATCGTGGCCTGAACCAACCGGCCTCAAGCTCGTCATCAGTGCCGGCGCGACCGTAGATCGGGCCCGCGCGGACAGCCTTGGGGATTTTACGACCCAAGCCCGCGAAGCGGGCGAAAGCATAAAGCCTGGGGCGCAAGCCCCAGGATGGCACAGCAAAAAAAGACAAATTGAGCTCGTGAAACGGGCGGTAGCGCTGTCGCCCGTTTCACGGGCTCAATGCCTTTTTTTAATGCGATCCTGGGGCTTGCGCCCCAGGCTTTATGCCTTCGCCCGCTTCGCAGGCTCTCAGAAGTTGCCCGCCTTTCTAACACCTCAGTTGTAGTTACCTTGCGAATCCTTTGAGCCTTTTTCACCAAATTGCCGCTTGTATACGATTTACGTATCTGAACCCCGCTTTCGTCGAAAATCCCTAAATATTGCGACGCAATTTCGTGATTTGTGGGCTTTTTAACCGGAGTTTCATGGCCCCCCGTTTGCAAAGTGGAGGGACATGACTAATAGCGAAGTCTTCCCAATTGTGCACGGTGGGCTGGTAGCCCCGAAGAAATCTGAACCAGCGCCAAACTCGGATCTTGCCCTGGCAATCGCAGCGGGCAAGGGCGACATGAGCGCTTTTGAAAAGATTTACGAACGCCACAACCGGCGCGTGTACTCGCTCTGTCTGCGAATGACTCAGAACGCCGCAGAGGCCGAAGATCTCGCGCAGGAAGCGTTCATTCAGTTGTTCCGTAAGATTGGTAGCTTTCGCGGCGATTCGGCTTTCACGACCTGGCTGCACCGGCTGACGGTGAACCAGTGCTTGATGCACTTCCGGAAGCGCAGCGTGAAACTGGAGAAGACCACAGAAGAAGGTGAGACTCCGGTGCAGATCGTCAGCGGCACGGAAAATCCGAACTCGATGCCCATTATGGATCGCATCGCACTGGACAATGCGTTGACGCAACTGCCGCCAGGATATCGAACAGTCTTCGTGTTGCACGACGTAGAAGGTCACGAGCATGAAGAGATCGCGAGGATGCTCGGCGTGGCAGTTGGTACGTCGAAGTCACAGCTGCACAAAGCGCGCATGAAGCTGCGCAAGATCCTCCGCGCTCGCAACGAGCCCAGCAAGAATTAACCCTCCACCACAGACTTAACCACGAAGACACAAAGGCACAAACTAAGTCCTTTGTGTCTTCGTGTCTTTGTGGTTAGATAAGGCCATGAATAAACAAAGCGTGACCTTTTACCGGTGGGATGAAATGCCGAAAGAAGAGCTTTCAGACACGTTCTCTCGCCGTTTGATAACCGGCGATCGTGTGATGCTGGCCCACGTCTACTTGAAGAAGGGCTCGATCGTGCCGCGACACTCACACGAGAACGAGCAGATCACTTACATTCTCGAAGGAGGTCTGCGCTTTTGGATTGGCGAAGACGAAGCGCAGGTGATCGACGTGATGGCTGGTGAGGTGCTACACATACCTTCGCTGGTCCAACACAAAGCGGAAGCGCTCGAAGACACACTCGACGTGGATATCTTCAGTCCACCACGCCAGGATTGGCTCGACAAAACCGACAGCTATCTCCGGGAGAAATAGTATGGATCTCGGATTAAAGAACAAAGTCGCGCTTGTTGCCGCAGCCAGTCGCGGACTAGGAAAAGCACTCGCTGAAGAGCTCGCTGCCGAAGGGGCATCGTTGGTGCTTTGCGCGCGTGATTCGCACACGTTGGACGAAACAGCCGCCGCCATCGCGAAGAGCAGCAATGTTCCCGTGTTGGCTGTGCCGGCTGACGTCACCGTGAGGGACGATATCAAGCGTGTAGTTGATACAGGCATCGAGCGATTTGGTCGCATCGACATTCTCGTCACCAACGCCGGTGGACCACCGGCCGGGAGATTCGATCAGGTGACTCATGAGCAGTGGGAAGCAGCGATCCGGCTGACACTCTTCAGCGCGATCGAACTGACACGTCAGGTCCTTCCGGGAATGAAAGAGAGACACTGGGGACGAATACTGAACATAACCTCCATGGCCGCCAAACAACCCGTGGAAAATCTGCTCTTATCGAACAGCCTGCGCGCGGGTCTCACAGGCTTTGCGCGCACGTTGGCAAACGAAGTCGCCGCAGAGGGGATCACAGTCAACAACATCATGCCCGGTTACACGCGCACAGAGCGCCTGGACGAGCTGGCGCAGATGATGGCGGAGAAGCAGGGAATCAGCGCGGACGAATTCAGGGGCAAGTGGGAAAAAGAGATTCCGATGGCACGTCTCGCCGAGCCGCGGGAGTTTGCGGCAGTAGCTACGTTTCTGGTTTCCGAACGAGCAAGCTATATAACCGGCACGTCAGTCCAGGTGGACGGCGGTTGGATCAAATCTCTACTTTAATAGCATCCGCGTTTAAAAACCCTGCTCATCTGCCGACGGTCCATAAAGAGCAGGAACCTTCGCGCCCATCAGACGCAAGTACACAGTCATCTGTCCGCGGTGATGCGCCCAGTGATTGATGGTGTCCTGGATCATCTCGATGCGCGTTCCTTCCCAGACCACTTGTCCACGCGCCAGTAGTTTCCAATTCGTCGCGAGATGTTCGTCAGTTGTCTTCTCAAGCGCGCTGCGTGCTTCGGCTGCCGCTTCGTCGAGTGCTTTCACCAAATCCGCGCTGGTTTCTTTCGGCGCCTTCTTTGTGCCTTGTCCTTCCGCCGGAGCGATATCCAATTCGTCACGATTGATCTCCATTGTGATCCACGTCGGGATCGTCGCGACCATATCCGCTAGATAACCAAAGATCATCGACTTGTCATGCGGTTTCCACTGGTACTTCCCATCCGGCACCTGCTCGAGCGCTTTGCGTGAACGTTCGACTTCACGATCCAACTCTTCCCGAAAAAACTCAGTCAGTTTCATTGCTTAACTATCCCCTCTCCAAGAAGTATTCGACAGTTAGTGTATTATGACTCATCAATGCTCCTGCAACAGCACTTCGCACAAACCTTTCAGTCACCAGTTCTCCGCATTCTTTTAGTCGCTATTGCAATCGGTTTGCTTTACGTACTGTACCGCGAGGTGCGGAAAATCCCGGCAAAGTTGCTGACGCTGATGTTAACAGCGTTCATGGACATGGTCGGGCTGTTGATGATCATTCCGCTGTTGCCATTTTATGTGAAGGCACTCGGCGGCGAGGGAATCAGCTTTCTCGGAATTCACATCGGCATCGGCATTATCACCGGTTTCATTATCGCTGCTTTTACTGTCGCACAGTTGCTCAGCGCTCCGTTGTGGGGACGGTTTTCCGATCGCGTCGGCCGTAGACCAACGCTGCTGATCGCGCTAACCGCCTCCGGTATTGCATACCTGATTTTTGGTTTCGCCGACTCGCTGCTGCTGTTGTTTATATCGCGAATCGTGCAGGGCGCAGGCGGCGGAACGGTTGGCGTGATCCAGGCTTACGTCGCCGATTCGACGGCGCCGCAGGATCGCGCACGTGCGCTGGGTTGGCTTTCAGCAACGACAAACCTGGGCGTCGCACTTGGTCCGGTGCTGGGTTCGTTTGCTATCACCCTGGGTAAACGCGATCTGATGCCTGGTCCGGAAACGTTGCAAATGGGCCACGCCGCGCCGGGCATCATGGCGGCTGCGCTTTGTCTGATAAACATCGCTTTTGCAGCGCGATATATTACCGAGTCGCGCGATCTGGCGGAGCACGCACTAGTCGAAGGTGAGGTTAGGCGAACGTCACGCGAGGCCATCTGGCGAGTAATCACTCACTCGCGCGAGCCTGCGTCACGACTGATCTGGATCTACGCCATCTCAATCGGCGCCTTTCAGGGAAGTTTCTCGGTACTCGCACTCTTCCTCAATGCCCGCTTTCAGGTAACCGAGCAGACCATCGGGTACTTCTTCATGTACATCGGCTCGATCTCAGTGTTTACGCGCGTGCTGCTGCTCGGTCGCATGGTCGACTGGCTCGGCGAAGTAAAGCTGTCGCGTTTAGGACTACTACTACTCGGCGCTGGTGTCCTGGGCATGCCGCTGTCGCGAAACCTGTGGATGCTCGCGATAGCTGTGGCCCTGATTCCCCTCGGAACAGCGTTTACGTTCCCTTGTGTGACGGCGATGCTGTCACGCGTCATCAGTCCTCGAGAACGCGGGCTCTACATGGGAATGCAGCAGACTTACGGCGGGGTAGCGCGAGTCATCGCACCGCTCTTCTTTGGTTGGTCGTTTGATACGTTGGGTGTGTCGTCGCCTTACTTCTTCGCGTCGGCGTTTATTGTGGCGACGATCCTGCTCAGTCCGCAATTCGCCGAGATCGTGCAGAAGCCTGCGACATCGACGCAACCCGCCGATGCTACTCGTTGATGTTATCGAGGCTGGTCAACTTCCAGCCCGTCCGCGTCTGTTCGAAGTGATAAATCACTACCTCATTCCCAGCTGCATCCGGACACGCAACACTGAAATGTTTCGGATTGGCTGTGTCTGCCTCCGGCTTTGCCTTGTTGAAGCAAGCCGCGGCGTCAGTCTGCTCGTTGAATAACTGGCGGTATCGTTTGGTGAGCTGGACTTTGTTCCTGATGCTCGGTATGCCGTACGACATTCCGATCGGGAACTTCGAAAGCCGCGCGATTGTTTCGA
>Ga0207643_10001779_pt1 | contig 12013 bp, 6 predicted proteins | sample KBSMisM62_FD_184313 | JGI IMG/M metagenome (GOLD analysis project Ga0207643, IMG submission 184313) | Miscanthus rhizosphere microbial communities from Kellogg Biological Station, Michigan, USA - KBS Miscanthus M6-2 (SPAdes) (version 2) | ecosystem: Host-associated > Plants > Roots > Rhizosphere...
GCCGTCGTCGAAGACGCGCACCGTCAAATCGAACGGTTCGGTGCGCTTCGAATCGGCGCCCGACAAGGTCACGCGAAGTTCCGTGTGCCTGTCCGGGATCACGCGCTGCTCGCCCCAGGGTTGTTCCCAACGCTGATCCACCGCGCTTCGGCGTGGGTTCGCGACGCGATTGGCCGGATCGTTGCCGAAGCCATCGAGCACAAGTCCCAAGCGGGCATGCGTGATGACCTGGCGCTCACCGCGATACACCTCGTAGTAAGGCCCACGTGCATCGGCCGCCACGCATACCGTGAGCACCGCCAGCGGCGAATCGGCGCATACGCCGGCGCGCGTCGGCGCCGCGGCAGAAGCCTGGCCCATGGTGACGGCAAAAATGAGACCGCAGGTCGCGGCCGTGGACAACTTCGGCATGATCAGTTCCATGGTCTAACTATATTTGAATGCGTGCGGCTCAATCGACGCGGCGCTCACGATGCGGCGCGGCGGACGCGGCACTGGCGCTTTGCAGGTACTCGGCATGCGAGCGCTGTTCTTCGACTTTCCGGCGTATGAATCCGAGGATTCGCCGCAATTCGCTTTTCAGCAGGTCGGGCGGCGTGCGATCGACAGCCGGATCCCAGGTCTCCGGCAGCACGCCATGACCGAGCATCAATGCCTGCCAGTCGTCGATCGAGAAGGATTCATCTTCGTAGTGAACGACTTCGCCGCGCGCCCGGAATACGCCGACCCTGCGCAGGAGGTCACTGCTGACGGGCGTAAGCCTCGCCCGCTCCCAGAAGGCGCCGCGATAACGGTTGAGCACGTAGTGAGCCGACTGGAAATCACGGATGCGTTCGAAGGCCGACTGCAGGTTCTTGTTGTACTCGTCGCGTTCGACGGCGTAGTCGGAATCCACCGGGAACAACGGGAGCAGATGAACCAGCCCTAACTGCACGGCCTGCAGGTCGACACCATGAATCGGATCGAAAGTGCAGGCGGCCTCGCCGATGGCGACGCAGTTGCGCTGCCAGGCGAGGAGACGGCGGCCTGGATCGTGGGCGCGAATTTCGACGCCCTGCAATTCGAGCCGCGCCAGGCGTTCTGCGTTCTCGATGGCGCGATGGTTTGGCGTTTCGCTCGAGAATGAGTGGATGACATGCGTGCAGGCCTGGCTCGGATGCAGCGCTAGCCAGCCATTCTCGCCGGCGCGTACGTCGGCATAAATGGGCTGGGACGAAACCGGCGGAGCGTGTGCGACGAGGATGCGATCCGCGGGGAACGAGTCGCGCCAGCTCTCGCGCGCCACCGCCAATCTACCGGCGAGCAGCAATGAGCCAGCGCCGGTGGCATCGATGAAGAAGTCGCCCAAGACGCGCCGGCCATCATCGAGCCTCACGCCCGCAATGTCGGAACCGCCCGGCGTCATCAGGATTTCCAACTCCTGTGATTCGTGCCGCACGACGCCTCGATGCAGCGCCAGCTGCCTGAGCCAGGCGGCGTATGGAATTGCCGGAAGGTGATAGCCGTAGTCGGTGAACCCATGGCGCTCGATTTCCGCGTCCGGCAACAGCATGCGACCGTGCGTCGCCGCGGCGGCCGTCAGGCAGAAATCCTCGAATGCGACCGGCAAACCGTAGTGCCGCGCCTTGATCCAGTTCGGCAGGAACTCCGTATTGTCGATACGCGCGCCCGTGGAGCCGTACGCGTGGAAGAACGCCGCCGCCTGTCCGGTCGTGTCCTGGAAGCGTTTGCCGAGCGTGAAAGCACCGCGTGTTGCCGAAATGAGGCGCGCTTCCTCGACGCGCAGACGGGCGTGCAGCGGTTCAAGCGCAGGTAAGGTCGCGTAGACGTCTGCCGCGCCCAGAGCGTCCGGCAGTTCCACCACCGTCACGCGCAAACCCGCGGGCCCCAGCGCCGATTGCATGACGCAGGCTGCGAGCCACACGGGCGCGTCGCGGCCAACGATGACGAGATCCTGAACGGCGCCGTTCATGTCATCGCCACCTGGCGCAGCGGCTCTGTTTCGCTGCAATAGCGCGCGATCACGTCGGCGTGCGAAGGCATGTCGTCCACATGCGTGGCGACTCGTGTATGCAAAACGCGCAGCTGCGCGTCGAGATCTTCGAGTGGAATGAAGTCGGCGAGCCGGTCATAGGCACGCGGCATCAGACCCTGTCCGAACAGCACCGCGAGCCAGCTGTCGCGCGAGAAGAAGCCGTCCTTGAAGTAGGGCACATGGCCGCGCGACGCGAAAAGCTCGAGCTTGTGTTGGAGACTCTCGGGCAACGCGTAGCTGCGCACATGGTCCCAGAGCGGCTCGCCATGCCGCCGGTTGGCGACGTAGTGCAGGATGAGGAAGTCGCGGATGCGCTCGTACAGCGCATCGGTGCGACGATTGAATTCGCCCGCGAGGCGTTCGTCGATGCCGCGGGCTTCCGGAGTGGGCAACAGGCGCAGCATGTCCTGGATGCCCTGCTGAATGAGGAACAGGCTGGTTGATTCCAGTGGCTCGAGGAAGCCGCTCGCGAGCCCGATGCCCACACAATTGCGTTTCCACGTCTCGACCCGGCGACCCGCGCGAAAGCGCAGCAGCTTGGGTTCTCCCATTGCCTGACCGTCGAGCTGGCCTAACAAGGTGGCGCACGCTTCGTCCTCGCTGATGAGGCGGCTGGCGAACACGTGGCCATTGCCGGTGCGGTGCTGCAGAGGGATGCGCCAGATCCAGCCCGCGCGTTGCGCAATCGAACGCGTGAATGGCGTGAAGTCGGCGCTGCGTTCACAGGGCACGGCGAGCGCCCGATCGCAGGGGAGCCAGTGCGTCCAGTCTTCCCAGGGGCTGCCGAGCTTGTCGCCGAGCAGCAGCGAGCGGAAGCCGCTGGCGTCCACGAAGAAGTCACCCTGGATCGTCGCGCCTGACTTGAGCGTGAGGCCGGTGATGTCACCAGACTGGCCATTGAGCGCGACATCCATCACCTGGCCTTCGATGCGCTTCACTCCACGGGCAATCGCCCAGCGCCGCAGAAATTGCGCGTAGAGACCGGCGTCAAAGTGATACGCGTAGCCGTAGACAGTCGAGCGCGTCGATTTGAGATCCGGGAAGTCGAACGAGTTGCGGCGGCAGGCGCGCACCGCGCAGGAATATTCCTCGAGCGGCGCGGGATTGAGTCCGCGCTGACGCGCGCGCATCCAGTGATGCTGAAACTCCACGCCGCCCCACAGTTGTCCAAACGATCCGAAGGGATGCACATAGTGTTCGCCGGGACGGTCCCAGTTGCGAAACTCGATGCCGAGCTTGAACGTGGCCTGCGTCTCGCGCATGAACTGCGCCTCGTCGATTCGCAGCAACGTGTTGAAGTCGCGCAAGGCGGGCAACGTGGCTTCGCCCACACCCACCGTGCCGATGTCATCGGATTCGACGAGCGTGAGGCGGTAGCGATCCGGATGCAGCACCTGGGCGCAAGCAGCAGCGCACATCCATCCGGCGGAACCACCGCCGACAATCACGATGTGCAGGGGCGAATGCGCCACGGGTACTCCTGAAAATCGTGGGCGCCGTGGGGGGCACGGCGCCCACGAACGCGGTCAGTATTTGAAACGCACGCCGAGCTGATAGCGGCGGTCGTTCCTGACCCAACCCGAATCCAGCATCACGGGATTCGCACCGGGCGTCAGCGTCGAATCGCCGAATACCTGCTGCTGTGTGACCGCAGTGGTATTCAGGATGTTCGACACATCGAGCGACAGCTCCACGTTGTCGTTGACGCCGAAACGGACCGATCCATCCAGATAGCCGTTCGCCTTCTGCCAGACCGGAAGTCCGATGCAGCAGTCGAGATTTGCGGTAAGGAACTCCGAGCGCCAGCTGTAGGCCAGTCGTGCGCCGAACTTCCCGAACTCGTACAGGCCGACCACGTTGAACGAGTCATCCGAGATGCCTGCGAGGCGATGCGAATCGATGACGTTGCTCGTGAACGAGAGCGGATTGCCGGCGCTGCCCTGGCCGCCCGTTGAGGTGTTGTTGCCACCACCGAAGGCCGTGGTGCTGCCCGGCAGATAGCCCGCCTGCACCGCGAGATTGCTGTTGTTGATGTCGTCCTGATCGGTGAACGTGTAGTTCGCCTGCAGGCCCAGGCCCGCCCAGGCACCCGGCAGATTGTCGAAGAACGTCTGAAAGGCGATTTCGAAACCCTGCAACGTGCCGCCATTGCCGGGGTCGTTGGAGGGTCCGCGAATCGTCACGCTCTGCGTCGAGCCGTTGTTGGTGATATCACGCACCGCGCGGCCGTATGCGATCGTGTTTTCGAGCTTCTTGTAGAAGAGACCCAACGTGAACGAGGTGCTCGGCGATAGATAGGCCTCGTACGACAGGTCGAAGTTGTCCGCTTCGACCGGCTCGAGGCCGGCATACCCGGCTTCCGCGGCGAACACGAAGTTGTAACCCGTGACGTTGCCCGATGCGTCCTTGATCAGATACGGCGAGCTGTTGCTGGTGTCGATCGGCGGCCCGTTGATGGCCACCGAGTTGCGCAGCAGGCCGAAATCCGGGCGCGACATGCCTTTCGAATAGCCGAAACGCATGAACTGCTTGTCCGTGAAGCCGAAGCGCACGTTCAGGCTTGGCAACACGTTGGTGTAGTCCCCATCGAGTGTGTTGGCTTCACCCGTGCCGGTGCTGAAGGCCTGCAGCGCAGGGGTGAGCCAGCACTGAATGTCAGTCGCCTGATTGGTGCCGTTGTCGGCCGCATTGCAGGTGCCCTGACCCGAGGCGAGCGCATCGTTGTACCACTGCGCGGTGGGATAACCGACGTTGCCGTGACTCTCGATCGTCGTCTTGACGAAGCGGACGCCGACGTTGCCTTGCACATTGACGTTGCCGAGCTTCGTCTCTTCTCCGCCGAAGCGAAGCATCAGGTAGGCCGCTTCGCTCTTCTCGCGAACATCGAGAATTTCAGGAGCCGTGAAGCACTCTTCGACGTTGGCGGTGCGGTCGCACAACGGGTTCCAGCCTTGCGGCGCGTTCACATTGCGATCCGCGAGGCCTTCGGTGTGCAGGTTGTAATCGTTCAGCGTCGCGCGGTTGAGGAACACCATCGGCGAGTTCGGGAACACGCTGCCGTCGTAGTGGCCCGACATGTCGGTGGATTCCCAGATGCCGGCCGGGTAACCGTTGAACGGGTTCGCATTGCCGCAGGCCGCCGGGTAGGGCGCGGGAGTGGTGTTATCGACATTGAAGCCCGGGCCGTTGCAGTTCCAGGACGGCGCGATCGGCGCCCAGTTGTACGACGAGTAGCGAACCTTCTGCTCGCGATCAGCGAAGCGAACGCCAGCCTTCAGCGAGTTCAGCCAGCCGCCGCTGCCAAGGTCGTATTCCACATCGGCGCGTGCCGCTTTCTCGTCCGCATCGTTGTGTTCCCAGTGATCCTGGATGAACTGCATCCAGTAGTTATGTGGATTGGCGAGGAAGCCCGAGGCGTAGTTGACGTTCGGTGCTTCGGACAGTGCCACCTTCGGGGTGCCATTGCTGTCGGTGGTGTAGTCGACCCGCGCGAAGCTATTGGCCGCGACCAGGATGTCGTAGTTCTTGGTCTCCGCCTTGATGTACTGAAAGTCGAAGTTCGTGTGCAGGTTTTCGGTGATGTCCCATCGGATGTTGAACGACAGGTCCTGCGTCTCTTCTTCATGATCGAAGATGCGCGCCTCGTCGCTCACGTTCGATCCGGTCAGGCAGGGTCCGCCGCAGGCTTCCGCGCCGTTGACGAACGGCAGTCCCGGAACTGCGGAGCCGTGATTGATGTTCGCGGCGTTCGTTCCTTCGTAGAAGCCCGCGACATCCGCAGGCTGCCCGATGCTGCCGGACTCGAACATGCCATTCGGTGCGAAGCTGAAATTGCCGTCGATCGGCCGCCAGGCGGGAGCGCCGAACGGCGCCCACACGGGCGTGCCGAAGCCTGCGCCCGTGGGCCAGCTGATATTCGCGCTGCGTTCCAGCCACGGATTTTCGTAACGTGAATCGATACCCGTAAACGTCAGCTGCAGATTCTTGGCGTCGTTCTCATATTGAAGTGCGAGCGCGGCGCCGTAGCGCGTGCGGTCGTAGTCCACCTGCGAGAAATTCACCTGGCCCGGCGCGTAACGCCAGCCCGTTCCACCGTAGGGATTCGCGTTGCACTGGACGTCACCGTCGGCGTTCACCACTGCGTTCGGAAACGCGCCGCCCACTTGCGGGTAGTCGGAGCAGAACGTGGTGATGCGCGTCATGTTGACGGCTTCGGTGCGCGTCAGGATGTTCGAGTACGCGGCATTCACCAGCACACCGAAGCGGCCCGAATCGGTATCCCAGGTTTTGTTGTAAACACCCGAGGCTTCGTAAGTGGGCTCTTCCGATAGCGTGCCGTAGTTCATGCGACCGGTCAGCGCGATCGTTTCGGTGTTGCCATCGAAGGGCATGCGCGTGCGCAGGTTCACCGTGCCCGCGATGCCGCCCTCGATCATCTCCGCGGTCTGGTTCTTGTAAGAGTCGACGCCGGCCATGAGCTCGGGTGACACATCGTTGAAGTTGAGGCCGCGATAGCCATCGGCCGAGAAGCTGTCGCGGCCGTTGAACTGCGTTCTCACGAAGGTGAGGCCGCGGATCAGGACCGTGGCGGGCTCCGCCGAGAAGTGATTGCTGTCGTCGTTCGACTGCAGGCGCGACACCGTGATGCCGGGTACACGCTGCAGCGCTTCGGCGACCGACTTGTCGGGAAACGCCCCGATGTCCTGCGCGGTGATCGAATCGACAAACGTATCGGCCTGCATTTTGATGCTCTGTGCCGATTCGAGCGATGCGCGCATGCCGGTGACGATCACCTCGGGCACTTCGTCCGCAGCCTGCTCCTGCGCGAACGCGGGATTGATGAGCACGCTGCCACCCACGAGAGTGAACAACGCACGTGAGCCGAGCCTGGCAAGGTTGAAGTTCGGGATCGCGAGCGCGTCCCGGCCGTGATCGAGCCGTCTGCGCGGCAGATTCTCTGGAATTTTCATGAGCCCCCTACTGCAGTTTGCGTATATTTGCGTTCACTATTACTGCGGAATGAGCGACGCGGTGCAAATAAACTACGCGCGTTGCAGAAAGTTGCGCAATACCTTGTAGCGATTTTGCGTAAATTTGCGTGAGCCGGTATGGTGATGCGGTGCGACTTGAAGGGGCTTATGTCGCCGTTAACGCTAACAATCAGTGAGTGAAGGACTTCATCGAATGCGTCCGACAAAAGAGGAAGGCAACGGATCGGTCACGCTCGAGAAGCTTGCGCGCCTGGCAAAGGTCTCGATTTCCACCGTCTCGCGCGCACTCAACGATCATCCGTCGATCAGCAGTTCGACGAAGAAGCATTTGTGGGCACTGGCGCGCAAACACGGCTACGAATTCCGGCGTCACATGCCCGCGAGCCCGATTGGCGCTGAAGGCGCGGTCACCATCGTGACACCACGCGTGCGCGGACGACCGCTGCCGTTGTCGCATCCGTTCTTCCTCGAATTGCTCGCCAGCATCGGTGAGGCTGCGCGCGATCGCGGCTGCGATTTCACCGTCAGCCACCTGACGCCGGCTAACTACGAAGACCTGGTGCATGCCACCACCACCGGCCGCGCGAACGGCGTGATCTTCCTGGGGCAAGGCACCTTGCACGAGGAATTCAATCGGCTGGCGAGAACCGAAAGCCGATTCGTCGTCTGGGGCGCACAGATTCCCGGCCAGAAATACTGCACGATCGGCACGGACAACATGCTGGGCGGAAAGCGGGCCACTCAGCATTTGCTGAAGCTCGGGCGCAGGCGACTCCTGTTCCTGGGCGGCAGCGATCCGGAGGCTACGCAGCGTTATCGTGGCTATGCCGAGGCTTTGCAGGATGCGGGAATTCCGATTGACGACACACTGATCGGTCGCGTGGAGTTCGAAGCCGAGTCCGCGGAAGCTGCAGTTGACACACTCGTCCGGCGCAAGGTCCGGTTCGACGGAATCGTGGCAGCCAGCGATCTCATTGCGCTGGGCGCAATACGCGCGCTGCATCGCTCGTCGATTGCCGTGCCACAGGATGTGTCAGTGGTGGGCTACGACAACAACCTGCTGAGCCGACTGAGCACACCGACCTTGAGCACCGTGCAACAGGACATTCCCAAGGCCGGCCGCATGCTGGTGTCCAAGCTACTCGAATGGTCGGGCGACACGCGTCCGGAGTTGTTGTCGACCGAGCTCATCATTCGCGAGTCCTGCGGGGCGTGAATTAGCCGCCACTTCCCCCTTTTCCCACCCCATGCCAAAGTGGCGCCGTCGCGGTTTCACCGCGCAATTGAAGCCCTTATTGCATGCGCTCGCGATACGGTGCACTGGCCATCTACTCGATGCTGCTCGCCTGCGTAGCAGGCGGTACGCTTTTGCTGGCGTTGCGTGGCGTAGATTTTCCGGCGTGGTGGGTGATCCTGCTCTGCATTGGAGCTTGCCTGTTCGTGTGGCAGTTCGGTCTGCGCGCTCCACGCCTTGGCCTGATTTCGATGGAGCGTCTGCCACAGATCGGTCTGTTGTTGGTATTCGACCCTGCCGTCGCCGCGAGTATCTGCGCGGCGGCATCGCTGATCTGGCCGCTGGTCAGCCGCCGCTACAGCCAGGGCTCGGGCACGGTGGCCGTGCTACGCGGAATCCATAACGCCTCGATGACCGCGCTCATGCTCGTGCTCGCGGGCTATGTCTACCTCGCCTGTGGCGGTCGCCACCCTCTCACAGGATTGCTCGCGACAGACCTTGCGCCGCTCATCGCGATGGCGTTGACCGCGCAGGCCGTCAACATCGTTCTCATGATGCTGTTCTTCCGCTTCGATGGGCGCGAAGTCCGGCGGATCGTTACGCCGAGTTATGCGCTCTCGGATCTGATCTTCGTGCCGGCCGGCATTCTCGCGGCGGTGCTCTACAACACCGGCAATATGGCGGTGTTCTGGTTGTTCGCAGGCCTGATGTTGCTGTTCGTGCTGAGCTTCAACAGCATCGGTTGGCATCGTGATCCGGTGCAGGCCGAGCGCGGTCCCCTCACACGCGTGTTCCAGGCCGGCATCAAGCTTCAGGGTGCGCGGCGCGTGGACGATCTCGCCGAGCGCATCCTCGCGGAGACCCGTGCGTTGTTCCGATTCGATGAGCTGTATCTCGTGCTCGTCGATCGCGAGCGTGGCCTGCTGGATATCCGCTTGCACGAACGCCAGCAAGTCCGCATGCCTCCGCGACTGAAGTCTATCGATACCGGCCTGTTCGGCTGGCTGATCGCCCGCGCCGAACCGCTGCTCGTCGAGGACTGCCGGCGCTCGCCGCCCGAGTTGCTGCAACGAGCGGAGCCAACGGAGAAAGACACCGGCTCATTGTTAGCCGTGCCGCTCGTCAACGACGGTATCGTGCTCGGCCTGTTGAGCGTTCAGCACACGCAAGCAGGCATTTATGCGCCGGCCGATTTGCATCTGATGGGGCAGCTGGGCGAGCAGGTCGCGGGCGCGCTCGCCGACGCGCGCGCTTTCGAGGATCTGCAGAGCTACCGCCGGCATCTCGAAGAGCGCGTTGCGGAGCGCACGGAAGAGCTCGAGAAGGCGAACACCGAGAAGGAGCGACTGATTTCGGTGCTGCGCGAGCGCAGCCACGTTTTGGAGCGCGAGACCCAGGAGGATGCGCTGACCGGTGTCGCCAACCGCCGTTGTTTCATGCAGCGGCTCGCGGCCGAGATCGATGTGGCACTCGCCATCGGCCGTCCGCTCAGCATCGCGATCGCCGATCTCGACCACTTCAAGGTGGTGAACGACGAGCTCGGTCACCCGGTGGGCGACCTGGCGCTGCGGCAGTGCGCGGCATTGATGCGTCGCGGCTGTCGGCAAAGCGATCTGGTGGCGCGTATCGGAGGTGAAGAGTTCGCGTTGATCTTGCCCGGCATGCGGCAGGCCGATGCAATCGAATTCTGCGAGACGCTTCGAGCTACGGTTGCGATGCACGACTGGCAGGCGACCCATCGCGAACTCAGCATCTCTATCAGCATTGGAGTCGCGCAATGGGACGGATCCGCCGAGCTCGAGGAACTGATGCATACGGCCGATGCCCGCCTGTACACGGCCAAGCGCGCGGGCCGGAACCAGGTGGCGTAGTTAGTTCGCTCGCGCGAGAGCTCATTCGGCCGATCGGTTAAGCATTCGTCGTCGATGCGACCTGCCGCACAATATTGCCACGTGCCGCAAAATATACTTTTGGCCATCTTGAGCCGCTGGGCTCGGCCTTTGGAGTTGTCATATGCGTGGCAGGATCCTGTTGGTTTCGCTCGCCTTGGTCGTGCTAGGCGGCTGCTCGGTGAGCAAGGCCGTTCATCAACCCAAGGCGAAGGATCTGAGCGTGCTCGACGCAGGCAAGTCGCGCGATCTGGTGCTCGTTGAGCTGGGCCAGCCTGTTGTTAGCGAGAAGGATGCCACCGGCAATCAGATCGACTACTTCAAATTCATCCAGGGGCAGAATGGTGCCGCGAAAGCCGGAAAGGGAATTCTCTACGGTGCATTGGCGGTAACTACCCTGGGCCTGTCAGAGGTCGTCACGAACCCGGTGGAAGGAACGGCGGGTGCTGGCAAAGAAATGCAAATCAAGGTCGCCTACGATGCGCAAAACAAAGTGGAGCACGTCGAGGTGCTGAAGGATGACCGCTGGCTTCACCTGCAGAAGGTCGGTGAAGCGTTGGCGCCGGTCGAAACGAAAAAGTAGCGCGCCGGGAGGGCCCGACCTGAATTGCAGGCCATTCAATGCCGAGTGCTCTTAAGCACCAGCGCGGTCGCTTCCGAGCAGTTTCTCAAGCAGATTGATATCTCCGGGCTTGACCAGGTGCACATCGAAACCTGCGTCGAGGCACGAGTCGCGGATGTCCGCATCGGCATAGCCTGTGAACGCGATCAGATAGAGCTGCGCGGGTGGGAACCGCTGACGCAGGCGACGAGCGAGTTCAATGCCGTTCATCCCCGGCAGTGAGAGATCGACGACAGCGCAATCGGGCTTGAATTCGTCCGCAAGCAGGAGCGCGGTCGGGCCGTCGTTGGCAATAGCAACCTCGTGACCCCAGCTGCGGACCAGACGTGCGACCGAATCCCTGACCTGTTTGTGATCGTCGACGATCACCACCCGACGCAGTCGATCCGTCACGAGCGGTACCGGCGTCGTTGCGCGGCTCCCTGATCCCGGATCGACCCGCGTGGCTGTTGGCTTTATTGGCAGCGAGACAACGAATTCGCTTCCAGCGCCGACACCACCGCTGGTGGCCACGATGTGCCCACCGTGCAGCTCCATAATTTGCCGTACCACGGCGAGCCCCATTCCCAATCCGTTGGAGGGATTTGCCAGCGGTGGGTGTGATTGCACGAACGGCTCGAAAATTCGCTCCAGGTTCTCGGAGGCAATTCCGATCCCGTTGTCGCTCACGCGCAGCACTGCTTCGGCGCCGCGCTGTTCGAGCGTGACGGTGATGCGGCCGCCCGGTTCGGTGTACTTGGCGGCATTCTCGACCAGGTTGACGACGACCTGGCGCAACCGGCCCGGATCTCCGTGTATGTAGATAGAGGCCGTTGGGAGAACGAGTGACAGCGTGTGCCTTCGCTCCTCCTCGACGGATTTCTGGAGCGCTTGAACGGCCTCCCGCACCACCGCGACGAAATCCAGACGCTCCGGCTGAACTTCGATCTGGCCGCGCCTGATGCGTGCCAGATCCAGGAGCTCATTCACAAACCGCAAGAGCGTATGTGCCTGGGTATCGATCGTTTCGATCAGTTCGAGCGCTGCCGGATCCGGGTTACCCTGCCGAAGTAGATAGAGCGCGTGCGTGATTGGCGTCAACGGGTGACGCAGCTCATGCCCGAGCATGGCGATGAACTGATCCTTCCGCTCGTCGCTGGCGAGAAGCCCAGCCATGATTGCGCGGCGAGCAGTGACGTCTTCGAGCGCGAGTAACAACTGTTCCCGACGCCCGGCGTCGCCGGGGATACGCCTCGCGCTCAG
>Ga0207643_10001786_pt1 | contig 11978 bp, 11 predicted proteins | sample KBSMisM62_FD_184313 | JGI IMG/M metagenome (GOLD analysis project Ga0207643, IMG submission 184313) | Miscanthus rhizosphere microbial communities from Kellogg Biological Station, Michigan, USA - KBS Miscanthus M6-2 (SPAdes) (version 2) | ecosystem: Host-associated > Plants > Roots >...
AACCCCGTGATGGTCCTGCCGCGCGGCGCCGTGGTCGTCGACGCGCGGGTCCGCGTGCAGGAGGTCTCACGCAGCAAGCCGCTCGCCGCCCTCGCGGCGGCCGGGTAGCAACGGCGCTCCCGACGGCTGCACCCCGCCGTACCACTCCAACCTGCCGCATCGATCGCCCATCCAGGGCGCGCCACCGTTCTGCGCGGAGGGCTACCTCTTCCCTGGTCAACCTGCCCTTCGGTGCCGCGTGGATACCGGCGGTGGGCGGCCGCGGCGAGGCCGGGACGGGATATCGCCCTGCGTGACGAACCGGAAACCCACCCCGCGGACGGTGGCGATGTAGCCATCCACGCCGCTCAGGGCCTCGATCCTGTGACGGAGGCGGCCGATGTGGACGTCCAGGGTCTTGGTGGATCCGAACCAGTCACCGCCCCAGAGTTCATCCATGATGTCCTCACGGCGGACGACGCGTCCGGAGTTCCGCATCAACAGACACAGTAAGTCGAACTCACGGGCCGGAAGCTGGAGCGGAACCTCTCGGACCGAAGCCTCGCGCAGCGCTGGATCGATCCGGACGTCGCCGATCTCGATCCGGCCGGCAGGCTCGTTCACGGCTGCTCGCCGCAAGACCGCCCGGATCCGAGCGACCAGCTCTTGCGACGAGAACGGCTTCACGACGTAGTCGTCCGCACCGAGCTCGAGGCCCACGACACGGTCGATCGGCTCGTCCTTGGCCGTGACGATGATGAGGGGTACGTCCGATCGCGCCCGAACGTACCGGCATACGTCGCGCCCGTCCCCGTCCGGGAGCATCACGTCCAGCAGGATGACGTGGGGACGCCACGTCTCGAGATCGGAGATGGACTCCGCCGCCGTGGAGGCGATCCGCGGCGTGAACCCATTCCTCCGAAGCGCCGCCGCCAGCGGCCTGGCGATCGCCTCCTCGTCCTCCACGATCAACACCCGCGGCATCCTCATCGTGCTCACGTCCGGCCCGTCTCGATCAGGGCGAGCCTCGCGGCCGGATAGTTCAGTTCGAAGCGGGCCCCGCCGAGCTCGCTCTCGCCGATCGAGATCGAGGCGCCGTCGACGCTCGCCAGTTCCCGTGCGACGGCCAGACCCAGCCCCGATCCCTGGCCGCGCGGCTCGCCTCCCCGCGTGAATCGGTCGAACACGCGGGTGCGCTCAGCGTCCGGCACCCCCGGCCCGTCGTCGTCCACGAGTACCATCACGCGATCCGCGTCTCGGCTGATGTCAACGCGGACCTGCCCACGAGCGAACCGGACGGCGTTGTCGACGAGGTTGCCGAGGACCTGTTCGAAGCGATCCCGCCCGGCATCCGCATACCCTTCCCCTTGAACGACCACCGTGACGCCGCGCAGGGGCCGTTCGTCGACGACGGAGCGCGCCACCTCGGCCACCTCGATCGGCTCGGCCGAGGGCTCTCGGTCGGCGCCAAGGGCAAGGAGCGACTGGACGATCAGGGCAAGGCGGTCAGCCTCGCCGAGCGCCGTGCGCGCGTCGGTGCGCGGGTCGTCGCCTTCAACCGCCTCCTCCAGCGACAGCCGGAGGGCCGTGAGCGGCGTCCGCAGCTGGTGAGAGGCGTTCGCGGCGAACTCACGGTTGGCCCGCAGCACGTCGGAGAGCCGCTCCGTCATCAGGTTCATGTCCCTGGCAAGCTCCTGCACCTCGGGCGGACCCGTTTCGGGCACCCGTGCATCCAGGTCGCCTCCGGCGATCCGGCGGACGACGCCGGTGGCGTCGCGCAATGGTCGGGTGAGCGAGCGAGCCAGCCACGACGCGAGTGCCAGGCCGATGAGCAGCGTCACCGCGCCGACGATGCCGAGGAAGAGCCAGGACCGATGGATCGACCCCATGACGTCCTTCATGGGGTAGGAGATGCGGACGACGGCGAGGATCCCGTTGGCCGACCGGATCGGGACCGCGCTCACCAGCAGGTCGTAGCCGAGCGTGGTGCTGTGACGGACCTCCCAGTTCGGCAGTCCGGCCAGGGCCCTCGCGATCTCGGGCCGGGTGAGGTAGGAGATGGGTTGGGGACCGGGACGCTCTAGCGAGTCGGCGAGCAGGATGCCACTCCCGTCCGTGACCAGGACCCGGCCTCCGATCCGACCCGCCACCCGCTGCACCAGCGGCTGGAGGGGCGGGCGACGCCCGCCCTCCAAGGGGTCCTCGATGGCAGCGCCGACGGCGAACGCCTCGCGCTCCACGCGGCCACCGAGCTCGTCGATCAAACGATGGCGAAGCGTGACCCCGAAGGGAACGGCGAGACCGATGATCACGACCACGAGCAGATAGGTCGCGCCCAACATCAGTCGTCGTCGCATGCGTCCCTCGCTTGGTAGCCGATCCCGCGGACCGTGTGGAGATACCTGGGACGGGAAGGGTCACGCTCGATCTTCCGGCGGATCTGGGCGATATGGACATCCAGCGTCTTCGTCGGACCCGACCAGTGCGGATCCCATACCTCGGCGATCAGCTCGTTCCGGGGTACGACCTCCGGACTCCGACGCAAGAGGCACTCGAGCAGGTCGAACTCACGAGGCGTGACGTCAACGGGTCGCCCCGCCGACGTCACCTCCCGTCTGCTGGGATCGAGTTCGAGATCGCCGACGGCGATCCCGCTCTGCGGCGCGCCTTCGGACCCCCGCGTTCGCCGAAGGATCGCGCGGATCCGAGCGACCAGCTCGTGAACGCTGAACGGTTTCGGCAGGTAGTCGTCCGCTCCGGCGAGGAACCCGGCGAGTCGGTCGGATTCCTGCCCGCGCGCGGTCAGCATCAGGACGGGGATGGGCGACCGCTCTCGGATCAGCTCGCACGCCCGGATCCCGGACATACCGGGCAGGGTGATGTCCATGATCACAAGATCGGCCTCGAGACTCGGCAGGCGATCGAGTGCATCCTCGGCTCGGACGAACCTCCGGACCTCGAACCCCTCCCGGTCGAGCGCCGAGACCAGCGGTCGCACGATGGCGTCCTCGTCCTCGACCAGGACGAGGCGGCCCCGCGGCATGCCCACCGTCTCCTGCATACCTCAACGCTACGGGGAACCCTTGCCGCGGTCAGGGCCGAGTTTCCCGCTTGCTAACCGCCCTTTGGCCCGTGGCTGGCCCCCTGCTGGGTAGCGTCGAGCACGTGATGGCTGGACCCCGTTCGTTCACCCGACGATCGATCGTCGCACTCGCGGGATGCCTCGCCGCCGCCGTCCTGGCGGGAGCGATGGCCCTGGTCATCAACCTCGGGATCTTCAGCTCCATCGGGTCGCCTGGGGGACCCGGGACGCTCGGGACCCAGCCGACCGTCCACATCCTGAGTTACGGACCCGGTCATGACGACCTGCGGAACGCTCCGATCCGCCCGGCCGCCACGATGGGCGGCGCTGGCATGACCTCCGGGCTTCCCGGACACGAGATGGAGCACCACTATGGCGCGGCAGACGACGACTAGCGAGCTGGGGGCACCGCACCTGGATCGGCCACCCGGCTCGGAGCGGGTACCCCGAACCCCGAGGACTAGGGCATCGAAACAACGTCTCCGAGCGATCGCCTGGCTCGCCGCCGGGATCGGGTTCGCCTCTCCGGCGGCGGCCATCGCGCTCGTGCCGAAGCCGTCGGAGGGTTCGGCAACCGTTCAACGCCCGATCGTGATCCTGCATCGAACCATCCGCCGGATCGTGATCACACCTCGCGCGCCAGCGACCCCCGCGCCCCGAGTGACGTACGTGTCCGCGGGCGGGACCTCCGGATCATCATCGACGGGAACGACACGATGCTCGGGATGCTGACGAGCCGAGCCGGCTCCCGAACACGGCCGAACCGGTTCGCCGGCCGAGCGATGCAACGACACGAGTTCCGCTCGATGGGCATGGACATCGCGGTGCTGGCGCCGTCGGCGGCCGATGATCAGCAGGACGGCGACTTCCTCCGTGCCGCAGGCGCGGTCGAGCGCGTGTTCGAGGAGATGGACGCCCGATTCTCGAGGTTCCGACAGGACAGCGAGCTGTCCATCGTGAACGAGCGGGCGGGGCACCGGCAAACGGTTTCCCAACGGTTCGCGGAGTTGCTCGAGATGTCGCTCTCCGCGGCCAGATCGACCGGCGGGCTCTTCGACCCGACCGTCCTTCCCGCGCTGATCGCGGCTGGGTATGACCGGGACTACGACGAGCTCATCGCCACCACGCCCGTCGTTCGCACCCCGCCGGCTCCGTCGGCTCGATGGCGCGAGGTCGCTCTGGAAGAGCGATCGTTGTTCCTCCCGAAAGGGGTGGCATTGGACTTCGGCGGCATCGCCAAGGGGTGGGCGGCGGACGTCGCTGCCGATCGCATCGGGAGCCTGACGTGGACACTCATCGATGCCGCGGGCGATCTGAGGATCGCAGGGCTGACCGCGGAACCCGTGAGGATCGGGATCGCCGATCCCGCCGATCCGAGCATCGAGATCCTGCAGCTGGGTGTCGATGCCGGAGCCTTGGCAACATCGTCCGTGGTCGGCCGGAGATGGGGAGTGGGATCGCATCAGCTGATCGACCCGAGGACATCCCTGCCCGCCTGCACGAGCGTCCTCCAGGCCACGGCGTGGGCGCCCACGTGTGCCGAGGCCGAGGTCCTGGCCAAACGGGCGATCCTCGAAGGGCCCCCAGTCCTGTCCATGGTCTCGGCCGCCCTCGTGCTTTCGGACGGCCGGGTACTCACCAGCTTCGGCGGAACGCAGCACGAGGAGTCGACCTCATGGTGACGTGGATCGTCCTGCGAGCCGCCGGCATCGCCGCGTATCTGATGCTGTGGGCGACGGTGACGTGGGGACTGATCGGCACCACGTCCCTGGTCGGCAAGCGCGTGGCGCGGGCGACGGCGACCACGATCCATCAGTTCCTCGCCAACACCGCGCTGCTTCTGCTCGGAGTGCACATCGGAGGTCTTCTCTTGGACACGTACGTCCGCTTCGCCCCGATCGACATCCTCCTTCCTTTGCACACCACGCATCGCGCCGTGCCCGTCGCGATAGGCATCATCGGGATGTACGCCTTCATGGTCGTTCTCGTGACCTCGTGGATCAGGAAGCACCTCAGCACCAGGATCTGGCGAGCGGCGCACCTCCTCGCCGTGCCTGCCTTCGCCCTCGCTCTGGTGCACGGGGTGTTCGCCGGCACCGACACGGTGCGTCCGTGGATGTGGTGGGGATACGTCGCGACCGGCGGCTTCGTCCTGTTCCTCATGTTGACCCGCGCCTTGACGATCGGGTTGCGACCCCAACGGCGCGCACCGCGGGAGGAGCCGTCCGGGGAGCGAGCACCGCGGGCGACGGTGGACGCCGGCGCGCGGTGAGCGACATCCGCGTCGAGAGCGTCAGTCGAGAACGTCACCCGCGAGGTTCGTGACGATCGAGCCGTCCTCGTGCACGAGGATCGCGGGCAGGCGATCGAGGATCTGATCCCCCGAAAGCAGCGCCCACTTCGACCCGATCTCGGCGGCCGCGCACGAGGGCGCCCACATGGTCGCCTGCAGGACGCCGGTGTCGGCGGGCCGGCCGGTCCGAGGATCGATCAGGTGGTGGATCCCGGGACCCCAGCTCCTCATGGTCACCGAGGAGGTCGCGAGTGCCCCGCGCTCCATGTGCAGTCGGAGGATCTCCTCGCGCGGGTCCAAAGGATCTTCGACGCCGATCGGCAGACCCCCCCGTGGTGGTCGACCGATGATCCGCAGGTCACCGCCCGCGTCAACGAGGCCCCAGGGGAGCAGTCGCTTCACCCTCCGCGCCGCCTTGTCCACGGTCCAGCCCTTGGCGATGCCGCCGAAATCGAGCGCGACGTCGGCGGGCAACCTGATGCGCCCGTCGTCGGTCTCGATCTCTTGCCATCGACCACAGGGCTCCGGTGGATGAAGGATCAGTCGGGCCCCGGAGATCACTTCGTCGAAGTCGCGGTCGTATCCGATGGCCAACAGAGCCGGGAGCACCGTCGGATCGAACAGACCGTCCGTGATCCGTGCGGCCTCCAGAGCCAGGTGCAGCACCTTGAGGAACGGCGCCGATACCGGCGTCCACGTCCCGGCGGAGGCATTCACCAGCGATATCTCGGTCCCCTTCCGGAACCGGCTGAACCTCTCGTCCTCGCGAACGAAGGTCCGCTCGACGATCTCGAACGCCTCGTCGGATCGAGCCCGAGCCTGTCCACCCTCCGGGACCGGCGCGATGAGCGTTACCGACGTTCCCATGCATCGGAAGGATCGCCGCTCGGTCGCGGGCTGCGACTGCTCTCTTCCCTCGACGTGATCCGGCGGGTAACGCAGGTCCCCTTCAGTCGCTTTCATAGCCGCCGCCTTCGTCGTCGCGCTCAGTTTCCTGCTCACCGCTCGCGACGGAACTTCCACCCGTCCGCTGGAGGGGCTGCGACGGGGCAACTCCGGGAGCGGAGAGCTTCGGAGCCCGACGGACCACGACGGCGGCGGGAGTCTTCCGCTTCGCCTTCCTGTGGATCGTGATCGTCCGTGTCTGGGTCTTCACGATCGGTTTGGCGGCGTCTGCGCTCGCCACGACGAGGGGCTGGTGGATCCGGATGCTGTATCCGGCGACGCCGGAGATCAGCGCGCCGGTGACTCCCCCGGCGATCGCGATCGCGGATCGCTTGTTCATGACCGCTCCTTTCGCCAACCTCACCGCCGACGCTACCGCCGGGCGGGTTAGGGGTTGGTGACGCCCCGGTTCGGGAGAGGCGAATCTCGGATCCACATCCCGCCACCCGCGCCGAATGACGAGGCGACGGATCGCAGGCCTCCTGACGGGGACCGCTACTGCACGACCAGCGCGGTCACCATCCCGTACATCCCGTCAGGCCCCTCGACGTGAGGAAGGATGTGGCAGTGGAAGGCCCAGACCCCCGGGTACTCCGCGTTCACGAGGATGTCGAACCGTTGACCGGGCGCGACCATCAACGTGTCGGCCATGTAGCGCAGCTGGGGGTCGAGCACGAACCCGTCCTCGGCCACCACCTGGAAGTGGAAGCCGTGGAGATGCATCGGATGGATCTGGGCGCCGTCGTTCGCCAGGTGGATCAACACCTCGTCGCCGAGGTTCGCGACGATGGGCTGTGTCGCCGGGAACTCCTTGCCGTTCAGCACGTAGCCCGTGGGGCCGTCGCCGAGGAACAGCGTGCTCTCGACGTCGATCCGCTGGTCGTACACGCGGCTCCAGTCCCCGCCCTTGGGTTCGACGTAGAACGCTCCGTACAGACCCTTGCCAACCTGTTCGGTGGAATTGAAGTGCGAGTGGTACACGTACATCCCCGGTCGGTCGACGACGTCGAACTCGTACACGAAGAAGCCGTTCGGCAAGATCGGGTCTTGGGTGATGAACGGAACGCCATCCATGTCGTTCGGCACGGTCAACCCATGGAAGTGCAGGATCGTCGGCTGGGTCATCTCGTTGCGGAGGATGATCCGCACGTGGTCTCCGGGGTTGACGCGGATCTCCGGACCCGGCACCGTACCGTTGAAGCCCATCGCGTCCACGAACACGCCGGGCTTGGTCTCCCACCGGATCTCCTCGGCCGTGAGCTCGAAGACCTTGACCCCGTTCTCGATCGCCGGATCGAGCGGCTGGTTGCCTTGGGAGTCGGTCTCGGCAGGGAAGGCCTCGACGCTCTCACGGTGGCCGTCGAGCATCTCCTTGACGCTCATCCCGGCCTGCGCACCGCTGGCGCCGGAGGCGCCACTCGTCCCGGCTGCCACGACCGCGCCGGCCTGAACCATGAGCGAGCCGACCATCCCGGCTCCCTCGTGTCCTGGGATCGTGCAGTACGTCTTGTAGTTGCCGGCCGCGAGCGTCGGAACCTCCAGCGTGATCGTGTCGCCCGGCTGGATCTGAGGAGTTTGCTCAACACCGTTCTCGGTATCGACCGCGAACGTGTGCGGGGCCGTGCCATCGTTCGTCACCGTGAACGAGAGCGCCTGTCCGGCGGGGGCGTGGATCATCGGCGGCGAGATCGCGAATTCCGTCAGCGAGACCGGGAAGGTCGCCGAGTCTCCCTTTGCAGCGACCGGTCCCGCCTCGCCCTCGCCACTGCACGCCGCGGAAAGGAGCGCAACCAGGAGGACCGCAGCGCCGACCCCGAGCTTGCGGATGTGCTTGAGCTTGATCATCGATCTCTCCTTCTGTCGCGTCTTCTCAGGGCACCGTCATGTGACGGAACCCCCGGGCATCCGTCTGTTCAGGGCTGGAGGTCCGGTTCGGACGCGAGGTCGGGTCCCGAGCGCCTCGGAGCGGCCAGCAGCCAGACAGCCTCCATGAGCACGGCGGCCTCCGGATGGCGCCGACGACGGAGCAACCGCCCCGACATCTCCTCGCCAGGACGCGAACCGAGGGCCAGGACCGGGTGACCAGATCCCAGGTACATCTCGAGCAGCTCCTCGGCAGGGGTGCCCATCATGACCGTCTCGCTGTCCAGGCTCATGTCCAGGACGACGACGGCCTCCTCGGCTGCGAGGGGACACGTCCCGCTCCGCGAGCCGATGCACGTGTAGTCGGGCTCGGTCGGTCCTGAGCACAGGAGGACCTGGAATCCATCACCCTCGAGCGTCGAGGCCAGGCGCTCGCGCTCGGTGGGGTCGTGCTCGACGACCAGGACGCTCCGCGTGTATCCATCCATGTGCGTCAGCATCGCCACGGGAGCCCGGGGCGTCCCCTGCCGAGGGTCCCGTGCTCGACAGGCCGAAGGTCCCTGGGGGTCGTCGCCCCCCGGCCGCATCCTTACCGCCATGTTCGTGCGCTACTACCTGGACATCGCCGCCCCCTTCCCCGACGTCGAGGCCGCGGTCCTGGACGATCCCAGAACGTGGGTCCCCGGTCTGTTGCGCGCCGCGGAGGATCGAGGTCAGCATCTGCTCGCCGAGGTGGGCTTCGCCGTGGACACCAGGCGGGTCGACAAGCAGGTCGAGATCGAGCTCGGCGCCCCGATCCGGACCCCGTCGAAGACCGTGCTGCCGATGACGTGGCGGGCGACGAGGCCCGAGGGGTTGTTCCCGCAGCTCGATGCGGACGTCGAGGTGGCGTCGCTCGGTCCAGACCGGACGCAGCTGTCCATCAGTGCTCGCTATCGCGCGCCGATGGGTGCGGTGGGTCGGATGCTCGACCGAGCGTTGCTGCATCGGGTCGCCGAGGCCACCGTCAAGGACTTCCTCGATCGCGTCGGCGAGCGGTTGCGCACCGGCGACCTTGCGAAGTCCGAACCGTAGGGTCCCCCGTGACCGAACTCCCCAGCTCCGTCGCCTTCCGACCAGGTGAGGTTGAGATGGATCAGAAGGAGACGCTGATCGCGGTCGACGGGAACGAGGCGGCCGCCACGGTCGCCCACCGTCTGTCGGAGGTCATCGCGATCTATCCGATCACACCTTCCTCGCCGATGGGCGAGCTGGCGGACGCCTGGTCGGCCAGGGGGCGAACGAACCTGTGGGGAGCGGTCCCGCAGGTGATCGAGATGCAGAGCGAGGGCGGCGCCGCGGGAGCGCTGCACGGGGCTCTGCAGGCCGGCGCGCTATGCACGACGTTCACGGCGTCACAGGGCCTGCTGCTGATGATCCCCAACATGTACAAGATCGCCGGCGAGCTCACGCCAGCCGTGATCCACGTCGCCGCACGGACCTTGGCGACCCACGCGCTCTCGATCTTCGGCGACCAGAGCGACGTGATGGCGGTCCGACAGACGGGGTGGGCGATGCTGGCGTCCTCGGACGTGCAAGCGGCTCAGGACCTGGCCGCGATCGCGCATGCGGCCACGCTCGAGTGCCGCGTGCCGTTCCTGCACTTCTTCGACGGGTTCCGGACCTCGCACGAGGTGAACGTGATCCATACGCTGCCGGACGAGGTGCTGCGCGACCTCGTCGACGACCACCTCGTCCGAGCGCATCGGGAGCGCGCCCTCTCTCCCGACCACCCGGTGCTCCGCGGGACCGCCCAGAACCCCGATGTGTTCTTCCAGGCACGCGAGGCGTCGAATCCCTTCCACGCGATCGTCCCACAGGTCGTGCAGTGGACGATGGATCGGTTCGCGGAGCTCACCGGCCGTGCGTATCACCTGTTCGACTACCACGGGGCGCCCGACGCCGAACGGGTCGCGGTGGTGATGGGCTCGGGCACCGGCGCTGTCGAGGAAACGGTGGACGCGCTCGTCGCCGGCGGCGAGAAGGTCGGCGTCGTGAACGTCCGGCTCTTCCGTCCGTTCTCCGCAGAAGCGTTCGCCGGAGCGCTCCCGCCCACCGTTCGGGCGATCGCCGTGCTCGACCGGACGAAGGAGCCGGGGGCGCCTGGCGAGCCCCTGTACCAGGACATCGTCACGTCGCTCTCCGAGCGCGTCGCAGCCGGCGCTCGTCCGGCGATGCCGAGGGTGATCGGCGGACGCTACGGCCTGTCCTCGAAGGAGTTCGACCCCGCGATGGCCAAGGCCGTTTTCGACGAGCTCGCGAAGGATCAGCCGAAGAACCACTTCACGGTCGGCATCGTCGATGACGTCTCGCACACCTCGCTCGAGGTCGACCACTCGTTCACGACGGAGCCGCACGACGTGGTCCGCGCCGTGTTCTTCGGGCTCGGCGCCGACGGGACGGTGAGCGCCAACAAGAGCTCCGTGAAGATCATCGGAGAAGGTACCGACCTCTACGCGCAGGGGTATTTCGTCTACGACTCGAAGAAGTCGGGTTCGATGACCACCTCGCACCTGCGGTTCGGGCCGCACCCCATTCGTTCGACGTACCTGATCGGCCCGGGCCAGGCCAACTTCGTCGCCTGCCACCAGTTCAGCTTCCTCGAGCGGCTCGACGTCCTCGGGGTCGCGGCGCCGGGCGCGACGTTCCTGTTGAACTCACCCTTCGGGCCGGAGACCGTGTGGGAGTGTTTGCCGGTCGAGACCCAGCAGACCATCCTCGAAAAGGAGCTCCGGTTCTACGTCGTCGACGCCCAGAAGGTCGCCACGGCGACGGGACTCGGCTCCCGCGTGAACACGATCCTGCAGACGTGCTTCTTCGCCCTCGCGGGCGTCCTCGACCAAGCAGAGGCCGTGGCGCGGATCAAGGCTGGGATCGAGAAGAGCTACGGCAAGCGCGGGCGCTCCGTCGTGGAGCAGAACTTCGCGGCGGTGGACGCCGCGCTCCAGGGCATGCACGAGGTTCCCGTGTCGTCCGGCGTGGCCGGCGATCTGCATCGGCCGCCGCCGGTGCCCGAAGAGGCCCCCGACTTCGTCCAGCGCGTGACCGCGATGATGCTGGCTGGCAAGGGCGACCTGCTTCCGGTCTCGGCGCTGCCCGTCGACGGGACCTTCCCGACCGACACGGCGAGATGGGAGAAGCGCTCGATCGCGCAGGAGATCCCGATCTGGGACCCGGAGATCTGTATCGACTGCGCCAAGTGCGCGCTTGTCTGTCCGCACACGGCGATCCGCATGAAGGTCTACGAGCCGATCGCCGTCGATCACGCGCCGGAGACGTTCAAGCACAAGGAGTGGCGCGACCGCGAGAACCCCGGTCGGTGGATGACGATCCAGGTCGTGCCCGACGACTGCACGGGGTGCGGCGTGTGCGTCGATGTCTGTCCCGCGAAGTCCAAGGAGGTCGTGAGGCACAAGGCGATCGACATGGCGCCGAAGGTCGAGCACCTCGACGCCGAGCGGGGGAACTTCGACTTCTTCCTTGATATCCCGCCGACCGATCGGCGCGAGGTGAAGGTCGCGTCGATCAAGGGCTCGCAGATGCTCGAGTCCCTGTTCGAGGCCAGCGGGGCCTGCGCGGGTTGCGGCGAGACGCCATACCTGAAGCTCCTCTCGCAGATGTACGGCGACCGGATCCTGGTCGCGAACGCCACCGGGTGCTCCTCGATCTACGGTGGCAACCTGCCGACGACCCCGTGGTCGCGGGACGCGAACGGCCGTGGTCCCGCCTGGTCGAACTCGCTGTTCGAGGACAACGCGGAGTTCGGTCTCGGGATGC
>Ga0207643_10001787_pt1 | contig 11972 bp, 10 predicted proteins | sample KBSMisM62_FD_184313 | JGI IMG/M metagenome (GOLD analysis project Ga0207643, IMG submission 184313) | Miscanthus rhizosphere microbial communities from Kellogg Biological Station, Michigan, USA - KBS Miscanthus M6-2 (SPAdes) (version 2) | ecosystem: Host-associated > Plants > Roots >...
CGCGCATGGCGATCCCCTCATCGGAGATGGTCGCGCGGCGCTGCAGGAGCTTGTCGCGAGCGGCGGGCAAACCGCCTTCGAACTCGACAGCTGAGCCGCGGCCTGACAGGGCTTGCCGGAGGTCGAGAGCGGACGTGAGCCGCGCGCAACACTCGCTCGCGTCCTCGCGGGCCGACGCATCGCGCTCGAGGTGACGAGCGAAGGTGACAGCCCGCGGCGGCGAACTCCTCGGTCGCCGGGGCTCACTCCCGGCAGCGCTTCTCGACCTGCTTGCGGAGCCTGTCGATCTCCATCCGCTCGCCCTGGATCTCCTCGGAGCGGTCGAGGAGATGGGCGACGCCGTCGCAACGCCCGTTCGCGAACCGCGCGACCGCGAGGTTGTACGACGCGTAAGCCTCGGTGATCGACGAGGTGCCCTGCAGCTTCGCGACGGCCGACTCGAGCACGGGCAGGGCGGCGCGCGGATCACCCGCCTGCAGGAGCCGGAAGCCACGGTCGTTCAGCGCGCTCCCGCTGTCGGTCGCCGTCCCGCTCGAGGGCGGCGTGCCGACGTCCTGCCGCCCCTCGGCCGTCACCGTTCGCTCCACCGTCACACCTTCCGCAGTTTCGGTGACGACGACGGTGCGCTCGTGACCCTCCACCGTCTGCGTGAGGACGGCGGTCGCGCTTCCCGATTCGCCACCGAGCCCGCCGAGCGCCCATGCTGCGACTCCACCGGCCGCGAGCAGTCCCAGCGCGCCTGCCACCACCAGCACCCCACCACCCGTGCGGGCGTACGGGGTCGAACGGTGCACTGTCCTCACGCCCAGCCCCGCGACGACCGTCGACGCCGTCGAGGGCGCTGTCGCGAGCGCCGCGTGGAGATCCGAGACGAACGCCGCACAGGTCGGGTAGCGCTGGTCCGGCGCCTTGGCGAGGCCGCGCGCGAAGACGGCGTCCAGTGCCGCGGGGAGCGACGGCTCGAGGTGGTGGATCGACGGCGGCGCCTCGTGCGCGTGGGCCGCCGCCTCGGCCGCCTGGCTCTCCCGCTCGAACGGCCGCCGTCCGGTGAGGAGCTCGAATGCGACACACGCCAGCGCGTACCGGTCGCTCGCCGGGGAGGTCGGCTCACCGCGTGCCTGTTCCGGAGCCATGTAGCCGACGGACCCGAGCACCGACCCCACCTCGGTGAGCGTGTCCTGATCGGCCGCGCGGGCGATCCCGAAGTCGGAGACGCGGATCGTCTCGTCGTCGGCGATCAGCAGGTTCGCAGGCTTGACGTCGCGGTGGACAACCCCGCGCCCGTGCGCGCTGTCGAGCGCACGTCCGGCCTGCTCGAGCCACGGCAGCCCCTGCTCCGGCGGAACGGCGCCGCGTTCGAGCCGGTCTCCGACCGTCCCGTGCCTGGCGTACTCCATAACGATGAACGGAAGGCCGTCCGCGGTCTCGCTCACGTCGTAAATCGAGATGACGTGCGGTTCGCCGGAGAGGTTCGCAGCGGTGCGCGCCTCCCGCAGGAACCGCGCGTTGAACTCGTCGTGGCCCGCCCAGCGGCCCGAGAGCACCTTGACCGCCACGGTACGCCCGAGCGTCGCGTCGGTAGCTCGGTAGACCTCTCCCATGCCGCCGGCCGCGATCGGCTCGGGCGTCGCGTAGCGGGGCGGCAGCGCGGGGCGCGTCACAGGCATCCCTCGATGGTTCCCGCCGGTGCGTCCTCCCAATCCCTTGCCTCTCGACGCGACCTCCTGATTGCCTACCACGATCGACCCCTGACCTGCCGCCAGTCCTGGGTCGGTACCAGGACGGGCGGCACGTCCAATGCCTTACGCCGCTCCGCAAGACCGACACCGGCAGACCACCCCGGCGACGAGTCCGTTGTCACTCAGCGCGCGCGGACGACCCGATTTCGGCGCGCTGCGGCTTTCGGACACGGCCCTCGGGGTGTTTCCTTGTGAGGCTACGAACTCCCGATGCGCGGGGTTTCTCGATGGGCGCTATTGGGCTCGAACCAGTGACCCCCAGCTTGTCGATAGGGAGCAGCCGTCCGCATCGGTCGACTCAGGCGCGCTCACACAGTCGTTGAGCGAAACGTCACCTTCGACCGAACGGCTCAGCGAACGCGAACGAACGCTGAACCTTGCCATCCGTGCCACGCCGTCTTGGTCAATGGATGCATTCTCAGTGCACTCCAAGATGCGGTAATCGTGGTGGGACTCGGTCACGGTTCTGTCCGGAGGTGCTCGTCGAAGAACCCGATCACGTTCCGCTCGTACTCCGCCGGCGCCGTCGTGATCCCGGCGATGTGTTGCCCGTTTGGAACCTCCCAGATCTGCTTCGGCTCGCGGGCAGCCTTGTAGAACAGCTTGTTCGGCTTCGTCTCGCTGCCGTTCTGCCCCTTCTCGCCGTAGACGAGGAACAGGGCGGTCGGGGCGATCTTCGGGATCTCGCTCTTCAAGCTCGGCGGAGGCAGCGTGTTCGTGAAGACGGCCGTTGCAAGCGTGTTCGCGCCGCCACCGAGAAGGGCATCGAGCCTATCCCCGTTGGCTAGCCCGTCGCGCACCGATTGGCCGCTCGCCCCCTCCGAGACGACTGCCTTGAACGCGGTCGAGTGCGCGGCGGCGTGGATCAACATCTCTCCGCCGACCGACATCCCGATTCCGCCGATCCGCTCCGAATCGACGTCGGCTCGGCTGCGTAGATAGGCCGCCGCGGCATGGAGGTCGCGATCGCCCACCCATCCGAACATGTTGGGGTCACCCTCGCTCGCCCCTTCGCCGCGACGGTCGAAGAGCAGGACTCCGTATCCGTGCCTGATCAGCATCCGGGCGTGCTTCTGCGGGCCTGAGCGTCCCGGAAAGACGATTACGGTCGCGCCGTTGCGGGACGGCACGAACCAGCCCTCGAGCCGCAAACCGTCGCTCGTTTCGAACGCTACGTCTTCGTAGCTCGCACCGAGGTTCGCGGTGGGAACTGACCCTCCGAGCGTGTGGGTGACGACGTAGGCGAGAGCTGTCGGAAAGAGGACGATCGCGATGAGAGCGAGTACCCCGACGAGGATGAGACCGCGCCGCAGGTAGCGGTGGACGAGGCGGTCGTTCCTGCGCCGGCTCCGCCAGAGCATCACGGCGCCTGCGCCGAGAAGCAGTACGCCGGTGAGAAGCGAGAGGAGACCGGTGTAGTCGTCGCCGGACCGGCCGCCCGTGACCGTGTAGTAGGCGGCCTCGGTACCTATGAGGACGCCGAAGTAGCCAAGGAGGAGTGCGAGTGCAGCGCGCGCTCCGGGGCGGACGCGACCGAAGGCGAGGGTCGCGCCGGCCAGGAGAGCGAGCGGCACGAGGCCGCTGACGAGATGGTCACCGGCCGAGGTGCCCGGCTGTGGTTGGAGGAAGTTGTCATCGACGAGATGCAGGCCAACGAGACCGCAGCCCACCAGGACGAGAACCCGTTCGCGTCGACCGATGTCCGCGACTCGCTGGTGGAGCGGCGTCAGCTGGAATGCGATTGCCTCAGTCATCTGTCGGAGCCTTCGTTGCTCGTCATGGTCCTCATGTGTTCGTCACCGTGCCACTCAGCCGCAGAAGGCCTTTTCGATCAATTTGAAATAGAGCGGGAGGGCGGGCTTCGGCAGCGTGGTCGCGTCCTGATTGATCATCAGCACGGCTTGGCGTCGGCCGTCCTCGCTGAAGACGGTCTGCACGTCGAAGCCGGGGAGCTCGCCAGAGTGGCCCCAGCCCACACAGTGGATACCAGCACGGCCGATGCCGAGCCCCTGTCCGGGGCCGGAAGAGACGAGCTTGCCGGTGCGCTCCGACACAGTCGTCTTCATCGCGCGCAATTGGGCCGGCGCGAGCAGTCGACCAGCGAGGAGAGCCCGATAGAAGTCGGCGACGTCGCGGACGGTGGAGACGATCCCGCCGCTCCCCGGCGCGAGAGAGGGACTGAGGCCGGTGACATCGGTAAGAGGCGGCTTTCCGAGCAGCATGTAACCGTGTGCGTAGGGGCGCGGCAGGCCCGGCCGCCTCACTGGGTAGCTCGTGTCGTGAAGCCGCAGCGGCTGGAAGATCCGGCGTTTCAGCTCGGCACCGAGAGGCTTCCCGGTGATCTTCTCCACGATCAGCTGGGCTACAACGTAGTTCGTGTTCGAGTACGAGTAGTCGGTCCCGGGCGCGAACAGTGGCTTCTGCGAGACCCCCATCTGCACGAGCTGGCGCGGCGACCAGTAATGGGCGAAGTCGCCATTCAAGTAGGGCTTGAGATAGCGCGGGTTGTCTTCAAAGTCGTGCAGGCCGCTCGTGTGATTGAGGAGCTGACGGACGCTGATCCCAGTGCCATTCGGGACGAGTCTGGGCAGGTGACGGTCGATCGTGTCGTCGAGCCGGAGCTTGCCCTCGCCGACGAGTTGGAGAACGACGGTCGCCGTGAACGGCTTGGTGACGCTCGCGATCTTGAAGTGGTTGTCCGCTCGCATCGGTGTCTTGCGAGCGATGTCTCCCAGTCCTGCCGTCAGGGTTGTCGTGCGCTCTCCGTCGCGGACGAAGAGGATTACGCCGGGCGCACCGGCAGCGACGAGCGCCTCGAGGTCGTGCTGGAGGTCGGACGCCCGGTTGGCATTTGCAGTGGTCGTCTTGGCCGTCGCGGATGCCGCGACGACAGCGACTGCTGCGAGGCAGCCGAGGATCGCTCGGGGAGACGTGAGCCGGATCATGGTTGTTCTCCTGTTCCTCGTTGGGGCGGTCGCCCGTTTCGGCGCGACCGCCCTTGCGAGACTGTTTTCAGCTTGTGGGCACGCGCTCTAGCCGACGGGTCCGAGCGCTGGCGGCGCCGTGACCGGTTCGGTTGGCTCGTCACGCTCGACAGAACTGCCGTGCTCGAGGTGCGGCAGCCACTCGAGCCACGTCGGCAGGTACCAGTTCCACTCGCCGAGCAGTTTCATCGATGCCGGTAGGAGGATCGCGCGGACGATGGTCGCGTCGATCAGGATCGCCGCGGCGAGACCGACCCCGAACTGCTTGAGGATCATCATCGACAAGGTCGCGAAGATCGCGAAGACGCCCACCATGACGATCGCGGCGCTCGTGACGACGCCGGCCGTCGTCTTGATTCCGTGCGCGATCGCCTCGTCCGTGCTCATCCCCTTGTCGTACGACTCGCGGACGCGACTGATGATGAAGACGTGGTAGTCCATCGACAGCCCGAAGAGGATCACGAAGAGGAGTATTGGGAGGAAGGGATCGATCCCACCGGTGTACTCGAACCCCAGGAGTCCTTTCCCCCAGCCGTGCTGGAACACGAGGACGAGCACGCCGTAGGCTGCCGCGATCGAGAGGAGGTTGAGGACAATCGCCTTCGCCGCGATCACCAGCGATCGGAAGGAGGCGAGCATCAGCACGAACGCGAACAGCAGCACGAACCCGAACACGAGCGGGGCGACGGTCTTCATCTGGTCGTTGAAGTCCTTCGACTGGGCGGTCTCGCCTGTAACGGCGACCTCGGCGTCCTCGAGGGTGCCGAGCGTGGTGGGGACGATCTCTTCGCGCAGCGCCGCGAGCGCCGCATTCGAGGTGGAGTCCGTTCCGTTGCCCTCGACCGGAATCGAGACGCTCGCGACGGTTTTTGCCGGGTTGACGTCCACGTCGATCGGCTCGTTCATGACGCCGGTGGCCAAAGCGCGCCGCTTGAGCCGGCCGATCGCGTCCCGGAACTGGGGAACTTAGACGTCGGGCGTCTTGATCACGACGTTCGCCGCGATCTCGGTTCCCGGGAATGCCGCCTTGACGCGGTTGTAGCTCGTCAAGAACTTTTGCGGATAGCTGTCGATGCTGGCCTCGGCCGTGTGCAGCTGCAGTGCCGGCACCGCGAGGGCGATCAGCAGCCCGCCTGCCAGGGCGACAGACAGCAGCGGTCGCCGGAGCACGCGGTCGATGATCGCTCCCCAGATCCGGCCCTCGCCGTCGCTGCGGCGGAACCGGTGGACGAACGGCACGCGTGCCCGGTCGACGCCGTCACCGAGCTTGGAGAGAAGCGCCGGGAGCACCGTCAGCGACCCCAGCATCGCAACCGCGACGACTGTCATCGTCGCGACGCCGAACGAGGCGAAGCCGGCATCGCCGGTGAGGAACATTCCTGCCATTGCGACCAGGACCGTGGAGCCCGAGATGAGCACCGAGCGCCCGGACGTCGCGGCCGCGGCCTCGAGCGCCGCCTCTTCGCTACGACCGGCGGCACGCTCTTCGCGCTCCCGCTTCAAGTAGAACATCGTGTAGTCGACGCCAACTGCGAGCCCGATCAGGAGGATGATCGCCGGCACGGAGTCATCCATCGGCAGCACCTGGCTGAAGAGTGCGACCAGGCCCATCGTGCCGAGCACGGCCGTGAGGCCGAGCACGAGGGGGATTCCGGCCGCGACGAGGGCGCCGAACGCAAATACGAGGATGAGCAGCGTCAGCGGAACGGAGAAGAGCCCGGCCTTCTTCAGGTCGTCATAGAACGCGCCCTTGATCTCTTTCCCGGTGCTCTCACCGAACGACCCGACATAGAAGACGGGGTTCGCCTTCTGCACCCCGGCCACCGTGTCGACGATCGGGTCGACCTTGTCGGCCGCCTCATCCGACGGCCCGCGGATCTCGATCGGGACGAGCACGGAGTGCTTGTCGTCGGAGATCTGGCCGCTGTTGTCCGCGTCGTAGGGGGACTCGACCTTTGCGACCGCGTCGAGCGTCGAGAGCCGGGTGATGACGGACCGCACCAGCGCCTTGAACTCGGGCCCGTCGGCGCTGAGCGAAGGGTTCTCGATGAGGACGGCCTCGCCCGCCGGCTGTTTGAAGTCGTTGTACAAGATCGCGTCCGCTCGCCCCGACTCACCCGGGCCGGACGTCTCGAACACGATGCTCTTCATCGGGGATACGAAGCTGACGGCGAACAGCACCACCGCGAGGGCTAGCCAGCCGAAGATCGCCTTCTTGCGGTGATTGGCGCTCCAGCGCGCCATCCGCGCGGCGAAATTCGTCGACCGTCGAACTGGAGCCCGAACGACCGCATGCTTCTGGGTCGAAGGCTCGTCGGAGTCGTCCTGCACGACACGTGTCTTCATCGCCTGCTCCTCTCGCGATGCGGGATCACCCACGCTCGCAGCAGTGACCGACGAGCGGAAGACGGGAGACTTGCCGTTTCGAGGGGCGGGTTTCTGGTGTCCTGCGACTGCCCGCGGCTCAGGCGCGCAGGTAGAGGAGCACTGCCAACACGCGGCGTGACTCGCTCCCACTCGAAGGGAGGCCGAGCTTGCCGAAGATGCTGGAGACGTACTTCTCGACTGCGCGGAGCGTGATCACGAGCTTGTCCGCGATCCCCTGGTTGGAGCGACCCTCGGCCATCAGCTCGAGCACCTCGCGCTCGCGCGGCGTCAGATCTTCGAGCGGGTCGTCGCTGCGGTGCTTGGAGAGAAGCGTCGAGACGATGATCGGGTCGATCGCCGAACCGCCGCCCGCCACTCGCCGAACTGCGCCGATGAACTCCTTGACGTCGCTGATGCGATCCTTGAGCAGGTAGCCGGCGCCCTCAGCCGACTCTGCCAGGAGCTTCATCGCCAGCCCGACCTCGACGTACTGCGAGAGCACGAGAACGCCCACCGACGGATGCTGAGCGCGGATCTCGAGCGCCGCGCGGAGGCCCTCGTCGCTGTGCGTCGGAGGCAGCCGGATGTCGACGATCGCGACGTCCGGAGAGAAGCTTCGCACCTTCAGAAGGAGATCCTCGGCGGTCTCGCAGCTTCCCACCACCTCGAGCCCACTTTCGCGCAGCAGACGCTCGAGTCCCTCGCGCAGCAGGACGCTGTCCTCGGCGATTACGACACGCATGGAATCTCCGCTCTGAGCCGCGTACCGCCACCCGTGGGGCTCCAGATACGAAGTCTGCCCTCAAGAGCCTCTACTCGGTCGGCGAGGCCGCGCAATCCCGAGCCGAGCTCGGTGTCGGCCCCACCGATCCCGTCGTCGACCACCTCGACCACGACGTGGGCATTCGTGCGAGCGACCTCCACGGTGGCCGCGGTGGCGTTCGCGTGCTTTCCGACGTTCGCGAGGCCCTCGGATACGAGGTAGAACGCTGCCACCTCGAGATGCTCGGGAAACCGACCCTCGACTTTGACGTTCAGCCGTACCGGCACCGGAGCTTTCGCGGCGAGCTGCTCGAGTGCAACCGCCAGTCCATGCCCGCTCACGACGGCCGGATGGATGCCGCGCGCGACATCGCGCAGTTCTTCGAGTGACTTGGCGATCTCTCGCCTCGCCTGATCGAGGCGCAGCCTCGCTTCGCGATCGCCGCGTATGCGCTCTTCGAGTCGGCCGAGCTCGAGCGACAAGGCGATCAGCCGCTGCTGCGCGCCGTCGTGCAGGTTGCGCTCGAGTCGCTGCCGCTCCTTCTGCGCTGCCTCGATGACCCGCGAGCGCGATCCCCGAAGCTCTTCCGTACGCGCCTTCAACTCGACGTTCAGTCGTCCGTTCTCGAGTGCGATGCCCGCCGCAGCGGTGACGGCATCGAGCAACTCGGGCTCATCGGCGAGCGCGGAGTCATGCAACAGCGCCGCCACGTGCGCCCCGTCCCGGTCGATCAGCGTCGTCCCACGCCCGCCGGAGCTCGGCAGCTTCACCGGCCGACCCTCGAGATCGGCCCAGCTTCGAAACTCGGGCAGCCAGTATGCGAGCGTGAGCGACGGATCGCGCAGTGCACGCGCGAGCGCGTCGCGAAGATCTGTCGGCGCGGGATCCGCGCGCAGCTCGACGAACAAGTGTCCGACATTCGATCGAGCGAGGCGGGCATGCAAGAGCACGAACAGGAACACAAATGGTGCGATGCCGATCACGGCGTAGGCGACCCGCCGGATCGTCTCCATCCCGGAGGGATCGAAGATCGACGCGATCAGGAGAACGGGGATCGCCACGAGAGCAAGTGCGAAGGCATCGATCAGGAGAGCGAGCGAGCGGCGCAGCGGCCGCCCCGTACCTCGCCGCCGCGCGACCAGAACGGCGATCGCGGCCAGGGACAACGCACTAATGGCAACGAGCGCAAGTCGCCGCACGGCCAAGGCGGCACCAGGCTCTGAGACGATCCCGAGCAGATTGTGCGGGCCCAGGTCGCTGAGCATCATCACGACGAGGCCGAGACCGATGGCAGCCACATACGCCGCTGCGACGAGCGTCCGCTCGAACCAGCGTTCGAGCCGACCGCTCGGGAACGCGAGGAAGACATGGAGGAAGAGCACCGGCGGCAGCAGAGAGGCCGTCATACCGATCGTGTACGGAACGTCGATCGCGTACGGAAGCGCGAGACTTGTCCAGGAGAGGTGTGAGAGAAAGGCCGCGAAACCTGCGGCGACCATCAGCGGTCCGAACCGGCTCTCGGGCCGACACCACCACGCGATCAAACCCGCAAGGATGTACGAAAGCACGATCCAGTCGACGGTGATGGCTCGCGCGACCGGCTCGGCCGAACCGTCGCTAGCCAACCCAAGCGCGAGCGTGGCACCGGCTGCCGCGCATCCGGCAGTGCCGATCGCCCAGAGCCGCCAAAGCCGCGGTGCTCGAGCGACACCCAACGCGAGATCCGACGCGAACGCCGAACCGGCCATCTCTCTCGCTCCTTTCCGACCCGCGGTTGCCGTCGAAACTGACGGAACCTCTCAGGCGCGACCGCTGAATCGGGTCGGCGCGGGTCACGGATGAAAGGAGGCGCCTTCCAACGAGGATACTCCAGCTGGCGAGCGTTTTTTGGCCGATGTCAAATGTTGTGTGGGGAAGCATGCTACGGAGCAGGCTGCAGGCCGTAACCACGCGCCGCTTGCTCGTTGGCTTCTCGTGCTTCCGTTGACGAGATGTATCTACAAGGTGAGGCCCGACCCGTGGAGATGTCTCGGATCGACCGCCTGGGTGGCTCCTAGGATCCAAGTGGCCGTGGTTGGCGTCGTCGGCGCGCCTGCGCGAGCACGCTCTGCATGGCTGGGTGAAGCGTCGAGCCTTCTAGCGGATCGGAACCCCGGAACAATCTGTACCCCGCCGCCCTCGCGAGTCACATGCTTGAAGATCACGTCGACGGCGCGGCGCGGGTAGGCGAGATCGGTCCTGGTGAGGACAGCCTCGGGCATCGCGAGTCGCTCGTGTAGCTCGACCTGGCGCTCGGTCACGATGTCCGCCTCGGGGTTTCGACAGCCTTGTCGGTGGGAATCCCTCGCACATGTCTGACGGCGATATTCATGTCGTGAAGCGGGGCGACGATTGGACCGTCACGGTCGAGGGGATCAAGGGAGATCTCGTCTCGTACGACACGGAAGACCAGGCGATCCGCTCTGCTCGACGCGTTGCAGCAGCCGCTCGATCTGACGTCGTCCTCGACGACGACCCTCGCCTGGCCGACCACGCCAGGATCTGATCCGACAGCAGCTGGCCGCGTTTGCGCAAGACACGGCGAGGGCACACGCGTCCCATGCCAAACGAGACGCCACTCCCACCCTCGCCCACACCGCCTATGCCCGGCCCCGACCCGCTGCCGCCCCCCGATCCCAAGCCTCCGACTGAACCAGACCCGGTCCCGCCAGACACGATCTGACCGACATCACGGAACGCACCCGTAGCGTCCCGGCCGCCACTCACCAGACCCTCGAGTTCCGTCCTATCTCGCCGGTCTTCCCATCCCGGCACCGACGTCCTTGAACTCGCCCGGCTGGTCGGCGACGACCCCCTCGCCGACCGGCTCGAAGGCGCGTATGTCGCAGCACCCTCCGCCCGCACGTCGGCATGGCCCTGCGACGCGCTTGGGTAGTCCAACAACTCGGGTCAGTCGGGTGGGCGTTTGGCGTGGGACGTCTGGGGGAACGCTTGCGCTCGGCAGCTCCGGGCTTCGACGACGGCTTGCACGGGGGAGACCGAGGGGACTGGCGGCCCAGATCTGATCGGGGCGCGAGGGGTCACGGAGCCCGAAGCTGCCAACGGCGACAGCGGTCGCGTTCGACGTTGCGTGTGCGAGCACAGGAGTACGCTGTCGCCCAAGCGATTGGTCTCTTCCTCCACCCTGGCTCGCGGCCATCGCGTCGGTGGAGCGTAAGGAGGACGCGATGACGCGTTTCCAGCTCGTGTTCCGCGAAAATGGGGTCGACAGGATCGAAACCCATGACAACAACGTGGCCGGGGAGCCCGTAATCGACGGCAAGCTGATCGTTGACGGCGAGGTGTACGTGATCAGAGGAGTCGAATGGCTGCTCACCGCCGACCACATCGGCGACACGAAGAGGTTCCTTTGCACGCTCGTCGCGCAACCCGTCGAGGACTGATCTGACCTCCGGGTTGGTTTTCCGTTCGCGTTGGCGGATACAGGTACCGGATGAGGCTCGCCGGCACTGAGATCACCGCTAGTGCCGCGGCTCGGCTGGCCGTCCGCCTGGAGCAAGCTGGCGAGCTGGGGCTCGCCCACCGCGTCGGCATCGCGGTTGACACAGGTCACGATTTCGGACTCAACAAGCAGGACCGCACGACCGTCCTGCAAGTCCTTGCCGACCGTCCGGGCGAGATGGCAGAGATCCGCAAGGCGCTGCGCTAGCGATCGAGCAGGCTCTTGAACGCAGCCCACATCCCGACCTACGAGGATGCGCCGCAACCCGCGGATAGTCACGACCCTTCGCGCTCCAGCCGCCGCTTCTCCCGGCGCGCCCAACCTTCCGCCTCACGCGCCGCATAAGCCTCCGGGTGCAACGCCGATACCGCTTGTATCGGCCCAGCTCGCCGGCACGGCATCGCCCCGGAACGTGTCGACTCCCGCACCCACGACACCGGCACAGACAGGAGCTCTGCCACCTCGTCTGCGATGCGCAGCCGCTCCGTCATGCGAAGATCCGCGGGTGCGGAGATTCGTGTACAAGATCGACCCCGCCTCGCTGATCCCCGGCGATGCCGAGTACATCTTCGAATCGGAAGACGACCTCAAGGCCGGGGACATCTTCGAGCGAGTAC
>Ga0207643_10001788_pt1 | contig 11966 bp, 9 predicted proteins | sample KBSMisM62_FD_184313 | JGI IMG/M metagenome (GOLD analysis project Ga0207643, IMG submission 184313) | Miscanthus rhizosphere microbial communities from Kellogg Biological Station, Michigan, USA - KBS Miscanthus M6-2 (SPAdes) (version 2) | ecosystem: Host-associated > Plants > Roots > Rhizosphere...
GAATCTGAGACTGGAACGCGAGCTTGCGGAGCGTGAGCGTATGGCTTCGCTCGGACGCATGGCCGCAACCGTTGCGCATGAGATCAAGAATCCTCTGTCGGCAATAAAGTCGATTGCGCAGGTGATGCGCGAAGACGAGAGTCTGCGGAACGAATACGAGCGTGATCTCGGGCTGATCGTTGGCGAAACGGATCGCCTAAGCCAGAGTGTGACGCAACTATTGAGTTTCGCGCGTAAGGAGAGTCCCGCGGGACAGCCTCTCAGTGTTGACGAACTGGTGCGATCGGTTGCGGATCTTTTTCGAGCGAATGCGAGGGAGCAGGGAATCGCGCTCGATTGCGAAGTCAGAGTTGAGGCGGAGCTGGCGGGAAGATCTGTTGCTGCGTTGCGCGATGCGTTGTCGAATCTGCTTTTGAACGCTTTGCAGGCAACGCCGCAGGGCGGAAAGGTTGAGCTAATCGCGGCGGCAGCGAATGGCGATCTGGTGATCAGCGTGCAGGACAGTGGCTCAGGCGTGCCTGCTGATTTGCGCGAACGCATTTGGGAGCCTTTCTTCACAACGCGACAACGCGGCACCGGATTAGGCTTAGCGATCGTCCGCAAGCGCGTACAGGAAGTTGGTGGCTCAGCCTCGCTCGAACACAGTCACAATGGTCGTGGTGCGTTGTTCCAGTTGCGCCTCCCGCTCTGAGAAAGAATGTCCCGCAAAGGCGCAAAGGCGCAAAGAAAACAACTCTTCCTTCTTCTTTGCGCCTTTGCGCCTTTGCGGGAACTTTATTTACGAGCATGCGTGTTAGCTCTGACCTTGCCCACGCGACACTTGACTTGAGGAGACGATGATGAAAAACCGAAGATTCTTAAGCGCAATGCTGCTCACGCTTTGCCTGCTGGCCGCAGTTGTAAATATTCAAGCCCAGGACAGCAACACCGCACAGACCACCAAGCAGGCCGAGACTAAAGATGATGAGACAAACCTCGAAACACAACTCTACCTGATCGTCGGCACCGACGGAGACGCTCCTGACACCAAACTTCCCGCGGCGCTCGACACCGTCGTCAAACAGTTGCGCGCAACCTTGCCATTCAAAAATTACAGGCTCGCTGCGACGATGGTTAATCGTGTGAAGAATGAAGGTCGTTTGGAGTTGAGATGGATCGGTGGACCAATGACCTTGGCAGCAGGTCCAACACCGGCACTGAATCCGAGCTTTAGCAATTTCAGTATCCGGCAGGTGCGACTCGTGCAAGCTAGCGATGGCCAGCCAAGGGTGCAGATGCAGGGGTTCAATTTTGGCGCGCGCGTTCCGATTCAGGTTAGTGGCGCTATTGCCGCGAATGGCGCCGTGGCTCCGGTGATCAATTACGAAGCAACCGGCGTATCTACAGACGTCAGCATGCGTGAAGGTGAAGCCGTGATCGTTGGCACGCTCAACATCGGCCCCTCCGGCGACGCCCTCATCCTCGTCGTCTCCGCGAAACGAACCCAGAAATAGTTTGGCACGCAATGCGCTAGGAGTTTAGGGCCGCACGGCCCTAAACTACTCAGGAAGTGAGAAAAGACGCGTTGCGATTGATGATTGTTGACGACGAGGAAGCCGCGCGCTACGGCATGCGGCGCGCTCTCAGTACCTTCGGTTACAACATCTCTGAAGCCGGTTCCGCCGAGGCCGCCCGGGCCTTACTCAAACAACACGAGCCGGACCTGCTACTTCTCGATGTAAACCTCCCCGGCATGAGCGGACTCGATTTTCTCCGCGAGATCAAAAGCGCTAACGGCAACGGCCCGCTCGTGATCATCGTCACGGCTCATGGGTCGGAGCGCATGGCGGTCGAAGCCGTCAAAGCCGGCGCCCATGATTACCTTTCCAAGCCATTTGAGCTCGACGATCTGCGGCTCGTTATTAAGAACGCCGCGGAAACGGTTCAACTGAGGCGCGAGAATTATTCGCTGCGACGTCGCATCGAGGTTGAACGTTCGCAGCGCGGTGCTTTGATCGGCAACTCCGACGCAATGCAGAAAGTGCGCGGGATGATCGACAAGGTCGCGGAGACTGATGCGACCGTGCTCGTGCGTGGTGAATCAGGCACCGGAAAAGAACTGGTAGCGCGCGAGTTGCACGAGCGAAACAGCGCACGCCGCAATGCTTCGTTCGTCGCCGTTAACTGCGCCGCACTGCCTTCTGAGTTGATCGAATCCGAGCTTTTCGGCCACGAAAAAGGCGCATTTACGGGCGCGGCAGCGCGGCGGGAAGGGAAGTTTGAGCAGGCAGACGGCGGCACTTTGTTTCTCGACGAGATCGGCGATATGAGCTCCAACGTGCAGGCAAAGTTGCTGCGCGCGTTGGAAGAACGACGCATCGAGCGTCTCGGCGCGAGCGAATCGATACCGGTAGACGTGCGGATCGTGAGTGCCACGCACCAACCGCTCGAACAAGAGATTACCAATGGTAACTTTCGTGCTGACTTGTTCTATCGCTTGCGCGTGGTTACGGTTGACATCGCTCCGCTGCGCGAGCGACGTGAAGATATTCCGTTATTAGCTGAAACGTTCCTGCGCCTGGCTTCAGAACGCTATGAGCTACCACAACGCTCGCTCAGTCAGGGCGCTTTGAAACGCCTGCTTGAGTACAACTGGCCCGGCAACGTACGCGAGCTGAAAAATACGATCGATCGTGCCGTGATCATGGCGGAAGGCGACGAAGTCATGCCCAAGGATCTGCCCGATGAGATCACCGCGGGAATGCCGGCGAGTGGCATTGTCGAAGGCGATTCGGATAATGAAGGTTTGCGGGTGCCGTTTACGGCAGACTTTCGCGAGGACCGGAGAGAGTTTGAACGTCGCTACATCACGCGCTGCCTCGAATACACGCAAGGCAATGTGACGCGCGCGGCGGAGATTTTGGACATGCACCGGCAGTCGCTGCAACATAAACTGAGACAGCTCGGGCTTGGTCGTCGCTATGTTTCAGTGGGCGGCGAGGCGCAGGATAATGCTGACAGTTGATAGAAAACGATGAAGGCAAAAATCGACGCAATCATTCAACGCGACCAGGCTGAATACCTGGACCAACTGCTGACCCAGGACGATCCACTGCTCGCGGAGATGGAAGCGTATGCGGCGGAGCATAAGGTGCCGATCGCGGATCGTGAAGTGGCGCGCTTTCTCGAGATCTCGGCTAGAGCCAGTGGCGCGCGAAAAGTTTTAGAGATCGGAATGGCGATCGGGTATTCAGTCGTGCATCTCGCGCGCGGCGTGGGCGCGCAAGGGACGATCGTCACGATCGAGCCGAACGAGGAGATGATTCGAGCGGCGACCGGATATCTGAAACGCGCTGATGTGCTCGATCGGGTCGAGATCGAGCGAGGCAAAGCACTCGAGATCATGCCGGCGCTTGAAGAGACGTTTGATCTGTTGTTCATCGATGCGGTGAAAGAAGAGTATTCGCAGTATCTCGACCTCGGTTTGGAGCGGCTGCGCACTGGCGGCGTGGTGATCGTAGACAATCTGCTGTGGGGCGGCAAAGTCGCTACTGACGATACTGAGAGCTCAACAGTAGCGCTGCGCGAATTCAATTGCTACTTCCTCAACCATCCTCAACTGCTCGCCGAAGTGTTACCGGTCGGCGACGGCCTCGGCTACGCCGTGAAGCTCTAAAAACATTTCTCGCGCAAAGGCGCAAAGGCGCCAAGGTAAAGCCGCAAAGGTTAAGTTTAGTTTTCTTTGCGTCTTCCTTTGCGCCTTTGCGCCTTTGCGCGAGAACATCTTGCTTAAAGTTTCTTTCGCGTGCTAACTTCAATGCGTCTCTTCATTTGCGAGTCACCTCGCGGCTCGCGCTGAACTAAAACGAGCGGAGTGTCTGATGAGTAGCGGCAAGTTTAGACAGATCGTGGGACTCGTTGTGCTGGCATCCCTGGCTCTTTCGACCTACTCGTGTACCGTCGTCTCCAGTAATGAGGAGTTTTTCGGCTCGACTACGCCACCGAAGCAAAATATCTTTCGCTACGTCAACGGCGACGAACCGCAGTCACTCGATCCCGCCATGGGCAATGGTCAACCGGAAGCTCGTCTCTACATGGCGCTCTACGAGGGTTTGGTTGAATACAATCCCAAAACTCTTGCTCCTGAGCCGGCGCTGGCTGAACGCTGGCACATCAACAACGACTCATCCGAGTTCACTTTTCACCTGCGACAGAACGGCCGCTGGTCCAACGGCGATCCGATCGACGCAAATGATTTTGTCTACAGTTTCCGGCGTGCGCTGGCAAAAGAGACAGCTTCTCCCAACGCTTATCTCGCTTTTTATCTAAGAAACGCAAAAGCCTACAATCAAGAAGAGGTTTTTGTGCGCGATCCTCATAGCGGTCAGTTCCTCCTGGCCCGGGATTTCGTCGACGATCTCCCTCCGGATCCGATTAGCGCCACTCCAATCGACCCAGCAAAGCCTGAATATCTTCCCGATCCAAACGAACCAAAGAGTGACCCTGACACAGCTTTCCATCAGCAGATGCACACGCCGCTGCGATTGACGCTGCCCGGAGATGAGAAAGCACGCGCAAAACGCATCGATGCAAACCCTAAATTAAAGGCTGCCGTTGCCGGGAAGGAGTTTGTGCCGGTCAAGGCCGAAGATCTCGGTATAGAGACAGTGGACCAATACACCGTCCGGCTCTATATGGGCCAACAGGCGCCATTCTTTTTAGGACTGCTGGCGCACCAGGTTTTTCGTCTGGTGCCGCGCCAGGTGGTGGAGCAGTATGGCAGTGCCTGGACGCAGCCGGAACACATCGTCACCTGTGGGCCATTCCGGTTAAAGACGTGGATACCGTACGACAAGCTGGTGCTGGAACGTGACCCGATGTACTGGGACGCAGCCGCGGTCAAGCTCGATGAGATCTACTTCTATCCGATAACTGACCAAACCACGACGATGAACATGTACAAGGTTGGCGAGCTTGACGCGGTCTACAATCACGCCGTGCCAAATCCGTGGCTTCACGTAATGCGATCCAAGAGAGACTACATGGATGCGGTAGAAGCCGGGATCGATTACTTGATCATGAACACCACGAAGCCTCCCCTGGACAACGTCAAGGTAAGAAAGGCGTTCAATCTCGCGATCAACAAGCAGGCATGGGCCGAATGGCGACGTATCGTAAAACCGCTGACTGCATTTACTCCCGAAGGAATGTTTCCCGGCTATCCCCAACCCCAGGGCGCAGAGTTTAATTCTGCCGAAGCGCGACGGCTGCTTGGCGAGGCCGGTTATCCGGTAACTCAAAACGCTGACGGTAGTTTTTCCTGTTCGAAGTTTCCAGTAGGCCAGGTCGAATTTATCTACAACACGCAGGGATCAAACAAGGCGGTTGCCGAGTGGATGCAGGCCCAGTGGAAACAAAATCTCGGAATCACAGTGGGCTTGCGCAACATGGAGTGGAAGACGTTTCTGGATGCAAGGGCCAAGCTTGAATATAAAGGTTTTGCACGAGGCGCGTGGGGCGCGGATTACATGGACCCGTTCACGTTCCTGAGTCTTTTTTATATCGGCGGCGAAAACGGCACGGGATGGGTCGATGCGAAATACATTGCCATGCTTGACGAAGCGAACCGCACGTTGGACCACAAAAAGCGTTATGAGTTGTTGGCGAAGGCGGAAGCGTACATGCTGGACGCGCAACCGGTGATTCCAATTGCCACAGCGTCGGTTAACTGGGTCAAGAAACCATACGTGAAAGGGATGTATCCGAATCCAGCTTCTCTGTATCCCTGGAAGTATATTTATATCGAACGCGACCAAGCCAAGTGGGACTATAGCACGCCGAAATTGACCGCAGATTAATGCGGATTTCAGACTGATTCGCCGCCAGATGCTTCGCTTCATAGTCAGACGCCTGCTCGTTACAATCCCCACGATCCTCGTCGTGATTTCGCTCACTTGGGTGCTGATTAAACTCGCGCCCGGCAACTTCTACTCAGGCGAAAAACAGCTCCCTGCTGCCATCGAGAAAAATATTCGGGAGAAGTACGGTCTTGATAAACCGTGGTACCAGCAATACGGCAAGACGATGTGGAATATCGTGCGCCACTTCGACTTTGGTTCGTCGCTGCGGTACGAGGGCCAGTCAGTAAACACCATCATCAGGAATTCGTTGCCGGTGTCAGCAGCTATCGGACTGCTTGCCTACTTACTGGCGGTGTTGGTCGGCGTGACTGCCGGTTCGATCGCGGCGCTCAAACAGAACACAGCCTGGGATTACGGCTCGATGGCGCTGGCAATGCTCGGCATTTCCGTGCCTAATTTCGTGCTTGGTCCGATCCTCGTGCTCATCTTTTCGCTTACGCTTTACTGGTTGCCACCTTCTCGCTGGGCCGGCTTTCCGAGTTGGAATCTGGTTCTGCCAGTGCTCACTTTGTCGGCGTTACAGATGGCTTACATCGCGCGACTCACACGCGCCGGAATGCTCGAAGTGCTGCGCTCGGACTATATTCGCACGGCGCGCGCGAAGGGACTGAGTGAGCGCGACGTCATGCTTAAGCACGCGTTGCGCGGCGGACTGATGCCCGTAATCTCTTACACTGGACCAGCGCTGGCGTTTCTGTTGACCGGCACGGTGGTGGTCGAGAAAATCTTTGCGTTGCCGGGTCTGGGAAATTATTTCATCCAGGCTTCACTCAATCGCGACGAGCCGCTGATCATCGGTATCGTCGCGTTCATTGCGATCGCGCTGTTGTTGCTGAATCTGTTGGTCGATATCGCTTACGCGTATCTCGATCCGCGCGTGCGGTATCAGTAAGCACAATGTCTATCGAGAAGGATCCAGATCAGATACACATTGCGCCGGAGATGGCGATCGCCGAGGCCGACGTGCGATCGGAGGAGGCGGGAGAATTTGTCCGCGGTTCCTCTTTGTGGCGCGATGCGTGGCGCCGTTTGCTCAAGAACAAGCTGGCCGTTTTTGGTTTGATTGTGGTTGTGATTGTGACGATCGCGTCGGTGCTTGGTCCTACGGTGATCAAGGCTGTCTTCGGATTCACGCCGGATTACATTCCCACGCAGATCAAATTAAACAGATCATATCCTCCCTTTACCGGTCCAGACGGCGAGTTTTCATGGCTTCACCCGATGGGGACAGACAACGCCGGGCGCGATCAGCTCGCTCGCGTGCTCCAGGGTGGACAGATTTCGTTGTTTGTCGGAGTCATCGCGACACTGGTGTCGTTGTTGATTGGAGTGACTTACGGTGCAATTGCCGGTTACGTTGGCGGACGTTTCGATAACATGATGATGCGGATTGTCGACGTAATGTATTCGCTGCCTTACGTGATCGTCGTCATCGTACTGCTCTCCCTGTTTCGCAGTCAGACGCCGCGAGGTCAGTTGATCCTGTTGTTCGTCGCGCTCGGGTCGACTTCATGGTTGACGATGGCCAGGATCGTGCGAGGACAAGTGCTGTCGTTGAAGAACCAGGAATTTGTGCTTGCCGCACGAGCGACTGGGGTTTCGGGTACGCGGATCATCTTTCGTCATCTGGTGCCGAATACGTTGGGACCGGTGATCGTGTACGCCACGCTGACGATTCCGCAGATCATGTTGACTGAAGCGTTTCTCTCGTTTCTCGGTTTCGGCGTGCAGGCGCCGCTTGCGTCGTGGGGTAGCCTGGCGTCGGATGGCATTCAGAGCATCGGCATCTTTCCGTGGCAACTGATCTGTCCGGGCGTCACGATGGCGCTGACACTCTTCTCGCTGAATTTTCTCGGCGACGGCTTGAGGGATGCTTTGGATCCGCAGATGAGGACGGTATAAGTTCAGAGTTCAAGCTTCAGCTTGTTCTTTTCGATCGCAATCGTAACCGCAACCTAAAGGTTGAACTCTAAACCAATTTATGACCACTTCAGACGGCAATCTTCTCGAAGTAAAAGATCTCCGCACTTACTTCGAAACCGAAGACGGAACAGTCAAAGCCGTCGACGGCATCTCGTTTCAGCTCAAGCGCGGCGAGACACTCGGAATCGTAGGCGAGTCAGGCTCGGGTAAATCCGTCACCAATCTCTCAATCATCCGGCTCGTCCCCGATCCTCCGGGCAAGATCGTCTCCGGCGAAGTCGTCTTCAACGGTTCCGATCTGCTGCTACTCTCAAACGATGCGATTCGAAAGATCAGGGGCCGCCGTATCGCCATGATCTTCCAGGATCCGATGACCTCACTCAATCCGTTCATGAAGATCTCCAAACAACTGATGGAGATGACTCAACTTCACCTTGGCCACTCAAAATCTCAGGCATACGATCACGCGATCCGGATGCTGGAGACAGTCGGCATTCCCGACGCGCGCGCACGCGCCGGCAACTACCCGCACGAGTTTTCCGGCGGCATGCGACAGCGCGTAATGATCGCGATGGCTCTTTCCTGTGAGCCGGAATTGCTGATCGCCGACGAACCAACCACCGCGCTCGACGTTACGATTCAAGCCCAAATACTCGAGCTCATCAAGAAACTCAAAAGCAAAACCGGAACCAGCGTCATTCTGATCACTCACGATCTCGGCGTCGTCGCCGGCATGACAGACCACGTCATCGTGATGTATGCGGGCAAGATCTTCGAACAAGCCCGCACCAGCGAACTGTTTTCGCTACCAGGGAATCCGTACACCAAGGGTTTGCTGAAATCCGTGCCCGATCCGACAGCCGAGCAGGGCAAGCTGTACCAGATTCCGGGACTGCCGCCCGACGTCGCTCATCTCAAACCCGGCTGTCCGTTTGCCCCACGTTGTGACCGCGTCCAGGAAATCTGCCGGCGCGAGTTTCCGCCGTTCGTACAACTCAATGCGGATCACTATTCACTCTGTCACTTCGCGCGTGAAGTCTACAGCGAATCGGGAGGCACGCCGATCCAATGAGCGCATTATTGTCGATCAAAGATCTAAAAGTGCATTTCGATCTCGGTGGTGGTGGTCCACTCGATAAACTGTTTGGCACTAATCCGGTCAAACGCATCGTGAAAGCCGTGGACGGCGTGTCGCTCGACATCTACAAAGGTGAAACACTCGGACTGGTCGGCGAGTCCGGCTGCGGCAAGTCAACACTCGGACGCGCAATCCTGCGATTAACCGAACCGACAGACGGCCAGGTGTTCTACCAGGATCGCGATCTGGCCCATTTGTCAGGAAGACAATTGCGCGAACAGCGCCGGCACCTTCAGATCATCTTTCAGGATCCTTACGCGTCACTAAATCCACGGATGACGATCGGGCAGATCGTCGGCGAACCGCTCGAGACCTTTCGCCTGGCGCGAGGGAAGGAAGCTGAGCAACGAGTGCAGGAGTTGCTCGAGGTAGTCGGTCTCAGCAAACGTTTCATCAAGAGATATCCGCACGAGTTCTCCGGCGGACAACGACAACGCATCGGCATCGCGCGAGCCCTCGCAGTCGATCCGGATTTCATCGTCGCGGACGAACCGATTTCGGCCCTCGACGTTTCCATCCAGGCGCAGATCATGAATCTGCTCGAGAAGCTGCGACGAGAAAAGAACCTCACCTATCTCTTCATCTCACACGACCTGCGCGCTATTCGACACGTTTCAGATCGCGTTGCCGTGATGTATCTCGGCAAGCTCGTCGAGATCGCGGATGCGAAAGTCATTTACAACGAACCGCTAATGCCTTACACGAAGGCGCTGATTTCTGCTGTACCCGTGCCCGATCCCCAGGTTGAAGCCACCCGGCAGCGTATAATGCTGGAGGGCGACGTGCCTTCTCCCATCAATCCCCCAACGGGCTGTCGCTTTCACACCCGTTGCCCGTACGCGATTGACGCATGCAAGGAGGTGGTTCCTCAGTTGGTTGAAATCAAACCGGCGCATTTCGCGGCTTGTATTAGAATCAGTCCGGCTCAGCCTCATATCGAGGACGTTCCCCCCGGAGCCGCGCCGGGCCTTGAATAGCCGCATGGCTTCTTTGTGGCATTGAAATCCCCTTATCATTAAGCGTTTAGCAATAAGGTAACCCGTCGTGCGGATTAGGGTAAGCTCAGTTGTGCCGTGGCAGTCTGCTAAGTCGTGCTTTGCCATAGGTTTGAGCCCAGAGCCTGATGGTTAAAAAGTCCCCCATTGCCCTGAGTCCTCAGGAACATCGAGACGACGCCCCGCCCGCCTGGGCCGAAACCCAGGATTCAGTGGCGGCGTCAGTGGGGCTTGCCTTGTTGTTAGTGGATGGCTACCAGCCTCCTGCAGTGGTGGTCTCCAACAATAACTCGATCTGCCATACCTTTCAGACGTCCCCGGAGCATGTTGAGCTTTGCGATCCGTACTGTGGCGCGGCTCACGCGAAAGCGGTGAAGGCCGGTGAAGTCGTCGAGTACAAGTGTCACGCGGGACTTTCGTGTTTTGCGAAGCCGGTTGAGATTAGCGGGAAGCGCAATCTGGCGGTGATTGGCGGGCGCGCTTTCGTGAAGAGTTCGGATTATCAACAACTGATGGAACGTTTTCGCACAGGTGATTTACAGAGCATCGCGTCGGATGAGGTGTTTGCAAACATCCTTTTCTCCGATCCGCAGCGCTTGAGCGACTTGGCGGAGCGAGTCGATCGTGCCGCGCATCGACTGCAGCACACATCTTCCAATGGATCCGGAGTGCCGGCGGAAAAGGTGGTCCAACCTCCGGTGAAGGTTGAAAAGTCTGAGGCGAGTCACGACCTGGAGCAGGAAGTGCAGCGTTTACGAAGCGAGCTGGAATATCGCACTCGCTTTACCGATTCGCTGCAACACTTTTTGGAACGTATTAGCTGCGCGGACCCCGTGAAGACGTACAACTCGATCATCATCAACTCGAAAGAGCTGCTTCGCTCGGAGCGCGCGTCGCTGATGGTGCTCGATGAAGCCTCGAATGAGTTGGTCCTGAAAGCCGCGAGTGGACTTACGACAGATCCCAATTCGATTTCACGTGTGCGTGTTGGCGAAGGTGTTTCCGGAGAAGTGATCGACACTGGCAAAGCGGTGATGGTTAAAGACGTGCGCACTGCCGGCCGCAAGCCGGCGCCGTCCGAGCGCTCGTATAAGACTAACTCGTTTATCAGTTATCCGATCACGATCAGTGGGCGCAAAGTCGGCGTGCTCAATGTTACCGATAAGTCTGGAGGCGGAGCGTATGACGAAGTCGATCTGAGCCTGCTCGAGATTATTGGACCACAGGTCGCGCTTGCGCTCGAGCGCGCCGAGTGGCAGGAACGTGCGACCGAGTTTCAACTGATGTCGATTACGGATGCGCTCACGGCGCTGCCTAATCGCCGCTACCTCGAAGAGCGACTGGCCGAGGAACTGAATCGCTCGAAACGCTACGACTATTCGATGAGCTTCCTGATGATCGACATCGACGACTTCAAAGCTTACAACGACAAGAACGGTCACCAGGCAGGCGATCTGGCGTTGCAAATCACGGCGCATTGTTTGAAGGGCGCGCTGCGTGCCGCGGATGTGGCATCACGTTACGGTGGTGAAGAGTTTTGCATACTGTTGCCGCAAACCGCTATGTCAGAGGCGGGTGTGATCGCGGATCGTATCCGGCAACGCGTTTCGACGACTGAGTTTCCACACGGCAAATCACAGCCGCTTGGACACGTAACGATCAGCGTCGGTGTTTCAACGTTTATGAAGAATGTGGATACGTCAGAGAACATCATCGCAGCCGCCGACCGCGCGCTGTACCAGGCAAAGAGTTTGGGGAAGGACCGGGTTGTTTTTTACGGAGACAGGGAAAGTTAAAGAGATGCCTCCCGCAAAGGCGCAAAGGCGCAAAGGGAAAACAAGATGCATGGCTTTTCTTTGCGCCTTTGCGCCTTTGCGGGAGAAATTTGCCACGAGACTATGAGCAGTCGCAGTTCCAGTGAAAATTTTCGTCGCATCCTCGGTCGGGTGGTCCGGCAGGACTTCGTCGGCCGTGCCGGCGAGCTGGACCGCATCATGGCCCAGGCTGAGC
>Ga0207643_10001790_pt1 | contig 11959 bp, 6 predicted proteins | sample KBSMisM62_FD_184313 | JGI IMG/M metagenome (GOLD analysis project Ga0207643, IMG submission 184313) | Miscanthus rhizosphere microbial communities from Kellogg Biological Station, Michigan, USA - KBS Miscanthus M6-2 (SPAdes) (version 2) | ecosystem: Host-associated > Plants > Roots > Rhizosphere...
GCTGACCCAAAGGGCGAAGAAACAAGCTATGGCAAAGCAGAAAAAAGCCACAAGGAAAGACAGGGCGAAACTTTTCCATATTATTCAAAGACATCTCAGAAGAAAAAGAAAGACAGGTCGAAGCCTGCTCATTTCAGTCAAAGACAAATTCAAAAGCAGGGCAAAGCCTGATCATATTTTCAGAGACAAGTATATATTACAAGAAACCACAAGTTCATTACACAAAACATCTAAGGAGCTGGAGGCACAGCAGGAAGCACATCCATCTGTTCCAAGATTTGGTCTGTAAGACCACCAAGCTCCACCTTCGCCTCATCCCATCGCTGCGCAAACTCTGCAGTCATGGAAGGATCTACAATCTGCTGAAGCGGAGCATCAGGAGTGGCAACCTGGATGAAGGATATAACATTGTTTACACAACGGTAAAAACCACCCTTCACAAACTCAAAAAATCGAGTTGACAACACCAGGATAATGCCTCTCAACCCTTGAGCAAAGTCCTCCTGGCGACAAACAGCAGCAATAATAGGCTTCACAGCTTCATAAAGAGCCCGGAATTGATCTTGGGCACCTGTCAGCTTAGTTTGGAGAGCCCAAAATTGATCATGGGCAGCTGCTAACTTCTACAAATCTTGCACTGATTTCAAAGCCTGAACAAGGTCACGGTCAGCTCCAGATCTAATCAGCTTGGCCTGAGCAAATAAATCTTGGGCCTCTTTCAATTTGATATCAGAAGAAGAACTTACAGACTCGGCTTGATTTTGAGAAGTACGGAGGGTATTGATCATCTCCTCTCGTTCTTTCTGCCAACTCTCCTTATCCTTAACAAGAGCTGAAAAGAAAGCAGACAAAGAACTCAAAGAAAGAAAGAAAAAACAAGGCAGAAAAAGCAAGTATGCAAAGAAAGGAGAACCCACCAGTTTTTTCTTTCTTCAACGTGGAGACCTCATTCTGAGCAGCAGTAACAGCCTGCAAAGATGAGTCGCGCACCTTCTCAGCCTCAAGCACCTTAGCATTGAGGGCGGACTCCATCAGAGCACGCTGCGCCTTCTCATAAGTCAGGACAACTTCAGTCCGAGCCAGCTCATCTTCCTTTCTTTTCAAATTGGCTTCAGCAATGGCAGTAAATTGCGCCTCATGAGGACCGAACAAGACATCCTGATCTTGAAATAAAGACTGCAAAGCAAAAATATGTGAGACAGCAGCAGAAAAAACCAATATCGAAAGTTAAAAAGAACTCGAATACCTTGAGTTTGGCGCCATACGCGCCCGAGAAATTCTCCCACAAAGAAACCAACTCAGACAGCCGCTCAACACGACCGAGTTGGACCAACTCCTCCCCACCCTGAGTTAACAGGAGAGTACTTGGAGTAGAAGTCAAAGGCTGGCCGGCACTAGAAGTACCAGCAGCATCCACAGCAGCAACAGACGAAGGATTATTATCAGCCGGCTCCCCATTCACTGCATCCTCCCGAGCAGCTGCTTCGAGGTTGTCCAACAGGGACAACCCGGTCGGCAGAATAGGAGCAGCAAAAGGGCTGCCTAAGTTCACTTCAACTCGGTGCTCCATTGGAGGAGACACCGGAGTTCCAATAGCCTCCTCCTCAACACGCGGAGCAGGAGAGGCAATACGTGGAAGAGAAGCTACAAAGAAAACAACCCGTCAGACAGAAAAGAAAAAACCAAGAAAGCAAGCATAAACGGGAAAATAACTTACCAGCAGTAAAATCTTGTAGAGGTCCACCAGCATCAAGAGCCAGGGAAGAAGAAGTATCCTCCGAAGGCCTACATTCGAAAAAAGAGCTCGGGCCAGTCAGAGACAAAAGCAAAAATGGCGAATCAGAAGACAAGATAAATATACTTACTTGATAACCTTCTTAAAGTTTCCAGCCACCCCTGAGAAGCCAAGATTCGGGAGAGGCACATCGAACAAATCATCCTCAGCCACCTCAAAGGAGGGGATTGGGAGGGCCTCCAGGACAGAAGCAGATACAACTGTCACAGAAGGGGCACAAGGTGCCGGTTTCCGACTATAATGAAAAAAGCAATTCAGTTATTTAGGAAAAGAGCAAAAAGACAAGCACAAGAAAATTTACAGCGGAAGACTTACGGTCGAGTGATCAAGGGGACCTCATCCTCAGTCTCCACCTCGCTCAAGACAACAGACCGGCCTTCTATCAAGACAACAAAAGCTAGGATCAGTAAAACAAAGCAAACCAAAAGACAGAGGCAAAAACAACACAGGAGAAAGCACAAGCTCACCTACGAGAACATTACCTGTTGAGGCAATCTGACGAATTGAACGTTGCCTCTTGGGTAAAATATGCTTAGCAGCAACCTCTGACTTCCGCTTCCTGGATGACAAGATATATTGAGCAATTCGAGGATCAGGAACATACTCAACGTAGGAGTGGTGACCTTCAAACAAGCCAGTAATCAACCTGGCAGAAGAAGAACCCAGCCCGGTAGCAGCAACTACCATAGGACCGGCAACAGCATCATCATCTTCATCTCCTTCTTCGGCGGGCTCTTCAACAACAGCCCCGCCACCACCAGCAACAGCTATCTCAAGCTTAAAAGCCCGACCAAAACCCTGCAAGAGAAGAAGAAAGAAGTCAAAAATAGAATACGAAGTGCAAGAACCCAAAAGAACTCGGAGGAGATTACCACTTACCTCAGGAGGAGGATGAGCAGCATCATACTCTTCAACACGAGCAGGCATCACAGAGACCCCACCCAGAATACGCCCCAGGCGTTCAAGAATGACCTCCTCAGGCAACTCGACATCAGGAACAAGTCGGGAAGGATCTGAGGGCCCAGTATATTCAAAGCCGTAATGCACCCTCTGCATAAGAGGTTGCACCCGGCGACGCAAGAAACTGGCAACTATACAATTGCCACTTAAGCTTGCCTGTTTAAGCACTGCAACTCGAGCGAGTACAGGCTTCAGAGCAGCACGCTCAGCAGAAGAGATTTTATCTTTCCAAATAGAGAGGGGAACGGGAAGAACAGAAAGATCATGAGAAAAGGAAAGAGCAGGTTTTGAAATATAAAACCACTTCTCCGCCCAATTCTTGACAGAATCAGAAAGGGTAAGAGAAGGGAAAGAAACTCCCTGACGGGATTGGATAAGGCAGCAGCCGAGAAAAGGAGTATTATTTCTGTCTGACAAACGCACACGGAAAAAATGACGAAAAAGAAGAAGATTTGGAGGAATTCCAATGAAAACTTCGCAAAAATGCACGAAGGTAGAAAGAAAAAGAACCCCGTTAGGGGTAAGATGATGGATTTGAATCCCATAGGATCCAAGAAACTCAAGTAAGAAATCGGACGGGGGATAACAGAGCCCCGCCCGTACAAAAGGAACAAAAAGAACAGATTGATTCGGAGTGGGAGAAGGGACATCGTGCTCACCAGGACCAGAGAAATTAGAGAGACATTTCTCCTGAAGAAGGCCATGAGCAACAAGCAGATCCAACTCCGCCTCCGAAGTCGACGGCTTGGGGAGTTGCCTCTGCATTTTCCGCATCGCAACAAATTCGGTGTTCTCGATCACCTTGAGCGACGCCTCCTCGTCGACAGATTTGCCCTTATTCTTGCTCTTGTTCTTCGCCACCATCTCAGAAAAGCAAAGACAAGATTTGGACGGAAATAGCAGGAGATCGAAGGCACAATGGAGCGAGGGTTTTGGCTGAGATTGGGGAATTTTTTACTGCAAAGGCAAGTTAAGCCAACAGTAACAGAGCAGTTATCTTTATACAAGAAAAATACGCGGCCCACGAGGCCCAAAATCACGCGGATTGCCCGAAGAGGCCCTTCAAAGTTACCGTTCCACAATTACCGTGCACACAAAATGAAAAGGCAACGGTCCGTTCAGACTATAACGGATACATGACGAATTAACACATTCACAAGGAGGCAACCAGGAAAGAAGGATGCAACAAGTCAGTCATGACAATACACCACAGTACAAACATACAAAAGAGCTTGGCCACATCAATAAACAACTCGGTCACAGAGCAGAAAGGAATATTTTTTCATTTCATCAAAGGTACATTGAGATTACAACAGAATACAAGATCTGATGAATTCGACGAAGAAAGCAAAGGAAATCATTCAGCACGAGGTTGCAACCCTCGAACCAAGATTCGATATTACCAGGCAGGATAAAACAACTCGAACGTACTTTTCTCCAAAGGAAGGGCGCACATCCAAGATTGCTATAGGTGACAGAGAAGGCACCCACAAGTCATCCAAGATTGACAACGACAACCACGTCAATATGGAAGAACCCGGCACCATCTCTCAACACGTGCTGATCTGTATTGGACTGAACCTAAATGGCACAGCAGAAGACCGAATAATGGCTGATCTACAACGGACTGTCGAAGAACAAGCCGGAACACGCGCCAATCATCACTGTAAGAAGAACAAAAAAGAAAGGACAGGCACTGGAAGATGAGGCAACGCAACATGCATCACTCACATCACAAGTCCTACACCATTTGCCTCAATATCCCTTACAGCTAAATACCACCTCGAGACTAGCCTGCTACTAGTCTCTATCACAAGACCTACACCATTTACTAGCAGAAGAAAACAGAAGAAAGAGAACAGGCCCGGGGGCTCGTCGAGCTCCCAAACTATAATATCCATGACTACAAAAAGAAGAAGAAGAAACTGCACAGCAGGGTATCAGCAACAGGCCATATTTATAGCACAACTCAGATGCACATATGCCAGACTCATGGAAGAAAAAAGAACTCCAAAAGGACAACCATGTGAACCACTGCAGAGCCAGGACTTCAGTAAAAAATCAGATGTGACTAGACCATCATGAAGGAACAGTACATACCCAGAACAACCACAGTACAAGATAAAGCATATCCAAGAGAATATTCCACAGCAGCAATACAACCCGTGAAGACACATTGAATTCTCCAACAACCAGAATGACAGCAGCAATAAGCAGCCGAACAAACAACTCGGAGACGTGTGAAGGATCACATACAAAATTACAGTGTCAAAGGATTACAGTTGAAAAAGAACTCGGACGGAGAAAAATTATAAATCTCATTGATCGAAGACAAATACAAAGGTTACAGACGGCCAAACAGGACCGGATAAACTCAGACATAAGATAGAGACAAGATTCTTAAATATTGCAACAAGGAACCTAGTGGCGGCAGCAGCGGCAGCTCGGACGTAGAAGAACAGATAGAGCAGCATGATCATTACCAACCAAGCATAAGCCCGGGGGCTGCTCAACCTCACACACCAGCATATCTACGAATGAAGAAAGAATTGAAGAAGAATTTTCCTACTCAAGGCAGAACCACAACCAACAAAGAAGGTATTTATAGCAAACCAGAGGTAAACAAGGCTAAAGATCACAAGAAAGAGAGAGGAAAAGAACAAAAGAGCAAAGCAACAAAGGCGAATAGTACCCAAAAGCAAGATTCCTGACAAAAAGTAAAAGAAGACGCTCACTCATGGCTATACAAGACCCATCCGTGACCAGCAAAAGACAAAGATCAAAGGAGTACAAATCAAGACCCTTCTTCCGGCTTCTTTTCAACAGAAAAGAACCCGGAGAAGGCTCGGGGGCTGCAAGTACCTACCACAGAAAAACATATTTTCAAATTTTTTGACCCTCCAGCTTTTTGTACCAAAAAACAAGAGGCTCGGGGGCTACACTCAATGAGTGCAATTTTTGCAAAATTGCACTCGCTGCACTCAAAGGAAAAAGAACCCGGAGGACATCAAGCAAAAGTGCACATCAGCCAAAAGAAGAATCAAAGAAGATCATCTCAAGATTTCACTCCAAGAAGGACCCGGATCAAGACTACAACAACTCGGCCCTTGAAGCTCAATCATGAAATGCTCGGGGGCTTGTCGATGGGGAACCCTACGGGCCCCCCATAGACCATACTACAGGGAGGTAGGCCTTGGTAACAAGGCCTACAGCCCAATCGCCAAGAAGAACGCGGAGCAAAGCAACGTGCAAAACCGAAACTCCAACGCAAACTATACAAGGAAAGGCGCCCGAAGCGTAGCTTAGGACTCTGACCTTGTATCTGAATAGGACACAAACAACGCCTCTCAGCGCCTGGACTATAAAGGGCTGGTGAGGGTACCCATTGTAAGAGGAGAACGCATACCCGATACTCAAAGCAATACAACGCAAACAGGCTAACGCCAAAACTGGACGTAAGGTTATTACTCGACCAAGTCGAGGGCCTGAACCAGTATAAATCGTGAGTCTCTTTGCGTAACCGCCGAATTCCGCTATTCGCCGAAGCCCGAACAACTGTCCCGGGTACCCCCGTGGCAGGCTATCGGTGGTAAAACATCGACAGCTGGCGCGCCAGGTAGGGGCTTTCGACGAATTTTTTCTCGAGAGTTCGGCGGACCTCAACCTCAAGATGACCTTTTCGGCGGGAACAACCTTTGTCTTCGGATCCTGGATCTGCAAGGCTGACGGCGACGGCAAGCTTCGTACCCGTCTCCGAGAAGAAAAAGAATTCGATGACGAAGTTCAATACAAACTCGCCGAGAAGATGACGAAACTCTCAACTTCGGATACAACTCGGAATAAGGAAGAAAGCGGATACGAAACCGACTCTGAAAAAGAGATACAACCCGATTCCAAGACAATCTTCACGGCACAAGAGCCAAGCCTAATTGGACTCGGAGACACAACAACGATCGCGAAGGGATACGACCCGTACAACTCAAAGAAGAACTTGGGAACTTACGGACTGCGCAACGCGGCATCAGTCTATCAACACTTTACCCAAAACAAGATGAACTCAGCAAGAAGAATACTCCTGGAGGGAGCACAAGAAGGGATGATCATGACAGTGACCCCACAAGATTGTGTGGTGCATTGGCCAGGTTCTTTCACCTCAAGCAAAGCCCAGACTGGCACGCGCGTTGAAGAACTACCTTATCAAGAGGGAAAAGAACTCGGATCCAGTTCAGAAGCTACAGACAGCTCAACCAAACGAAGGATGGAATACCGTACAAGAAGAGCTCGGAAGAGGTATACTGTATACATGGCAGAGCAGTTAGAACAACCTTTGGAACCACCACAGATACCAGATATAAAATCTTCAGACGAATCAGAAGGCAACATCTCGCCAGATGAGAAAAGCGACAGCAACGAAAATGATGAGCAAAGACTAGCAAGGCTAAAGAAGAACAAATTGAAAGCTGGAAGGAGGAACCGGGCTAAACAAAGGAAGCAAGTCTGGAATAAATACAAAGCGGAGCTAACGGAATACAACAGAAAGAAGGCAGAAAAAGAAGCCACAAAAAATACAAAAAGGGAAAGAATTGAAGAATTAACAAAGGAGTTGTACACCCTCACGAATAACGGGAAAGCAAAGGAAGACCAGAAGAAAGAAGTCGGGGGATCAGAAAAACAACCCGGCGAAGAAATTCCACAGGAGCCACAAAGGGAGCAGCCACCCAAAAAATCGAATTTTCAAAGGATAGGACCAGTAGAAAGTGCTGATATCAATGGAAGGAAGGAACACTACTCAAAGCAACAAGAAAGAGACAAACCAGAATTGAGCCAACGCTACCAAGAAATATCAAGAAGATTTGACAAAGAAGATGACTACGGAGAGTCTGAGTTAAAAGAAGACAGGTCTTATTACAGAAGGGCAAGATCGCCAGATTACGGAAGAACAGAACCATACGACAGATTCCCTTGTTTCGCAGGAAGACTACAAACTTTAAAGCTACCGCACAAGTTTAAACCAGCAAATCATTCCAAGTATGATGGCAAAGTCGAACCAAGACAATGGCTAAGGGTTTACTCCCAATCTATTGAATTAGCTGGAGGAGACGACGACATCAAGGCTCTATTCTTCCCAATGGCCCTCGAAGCAATGCCGCTACAATGGTTTGACAAATTGAGGCCAAGATCAATCAGGTATTGGGAAGACTTGCAAGAAGCTTTCTGCAACAACTTCGCAGGCATTATTACCCATCCAATGACTGCAGCCGAATTGAAAGGAGTAAAGCAAAGGAGAGGAGAAAGTCTAAGGGAATACTATAGAAGATTTGGAGAATTCAGGGCTCAAGTCCACGACATTACTGATAGGGAGGTGATAGAGGCCTTTGCAGAAGGAATCTGGGCAAACTGGCAATACAAGGACTATTTCAATGAGAACCCAAGAACAAATGAAGACTTCAAGAGGGTTGTTGAGAAGCTAATTTCGTCAGAAGAAAGAACTCGGCACAGATTTGCTAGGGACAACCCAGAGAATAGAAGACCCGATTACAGACAGCAAGACAAAAGACCAAGGCAGGACAATATGGTGGCAACCACAGACAACAAAAGAAGATACAATGGCAACGGCAATGATAGCAATGGTAGCAATCACAATGGCAACTACAACAATAGCAACAACCGTAACAACAGCGGTTACAACAGTAATAGCAACTATCAGAGTAACAACTACCGAGGAAGAGCGCCGGAAAACATAGAAAACATGCCGTGTCACATACACCCAGGGGCCAGACACAAGTTAGTTGAATGCAGCACTTTTCAGCGGCAATTCATGAAGAGAGAAAACAGGAATCAAAACAACTCGGAGCCAAAGCAAGAAGAATCCAAGAAGGAGGAAAAGAGAGCTGAAGGAGATTATCAAGAACCCCAACGCCAATTAGCGGTGATATTTTCAGGTGTTCCTAACACACGAAGCAAAAGACAAGAGAAACTAGCTCACAGAGCCATCATGGCAGCTGAACCAGCCATCCCAAGATATCTAGATTGGTCAGAGTACCCCATCCACTTCACAAGAGAAGACCAATGGACCAGTGCAGCAAATGCAGGATGCTACCCGCTGGTACTGGGTCCAACTATCGTAGGAGTGGCAGTAACTAAAGTACTCATCGACGGAGGAGCCAGGCTCAACATAATTTTCGCAGATACTCTCAGAAGGATGAATCTGGATTGTGAAGGACTAATGACACCAACAAGCACACCATTCTATGGAATAGTACCCGGCAGAGCAGCTATGCCACTCGGACAGACAACCCTACCTGTCACCTTTGGCACACCAGACAAATACCGGACGGAATTCATCAAATTCAAAGTTGCAGACTTTGAATCATGCTACCACGCAATACTTGGGAGACCAGCTTTAACAAAATACATGGCAGTACCACATTATCCATACCTACTGCTCAAGATGCCAACAACAAAGGGCGTATTATCATTGAAAGGAGATCTAAAGAAAGCACATGATTGCGACGTACAAGCAGTACAAATATCCGAAAGATTACAAGATATAAAGGAAGGAAAGGAGATTGCAATGCTGGCCAACGAAATGAACCCAGATGAGATTAAGATACCGGCTAAGAAGCCAAGCAACTTCGCACCACCAAAAGAAGCCGCTACCAAGACTATTGACCTACTGACTAGTGATCCAGAGAAGACGGCAATCATCAGTGCAAATCTCGACTCCAAATAGGAACTCGCGCTCACCAACTTTCTTCGGGACAACAAAGATATTTTCGCTTGGAAGCCAGCAGACATGCCAGGGGTCCCAAGGGAGTTGGCTGAGCACATAATTGATGTGAACAAAGGGTCCAAACCCGTTAAGCAGAAGTTACGAAGATTCGCTCCAGACAGAAAAGCAGCAATCAAAAAAGAGATCACCAAGCTCATGGCAGCAGGATTCATCAGAGAAATAATCAACCCGGATTGGCTTGCCAACCCGGTCCTAGTAGAGAAGAAGAATTCAAAAGAATGGCGCATGTGCATCGACTACACAGACCTCAACAAACATTGCTCAAAAGATCCATATGTCCCACCAAGGATTGATCAAATCATCGACTCGACAGCAGGATCAGCTCTGTTATCCTTTCTAGATTGCTATTCAGGCTATCATCAAATATCCTTAAGAGAAGAAGACCAAAGCAAGACTTCGTTCATTACACCCTTTGGGGCATATTGCTATAAATCAATGCCTTTTGGGCTAAAAAATGCAGGGGCAACATATCAAAGAGCAATTCAAACTTGCTTGGGGAGTCAAGTCGGAAGAAATGCAGAAGCATACATTGATGATGTAGTAATCAAGACAAAAGAACCCGGATCATTGATAGAAGACCTCGAGGAGACTTTCAAGAATCTAAAAGCATGGCAGTGGAAGCTAAACCCCACAAAGTGTGTTTTTGGGGTACCATCAGGACAACTACTCGGGTTTCTAGTCAGTAACCGAGGAATTGAAGCAAGTACAAAGCAGGTTAAAGCCATCATGGATATGAAACCTCCAAAGAAAGTTAAAGACATACAGAAGCTTACAGGATGCATGGCAGCACTCAACAGATTCATCTCCCGACTAGGAGAAAAAGGGCTACCTTTCTTCAAATTATTGAAAAAGGCAGGAAATTTTGAATGGACAGAAGAGGCAGAAGAAGCATTCCAAAAGTTAAAAGAATACTTGGCATCATCACCAGTAATGACACCACCAAAAGACAAAGAGGACATGATGCTATACATTACAGCAACCAAGAACGTTGTCAGCACAGCAATTGTGGTTGAGAGAGAAGAACCCGGACACGCATACAAAATGCAAAGACCAGTCTATTACATAAGCGAAGTACTAACAGAATCAAAAGTGAGATACCCACACGTGCAAAAACTACTTTATGCAGTGTTGATATCATCAAGAAAGCTGAGACATTATTTCCATGAACACAAGATTACAGTGGTAACCAATTTTCCACTTCAAGACATTCTACGCAACAAAGATGCAACAGGTCGGATATCAAAATGGGCAGTAGAACTCGGTGCTCTCAACCTAGACTTCAAACCAAGAACAGCAATCAAATCTCAAGCATTATCCGACTTCATTGCTGAATGGACAGAAATCAGTCAAAAAGAACCCGAACCAATACTTGATCATTGGAAAATGTATTTTGACGGTTCCCTAAAGTTAGGAGGAGCTGGAGCAGGAGTACTATTCATATCACCAGAAGGGAGACAGTTAAAATATGTGCTACAAATACTTTGGCAGGCAACTAACAATGAGGCAGAATACGAAGCATTAATACACGGTCTAAGAGTTGCAAGCTCGCTTGGGATCAAAAGACTACTTGTCTACGGTGATTCAGCTGTAGTAATCAATCAAGTCAACAAGGATTGGGATTGTACAAAAGATAATATGGATGCGTACTGTGCAGAAGTCAGAAAATTGGAGAAAATTTTCCAAGGGCTCGAAATCCATCATGTACTAAGAGATTCCAACGTTGCAGCAGATGTGCTAGCCAAATTAGGATCAGATAGAGCAAAAGTACCACCCGGTATATTTGTGGAAGAACTCACAGCCCCATCCATCAAACAACTCGGAAACACAGAAAAAGAGAAGGAGACAACAGATCCAATGGAAATAGATCAAGCAGAAGAACCAGACCAGTCAAGACAAATCATGGTCATACAAAGTGATTGGAGACAAACATACATTGATTTTATCAAAGAGAAGAAACTACCCGAAGACAAAGCAGAAGCAACTCGGGTTGTACGAAGAAGCAAAAACTACGTTCTGGTGGGGGATAAACTATACAAAAGAGCAGCATCATCAGGAGTACTGCTTAAATGTGTTCCGACAGATAAAGGAAAGGAAATCTTGGACGAAATCCACTCAGGATGCTGTGGAAATCATGCAGCCTCTAGGACACTAGTCGGCAAAGCATTCAGAACCGGTTTCTATTGGCCAACAGCACTCAAAGATGCAGAAGAGCTCGTCAGAACATGCAAGAATTGCCAAATGTTTGCTAGGCAATCACATGTGCCGGCTCACAACTTAATATGCATACCGCCGGCTTGGCCGTTCTCATGCTGGGGGCTGGATCAAGTCGGACCACTCAAAAAAGCAAAAGGGGGCTTCGAATACATATTTGTGGCAATCGACAAATTTACAAAGTGGATTGAATACAAACC
>Ga0207643_10001794_pt1 | contig 11933 bp, 9 predicted proteins | sample KBSMisM62_FD_184313 | JGI IMG/M metagenome (GOLD analysis project Ga0207643, IMG submission 184313) | Miscanthus rhizosphere microbial communities from Kellogg Biological Station, Michigan, USA - KBS Miscanthus M6-2 (SPAdes) (version 2) | ecosystem: Host-associated > Plants > Roots > Rhizosphere...
GGTTATGATGGTGCTGTTGTATTGCACCGGACTAGTGCATGCAGTAAAATTTGAATCGTCCAGACTGCATTCGAACCCTCGTATTCCTAAACCACCGGTGTCGTTACCAGTAAAAGTAAATGTAATCGAATTGAACTTGCTATTGCTTCCATTTGTTAGGGAGATTTCATCTCCGACGATAGCCTTATTTATTGACGTAGTTGGCGGGACCGTATCGATAGTCCAGCTAAATGATTCTGGAGACGGGCTGATGTTTCCAACATTATCTTCAGCTCGTAAATCCAGAGTATGAGGTCCATTACTTAAATTTGTGAACTCCAATGGACTGGTGCAAAATACAAAATCAGAATTATCAATTTTGCACTCAAATTGCTTTGTTCCAACGCCTTTTCCCTCTCTGCCGCCAATATCAACAGATGTGAATTCAAATATTATAGAGTTAGAAGAAGAGGTGTTTCCATCGGTTACGAGTTTTTGATGTCCGTCGATAGCGGAGTCTACAGCAATCTCCGGAGGTTCGGTATCGACCGTCCAATTAAAGGATTGAGGTGAAGAATTAATATTTCCTATACTATCCTCCGCAATAATCTGGAAACTATGAGTACCCTCTGGCAAATTTGCGGACGTAAATTGCACGGGACTGGTGCAAGTAGAGAAAGACGCTCCATCCAAGGAACATTTAAATTGCTTTACTCCGACCCCTTGACCATTCTTGCCTCCAGTGTCGTTACCTGTGAATGAAATTGTCGCAGAATTAGACGAAGTGTTACCTCCATTAGATATTTGATTTCCATTACCGTCCGTAGTTTCATTAATGGAAAGTAGTGGTGGGGATGTATCTACGATCCAATTAAATGATGCTGGAGTGAGATCTTTATTTCCTGCGTTATCTTCGGATACCACAGTAAAAGTGTGCACACCATCTTTTATTACATTAGGAAATTCAAATGGGCTGGTACATGCAACATATTTGGAATTGTCAATGTTGCATACGAAATGATTGATCCCGACACCCTTATTGCCATCACCGCCAGAATCTATTGCCGAGAACTCAAATGATATGGAATTAGAATTTGTGTTAGAACCGTTTGACAATAGGATCTTATTCCCATCGGTAGCAGATTCAAGGGTTGTGTTAGGAGAGATGGTATCCACGGTCCATGATAATGATGCGGGAGAGATGTTGATGTTCCCAACTCTATCTATCGATCTAACATTAAATTTATGCGTCCCGTCTCTTAAGACATTCGCAAAAACAAATGGGCTGGTACATGCAACATACTTGGAATTATCTATCTTACACTCAAAGTGATCTAAACCCACACCGCCAATATCAGTACCGGAAAAGGTAAAGCTAATTGAAGAGGACTCGCTCTTTCCATTATCAGTTATAGTATTATTACTACCGTCGACGGCAGAGATTATAGAGGTCTTGGGAGGAGTCGTATCTACTGTCCAGGTAAAAGAAGCCGGGGTCTCATCTTTGTTTCCTGCCTTATCTTCAGACATAACAGTAAAAGTATGCACACCATCTTTCAATAAATTAGGAAATACAAATGGGCTTGTACATGCAACATATTTGGAATGATCTATATTACATTGAAGAGCATTTATGCCCGAACCGCCAATATCAGTGCCTGAAAAGTTGAATCTTATCGAAGTGGATTCGCTCCTGCCATTATCAGATATTGTATTATTACTACCATCGAGGGCTGAGATTATAGAGGTCTTGGGAGGAGTCGTGTCTACTGTCCAGGTAACAGAAGCAGGTGTGGAATCTTTATTTCCTGTGTTATCTTCGGATCTTACTCGGAACGTATGGGTACCATCGCCGACATTTACCGTGTTAGTACTTACACAGGAACTAAATACACCCGCATCCATACTGCATTCAAATCGATAGATGACCGCTCCGTGATTATCCGTTCCGGAGAATGCAAAAGTTGCAGAGTTAGAACTGGTATTACTGCCATTTGCTATTGTAGCCTTGTTGCCATCAGTTGCAAAATCAATTTGAGTGTTTGATGTTTCTGAGTTGACTGTCCACATAAAAGAGGCGGGGCTTGTGTCTTTATTCCCAGTGTTATCCTCAGACCTGACGCTGAAGGTATGAGTACCAAGACCAACATTTACAGTGTTAGTACTCAGGCAGGTAACGAATGGTTTGCCATCCATGCTGCACTCAAACTTATAGATATTTGTACCTTTACCATTTATCCCTGAAAATGAAAATTTCATGGTGTTGGATGTAGTGCTCCCGTTATTTGCAATGGCATTATTATTCCCATCAATTGCCGCATTGATTGTAGTTATCGGGTTTAATCCATGATTACCATTCTGCTCATCACCAAGTTGACCAAACACAATCGTAGGACCGAATCCTGGACGGTCAAAACTGGAAAATGAGTTAGAATCTACAATAAAGTACCAAGTAATGATAAAAATCAAGAGAAAGTATAACGTTGAACACGAGCGGACAGAAATTCTCATTACCTATTTGTATCGTGAATGTGACGTATATTAACCTAAACTCAGAGATTTATTCCAAAATACAAGAATTTGATTTCACAGTTTATATCATAAGTTCATTGTTCGTAACCGTAAATATTAACAAACTTTAGGAGAGCTTCAATTTTTCATAAATCCAACCTCTCCCAAGGTGCTATCAAATTTAAGGTATTGGGAGCTAAATATAATCGCTTGAATTATACTGAGTTAATTGTATATATATGCCCGAAAGAATACAACTTCATGAAATTAGTTTGCTATTATTTTGCTGGAACGCTAATTATCGGATTGGCATTTGTGATTTCTCCATTATTTTCTGACTGGGTAAGTGCGCAAAGTCAGAATCAGAGTCAAAATTCGAGTCCGAGTATGGTGATTAATATGAGTGATCTTTCAATAAAAGTTGGAAATATCACTAGTAATGAAACAATCACTTTCTCCAACAATACCGCTAACCAATCCGGAAATTCAACCAATTAGTTTAAGTTAGCATATTAGAGATTTCGGTTAAACACTGTTTGATTAAATATTGGTCATTTGGAACTATTCAACCAGTTCTTTTTATTACATGATAGCCAAATTGTGTTTTAACAGGGTCGGAGACTTGGCTCTTCTGTAGTTTGAATGCAGCCTCTTCAAAAGGTTTTACCATCATACCTCTACCAAAGAAACCCAGGTCGCCTCCTCTTTTACCACTCCCTTTATCCGTTGAAAGTTCCTTCGCCAGTTTGTCAAAACTTTCACCTTTATTCAATCGCTCAATAACAGAAAGCGCCTCGCTTTGTTTGTTTACAAGAATATGTGAACATTTTATCTTGTCAGTCAACCCGATAACATATCAAGCAATAGAATATATTGTTTTCCTAAAATATTTTTATCAAATGAATATAAGATCTTTGTAAAGTGAATCAAATGATGTTTGCAGGTGCCAAATGTTTTACTAAATAATAGTAATTCAAAATTGCCCGCAAGCTATTACGCCTTTGGGATATTACAAACCCTTTCCAACAAAGTTATTGAGTTTTACTTTGCCAAGCCATACTAAGTTATGTTATGCTATGCTACCAATTCTACCTGAGATTTTTCACTTTCTTTGGCAACTCTGAAGATTGTTTCAACGAATCCCTCCAACTCCTTTTCGTGAGAAACGATAATCACCTGTGCAGCAGTAAGTTCTTCCAGAACGTGCTGGATTTGAACCAATTGTTCCTTACTGAATCCGTCTGTGGGTTCGTCTAAAATTAAGAGATTATCATCAAACATTATCATTCTGCGAATGATTTCGTTAAGCGCCAACCTGTATGCTAACGCAATTGATGTTTTCTCGCCACCACTCAAACTATCAACTTCTAGGCGATACCCACTTTGATTAACGATGGGGGTGAAGAACTCATCAATTTCAATATCTATATCTCCTGCTTCGATCAATAGATAGAACCATTTTTGAAATAGCTTATTGAACTCCTCTTTCACACTAACTAGGACTTGAGATTCTATCTGAACCAAAGAAGGTATAAAATGTTGGTTTAACCATAAACTTATTTGATCTGTGAAAGCAATTCTATCAACTTTCTCCTCTAGTTCGATTATTTTTTTGTTGAAAATTTCAATTTGTTTCAGGTTGTTTTCATAATCAGTCTTCCTAGACGCAAGAATTTCTTTTTTATTCATCAAGTCACCTTCTATCGTTATTTTCTTTAGTTCCAATTCCTTGATTTCGATATCCACCTTTTCACTGTCCTGATAAATTAACATTGTCTCGTCAAGTTTTTTTACCAATTCATTAATTTCATTATTTAGTTTTAGTAACGCATTTTCTCTGATTTTTTTATCTTCAATAAGACGTTGTTTTGAGTTAATTAAGTTAGTATTTTCCACAAACGTTCTTTCCAAATCCGTCTTTTGATAATCGATGACAATCTTATTTAACAGGTCATAATTTTTCTTGTACGGAAGAAGTTTATTTAATGTCTCAGTCATGTCGTTTAACTTACTTATCTTATGTAGCAAATTTTCATTCTGTAATTTGGCAATCATAAGGTTCTTGTTTGAAATTTTTTCATTTATTTTCAAGTCTAGTTGAATTACGTTACTTTGAATTCCAGCTAATTTTGCAATTTGAATTTGAATTTTTTGTAAGTCAGATCTTTTAGATTCAATTTGTCTTATTTCTGCTGAGACTTGATTTTTCTGTTCATTTTGTTCTTTTCTCTCATCTTCTAGTTTTTCAAGATTGACATTTAAGAAATCCTTTCTTTGCGAAAATTTTCGCTCCAATTCTGATATGTGTTGTTGATCTAGTGTTTGTTTACAATACGGACATACTGCATTTTGCCTTAGTTGTAATACTGCATCCAGTTCCGATCTTTGTTTTAATAATTCATTGTTTATGCTAAGCATTTCTGATTTTATGTTTAATAAATTACCTGTAACTCTATCGAGGTCCATTTGAAGATTATCAGTATTAACAGAGTTATTTTTTAGCTTGTTCTCTTGTTGTTTCAGCCCATCTAAATTTCTTAATTCATGATCGCATCTGGCTCGCTCTGATGTTAGCTCCGATAGTTCAAATTCCAATCTTTGAATATTTGCATTCAGAGAGTCACGCTCACTGGAAATATTACTATCCAATCTTACCTTCTCCAGTAACAATTTATCATACTGAAGAGCTTTATCAGTAACATCTATCAGATCGTTCCGTTTTTGAATGTATTCGCGATATTTTGGAGTAAGGTCGACTAAAATTTTTTCACATTGTGTAATGCGAAACAAATCTTGATCTATTTTTTTAATCTCATGATCCTTTTCTTCTAAAAGTTGAGAGTTCTTGTCAATTGTAGACTGGAGATGCAAAATGGAGGATTCTGCCTTCAGAATTTTTTCCTTGCTCTTTCTTGTTTCTAACATTTTTGTCAGAATATTTTGTAGTTTATCATTAAGTTGAGATACACTATCTTTAAAGTAGTCAATTTCTTCGTGCAATGATTCTGTAGTATCTTTTATTTTTTGTAAATCGAGTTTGTGCAAACTTAGTTCACTTATCAGAGATTTTTTTGCTCTAGTTACGGTTCGTATCCATGAAGAAAATTTCTCCGCATTTTTTTTGGCCGTACTGTATTCTTCAATACCAAACGCTCTTCTCAAAATTTCGACTCTCCGTTCATTATTCGAAGTTAATACATTTTTCATCATTTCCTGGGGAGTATAAATTGCAAAGCGAAAAATTGTAGATGTAGTTCTAGTTTGGGTTCTTTCATTTATTCCAATTATTTCTAATATCCGGGATTTCAGTTCGCTAACAGAATATGAATTCGTTACCCCATTTTCATACAGTGAACCTTCTTCTTGTGAGATTTTATTCCCTTTTCTCAATAGAGATCTGAAGACATCATAGGTTTTTCCACTACTTTCAAACTCTAAGAGTACAGAACCTTTACTCTCTCCAATTCGGAGCAAATAGTTTGCATCAATATCTCCTAATCCAAACAGCGCAAATTCAATTGCAGAAAGAATTGTGGACTTGCCTGATCCTATATCACCTTGAAAAAGAATTCTTCCCTTAGGAAATTCGATAATAGTCTTTTCCTTATAACTTCTGATGTTTGTCATTTCGATTCGTTTAATTATCATAAAAATATCCCTCGCTGTCAAAAATTGATTTTGCATATGAGATAACCCTGTCATCGTATGTACTGACATTTTCGTTTTCTAATTTTTCATTGCGAAGCACATCTAACAGACTCTGTGATAGACTTTCTCCAGTTTTTCCAATTAATTTTGAATTTACCTGGTTTTTTACTTTAGGGGAAATAGTTGAATCTGCTTGAAAATTCTTGATACTGTTGTGAAAGATTTCCCTTTCAATATCAAATTTGTTCTCGCTTTGTACCACAATAGTACTTGCCTCATCAGTTGACAAATTATTTGTATTTATAAATGATAGTAACGCCTCTCTTTTTGATATATCTATACTAAATTTTCCAAAGTCAATGTTGGAACGCTTTCCGAGTAACTTTCCTTTTACTTTGATTAGGACTATTTTATTCTTAACGTCAAGTTCTGATATATTCTTCGTGATCTCTGCTTCCAATACTTCTGAGTTCCACTTTAACGAAACTATTTCCTTATATAGTATTTCGGCTACTTTTATCTCGATAAACCTGCAATCTAAAATTTTTTTATCAAATGAAATGATGTAAAAACCCCTAGTTTCTCCTTTTGCTGTTTCTTCAAGGTCTTGAAAAGTAGAACCAAAGAGAGGGCCAGGATAAACAATCAGGCTATTGTCAATTTTCTTTTCAACTCTCTTATGAATATGACCTCCTCCGTAATAGTCAAATCCCTTTGGGATAAGAGAAATCGACACAGAATCCCGGAATTGAATGTCTTGGGGAAGGACTTCTTGAATACCTCTATGCAATAGAAAAACTTTGAATCCCTCTTCTGATTCTAGTTTTTTTTTGTCCAGTTTCTCATAGATTTCTTTGTCTAAACCAACTTTTCTCCCCGAAATACCCGTAATTTTGGCTCCTGTCTTCTTATCAATTAGGAGTTTCAATTCTATTGAGTCATTGTTCTTTTGAAATTCTGTTGGTTTAATAAAGAGGTCAGCAGAGTGCAAAATATCGATCATCGAAACATTTGCGGTGTTAAAATCATGTGAACCATAAATCATGTATACTGGAATACCTGAATTTCTTACTTGCTTCAAGATTTCAACGGCTTTCTTAACAGGTGAAAGCTGTGGAATATTTACGTCAAAAAAGTCTCCGGTAATTAGAATAAAATCAACTTGTTCTTTTATGGAGATTGATATTGATTTTTCAAATGCTTGCAAATTTAATTCTCTTAACTTGGGATTTCTCCAAGAGCCAAGATGACAATCAGTAATATGGGCAAACCTGTACAAATTGTATTTATTCGAGTCTAACTATATTTTAACATAGGTTGTCTGTACATGTTTACATTTGCCGATGGCCTATGACTTTGCTATTTGTATCTAAGAGCACACTGCGAGCCCCTAACTCACTCAGTTAGATTTTGTGAGCGCAAATGCTTCATGCAATGACCTGACGGCCTTTTCACAATCTTTGTTATTCACGACGAATGCCAAATTCAGCTCAGAAGATCCTTGAGCAATCATTATTACATTTATTTTATCTTTTGAAACGGCCGTAAAAACTTTAGCTGCAATTCCCTTGATTCCCCTCATTCCGGAACCAACTACCGCAATTACGGCAACATCTTCGTTAACTCGTACATTCTTTATAACTTTGTCAAGTAGCGTAAGGTCTAAAGTAGTAATTGCAGTATCCAGATCGTCTTTTTTTACAACCATAGAGATGCTCGATTCTGAAGGACTTTGTGAGATCATCATAATGTTCACGCTTTTTTTTGCCAAAGCATCAAAAATTCGAGCTGCAGTACCAGGCGCCCCAACCATACCCCCGCCACTTACATCAATTAGCGCGGTATTGCGAATTGCAATTATTGATTTTACTATTTTTTGTGAAGTCTTACTCGGATTTTTTGATATTATTGTTCCTTCGTTCGACAAGTTAAACGCATTTCTTATACGAATTGGTATGTTTGTATCCATAACCGGCTCAAGTGCCCTTGGATGCATGTATTTAGCACCAAATAAGGATAATTCTATTGCCTCCGCAAATGATACTTCTCTGAGAACCTTTGCTTCTTTAACAATATCAGGATCGGCTGTCATAAGGCCATTTACATCTGTCCATAACCAGACTTCGTCCGCGTCAATACATACGGCTATAATTGTAGCTGTGTAATCTGAACCACTTCTTCCCAATGTGGTAATATTCCCATTTTGGTCTGCTCCAATAAAACCAGTAATAACTGGGATCTTATTTTCTCTCAACAGTGGATCTACATGATATTTTACACGAATTTTAGTAGTGTCAATCAGGGGTCTGGCCTCGCCAAATTTTGAATCCGTTAATATTCCAACTTCCTGTCCTGTCAAGTAAACGGATACAAGACCCTTGTCTAAGAGGGAATATGAAATTATCGGTGTTAATAGGCGTTCACCAAATGACAGTAAATGATCCATTGCTTTCTCAGTTACCTCTTTCAAGAGTACTACACCATTCAAAATATTCTCCATTTCTTTCAGGAGAACTTCCACTACTTCTACTGCCTTGAGCCTATAGGTTTCGTTTTTGATCGATTCCTGAATGATATCTATGTGCATAGATCGTGTATTATTGACAAAATCCGTAATCTTTTTTTTATCGCATTTTAACACATATCCTGAAACTTTCAAAATCTCATCTGTCATCCCCGCCATCGCAGAAAAGACTCCAACTATTTCGTTACCTTTATCATGATATGATTTTATCAGTTTAGTAATATGATTAATTTTTTTTCCAGAATCTACCGCCGTGCCGCCAAACTTCATTACCAGACGCATTATTACAAGCTTATGATATTTATACAGATTAATACGTTTATTGTTACCTTTTTGAGAGCCTTATGAATAATTAAGAGAGATTTTTATTTGGTTGCCTTGAATACTTTTGCATGACTAATTTTTCATTTGAAGAAAGACTCTTGTTGGTACAGCATTGTATTTTTAAATACGATTCAGAAGAGATGATAAAAACTAAACTTCATGAATATTTTTCTCCGAAAGAAATAGAATCTGCCATAGACACACTAATTGCTACACAAAGGATTCGCAGAATTGGACAAGACGTCCTTCAAAATAATGAAAGTCACACTGGCACAGTACCTGAAATATCAGAAAACTTAAAGTCCATAATTGACAACCTGTAGAAAAAGTATATTATATTTAATGAAACCTAAAATCATGTGAAAATAAAAATATAGCTTGCCGCAAAATTATGCGACAAGAATTTACTTATTTCCCATAATTCCGCCAAATATGTTTCTTAAGGCATCAAGAACTGGATTACCGGTTTGATTGCTAGCTTTTTGTGTTGCATTAGCTGTGGCGTTGGCAGCATTATTAACAACGTTTTCTGCTTGATTTATTGTTGATTGCGTTGCGTTATCAGTGGCGTTCTCTGCATTATTAACAACGTTTTCTGCTTGATTCATTGTTGTATTTGCAGCGTTAGCGGTGGCGTTCTCTGCATTATTTACATTGTTTTCTGCCTGATTCATTGTTGTATCCGTAGCGTTCGTGAGGTTTGTCGATGCATTTGAAGCGGCTGTGATCAACTCGTTAGCCTCCTCATTTACTGGCTCGGTCAGGTTGCTTGAAGTGTTTGAAACTGCATTTGTTACATTATTGCTTGCGTTAGATAGAATATTCATTGTTTTGTTCATTGCCAATTGTGTGGCATTAGACGCTGCGTCTGAAGCCAAGCTTAGTACATTGTTGGCTTTCGTCATCAACTCTCCCGTAGCATTCGCGGTGGTATTTGCAGCAGAACTGAGAATATTCTTTGCAGCATCCATTGCTGTTCCCGTTGCATTTTCTGTTGCATTGGTTATAGCGTTCACTGCTTCTCCAGTTGCATTAGCTGTAGTGTTTGCAGCTGAGCTGAGCATATTCTTAGCGCTGTCCATGGCTGTTCCAGTTACATTTTCCGTAGCATTTGAAAGTCCACTCATAGCCTCGCCTGTTGCATTAGCGGTGGCCTCCATTGCGTTTCCTGTTGCAGAAGTAGCATTTGAAAGTCCACTCATAGCCTCGCCTGTTGCATTAGCGGTGGCGTTTTCAGCAGTATTAGCTATGTTTTGTGCCTGATTCATAGTCATATTTGTTGCATTTTGTGTTGCATTAGCTGTAGCGTTCATTGCAGTCCCTGTCGCATTAGCTGCATCACTCATCAAGTTCGTTGTATTTGATGGAATCGTAGGGCTAGACGGAACGGTCTGTGCATTTGCAATGAAATTTGAAAGCACAACAATAGTGGTCATCATGAACAGTATTGACAAATATCCTTTACCAATCATAACATTTTAAAATAAATACTGTCTTTTAATGGTTTGCAGAAATTCTAATTCCCGCATTTATAAATGAAATATTTATCTTTTTTACAAAATAATTAATAAAATCCGCATTGAATTGAAAATGACAATGATTATCGATTCAATGTAACAATTTCGATTAGAATTTAGTTATTATGCAGGATTGACCTGGCTCGTTTGAAAACTTGTATCCACATTGCCCATGTTAATTTTTGCGTATTTGTGTTCTGTAGACTGGGATGATATGAAACTATTAGACGTTTGTCATTTACTTGGTAATCGGCCAAATGACAGAATTTCAATTTTTTTAGATTGCTAATCTTGCAGTATGTTCGAAATGCTATTGATCCCAAAGTTATTACAATTTTTATCCCTTTAAATAACTCAAACTCACTTTTTAGAAACTTTGAACAATTAGTAAGTTCTGAAGGCAGCGGTTTGTTTGACGGTGGTGCACATCTTATACAAGAAGTGATGAAAACATTGTTGAGATTCAATCCATCATTTGAAGAAGTACTAGTAGGAATATTTGAAAAACCCGTTTCGTACAGTGCTCTAATTAACCATTCCCCTGAATGATCTCCAGTAAACAATCTGCCAGTTCTGTTGGCCCCATGAGCCGCTGGCGCTAGACCAATTATCAGTACTTTTGCATTTGGATCTCCAAATCCAGTAACAGGTTTAGACCAGTATGTTTGATTTGAAAATCGCTTTACTTTATTCTTACCTACCATTTGTGTGTATTGTACTAACCTATTGCAAAGAGTGCAGTTTATAATATCATTATTTATACTATCAAGGGTAACCAAATAGTTCATCTGTCAGTACTATTTTTCTGTACTCGATAATGTAGAGCTATTTCGCCAATAATTTATTCTGGTACTGAATCAGAGACCAATTTGCCATTTTCAATTTTGATGAACAAATACCTATTATCTTTAAAGATCAATGTAATCTCATCCTTCTGTTCTTCTACATCAAGTAATTCTTGTCCTTTGATACCATCAAACTTTGCCATAAGTGATTGTTCATAATTGACTATATTTATATTAAGACGAAAAATGGTACAAGAATTGATTTTATTTTTTCCTAACTTTTACAACCTTTGTTTCTGCGCGCAGCTCGACGGGGTCAGTATAAAGATGCTTACCCCACGAAACTTTGATAGCGACTTGGATCTCATTGTCCCCTTCTTTCAGCTTATTACTATCAAGCTCCATAGTTTTAGTTACGTCAAACAACAGAGACTTTGCTTCTTCAATTGTCAATGGATAATGAGGTGTTTCATCCTTGATAACAGAGACCCACACCCTGTATGAAATTTTGGGATTTCTCGTCCAGAATAGGACTGCTTTTCTCACAAATTTTGCCTTGTCAACCGAATTTCGGCCTGCTTTAAGATCTAAAGATATTGTAAGCCTAAATCCATTATCATGTTTGTCATAAGCTCTTTCCCAATT
>Ga0207643_10001795_pt1 | contig 11932 bp, 15 predicted proteins | sample KBSMisM62_FD_184313 | JGI IMG/M metagenome (GOLD analysis project Ga0207643, IMG submission 184313) | Miscanthus rhizosphere microbial communities from Kellogg Biological Station, Michigan, USA - KBS Miscanthus M6-2 (SPAdes) (version 2) | ecosystem: Host-associated > Plants > Roots >...
CTGCAGTCACGGCTGCTCCGTGTGCTGGAAACCAAGCGATTGAATCGCGTTGGCGGTTCTGCGGATCTGCCGGTGGACGTGCGTGTGATCGCCTCCACCAACCGATCTCCTGCGCTTGCGTACGAAGAGGGCAGGCTGCGCGAAGACATCTATTACCGCCTGGCGGTCGTCAACATCGAGCTTCCGCCACTGCGCGAGCGCGGCGACGATATCCTCGTGCTGGCGGATTTTTTCCTGGGTGAGCTCAACCTGCGCAACGGCACGCGCAAGCGCATGTCCGACGCATTGCGCGCGCGATTCCTGGGCCATCACTGGCCCGGCAACGTGCGCGAACTGCGCAATGCCGTTGAGCGTGCGTACATCCTTTGTGACGGCGAGTTGTCGTTGAACGAGCAGGAAATGCCGACGTTGCGCGACGCCTCAGGCGCGCATACCAACGACGAAATCCGTCTTTCTATTGGCGCGACGCTCGATGAGATCGAGCGCACCTTCATTCTTGCAACGCTCAAACATTTCCAGGGCGACAAGCGACGTGCAGCCGACGTGCTCGGCTGCAGTCTGAAGACTCTCTACAACAAATTGCACGCGTACAAACGCGAGCGTCACGCAGGCATGAACTAAGGAGAAAATGATGGGACTTATTCTGTGGCTGGTAATCGGTGGTGTCGTTGGCTGGCTCGCAAGCATCGTGATGAAGCGCGATGGCAGCCAGGGCATCTTCCTCAACATCGTGGTCGGCATCGTCGGTGCCATGCTCGGCGGCTGGCTCATTGGCCCAATGGTGGGCGCGCCCAGCATCAATTCTGGGGAGCTCAGCGTTCCTTCGCTGCTGGTGTCGTTCCTCGGTGCGGTGGTGCTGCTCGCCATCGTCAATCTGATCTCGCGTAACCGCGTGCGCTGATTGTCGGGTACCGGGGCGTGGACCTTTTCGAGATCCACGTCCCGGTGATTGAGCTGATGCTTCGCGGCACGCTGGTCTACTGGCTGCTGTTCCTCATTTTTAGATTCTTACTGCGCCGCGATGTCGGTGCGGTGGGTATCGCTGACATCCTTTTGCTGGTGATCGTTGCGGATGCCGCGCAGAACGCGATGTCCGGTGGTTACGACACCTTTTCAGAGGGCGCGATCCTCGTGCTCACCATCGTCGGGTGGAACTGGCTGCTCGATTTCCTCTCGTGGCGATTCGCGATCGTGCGGCGCTTCGCCTCGCCCCAGCGACTCACTCTGGTTGTTCGTGGCGTCCCCCAGCGGCGCAATTTACGGCGCGAGTTCATCACGATGGACGAGCTCAACGAGAAATTGCGGGAGCAGGGTATCGAGCGGTTGGCCGATGTGAAGGCCGCCTATCTCGAAGGCGATGGGCAGATCAGCGTCATTCGCAATCCAGACGCCAGGGATCAGGACTCCACTGCACAGAAGCCGGAATCGCGAAGCGTTCCGGGGGCGTGATCGCCGCTTCGGCGATGATGGCATTCCCGTGGCACGCCCGCTCTGCGGCCAGCCATATCTCCTGGATGCTGTCTTCACCGACATGGCCCGCCTTCGCGGCTGCCAATGCGCCGAACACGCCGAGGACAGCGATGGATATTGTTTTGTTCCCTGAGATCACGTCGACAGCCTAAAGAAAGAAGTAATAGCTGCCGTTCAGAGCGCAGAGGCGACCCCTGTAGGAAGGTGACGCGTGCGCGGGCGGGCGGATTTACGCTACCGTCCCGGTCCTGGCCAACACGGAGCAAGCGATGGATCAAGAGGTAAGGGTCGTTAAATGGTTCAACGCGGTGGACTGGATCCAGGCGGGCTCGCGCATCGCCGCGATCCTGGTGGTGACCTTCATCCTGGTCTTCATCGCGCGCCGACTGATCTCGGGACTCGAGAAGTTCACCGCCACGCACGCGCACGACACCGAAGCGCAACGACGCGCGGCCACGGTGAGCAATGTGCTGCGCAAGCTCGCGACTATCCTGATCAGCGTGCTCGCGACGCTGGCGATATTCAACACGCTGGGCATTTCCATCCTTCCATTCCTCGCCACCGCTGGCGTAGCGGGCATCGCGATCGCTTTTGGTGCGCAGTCGCTGGTCAAGGATTTTTTCCGCGGGTTTTTCCTGCTCGCGGAAAACCAGATCCGGCAGGGCGACGTGGTCGAAGTGGCGGGCAAGAGCGGCCTGGTCGAAGACCTGACGCTCCGCTACGTGCAGCTGCGCGACTATTCAGGCAACGTGCACTACGTACCGAACGGCGAGATCGGCGTAGTCACGAGCTCGAGCCGAACATTCGCGTACGCGGTGGTCGATGTGATCATCGCGCTCGAACAGGACATCGCGCCGGTGATCGAGGTCATGCGCGAGACGGGTGTGCAGCTGCGTGCCAACTCGGTGTTCGGTCCGAGGATCCTCGAAGATCTGGAAATCGCCGGCATCGAAACCTGGAACGATCACGGCATCACACTGCGGGCACGCATCAAGGTGCGCGCGCTCGAACAGGCGAATGTGCGGCGCGAGTACCTCATGCGGCTCAAGCACGCGTTCGACAAAGCCCATATCCAGCAGCCGCGCTCGACGGTGACGATCGTGGAACGCGCTCGCGCGCCGGTGCCCGAAGGCCCGCCTCAATAAAAAGGGGCGGATCCGCAACTCCATGCGGATCCGCCCCTCGCTTGGCGTCGCGCCTAGTGTGCCGTCACGGCGCTCGGTGTTGCGGGGCCGGTGCGGCTCGCGCCGCCTTCACTTTCCCAACGTTCCTTCTCGAGGCGTTCGTTGAGCCGGCGCCGCTCATCCTCGTCGCGGCGTTGCGCTCGCGTCGCCATGAATGAGGCGGCCAGGATCGCGATGCCTGCGATACCAAGCAGTTTGATGATTTTCATGGTCAGCATTTTGTTCTCCGCGCGGGTCATTTCTGCAATCTCCGAAGTTCGGCCAGATGGTGTTCGATAGTGGGCAGCGTGTCGCTCGCGAACTTCCGCAAGTCCTTGTCTTCACCGCCCTGCGCCTCGGCGTGGTAGAGCTCAACCGAACGCTCGTGTCCGGCGATCATCTCCGCGGTCCATGTGGCATCGAAATTGCTGTTCGCGGTGCCCGATGGCGGCGCCGCTTGCACTTGCGCGGCGGGTAACGGCCATTGCTTGGCCTCTGCGATCTTCGAAAGACGTTGATTGACGCCGCTGTGATCGTTTACCAGCATCTCGGCGACGCGAATCAATTCCGGATTCTTCAACTGCAGCAGCGCGTCGCGCGCTGACTGGATTTCCTTGCGCGAACTCTCGGTGGCCTGCCTCACGAATGCGATGTCGTCGACCGATTTGCCGCCGCCGCCTTCGGCCGGCGCATCGACTGCGGCCGCGTGATTGGCTTCCATCTCCACCGCCATCAACGGGACTAATGCGGCGCTGCCGGCGGTGTAGTTGGCAGCGACGTACTGGTTCGACGGCGCAGCAGCGCTTTCGGGCGGCTGCGCATTGGAATTCTCAGGCACACTGACCGCCCACACGGGCGCAGTCACGGCAATGCCGATCAACACCAGGTTTTGTGATATGCGATTCATGTGTCCTCCATCACTCTTTCTCGATCCTCTCAACTAGACCGTCCGGCGGAAGTAGTTAGCTTCCGCCGGACGGCCGGCCGCGCAATCACGAACATTTGCAGGTCTCGCAGGTGGGCATCACCCTGTCGCGATTGCGTTGCTCCTTAGAGGTCAATTGCCCGGGGTGGGAGTCGGTTCGGCCGAGCCCGAACGCTTGGCGGCGTCCAACGTCGCCTGAGCCTGGGCTTTCGCCGATTCGTAGCTCGCTTCAGCCTGGTCCTTGCAAGCCTTCTGCGCGTCGCTTCCCAGCGTCTCGCACTTTTCCTTGGCGACTTTGCGTTCCCCGTCGGCCTGCGCGACAGCCACGTCATACTCAGCGGCAGCGCGATCTTCCTTGCCTTCGGTCGCTACATCGGCGGCCTCACGACGCTCTTCAGCTACGTTCTGCTGAGCGTCCTGACGCTCTTCCGATACGTCCTTCGCGGTTTCATTGGCCGATTCGCGTTGATTGCAGCCGGCGAGCGCGCATACGCCCACCGCTGCGGCCACTGCCAATGTCCAGCTGCTGTATGTCTTTGTCACGTTGTCATCTCCTGGGAATGTTTCGAATGGCAATCATTCGTCAGGTCGCATGTTGCGCCGCTGAATCAAGGTGCGCCCGCGGACGACGTGTCGAGGATGCGTCAGACGTAACCGACCGTACGCCGACTATTCCTGCATTTGACTCCAAATGCAGACAACAAAGCTGTCGGTGCTGACCCACAGTTCGCGGTGTCACGCGAGGAGCATGAGTGCTCGTTGACTGACAGGTGTGGCGAGGCGCGAGCCTTAAGGTAGCGGGGTACATCACCTTGAGGCTGAAGGAGGAGATCCAATGACCGCGCAAGCGAAAAGTTTTGAAAACGGTTCCCGAAATTTCGAGTCCGTGGTGGGCGAACTGAATCGCATCGTCATGCAGGCCGAAGAACTGCTGAAGACGCTCGGCGAAGAAGGCGGAGCGGCCGCCGAAGCGGTGCGTCAGCGCGTTGTTCGTACGGTGAACCAGGCGAAGTTGAGGCTGGCCGATGCGGGCACGCGTGTTCGCGGCGCGACCAACGACGCGGCCAAGGCGACCGATCGCTACGTCCACGATAATCCGTGGAGAGCGATTGCCTATGGCGCCGCCGCGGGCGCGGCCATCGCCATCCTCACTGCCGCGATGCTGCGCGACGACGAGTAATGGATGCCGGTGGCGCGCGGGCGCAAGCCCGCGCGCCACGGTGGGCGAGGACCACTCATGCTCGTGTCCGTCACGCTCCTGCTATTACTCAGCGACCCCAACGCGACCACCTTGCCGCGGCATGGCGACGTGGTGCCCGCCGATGAGCGACCGAGCGGACAGGAACATCCCACCGATCCCTTGTTCGATCGGGAATACGTGGCAACTGACGATCCCTCATTCGTTCTGCTCGCGATAGAGAGCACACGCCAGGGAATCGTTGATGCGCGCAGCGCACAGAGCATTCTTCGTGACGCCAACCTGGTGGACGCCGCAGAACGGATCCGCAAGCAGAACGAAAGCACTTATCAACGTCTCGAGACGCTGGCCAAAGGAAAGGGCTGGCGCCTGCCGGCTGACAATCCCCAGCGCGCATCGACGCTACGCACCGCGGGTGAGGCACGTACCGCTGCCAACTTCATCGTGAGCCAGATCGCCACGCACGAGGCGACGATCGCGCAGTTCCGCGCGCAGCTCGGTGGCAAGGGCGACGCGCAGCTCAAACGGGCGTTGCGCGAGACGCTGCCTGGCTATCAAGAGAATCTCTACCTGCTCTTGCGGCTGGATTTCTGAGAATGCTGTCGGACTACGCCGCATTCGCGGCGTCGCCATATACGACGCATGCCGGTGCTTTCCATCCCAGCACTGCGCGGCGTCCGACGGCGGGCTGGCTTGCAATGCGCGACGCTTACCGCCCATGCACAGAACAGACGTCGCCCCCATTCATGCGCGCTTTCCCCACGGCGCCTCCATTGGCTCGCTCGCGCGCCGTTGGTACTACACGCCCCGATCGCATCGCGCCTACAGCGTGCGGCAAATCTCCCCGGGCGACCGGCGTCTGCTCGCCGAGTTTGCGCTGGCGCTCACGCAGTCCACGCCCGATCGGGAACTCGCAGGGGTCCGCCAGCTTACTGACGTGCTGTTCGGTCGCGTTATCGTGCCTGGCAGCGACACGGCGGTGGGATTCGCGGCGCTCGAGTCCACGGGCGCGGGCGATCGTGTCATCGGTGCAGTGGCATACGCGCCGACCAGCCGCGAAAACGCGGACTTTTGTATTGCGGTGGCGCACACCCATCGTGAGGAGCAGGTGGGGCGCACGCTCCTCGCCACGCTGCTGCGTCATGCGCGGCGCGTCGGCGTGCCGCAGCTCGCGGCCGAAATGCTCTGGTCGAACCGACCCATGCAGATGCTGGCCATGTCGATGGGATTCGCCGTCGAGCCGCTGGCGCGAGATCGCACGCTGCGGCGTCTCGTTCTCTCGCTCAAGTAATAGAAGTCATCAGTCGTTTGGGAGGTTGAGTGTCTGATTCCGTCACAGGCGTCACGTTGCAAGGCGACACCCGCTCGATAGAGCGGGTGCGCAAATACGGGCGCGTCCTGATCATCGTCGAAAACCTGCCTTGCCCCTTCGACCGGCGCGTCTGGCAGGAGGCGCGCACGCTGGCGGCCGCCGGCTACCAGGTCTCGATCATCTGCCCCAAGGCGCCGGGCTACGAAGAAGGTTTCGTGCAGATCGACGGCATCGACATTCATCGTCATCGCCTGCCGACCGAAGCGGACGGCGTGCTCGGCTACGCGCTCGAGTACAGCGTCGCGCTCGCCATGGAATTCTGGCTGTCATTGAAGGTGCTGTTCGGGCGCGGCTTCGACATCATCCACGCCTGCAATCCGCCGGACACCATCTTCCTGCTCGGCGGTTTCTACAAGCTGTTCGGCAAGAAGTTCCTGTTCGATCACCACGACATCAACCCCGAGCTCTATGAAGCAAAGTTCGGCAAGCGTGGTCTTGGCCGTCGCCTGCTGATCGCGCTGGAACGCATGAGCTTCAGCACCGCGGACATGGTGATTTCGACCAATGAGTCCTACCGTCAGATCGCCATCGATCGCGGTGGCAAGAATCCTGAAGACGTGTTCGTGGTGCGCTCAGGGCCCGACCTTTCGCGCATCCGCCAGGTGCCCGCGAATCCGGCGCTGCGCAAGGGACGAAAGTACCTCGTCGGCTATGTCGGAGTCATGGGCAAGCAGGAAGGCATCGACCTGCTCTTGCAGGCCGTTCAGCTCATCGTGCATCACCTGAAGCGCACTGACATCCAGTTCGGCCTCGTCGGCGGCGGGACCGAGCTTCCCGCCATGCGCGAGCTCGCCAAGCAGTTAGGCGTGGCGGAATACGTGACCTTCACAGGCCGCGCACCGGATGCCGAGCTGCTCGAGATGCTCAACACTGCGGACATCTGCGTGAACCCCGACCGCGCCAATGAGATGAACGACCGCTCCACGATGAACAAAGTCATGGAGTACATGGCGCTCGCCAAGCCAGTCGTGCAGTTCGACCTGACCGAAGGGCGGGTGTCCGCCGGAGACGCATCCTGGTACGCGCGTCCCAACGACGTCGCCGATCTCGCGCAAAAGATCGTGGCGCTGCTCGGTGACGAGAACCAGCGCATTCACATGGGGGCCATCGGCCGCGAGCGCGTCGAGCAGGTGCTCGCCTGGCAACACGAGGCGCCGCGCCTGCTCGCGGCCTACGAACATATGACTGGAGATCGATCATGAAGAAGTTTCTGCTCGCCTATTGTGCCGTCATGGCGCTGGCCATGACCACGGGCGCAATGGCCCAGGACGCTAACTACACCGTGAAGCCTGGTGACTTGCTGTCGATCAGCGTCTGGAAAGAGCCCGACCTGCAAAAGGCGGCACTGGTGCGGCCGGATGGGTCCTTCTCGTTCCCTCTGGTCGGAGAGATCGACGCCAGGGGCAAAACGGTGGCCGACCTCAACAAGACCATGGGCCAGAAGCTCGCCAAGTACATCTCGGACCCCGTGGTCACCGTGTCAATCCAGGAGATCAAGGGCAACAAGGTCTACGTCATCGGCCAGGTGAACAAGCCTGGCGAGTTCATCATGAATCCCACCGTGGACGTGATGCAGGCGCTGTCGATGGCTGGCGGCACGACGCCGTTCGCGTCGCTCGCGGACATCACCATCCTGCGCCGCACACCCACGGGCAAGCAGTCATTGCCATTCCGGTACAACGATGTCGTGCGTGGCAAGCGGCTCGATCAGAACATCGATCTGCAGAGCGGCGACGTGGTGGTAGTGCCGTGAGGCACGCAACACAAAGTTCCGCCGTGAGAGGTAGCCCATGAAAGCTATTACGGTGATCAGACGTTGCACGTCGTATGGCGCGCTGCCGCTCGTGGCAGCGCTCGCCAGCGCGCCGGCCGCTGCGGCTCCCTGGGAGTTCAATCCCAGCGTCGAAGCGGGACTGATGTTCGACGATAACTACAAGCTGACGCCCGCCGGTACGGAGATCGATGTACAGGGTCCCGTGGTGGACGCGGCGCTCGAAATGCGCACGCTGACCCAGACGGGCGAGTTCAGCTTCACGCCGCGCGTACGCGCCACCTATTTCCCCGATGAAACCGATCTCGACGGGGTCGACTATTTCGGCACGCTCGACTGGCAGCATCGTGGTCAGCGCGTGCACACGAACATTCGTGCCGACTACTCTCAACAGGACATCGTCAACAGCGAGCAGCCCGATGCGGGAACCGGAGGAGGCGACCTCGGCGAGCCGGACATTGGCGATTCGGGCATCACGTTCGTCGACAACCGCCGCCGACGCGCGACCTTGCGGCCGTCGGTGAACTTCGATGTCTCGCAGCGAAACGAGTTGCAGTTTGGCGTCGGTTATACGGACGTGAGTTTTGAGCGGCAGGTAGTGAATGCGCAGGAAAACTTCTCCGTGACCGACCTGGTCGCGGGGCTTTCGAGTCGCGTGAACGAGACGTCCTCGCTCATTACGCGATTGCGCGGCGCGCGTTACGACATCGAGTCGCAGGAAGTGACCAGTGGTTATGGCGCCGAGCTCGAATGGAATCGGCGCACGGTCGCGGATACGCGCAGCTATCTTCGCGCGGGCGCGCAGAACGTGGAGTTGCAGAACGGCAGAACGGAGACCGCGTGGATTGCCGGCCTGGGCGTCGAGTTCCTGGCGGGCCGCAACGAAGTGTTCGCAGATCTCTCGCGCAATGTGGGGGCGTCTTCCGCTGGCACGGTGATCACGCGCAATCAATTGCGCGTGCGCTGGACCTACGCCCTCACTCCGCGGCTGAGCCTGCTGGCCGGCCTTCGCGGCACGTATGACGAAGACGTGGATCCCGTGGCGACGTTTCAGCCACGACGCTATGCGACTGGCGACGTCGGACTTCAATGGTTCTGGCAGGAAGAATTTTCCCTGCGGGCCGCCTATGACTACACCCGACAGGAATTCCGTAATAGTGGAAACGACGCCACTTCGAGCGGAGCCATGATCACGGTTCTCTATCAACCCCAGCAACGTCGTAGCGCAAGGAACGACTGACAATGGAATCTCAAGCCAATCCGGAATTTACTGGTTACCTGCACGCGATCGCCCGCCGCAAGTCGCTGTTGTTTGGTGTCGCCATTCCCATCGCGGCGCTCGCGATCCTGCTCTCGATCGCGCTTCCGGACTTGTACACCTCGTCCGCGCTGGTGGAAATCGACGAGCCGTCGAGCGCCCAGTCGCTGGCGGAGACTTCGGGTGGCGAAAGCTACGCCGACCAGTACGTGCAGAATCTCAAGGGCATCGTGCTGACCGACAGCAATCTGCGCAAGATGGCGCAGGAGCACAACCTGTACCCCGGGTTTGATGACGACAGCGCCATGCTCATGCGCCTCAAGCGCGATATCAGCGTGAACATCGTCACCACGCCCATCCTCGATCCGCGCACGGGACGCGAGCGCAACGTGGTCGACGCCTTCACGCTGTCGTACGACAACCGCTCGCCGGAGAAGGCGCAGAAGGGTGCGACGTGGCTGGTGGATGCATTCCTCGCCGAACATCGTCGCCAGCGCCAGGGGCGCGCATCGAACGCCGCCCAGTTCTATGCCAAGGAAGCGGAGCGTATCCGCACGCACGTGGCCGGCCTCGAATCGAAGCTCGCGGAATTCAAGCGCGCCAATGCTGGCCAGCTCCCGGAGCTGACCGAAGTCAACATGTCGATGATGGATCGGGCCGAAACGCAGCTCGAAACCAACGATCAGCAGATGCGCGGCCTGCGCCAGGAACGCGTGTTCCTTGCTGCGCAACTCGAGCAGGCGCGATCCGCCGGGCCTGATGCGGGCAGCGTTCGCCAGCTCGAGGATCAGTACGCGCGCATGCGGTCGAGCTACGACGAGAGCCATCCGGACATGGTCGCGCTGCGCCGGCAGATCGACAGCCTGAAATTTGGCACCAGCGCGAGCACCGGCACTTCGCTGCGTTCGCAGCTGAACTCCAAGCGCGCCACTCTGGCCGAGGCGCGCCAGCGTTATGGCGAGGAGCATCCGGACATCAAGCGCCTGCAGCGCGACATCGCCACGCTGGAAACTCGTATCAAGGCCGGCGAGCGCGGTGACGTCGAAATGTCCGACGGCACGCCGATGGGAATGCAGCTTCGCACCCAGATCAACGCTGTCGACAGCCAGCTCGCCAGCCTGATGGCGCAGAACGCCGCGCTGCGCGCCAAGTTGTCGGGCATCGAGCGCAACGTGACCGCCGCGCCGACCGTGGAGCGTGAATACTCCAACGTCACGCGTGATCTTCAGAGCGCGCGCGAGAAGTATCAGCAGCTGCTCGATCGCCAGATGGACGCGGAGATAGGCGAGGCGGCGATCGTCGGCGGCCGCTCTGACGAGTTCCGTCTCGTGCAGGCCCCAATGATGCCAGGCGGACCTTCGAAGCCGGAGCGACTCGCCATCCTGTTGATCGGGCTCGTCACCGCTGTGGTCCTCGGGTTCAGCCTGACGGTTGCCGCCGAGGCGTTCGATCCGAAAGTGCGCGGTGCGCGCGATGTGCGGGAGCTGCTGGGGGTTTCACCGTTGGTGGCGATTCCGGCGATCCGCAACTCGCGTTCGCGACGCCGCAACGCCTGGCGCCTCATGACGGCGAGTGCAAGCGGCGTGATAGGCGTGTGGATCGTCTTCACCATCATCAAGAATTATCTTTAAAACCATGAGAGACCCATTCATGAGCACGACAATGGAAGACGCGATACGCCGTAACTTTGCCGGAGCGGGCGCCGATCGCCCCAACGCCATCGAGTCGGCAAGCCTGCGGCAGCGCATGCGCCGCGTGGCGGCGGCACCAGCGGACTTGCAGCAAGCTCGCCGATTCCACCAGGCCAGCGTCGATGCCCGCGCGATGGAACGCCAGTGCATTCTGCCCGCGGTCTCCGACGTCGCGGCGCTACGCGCCTTCAAGATCCTGCGCACGCGTGTCCTGCGGCGCCTCGACATGCACAAGTGGAACAGCATCGCGGTTTCGGGCATGTCGGTGGGCGAGGGCAAGACCATGACCGCGATCAACCTCGCGCTCGCGCTCTCGCAGGACGTGAACACCTGGGTGTTCCTGGTCGACCTCGATCTGCAACGCCCGCAGATCGCCAACTATCTCGGCATGAGCTTCGAGAAGGGGCTGTCCGACTACCTGCTCGGCAAGGCTGAACTGGAAGACGTGGTCTACAACCTGCAGTCCGAACGACTCGGCGTAATTCCGAACGCGCGTGCCTTTCAGCACTCCTCGGAATTCCTGAACTCACCACGCATGGGTGAGTTCACCGCTGCGCTGGAGCGTGAGATGCCGCGCCGCATCGTTATCTACGACATGCCGCCGCTGCTGGCGTCGGATGACGTGCTGGCGTTCGCACCGCAGTTCGATTCGCTGTTGCTGGTGGTATCGGAAGGCGGGAGCGGCCGCGCCATGTTGCGTGGAGCCAAGGAAGTCCTGAGCGAGATGAACCTGCTCGGTGTTGCGTTGAATCGCTCGAAGGAAAGAAACGAAAGTGCTTACTACTGAAACGGGCTCACCGGAACACGTGGCCGAGCTCGGGGGCGAGGAGGGCGACGCGCTGCGAGGCGCTGTCCGGCGTCCCACAATCTGCCGGCGCATCAGTATCTTCGGCTTGGGTTACGTCGGCGCGGTGTCGCTGGCGTGCCTCGCGCGTGATGGACACCAGGTGACCGGCGTCGACGTCGATCCCGTGAAGCTCGACCTGATTCGCAGTCGCAAGTCGCCCATTCTCGAAGAGGGCATCCAGGAACTGATGCGCGACGTGGTCGATTCCGGCCGCGTCTCGGTGACCAACGATGCCAT
>Ga0207643_10001798_pt1 | contig 11922 bp, 11 predicted proteins | sample KBSMisM62_FD_184313 | JGI IMG/M metagenome (GOLD analysis project Ga0207643, IMG submission 184313) | Miscanthus rhizosphere microbial communities from Kellogg Biological Station, Michigan, USA - KBS Miscanthus M6-2 (SPAdes) (version 2) | ecosystem: Host-associated > Plants > Roots >...
ACCAACCGGCTCAAGGAGAAGAGCATCATCGGGAAGTGGCGCAGCCTCGGTGTCGCCATAACGGCCGAGGCAGTAGAAATCGTGGCGGACGATGGCTGCCGGGAGACTCTGCCCGCTGACTACGTGCTGGCCATGACCGGTTACTACGCGGACACCAGCTTAATCGAGAGACTTGGCGTCCCGGTTGATCCCGGCACCGGGATTCCGGCCCACGACGAGAAGACGATGATGACGACGGTTCCCGGTTGCTATCTCGCCGGAGTTATGGCGAGCGGGAAGGATGCCAACCGTCTGTTTATTGAAAATGCGCGGGGGCATGGCGAGTTGATCGTGAAGGATGTGTTGCGGGGAAGGTAGCGGTCAGCTGTCCTTGCTGTGTCGCCCGTCTTCATTGCCAGGTTCCTCCCCGGTACACCCATCGTCTCACCCCGCCGCCTGCACTCACGGTCACCGCTGCGACAGCTTCGGTGTTCAGCGAACTGGTGAAGTAGATGACTCCCCTGGTGCCAAACGGCGTCGTGACGCCGCGAGTGTCGAAATCCACCTTGTCTCCGGTAAATGTCGTGATGCCTGCACCGGGGAAACCGGGCAATTGCGGTGCCGTCCCTCGCCCGAAAATCACGTAGTCGGTCAGGATCCGGGTCTCGATCACCCGCGGGGCCGCGGTCTCCGTCGCTACCGGGTTTATGACGCTGTCGCCGTTGGCATCGAGGACGGCGTTGTACTGGTTAATGGCAGCGGTGATTACCATATGGGTATTACCTCGAGCGGTTATGGCCCTGGTACGCACCTGCTCCAGGTCGCTCACCAGCTGGTCGGCTGCCAGCGTGACTTGCTGCACCGTGGTCACCCGGAACCCGCGGGCAGCGATCGCCATCAGAATTCCCATCGACGCGATCGCGAGTAGCGTTTCAACCAGCGAGACCCCGCCCGGTCTCAATCGACTAAGACAGCGATGGGAAAACCGTTCAGGATTCACACACGGCCATGTTTCGGGTTGAAGGCCTCTATAGCCTTATGTATACGCTCGCAAGATCCGTGTAGATGGCAAGCCGGTAAGCTCTAACCGTCTAAAAAGTGGTCAGTCTCGACCTCGTAAGTCGTTACCTTGGCTCACGCTAGGCTTGGGAAGGCAAAGGGGAATCCTGGGACCGACGGGACATCCAGGACTGAGCTGGCCGGGTTGCTGGCCGCATTAGGCCCGCCTACGTTTCCGCCCCTCGTGATCCGGATCTCCCCCGACCCCCATCCGATGGCCGATACAACCCTGATGGACAAGCTCGTGTCGCTCTGCAAGCGACGCGGATTCGTGTTTCAGTCGTCTGAGATCTATGGCGGGCTGGGGTCCGTCTGGGATTACGGGCCGCTCGGCGTGGAGCTGAAGAAGAATGTGAAGGACAGTTGGTGGCGGGCGATGGTTCATGCCCGGGACGACATCGAAGGCATCGATGCCGCGATCCTCATGCATCCAAGGGTTTGGGAAGCCTCCGGGCATGTGGCCGGCTTCACCGATCCCCTGGTGGACTGCCGCACCTGCAAGGCCCGCTTCAGGGCCGACAAGGTGGCGGATGCCCAGTGCCCGCAGAAACCCAGCAAACACCCTGGGGAGCACTCCACCTGCGACCTGACCGAACCGCGAATGTTCAATCTCATGTTCAAGACATTCATGGGACCGGTCGAGGAGCAGGCGGCAGTGGTATACCTGCGGCCGGAGACCGCCCAGGGCATCTACGTCAACTACCAGAACGTCCTCAACGCCTCGCGGCAGAAGATCCCCTTTGGCATCGCCCAGATCGGGAAGGCGTTCCGCAACGAGATCACGCCGGGGAATTTCATCTTCCGGACTCGTGAGTTCGAGCAGATGGAGATGCAGTTCTTCGTCAAGCCGGGCACCGACGGCGAATGGTTCGAGCGCTGGCGGGAGTGGCGGATGCAGTGGCACCAGAGCATCGGGCTTACCCCGACGAGGCTCCGCTGGCACCAGCACGGTCCGGGCGAGCTGGCCCACTACGCCAAGATGGCCTTCGACATCGAGTACGAGTTCCCCTTCGGGTGGAATGAGATCGAAGGCATACACAACCGCAGCGACTACGACCTGGGACGCCACCAGGAGTATTCGGGTAAGAAGCTGGAGTACTTCGATCAGGCGGGGAACGAGCGCTACCTCCCTTACATCGTGGAGACGTCGGCCGGCGCCGACCGGGTGACGCTTACGACGCTGGTGGACGCCTACCGCGAGGAGGAAGTCGAGGGCGAGACGCGCGTGGTGCTAGGCTTCCATCCCGCGATCGCACCGATCAAGACCGCGATCCTGCCACTGGTGAAGAAGGACGGCATGCCCGAGCTGGCCGACCGGCTCTATCACGACGTAAAGCGCAACATGCCCGCCTTCTACGACGATGCCGGCGCTATCGGCCGGCGCTATCGCCGGATGGACGAGGCCGGAACTCCCTTCTGCTGTACGGTGGACGGAGACACGCTCAAGGACGGCACCGTGACCGTGCGCGACCGGGACTCCATGCAGCAGGTGCGGGTGGGGACGGACAACCTGGTGGCCTACCTGCGCCAACAGGTCGGGGGCTGATCAGCCCGCAGACCCTTCGAGGTAGAAATGCGACTGGCCGACTTCGAAGCGCTGGTCCAACGGCTGCAGACCGAGGTCCCGGCCGAATATCTCGAAGGGGTGATGGAGATCGAGGTCTCCCGCAATACGCTTCCGGATCCCACCCACGCCGATGTCTACACCCTCGGCGAGTGCATCCCCCTGCCGCTCGACCATCAGGACTCACCGGGTGGAGTGTTGAGCCGCATCGTTCTCTACTACGGCTCTTTTCATGCCTTGGCGAAGCTCGACTCGGAATTCGACTGGCGCGGCGAGGCCTGGGAGACGCTGACTCACGAGCTCCGACATCATCTGGAATGGCGAGCCCGTGCGCCGGATCTCGAAGAGTTCGACTGGGCGGCCGAGCAGAATTTCGCCCGTCAGGACGGGGAGCGATTCGATCCGCTGTTTTACCGGAGTGGGGAGAAGGTCGCCGAGGGCGTCTACCGTTTGGACGACGATTTCTTCCTGGAACAGGAAGCCGTGTCTCCTGGATCCGAATTGCGCTTCGACTGGCACGGCCGATCATACGGCGCCACACTTCCTGCGGACGCAACGCTTCCGGCCTTCCTCACGGTGGAAGGAATTGAGGAGCCTCCTCCGGGCGACCTGGTCGTCGTCCTTCCCTCCTCGGCGGGACTGCGTTCGCTCTTTCGAGCCACGCGGTTCCTAGCCAACGTTTCCGCGACTATGTTTCCTCCGGCTTCTCCACCACAGCAGGGGTAAGGCAATGAGGCGTATTCTGTTGCTCGCGGGCATGGCGCTTCCTACGGCGCTGGTGGCCCAGGCCGATCCGGGTTATCGCGTCGGCATCGTGAGTGAATCGGGGGATATCGTCACCTGGCTCAAGCCGGGAGACGGGACACTGACTGTCGAGAAGACGATCCCGGTCGGGATCATGCCGGCCGACATCGACGGCCCGCATAACCTCGCCGTCGCACCCGACAACAGCGCGTACTACATCACGATCGCGCACGGCACGCCGTTCGGATCGTTGTGGAAGCTCGATGCCAAGACCGACACGCTGATCGGGCGGGCCAAGTTGGAGATGTTCCCTACGACGATCGGACTGACGCCAGACGGGGAGCTCGCCTTCGTCGCCAATTCGGATTTCCATGGCGACCATCCCCGCACCAACGTGGTCTCCGTAGTGCAGACCAGCTCGATGGCGAACATCACTGATCTCCCCGCCTGCGATATGCCGCACGGCGCCAAGTCGAATCACGCGGGGAGCCGGATCTACATCTCCTGCATGAACAGCGACGAGCTGCTGGAGATCGAGGTCGCCACGTTCCGGATCACCCGTCGAGGGAAGACCGGCGGTGGTCACGACATGGCGAGCATGGACCACGCTGCTGGCCAGGCGCCCCCGGCTGCCGCGGGAGCGAGCTCGCCGGCTCCACCCGCGCCCGACAACTCCTGCGCCCCGACTTTCGTCAGCGTTTCGCCCGACGACAAGACGCTTTACGCCGCCTGCAACCACGGCAACACGCTCCAGGTGTGGGATGCCGAGTCGTTCACCAAGACGAAGGAGATCGCGGTGGGCAAAGGCGCCTACAACGTCGAGCCTTCGGCGGACGGCAAATGGGTGATCGTGACCAACAAGAAGGATCAGAGCTTCAGCCTGATCGACGCCAAGACGCTCACCGAGGTGGTCCGGGTTCCCACCACCAAGAAGATCGTCCACGGCGTCGCCTATTCGCCGGATGGGAAGTACGCCTTCGTCAGCCAGGAGTCGATCGGGGCGGACCCGGGCGCCATCGACATGTTCGATCTCGCCGCGAAGAAGACCGTGGCCACGGTGCCGATCCCGGCGCAGCCGACGGGTGTGGCGATTCTGCGGAAGTAGTCGGGAGTCGACCACCCATGACCTACGAAACCACGACGACTCTGCAGCCCGCGCAGGTAATCGCGTGGGCCAAGATCTTCTTCGCGGAGCGGAATCCCAACAACTCCGCCTTTCCGGAGAAGGAAGGACCGAACTTCCTCTCGCTCCGGGGACAGGGCGGGGAAGAGATCGCGCTCACCGCAATCGGTGGGGATGGCGCGACGCGGGTGAGAGCCTCGACGTTGTTCTTCGATCAGGCGCTGGGCCGGTTCTTCTCGACCCTGCCCGGCTCGTCGGAGAATGCCGCGTGAGCGCATCGTTGTCGATTCGGATCATGGTGGAGGACGCCTGGGATTCGGTGAACCTGGACCTCCCGGCGCAGACTCCTGTCGCCGAGGCCAAGCGACGGGCTCTCGCGATGACCCACACCGATGGCGATCCCTCAGCGTACATCGTGAAGTACCGCGGGGCACCCGTGCTGGACGAGCAACGCACCCTGGCGGAGGCCGGCGTTGTCTCCAACGCTCCCCTCATCGTCATGGCTCGGCGCCGCCGGCCCGTGCGCTGATCCCGTGGCTCGTCCCGCGCGCCGCGGGCGTGTGCTGACCATCATAGCCGTCGGGGTGCTGAGCCTCGACGGCGTTCTGTTGCTGCTGGCCGGCCTCTGGTCCCATCACCCGATCCTCCTCGCCCTGGGCGCCGTCATGCTGCTGCTGGCGGTCGGCGTGCACCTCCTCTGGCGACGCCAAGTGAGAGTGCTCGACGAGATTGCCCAGGCACGAGCGGAGGTGCGGGCGGAGGTACAGGCAATTCAGGGACTGATCAGAGAAGAAAGGGATGAGTGAGTACCTAGTACCGAGTACCTAGTACCGAACGCCGCTAGGTACTAGGTACTAGGTATTCGGTACTCGGTACTTTTAGAGACATGCCCATCCCCGTCTTCACCCACCCAGCCTGCCTCAAGCACGACCCCGGTCCTGGCCACCCCGAGACCCCGGCGAGGCTCCGCGCGATCCTCGAGAGAGTGGGGAAGGACTCGCGGTTCGAGGTGCGGGAGGCGGTGCCGGCCGAACTGGGTGACCTGCTCGCGGTTCATCCCGAGGGCTATCTGATCCGGCTGGAGCAGATCAGCCGTCAGGGCGGCGGAGTGCTGTTCCTCGACACAGTCATGAACGAGGCGAGCTGGTCCGCGGTGCTGGGTGCAACCGGCGCCGTGCAGAGCGCCCTCGACGACGCGCTGAACCAGGGCAACGCCTTTGCCGCGGTGCGCCCTCCCGGTCACCACGCGATGACCCAGCGCGCCATGGGCTTCTGCCTGGTCAACAACGTGATCGTCGCCGCTCGACATGCCCAGCAGTTGGGGCGACAGAACGTGCTGATCATCGACTGGGACGTGCACCATGGGAATGGCACCCAGGCGCTCATGGAGAGCGACCCGTCGATCCGCTACGTGTCCCTCCATCAGCACCCCTGGTATCCTGGGACCGGGATGGCCCACGAGCGGGGGATTGGCAATGTCTTCAATGTGCCCCGCGGCCCCGGCTTGCCGGCCCAGCTCTACGTGGACGATCTTTGGAATGCGATCGCCTCCGCCACTAACGGTTGGCAGCCGGAGCTGGTTCTGGTATCGGCCGGGTTCGACGCCATGAGTGGTGACCCGCTCGGCGGCTTCACGCTCGAGCCGGAGCATTATGCCCAGCTGACGTCGCGAATCAGAGAGCAACTCAAGGACGCGCCAATCGTGGGGTTGTTAGAAGGGGGATACACACCGGCCCGGATTGCGGAGGGTGTTGCGGCGCATGTTGGGGCCCTGGGGTAGACGGGAGATGGGGTAGGAGAAGCACCTCATCCCGAGGGTACCCCGCGCCCCGCGGGAACCCGAGGGAACTAGTCTCCAAGCCTATGTGCCTGTATCAGATTTCCAAGGTAGGGCTGCCAGACTCGCTTTGCTCGGGATGAGGTGTTTCTGCCGTCACGCCGCGCTGGTCCCTTCTCCCTTCTCCCGTCTCCCGTCTTCCTTCTCCCTCTTTTATACTCCTCCGTCCCACACCCCACACCGAGTCTCCATGGCCCACCCGCTTCGTCTGGAATCCGAGATTCTCGAACTGCGCACCCGGCACCCGTTTATCATCGCCCGCGGGGGACAGAGCGATTACCGCACGGTGATGGTCCGGCTGATTGACGGCGATGGAGTCGAAGGCTGGGGTGAGGCTGCGCCGAATCGGATCTACGGCGAGTCGGTGGAGACGGTGCACGGCGCCCTGCAGAACTACTCCGACCGGTTACCCAGCGATCCGTTCCTGCTCGAGGACGCGGAAGCCGGCTGGGAGTCGATCCTCGCACTCAATCCCTCGGCGCGGGTTGCACTCTCGTCCGCGCTGCACGATCTGGTGGGCAAGCGGCTGGGCATTCCGGTCTACAAGCTGTGGGGACTCGATCCGGCCAAGGCCCCGCGTTCCACCTTCACCATCGGCATCGATAACGATGCCAAGCTACGGCAGAAGGTGAAGGAGGCCGAGCAGTATCCGATCCTCAAGATCAAGCTGGGGACGGATCGGGACGTGGAGATCCTGGAAACGATCCGGGGCATGACCCAGAAGGAGCTTCGGGTTGACGCCAACTGCGGCTGGAGCGTCAAGCAGGCAATCCGGATGCTCCCGGTGCTGGAAGAATTCGGGGTGACGGTACTGGAGCAGCCTCTGGCCGCTGAGGATCTGGAGGGGTTAGGCAAGGTGAGCCGAGCCTCCCGCATCCCGGTGATTGCGGACGAAAGCTGCAAGACTGCCGCCGACATTCCCCCGTTGGTTGGCAAAGTGGACGGCATCAATCTCAAGCTGGCCAAGTGCGGCAGCCTGCGGGAAGCGTTGCGCATGATCGCCATTGCGCGGGCTCACCAGATGATGGTCATGATCGGCTGCATGATCGAAAGCTCGATTGCCATCACCGCCGCGGCACACCTGACGCCGCTGGTGGATATCGTGGACCTCGATGGCGCTGCGCTGCTCCAGGACGATCCCTTCGTCGGCGCCTCGATCGACGGCGGCCAGGTCCGCCTTCCCACCGGTCCCGGGCTTGGCTTGAGCCGGCGATGACCGAGCGGTACGGGCAGGTGGCGCTCCCGCTGCCGCTCGCCCGGCCCTACACCTACCGCATTCCCGAGGCGATCGGCGACCGGATCGAACCCGGGGCGCGAGTCGTGGTGCCGGTCCGCGGCCGCGAGATGGTCGGGATCGTAGTGGCGATCTCTGACGTCCCTCCCGAGCGCGCGGCGAAGGACATCCTCGCGGCACCCGATCCAGAGCCAGCTCTCCCGCTTCCTCTCCTCGAAGCCGCCACCTGGATGGCGCGGTACTACGGCGCGCCGCTCGGCCTCGCCATTCGCGCGGCTCTCCCCGCGGCACTGTGGGGACAGTCGAAGGTTCTGGCACGGATCGCCGACGGGGCTTCAATTCCCGGTGGACTGGCGGGCGAGGTGATCGCCTGGCTCGAGAGGAAGGGCGGCAGCGCACCGGTGCCAAGCATCGCCCGCGGGCTCAAACGTCCCGTGTGGGATGCGGTGAATCGGTTGGCACGGGTAGGCGCCATCGCGCTGGAGGTCCATCCGGCGGAGACTGACAGCGGAACCGCCACGGAGCGAATCGCCGTTCTGGCCGGTCCACGGCTCACGCTGCTGGAACGAGAGGCCGCCTTTGGGCGAGCGCCGGCGCAACGCGCGGTGCTGGAAGCGCTGGAGCAGACGGGCGGACGCGCGCCGGTTCGCCACCTGCTGGAACAGCTCAAGCTTTCTCCGGCCGGAATGCGGGCGCTGGTAAAGCGCGGGCTCGCGGTGGTGGAAGAAGTCCCCATCCTGCGAGACCCTTTCGCCGATGCCGCCGGCACTCCTCCTCCGCCGACCCTGACTCAGGCCCAGCGGGAGGCGGTCTCGACTCTTTCGTCCCTCGCGCCGGGAGATGGCGGCCTGCTGTTCGGTGTCACCGGAAGCGGAAAGACGCTGGTGTATCTCGATGTCATCCGGCAGGCGATGGCGGAGGGACGCGGGGCCATCATTCTGGTGCCCGAGATCGGGTTGACGCCGCAGACGGTGAGCCGGGTGCGCGGGGTCTTCGGGAACGACGTAGCGGTGTTGCACAGCGGACTGTCAGAGGGCGAACGGGCCGACGCCTGGCGCGCCTTGCGCAGCGGAACGAAACGAGTGGCCGTGGGAGCGATGTCGGCGGTGTTTGCGCCGGTTCGGAATCTCGGCGTGATCGTGATCGACGAGGAGCACGAGGCCAGCTACAAGAACGGCGAGGCGCCGCGCTATCACGCGCGGGACGTCGCGATGGTTCGAGCGCGTCTCGAAGGCGCGACCTTCATTCTGGGCAGCGCAACGCCGTCGCCCGAATCCATGGCGCGGGTCGGGCCCCGCCTCACGCTGGTCCGGCTCCCGGAGCGGGTCGGAGCTCGGCCGCTTCCCGAGGTTGAGCTGGTTGATCTCCGCAGCGCGCCACGACTCGCCATTGCGGGAGCGGTTCCCTGGTCGGAGCGACTGGACGTGGCGGTAGCCGGGGCGCTCGATCGCAACGAGCAGGTCCTTCTACTGCTCAACCGGCGCGGCTTCGCCTCCTTCCTTCAATGTCCCGCCTGTGGTGAAGTCGAGGGCTGTCCCCGGTGCAGCATCGCTCTCACCGTTCATCGTTCTCCCAATCGTCTGCGCTGCCATTACTGCGGGCATGAAGAGCCGGTCCCGGCCGCGTGCAGAAACTGTGGCCACGTCGTACAACAGATGCGCGGGGTCGGCACCCAGCAGGTGGAACGCTTTCTCGCTGAGCGATTCCCGGCGGCGCGGCTGGCACGAATGGATCTCGACACCACCAGCACCAAGTGGTCGCACCATCGCATTCTCGAGACCTTTGGCCGGGGAGACGCAGACATCCTGCTCGGCACCCAGATGATCGCCAAGGGACTGGATTTTCCCAATGTCACTCTGGTCGGCGTGGTGGACGCAGACACCGGTCTCCACCTGCCCGACTTCCGCGCCGCTGAGCGGACGTTTCAGCTGCTGGCGCAGGTCGCTGGTCGAGCAGGGCGGGGCCCGAAGGGCGGTAGAGTCGTAGTGCAGACCAGGAACCCCGAGCATCACGCATTGGTCTTTGCCGTGCGGCACGACGCCGAGGGATTCCTGGGCGAAGAGCTAGCCGCGCGACGCGAACCACTTTATCCGCCGGAAATCTCCCTGGTGAACCTGGTCTCGAGTGGACCGGATGAGCGCCGTGTGGGCGAGAACGCCGCCGGGGTCGCAGCATGGTGCCAGCGATTAATAGAGAAACACAGCCTTCCAATCACGGTTCTCGGGCCGGCGCCGTGCGCGCTGGCAAAGATCCAGAACCGGTGGCGATGGCACGTCGTTCTAAAGGGGACTGGGGAGGAGTTGGGGAGGGTGGTACGTTACGCTGCGGAGCGACTACCGGGTGTGGCGGGGGTGAGGACGATCATTGATCGGGATCCAGTGGCGTTGCTGTAGGCGGACAGGTCGGACAGGGCGGACAAGGGCGGACAGGGGGACAGGACGGACAAGGCGGGCGGACCGGCGGACCTTGACCGCCCTACCCGCCTTGACCGCCCTGTTCCGACCGCCTTGTCCGCCGATGCGGAGAATAACGGAGACAATCATGGCAGACGACAACGGTGCTCTCTACCTGAAGGATGCGATTCTGCAGCTGCGGGCGTACAAAAAGCTGGGCGAGAAGGCAATCTCCCAAGTCTACGATAGCGGGCTCACCAAGGTCCTGTACTCCGACGCCAACAGCATCGCCATCCTGGTAAAGCACATGAGCGGGAACATGCGCTCACGGTGGACCATGTTTCTCACCACCGACGGCGAGAAGCCCGACCGCAACCGTGATTCCGAGTTCGAGCTGTCAGAAGAACCGACGCGGGAAGAGTTGATCACCTGGTGGGACGACGGCTGGGCTCGCGTCTTCGATGCTATCGAGCACCTCAAGCCTGAAGACCTGGCACGGACGGTCACGATTCGTGGCCAACCACACAGCGTGCTCCAGGCGATCAACCGGCAGTTGATGCACTACGCCTACCACATAGGGCAGATCGTCCTGCTGGCGCGAGCGCTAGCCGGCGCCAGCTGGAAATCGCTCAGTATCCCGAAGCGGCCTTCCCAGAGCTGAGTCTCGCCCTAATCGCGAGCCCAGCCAATTTCCATGCCGAGGTAGGCATTCCGGCCCGGAGCGGGTTCGAAGACCCGGCCGCCGGCCCCGTTGATGGTCAGAGAGCCGACATACTGCCGGTCCCACAGATTGTTTACCGCGGCGAAGGGAGTCAGCGCCCACGCGCCTGCCCGGCCTTCCCACGTCACCCTCAGGTTGGTCACACCCAGTCCGACTCCATCCACAACGTTTGGCCCAGCCTCGCCCCACCCGTTGACGTAAAGCGTGTTGTGATCGTCCGCGAAGATCGACGACGCCATGCTGTGGTCCAGGTCCAGATAGAAGCTCTTGTAAGGTCCGGCTCGGAGGCCCAGGCGGATGAAGGCTTCCGGCACTCCCGGCAACGTCTTGCCATCCAGCGTGTCTACCGCGGTGCCGTTCACGATCTTGTAGTCCTCGAACCGGTAGTGGGACCAGGTGTATGAGCCGAAGAGGCGCAGGGTGGCGACCGGCGCGACATCAACTCCCACCTCGATACCATCGTTGTGGACCTTCCCCGCGTTCGTGAAGAAGCCTCGACCGCTCACCTCGCTGAACTGCACGATTGCATCGCTGATCCGGCCCAGAAAGCCGGCGATGCTGTAGTTAAACGCCCCGATCCGGCCGCGCTCCCCAAGTTCGAGAGTGACGGCACGCTGGGGATCCAGGTCGGTGTTGAATCCACCAGTGGAGTTGGGCTGGTTGACCAGCTCGGTGGTCGTTGGCGTCTCGAAAGAGGTGGCAACGTTCACGTAGGTGACGAACTCCGTGCTGGCCGCGAAGGTCAATCCGGCATTTCCGCTCCAGCTTCCCATGGTCCGCGAGCCGCTGTTGTCGACACCATCGCTCAAGTGGTGGTCTTCCACATCGAACGAGACGGCATCGTACCGCACTCCGGCGCTACCGCTCCATGTCGGTGAGAAGTTCCAGTGAAGTTGAGCGAAGGGACCGATCTCACCCACCTTTTCGCGTTGGTCCAGGATCAGGGTATCGGGAACGCCGCCAACCGCCCGCGAGTTGGTGCGATCATCACGGAGATATTGGGCGTCAACTCCCAGCGTCAGTCGGGCGGAGTTCTCATTGGCTCCGAGGTGCCGGATGGTGGAGAACCGGGCGCCTATGGCCTGCCGGTCGATGTTGACGAAGGTGCCGACGTCGGGGCCGGGGCCGGACGGCGGCGGGGTCGCGAGAGGATTCGCCAGGTCGCGGAGCAAGCCGAAGACCGTGGCGGTCCATTCCGAGCGCTCGCCATAGTGCTTGAGGGAGAAGCCGAGCTGGCCTTGGGAGACGTCCTTGTCGGCACCTCGGAG
>Ga0207643_10001800_pt1 | contig 11916 bp, 12 predicted proteins | sample KBSMisM62_FD_184313 | JGI IMG/M metagenome (GOLD analysis project Ga0207643, IMG submission 184313) | Miscanthus rhizosphere microbial communities from Kellogg Biological Station, Michigan, USA - KBS Miscanthus M6-2 (SPAdes) (version 2) | ecosystem: Host-associated > Plants > Roots >...
CGACGAGCACTCCCTCGCGCTTGCGCTTCAGCCATTCCGTCGTGACGAGCCCGGGGTGGCGCTCTTCGAGCCCGCGCGCCACGCGCTCTGCGAACGCATACGTCTGGTCGTAGGTGGCTCGGCGCGCAATGGGGACGAGCACGTGAATCCCGTCGGCGCCGCTCGTCTTGACGTAGGACTCGAGCTCGATCCTGTCGAGCTCCTCGCGGATCAGGTGGGCGACCTGGATCGCGAGCGCGAAGCCACCGTCGGGCGGGTCGAGGTCGAAGAGCACGAAGTCGGGGCGGTGCGGCTTGTCGACGCGGGAGTACCACGCGTTCATGTCGATGCAGTTCATCTGCACCATCCAGAGCACGGCCTCCGGCGAGTTGACGAGTGGGAAGTCGACGAGCCGTGACCCGCCTTCGCGCGGGTACGTGCGGAACGTGCGTGTCGGGATCCACGACGGCATTCCCTTTGGCGCCTGCTTCTGGAAGTAGACGTCCCCGCCAAGCCCGTAGGGCGAGCGCTTCATCGTGAACGGCCGGTTGCGGAGGTGCGGGACCAGCACCGGCGCGATCGCACGGTAGTACTCGAACACGTCCTCCTTCGTGATCCCCTCCTCGGGGAACAGGATGCGTTCCGGGCTCGTGAGGCGGACCGACCGCTGCGCCACGCAGCGGGTTGTACAGGACGAAGCCCGGCCGAATGGCCGGGCTTCGTCGTCTCTGCGACGTCCTCTAGCGGAAGCGCACGACGAGATCGCGCTGAGCCTGGGTCGCCTGCTGTTGCTGCGCCAGCGCCTGAGCCGGGTTCGGGACGCCCGGGAACAGCGCGTCGCCGATCGTCGGGATGAACTGCGGCGGGACGCGGACCCGAGTCGCCTGCTCGAAGTCGAAGGCGTACCCGACGAGCTGAGGCTCGGCCCAGCGGCCGCCGACGAACGTGATCCCGATTGGCAGGCCCTCGTCGTGGCCGGCAGGCACCGTGATGTCGGCGTAGCCCGACTGCGCAGCCGCATTTGACGATCCGACGAAGTACTCGAAGTGGCCGTCGAGGTCCCCTTCGGCAGGGTTGTCGTTCGTCGGCCAGGCGGGACCGTTCGTCAGGGCGATGATCGCGTCGAGATCGTTGTCCGCCATGACCTTGTCGATCGCGTCCTGGGCGGGCGGCGTCGTCTTCTCCCGGAAGTCAGCGCATGCGGCGTCGCGGCCGTTTGTCGCCTCGGCGAGCTCGAAGACGGCGTCGTTCCACGGACCCTCGCGCTCCGGATGGGCTTGGTCGAAGGCGATCAGGTCGGCCAGCGTCTTGGGATAGGCCGCACCCGACACCGGGTTCGTACCGTGGACATAGGTCTGAAGGTAGGTCGCGATGTCCGTCTTGAACTCGCACAGGAGCGCCGGGAACTCGTTGGCATTCGGCCCCGAGAGGTCGATGTCGGCCGGGTCGACCACGGCCGCGCCCTGCGCCTTGAGGGCGGCGATCACATCGTCGAGGATCGGCTCGACGACCGGCCCGACAAGCGTCGGGTCGTAGGTCCCGGCGCGCCAGACGCCGATCCGGGCCCCGTCGAGCGACTCGTCGTCGAGGAACTGCGTGTAGTTGCTGAAGGCGTGGCCGGTCTGGGCGGCGGTTGCGGCGTCGAGCGGGTCGACGCCGGTCGCAGCGCCGAGGAGTACCGCAGCGTCAGTGACGTTGCGGGCGATCGGGCCGGCCGTGTCCTGCTCCGCGCTGATCGGGACGACGCCTGCGCGGCTCCAGAGGCCCAACGTCGGCTTGATGCCGACGACGCCGTTGGCACCCGACGGGCAGACGATCGAGCCGTCCGTCTCCGTGCCGACGGCTGCGACCGCGAGATCAGCAGCCGCGACGACGCCGGAGCCCGAACTCGAACCGCACGGATTGCGGTCGAGCACGTACGGCATGTTCGTCTGACCGCCGATGCCGCTCCAGCCGCTCGACGACGGGCCGGATCGGAAGTTCGCCCACTCGGACAGGTTGGCCTTGCCGATGATGATCGCGCCGGCCGCCTTCAGCCGTGCTGCGATGAACGCGTCGGTGGGCATGCTCCCGGCGAGTGCCCAGGAGCCGGCCGTCGTCGGCATGCCGGTCGTATTGACGTTGTCCTTGACGATGATCGGAATCCCGAGCAACGGACGATGGTCGCCGTTCCGACGCGCCGCGTCGGCCGCTCGAGCGTCGGCGAGGGCCGTCGGGCTGACCGTGATCACCGCGTTCAAGTCGGGGTTGAGCTGGCGGATGCGCCGGAGATAGAAGTTCGTCAGCTGGACGGAGTTCATCCGGTGCGAGTCCATGAACCCCTGAAGCTCCGGGATCGTGGTCGCGTCGACGTCGATGCCCGCGACCTTGGTGTGTGGCGGGTCGGCCGCAGCGCCGGAAACGCCGAGCACGAGGGCCAACAGGGTCGTCAGGACAAGGGACCGTCGAAGTCGGCTGCTCATCGCATGTCTCCCCTCGATTGAGATGACGGATGGAGTACCCGTTCGGCGGCCGTCCGAACCCGCGACCGGCCGAGCCGTTTGCGGCGGAGTCGCGCCGGGAACAACGAGGCGTGGCTCGCGGTGGCTGGGCGCGGCGTGGAAGAAGGCGGTTTCGCTACGTCAACTCGCGCGGCGCGGAAATCCGCGACGACGACCAGCTGGAGCGCATCGCCGCCCTCGCGATTCCTCCTGCGTGGACTGACGTCTGGATCTCGCCGAACCCGCGGGCGCGCCTGCAGGCGACCGGAATCGACGCGGCCGGCCGTAAGCAGTACCTCTACCACGAGAGCTATCGCGCAGCCCAGGAGCGAGAGAAGTACCGGCGCCTCTTGACGTTCGCGAAGAGTCTTCCGGGGCTTCGCAGGCGGCTGCGGCGACATCTCGAGCTCGATCCGTACGAGCGCGAGTGGACCTGCGCCATCGCGACGAGCGTGATCAACAGGGCGTGGTTTCGCGTCGGCTCCGAGCGGCACCGCAGCTCACGCACGTACGGCGTCACGACGCTCCGGAAGAAGCACGTCTCGGTCTCCGGTGACGAGATCGCGTTCTGCTTCCGCGCCAAGAACCGGAGGCTCGTTCGGCGGACGATCGTCAACTCCACGCTCGCCGACGGCGTGCAGGCGCTGCTCGAGCTTCCGAACGGATCGCGTCTCTTCCGGTTCGAACGCGACGGCGACATCGTTGTGCTGACGTCGCAGCTCCTGAACGACTACCTCGGCGAGAACCTCGGGGAGGAGTTCACTGCAAAGGACTTCCGAACCTGGGGCGGCACCTTGCTCGCCGCCGGCGAGCTCGCGCGACGTGGCCCAGCAGAGGGTGAGACCGAGGCGAAGCGCACGCTTGCGGCCGTCATGCGGCGAGTTGGCGACGAGCTCGGGAACACGCCCGCCGTCGCGCGAACGTCCTACGTCAGCCCCGTCGTCGTCGAGCACTACCTCGCCGGGAGGACTCTCGACGACTTTCGCCGCGGAAACGGGAACCGGCGGAACGGGCTCACCGTCGACGAGGACGCTCTCGTTCGGCTCCTCGGTGCGCCCGTCTAGCGCTCATCGGGAGAAGCAATGCGACAGGTCCCTGGGCGGCCGGTGTGTCGATGGCACCGATCCGGGGAATCGTGACGAACAACTCGACCGGAAGGAGCTGCCATGGCAGTCGCACGGGTGACGGAGATAAGCGCGACCTCGACCCAGAGCTTCGAAGACGCGATCCGGCAGGGCGTCGACCGCGCCAACGACACGCTGCGAAACGTCAAGAGCGCGTGGATCAAGGAGCAGCAGGTGCGCCTCGAGGGTGGATCGATCACCGAGTACCAGGTGAACATGCTCATCACCTTCGTGCTCGACAGCTGAACGATCTCGACAGCTGGGCGGATGTCGTGAGAGGTGGCGACGCGTAGTCGCGGTGGAGGAGCCAGCCGGCTAGGCCGGCATTCCGGCATCCATCCAGCGACGAAACGTCGCAACGCGCTCGGGAGGCCACGCCCCGTCGCACGGCATCGAGCCGTCTTCGAGACGCTTCACGATCGCTTCAGCGTTGTCCGCGACGTCATCCCGCTCCCAGAGGTCGAACCTGGCGACCTCGAGCATCGACCCACGGTCCCGTTCTCGGAAGAGCGGCTTCACGTCGCGCTCGAAGCTCAGACCTTCTGGTTCGGTGGTCGATTCCATGCCTTGAGGCATACCCCGCGAAATGCGATGCAAACGCCGGCTGTCGAGAGGCTGCGCTTACGACGCGGCGGGGCGCTCGAATCCCGCGATCTGCCACACGACCGGGCGGTGGTCGTAGGTGCGGACGAGGCCGCGCTCCTCGACGACCGCCAGCATCCGCGCCGGAGGATGCGCGAACGTCCGGAACTCCTTGCGCCGCAGTCGGAAGAGCAGGTTCTGCGAACCGAGCAACAGACGTGACAGCGCGTTTCGGGGTGGGTAGCTGAACACGAGCAGTCGGCGCGAATGATCCGCCGCTGCGCCGAGCAGCCGCTCGTAGTCCGGGTAACAGCAGACGACGCGATGGAGCACGACGACGTCGGCGGGCTCGACCCCCGCCGGGTCAGCGGCGAGGTCGTGAAGACGACGCTCCGCTCGTCCCTCGACGCCCGCTTCCCGTACGAGCCGCGCCGCTTCCGTGTCGTATGCGGGCGAGAGCTCGAGGTTCAGTGTGCGCGCCGCGCCGAGCTTCAACAACTCGACCTGGACGTCACCGATACCTCCGCCGACCTCCAGGACCGTGGCGCCTTCGATCCCACGCTCCTCGAGGAAGGCCAGCATGCGCTCGGCCGTCTTGTCGACGCCGCTCTTGCGGTAGCGCTCGGAGGCTCGCTCCGCCATGCGCGCCGTGAAGAAGTCGTCACAGCCGCGCGGGTTACAGCAGCTCGGCATACGTCGAGAGCTTACGGGCGCGTCGGCGTTTGCCCGGACGTCGCGGCGGGCACTCAGCTGACACGTCGGGCTCCGCCGCGAGAGAACCCCGGATTGATGTCTGGTCGACTCGACGACCGGTGGAGCCCGGCGCCTGCAGCCGGAGCCCATGCGTCGCTAGCGTCCCGCCCGATGGGCACGGCGCTCTCGCATCGACACGGCCGCTTTCGCCACCGTCACGTGGTCACGAGGCCGCATCGCCACCTGGGGCGCGGATATCGGCGGTCGTCATTCGATGAGCACGACCATGACGACACGGACCACGACCACGCGCACGATCACCGTGGCAGCGCGCCCGGGCACGGCCACTCGCACGGCCTCGTCGACCGCTCGATCGTCCGTTCGCGCGAGGGGGTCAAGGCTGTTGCGCTGAGCCTGGCCGTCCTCGGGTCGACGGCCCTCGCGCAGTTCGCGATCTTCGCTCTCACGAGCTCGGTCGCGCTTCTTGCGGATCTCGTCCACAACTTCGGGGACGCGCTCACCGCAGTGCCGCTCGGAATCGCCTTCTTCCTGCGCAGCTTCCGGGCCGAGAAGATCGCAGGCCTCGCCGTCGTTCTCGCGATCTTCGTCTCGGCGTGCGTCGCGCTCTACGAGACGATTCAGCGATTCTTCGATCCCGAGGACCTGACGCACCTCTGGGCGCTCGCGGCTGCCGGTCTGATCGGCTTCGCGGGGAACGAGCTCGCCGCGCAGGTCCGGCTGCGCGCCGGGCGCCGCCTCTCGAGCCCGGCGCTCGTCGCAGACGGGAACCACGCACGCACGGACGGGTTCGTGTCCCTGGGCGTCGTCGCGAGCGCGATCCTCGTCGCGCTCGGCTTTCCGCTCGGGGACCCCCTCGTCGGCCTGGTCATCACGCTCGTGATCTTCAGGATCACGTGGGACTCGTGGCGCCTGGTGACGACGACGGAACCAGCCTTCGGTTCCGGTTGAGATCCCGGGAAGTGGCGTGGTAGCGTCCCGCGTGTAAGGGGCCCCTTACAGCACACGTCATACGCCCCACAACGGGAGGGTCATGCTTCGAGTCCTTGCACTTCTCGCGCTCGCCGGTGGGTTGCTCGTCGTCGCCGGCTGCGGAAGCGACTCCGACTCCACGTCGGCTGGCGACGCGACCGTCTCGACGACCACGGAGGAGAGCGAGGAGGAGGAAGAAGCGACGCCGGCCCAGGCGCTGGCCGAGATCGCCGCGATCCGCACGCTGCTCGACGAGGCGGTCGCACAGTACGCGGCGGGCGACGAATCGGGCGCCGCGGACGCCGTCGGCGACATCTACCTCGAGCACTACGAGCACGTCGAGGGGCCTCTTGGCGACGTGAACCACGACCTGATGGAAGAGATCGAGGAGAAGCTCTCCACGGATCTTCGGACCTCGATGGAGGACGGAGCCGAGCAGTCGGAGATCCAGGCGCTCGTCTCGGACATCAAGTCGGGGCTCGATCAAGCAGAGGAGGAGCTGAGCTAGATGCGGCGGCTCGTCGCTGCGGCGGTACTGGTCGCGGGGCTCGCGCTCGTCGCCGGAGTGGGGACGGCGAACGCGGCGGAGAACGATCAGTTCGCCGATGTTCGCGCGAAGGTCGCGCAGGCGTCGGTGCTCGTCGACGACGCCGTCACAGCGGCTGCCGCGGGCGACCGCGAGCGGGCGTACGACCTCGCTCGCACGGCATACCTCGATCACTTCGAGCTCGCCGAGGTCCCGCTCCGGCTGCGCGACCCGAACCTCGTCCTCGACCTGGAGTTCAAGTTCGCCGAGCTCCGGACCGGGATTCGAGACGGCGACTCGCTCGCGCGCGTGCGCGCCGACGCCGTCGTAGTGCAGCAAGGCCTTCGTCAGGTCGACCGCTCGCTCGCGGACAAGGGGCTCGCGGCGCCGCTGCTCGCGTTTGCGTTCTCGTTCACGATCCTGTTCCGCGAGGGCCTCGAGGCCGTCCTGCTGATCGCGGTCCTGCTCGGCTCGCTCAAGGCAGGGCGGGCGACGAACTACCGCAAACCGCTCGTCGCAGGCATCGGCGCCGCGATCCTGGCCACGATCGCAACCTGGATCGTCGCAACGTTCGTCATCGAGATCGCACCGTTCCAGCGCGAGCTGATCGAGGGGATCACGGCGCTCGCCGCCGTCGTCGTCCTGTTTGCGATCACGTTCTGGCTTGTCGCGCGCCTCGAGCACAGGCATTGGATGGAGTTCATGCGCGCACGTGTCTCGGCGGCGATCGCCGCAGGAACCGGCCTCGCGTTCGCCGGGCTCGGGTTCACGGCGGTCTATCGCGAGGGCTTCGAGACCGTGCTCTTCTACCAGGCGCTCGCGCTCTTCGCGGAGGGGCTCGCGCTCTCGATCGTCGCCGGCGCGGCGGCGGCGGGGATCGCACTCGTCGTCGTGGGCTACGCGATCCTGAAGCTCGGCAAGCGACTCCCGCTGAAGCCGATGCTGCTCACGGCCGCAATGCTGCTCCTCGCGCTCTCGGTCGCATTCGCCGGCAACGCCGTTCGCTCCCTCCAGGAAGGCGACTGGATCGGCGTGACGCCCGTCGACGGCGGCTGGGCACGACTCCCGGTCTACCTCGCCGAGCTGACGGGTATCCACCCGACGAAGGAGGGCTTGCTCACGCAGGGGGCACTACTGAGCATCTACGTCCTCGGAGCGCTGCTCGTGTTCCTCGTGCTCCCGGCCATGCGCCGCGGGCGCAGCCGAGTCGTCCGAGCGTGACGCCGCGCCTGCGGATCGGCGTCGACGTCGGCGGAACGTTCACCAAGGCGGTCGCCGTCTCGTCCCCTCCGCTCGAGGTTCACGCCCGCGCCGGCGTCCCCACGACCCACGCGGCCAGGGCCGGCGTCGCCGAAGGAGTGGCGGCTGCGCTCCGCGAGCTGATCGCGCAGCTCGGCGACACGCGCTCGCAGGTCGAGCTCGTCGCGTTCTCGACGACGCAGGCGATGAACGCGCTCCTCGAGGGCGACGTCGGGACGGTCGGGGTCGTCGGCATCGGCTACCGGCCGCAGCTTCGGGTCGCGCGCAAGCGCACGCGTGTTGGCGACATCGAGCTTGCCCCCGGCCGCAAGCTCACGACCGTCCACGCGTTCGTCGACGCGAGCGCGGGCGTCTCGAACAGAGTCGACGAGATGCTCGACGATCTCGTCGAGCGCGGTGCAACGGCGCTCGCCGTCAGCGGCGCCTTCGCCGTCGACACACCCGAGGACGAGGAGCAGTTCGTTCGGGCCGCGCGGGCTCGAGACCTGCCGGCCTGCGCCGGGCACGAGCTCACGGGCGCCTACGGGCTGGAGACGAGGACGCTGACGGCCGCGATCAACGCGAGCATCCTCCCGATCGTCGAGCGCACGGCCGCCATGGTCGAGGAAGCACTCGCGGATGCCGAGCTCGACGTGCCGTTGCTCGTACTCCGCGGAGACGGGGGATCGATGAGCAGCGAGCGGTTCCGCGATCAGCCATCGCTGACGATCGGCTCGGCTCCCGCGGCCGGCGTCGCTGCCGTCCTCCACGAGCTCCGCCTGACCGACGGGATCGTCATCGAGTGCGGAGGCACGAGCACGAACGTGTCGGTCGTCCGTGGAGGCAGGGCGCAGCTGCGAACGCTCCGGGTGATGCGCCAGCCCACGTTCATCCGTGCGGTCGACAGCTGGGTCGTCGGGGTCGCCGGCGGAAGTCTGGCGCTCCTCGGCCGCCGCGGTGTCTCCGAGGTCGGCCCGCGGAGCGCTCACATCGCCGGGCTGCCGTACGCGTCGTTCGCCACGCTCGACGACCTTCACGGCGCCGAGCTCGCCCTTGTCGCGCCGCGGACCGGTGACCCCGAGGCCTACGCGTGCGTCGACGCCGCCGGCGGGCGCTTCGCTCTCACGGCGACGTGCGCTTCGATTGCCCTCGGGCTCGCGCCGGCCGATGCGTACCCCGAGAGCTCGACAGAGGCGGCTCTCGCCGCGTTCGAGCCGCTCGCGGTGAGACTGCGCGGGACCCCAGCCGACGCGGCCCGTGCTCTCCTCGACGTCGCGGTCCGGAAGGTCGCCGCCGTAGCTTCGGAAGCCGCAAAGCAGTACAAGCTTCCGGCCGACGTTCCGCTGGTCGCGCTCGGCGGCGCGGGAGCCGCCCTCGTTCCCGAGGTCGCCAGACGGCTCGAGCGCCCGTTGCTGCTGCCGAGCTATGCCGAGGTTCTCTCCGCGGTCGGCGCGGCCGTCTCGCTCGTTCGGGCCGAGGTCGTGCGGACGGTCGGACCCGGCGTCGATCTCGTCGACCTCGCGCATGCGGCCGAGCGTGAGTGCATCGACGCGGGAGCGGCACCGAGCACCGTGACCGTCGAGACGAAGGTGGACAACGCGGCCAACGTCGTCCGCGCAGCGGCAACGGGGTCCGTGGCGCTTCAGGCCGGCGCGGCCGAGCACCACGACGCGAGCGACGACGAGCGCGACCTCGCGGCCGCGACGGTGCTCGACGTCGGACGCGACCACCTGCACCTCGTCGCCGAGAACGAGTATTACCGCGTCTACTCCGGAAACGGCTCGGGAGGCGTCGCGGTCGTCGACCGGTTCGGTGCGATCGCGCTCGCCGAGGAGGGCAGGATCGTCAGCGGTGCGGCGCCGGCGTTCCTCGGCGACCTCGAGGCCGCGGTCGTCGGGGCCTCCAGGCAGCTCGGGATCGCGACACTGCTGCCGCGCGTGTCGATCCTCGCGGGCTCGCGCATGCTCGACCTCTCGGGTGCGCACACGCTCGACGAGATCGCGGCCGCTGCCGAGAGGCTCCTCGCGGAGGAGCCGGCGCCGGCCGTCGCCGTCATCGCGCGCTGATGTCGCTCTATCGCGAGACGTCGGCCCGGAGCACGAAAGCGATCGCAGGGGCCGTTCTCGGAGCGTTGGTTCTGCTGGCCATCGGGTTCGCAATCGGCCGGGCAACCGCTCCCGAGCCGTCGCTCGAGTCCCGGATCGCGGACGTGCGCGAGCAGGCGCGACCGGTGGCGGACGCGCTCGAGCTGGTGGCGATCCACTACGACGCGTCGGCCGAGGCGGCCGGTGCGCAGCTCGACCGCGCGGTGGCGTCGTTCGAGGACGTCGAGGGCGAGCTCGCGCTCATCGATCGGGCCGGCACGACAGACGCGCGGACCGCGATCGCGGAGCTCTCCTCGCTCGTCTCGTCGGGCGCCCCGGCGGCCGAGGTGGAGCGAGCGGCAGCCGTCGCCGAAGAGGCGGTCCGCGCGGCTGTGGGTGAGTCGAGCTAGGCGGCCATCCCTCGCGAGATGGCTTCGTCGGTCGCCTTCGCGACGCCGTAGACCACGAGCACCGCGAGCGCGATCATTCCGGCTGCGAACCAGGGCGCGAAGCCGATGATCAGGAAGCTGTTCACGATCACGAGCACCGCCCACAGGTAGGTCACGATCTTCCCGTACGTCCCGTTGCCGAGCAGGGAGTAGGCGGCGAAGAGGGCGGCTATCCCGATGCCGAGATCCCAGATGCCCCACGCCCACATGTTGTCCCCGAAGAGGCCGAGGCTCAGGTCGTTCACCTTGCGGCTGTCGGCCAGGTAGCTGATGCCGCTGACGACGCGGAGGACACCGACGGAGAACATGACGATCGCGGCGAATGCGCTCCAGCCGTTGAGACGCTCGATCTGCTCCTGCGTTGACATCTGACTCGATCCTCCTGGCAGTCGGAGCCCGCGACGAGCGGGCTCATCGTCGGGACCCTAACTCCGCCGAGCGCGCCGGACAACGCGGTCCGACGGCTTTCGAGGAGGGCGCCGAGTGGTACCTTCAAAGACGGAGAGAGGGGGCTCTCATGCGAGAGCGAGGTGGACTGTGGCTGTGGCCGCTGCTGGCGTCGGCTCGCCTACGCGAGGCCGTGTCGCAGCACTGGAAGCGAATCCTCGTCGGCGCGTTCGTCGGGTGGCTCTGCGCGGTGATCGGGGGCGCTGTCGCACTCGCAGGGCTCGAGCTTCATAACGTCATCTCGCGGACGACGTCGGACGATCTCGGGGTCGTGCTCGTCCTGTACGGCGTCGGCCTCGGCGCGCTGAACGCCTACGCGTTCAGGCCACGAGCCACGGCTCTCGCTGCGGACTCGACAGCCACTCGATCCCGTCGGCAGTGACGAGGACGTCCTCTTCGAGACCGATGTAGCCACGCGCCGGCACGGCGGTGCCGTACTCGAGCGTGAACACGTTGCCCTCCTCGACGAGACCCAGCGGCGACGAGCCGTAGCGGTCCCAGCGCGGCGCGAGCGTCGTCCCACCGTCGTGAGCCGAGCGGCCAAGTTGGTGGCCGAGCGCGTGCATCGGCTCCGGGTAGCCGGCTGCGACGAGCGTGGAACGCGCCGCAGCGTCGATCTCCCAGCCCGCGACTCCTGGCCGCAGCGCCGCCGCGCCCGCGTCCATCGATGCCCAGAGCGCGTCCCACGCGTGCAGTACATCCGCCGGTGGTGCGGCCTCCCCCTCGTCGAGGAAGTACCAGACGCGCTGCAGGTCGCTCGTGTACTCGGCGCGGGTGACGCCGAAGTCGATGTGCAGGAGCTCGCCACGGCGGGTTGACAGGTCGCCGGGAGGCGCGTGGCCGACCTCCTTCTCAGGCCCGGCGTTGACGGCTGGGCAGTGGTCGCGTCCCCAGGCGTAGCCGAGTCCCCGCTGCGCGACTTCACCGTGCACGACCTCGGCGATCTCGAGCTCACTGAGACCGGGCCGAAGCGCGTCGGTGACGACGTCGAAGATCTCCTCGGTCTCGCGCGCAGCGTCCCGAATCCGCTCCACCTCCACCGGAGACTTCCTGCCGCGCAGCGCGTTGACGATCGGCTCCGAGGAGACGAAGCGTTCCGCAAACGTAGTCTCCCCGAACGTGTCCTGGAGCTCGAGCCAGAGACCATGCGTAAGACCGTCCGCAGCCGGATCGCTCTGCGAGTAGTTGAGCGCGATCGACCGAGGCCCCAGGCGCTCGACGGTCTCGCGAAGGGCGGGCTCGATGCTCTCGTCGTAGCCGATCACGTGATAGCCGCCCGTCTGCTCGACGGCGGGCGCGTCGAAGCGACCGACGATCGCGACG